>ERZ780067.747-NODE-747-length-10283-cov-4.87505_pt1 | contig 10283 bp, 8 predicted proteins | sample MGYA00511841_ERZ780067 | MGnify/ENA primary metagenome ERZ780067 (study PRJEB29588, sample SAMEA2143295) | human gut metagenome | biome: human gut; feature: human-associated habitat; material: faeces | place: Denmark | collected 2008/2010 ... | reverse complement strand
TTAGACTTCAAACACTGCGGCGCGGCTATTGAAAGCTTGATTATAAAGACCGGTTGGGTCGCTTGCTTTTACCTTGCTACAGCTAAAGTGATAAGCCCCCGATTTGCATCCCGTTTGTCGTCGTGAAGAGACAAAGTCGGCACAAATGCCGCCAATTACAAGGCTTTTGAAATTTACTGTCCGTTTTTTGACACACCTGCCGTGATAGAATAGAATCAGAAAATAAGGAACGGAGAGATACATATGAAATTCAAGATAGGTTTTACCGCTGAGAAAGAGACAGAGAAGAAAGCTCCCGAGACCGAGACAAAAGCTCCCGAAGAGGCTCCCGCGAGGGAATCGCTCGTGAGGGTCTATTTCCCGCAGCGCGGCTTCGACTGCACATATTACAACAATCTTTTCGACCTGCATGTCGGCGACCTCGTCTATGTTGACGGCAAGCTCGAGGGCAAGCGCGGCAAGGTCATCGATGTGTCGTACACATTCAAGATAAAGCTGTCCGACTACAAAAGAGTAATCGCAAAAATCGACACGGATATCTCCGGCGAGTTCTGCTATGTCGGCGACGAACTGTTCTCTTTTGACAAAAATACCGTGCCGTTCGGAAAGATACTCCCCTACTTCAAAGCTCCCGCAAAACCCGATGAGGAATATGTGAGCGCGAAGGAAAACAAGTTCTATAGCCTCGATGATCTCGAGGGCATGGGAGCATACGAGCACACGATAATGATCAGCAAATCCGACTTCAACTGCGGCGAGGTTCTGTATCTCAGCGTTGAAGACGGCAAGGGACACGCGATAGTCGGCACGGACGAGCTGCACGAGGTTGAATTTGACTACAAGAACGGCATGATTGCAAACATCACCTGCGACTGCTGGGCGTGCGGCATCTGCAAGCACGGCGTGGCGGCTGTTTTCGCGCTGAAATCAGCGCTCGAAAAAATCGAAAAGCATTTCCCGGAAAAATTTGAAGCAAGCGGGTATTTTGCCGTTATGTCGAAGAACACGTTTATGAATGTCATCGCCTCGCTCGGCGACGACAGCGTCGGGAGCTTTGTTATAAAGAAGAACTAAGCTTTTTGTTTTTGCATCACTTTCGACAAAAATCGCATCGTTTTTGCAGTTAAGTTGACAATTTTCTCTAAAAAATGTATGTTGAAGCCAACAAAATACGGGAAGTGAGGCAATGGAGCCTATAGCTCACCTGCGGCTCGTTGAAAAATCCGAACCGCCGGAATATGACGAACAAACATTGAAAGCCCACAACGAAAACAGCGGGAAATATGCCGCAGAGGCGCTCCGATGTATCGGGTTAGACAAAATCGGAAGCTTTTGCGGAAATATTCACGACTTAGGCAAGGCGACAAAAAAGTTCTTCGACTACATACAGCCCGGCAACACGCTCCGGCGCGGCGAAGTGAACCACACATTCGCGGCGGTCAGATATATTTTTGAAATGTCCGACGGCGTTGACAATGAAGTGCGCGAGCTTCTCGCCTATGCGGTCGGCGCGCATCACGGGCAGTTTGACGCGGTGAATGACGACCACAAAAACGGCTTTGAACACAGGCTGACAAAAGACGGCATCGACTATGACGAGGCGAAGAAAAACTTCAACAAATACTGCTTCTCAGACGCCGAACTGAAATCGCAATTCAACAGCGCCGCAGAACAGCTTACTGAAATTATTGAAGGCATAAGAGAGCGCAATCCGAAGAGAAGCGCGCGACAAGCTGAAGAATATGAATTTCAGATAAGCCTGCTGGCGCGGCTTCTGCTCTCGGCTGTTATCGAGGGAGACAGGCGCGACACGGCGGAATTCATGGAAAACATGGAGTTCCCGCAAGTTGAAGCGGATTGGGACGAGTGCCTCGGACACATTGAAGAAAAGCTCGGCAAATTTTCAAACACAAGACCGATAGACGGGGCGAGAAAGCAAATATCCGGCATCTGCCGCGCCGCCGCAGAAGAAGAGCCAGGCATATTCAGGCTCAATGTCCCAACCGGTGCAGGCAAGACTCTCTCGGGGCTGAGATTCGCCGTGGCTCACGCAAAAACACATCGGAAGAAGCGAATCATTTTCACCTCTCCCCTGCTGAGTATTCTCGACCAGAATGCGAAGATAATAAGAGAATTCATCGGAAACGACAGCATCATAACGGAGCACCATTCAAATGTCGCTCTCGACGAGGACAATGCGGACGAACTCAAACGCGCCCAGCTGTTAACGGAAAACTGGTCGTCGCCGGTGATAATAACCACCCTTGTTCAGCTGCTCGACACTTTGTTTGCAGGAAAGACCTCTTGCATACGCAGAATGCACGCACTGTGCGACAGCGTAATAGTCATAGACGAGGTTCAGACCGTGCCAAACGAAATGCTGTCACTTTTTAACACGGCGGTAAACTTTCTCTCGGAGGTCTGCGGCGCGACTATAGTCTTGTGCTCGGCGACTCAGCCGTGCCTTGAACAGACGGCGCACCCGATGACAGAAAATATAAAAGATATTGCGCCGTTTGACGAGGAGCTGTGGCGAGTGTTCAGGCGCACGCAGATAATCGACAAGGGCGGCATGCGGCTTGATGCAATTCCCGCATTTATCGCAGAACAGCTCGGCACAACAGACAGTCTGCTTGTCATATGCAATCTCAAAAAGCAGGCGGCGTATCTGTTCACCGAGATGAAATTGGAAAACACCGTGATCTTCCATCTTTCCGCCGGAATGTGCATGGCGCACAGAATGGCGGTAATATCCGAGATAAACAGCGCACTTGAAAGAAAGCGCACAAATCCAGACGCACCAAAAGTGGTTTGCATCTCAACGCAGGTCATCGAAGCGGGCGTTGACGTCTCGTTCGGCTGCGTGATAAGGCTCTGCGCGGGGCTCGACAGCGTGATACAGGCGGCGGGCAGATGCAACCGCAACGGCGAGCTCAACGGAGCCGCAGATGTGTTCATAATAAACTGCCGCGGCGAAGACCTCGGCATGCTCAGAAGCATAAAGGACGGCAAGATGGCGTGCATGTCACTGCTGTCAGACTACGAATATCATCCCGAGAAGTACCCGTCGGGGCTTACATCTGACGAGGCGGTATACGCCTACTACAAGAAGCTCTATATTCAATCCGACATCGGCGCGCAGGATATGCCGATAAAAATCGACGGTTCGCCGTTCACTCTCTTTGATCTTCTTTCGCTCGACAGGACATTCGCGAACGCGCCTTATTTAAAAGCAAACGGCGAAAAATATGCGCTGACTCAAGCGTTCAAGACCGCCGGGAACAGGTTCACCGTCTTCGGCAGCAGCACGACCGATGTTATCGTGCCATACGACGAGGGAAAAGAGATAATCGCCGAGTTCGGCTCAAAGCGAGCCGAAGATGATATAAAATATCTCAAAAAGCTCATCAAAAAAGCGCGGGCATACACCGTCTCGCTCTATGAAAATCAGCGCAGAGCTCTCGCGGACAGCGGCGCGCTCCATCCCATAGCAGACGGCATCGCGCTCGCACTGAGCGAGGAATTCTACAACGAGGATTTCGGGCTCAATCTTGACGGCGAAAGCCGCGAAGCAATCACATTATAAATAAACACAGGAGGTGTGCAGCATATGGAACATCCGAATATAGTGACATTTGGAGTATTCGGAGACTACGCGCTTTTCTCCGACCCGGTAATGCGCGTCGGCGGAGAAAAAGCAAGCTATCAAATCCCGACATACGAAGCTCTCAAGGGTATTCTCCACTCGATCTACTGGAAGCCCACTATCGTCTGGTATATCGACAAGGTCAGAGTGATGAATCCCATCCAAACTGAGGTCAAGGGCATCCGGCCGATAAAATACAACGGCGGGAACGACCTCTCGTTCTACACCTATCTCAAAGACTGCCGTTATCAGGTGCAGGCACATTTTGAGTGGAACGAGAACCGCCCGGAGCTCATCGGCGACCGCAACGAGAACAAGCATCACAACATAGCAAAGCGCATGATTGAAAAAGGCGGGCGCAGGGATATTTTCCTCGGCGCGCGCGAATGTCAGGGCTATGTTGAGCCATGCGAATTCGGGAGCGGCAAAGGCGCATATGACGAGACGCCGGAGCTCGCATTTGGGCTGATGTACCACGGGATAACCTACGCGGACGAAGCATATTCGGACGAGACAAAAAACCGAATGACCGTCCGATTCTGGTACCCGACGATGAAAAAGGGCGTTATCACATTCCCCCGACCCGAGGAGTGCACGATAACAAAAACGGTGCGCGAAAACATGGCGATAAAGCCGTTCGGCGAAGACCTCGGCAATTTCATCGGACTCAGAGAATTCGGGGAGGTGGAATAAATGAGCATATGGCAAAGAGCCGTTGAGACATATGACTGTCACAGCGATTCAGTTGGAAAAAGCTTCGACAACCATGTCACACTGATGCCGATATCTCACATCATCCAGAACGCGCAGATAGAAATACTTCTTGACGAATATGGAAAATTCAAAGAAGCTTTGGATGTTGCCAAGGATAAAAAGAACACTAAGACTATTATTCCGGCAACCGAACGCTCTGCCGGACGCGTTGGCGACACTCCATGCGCGCATCCTCTGAGCGATCAGCTGCGATACATTGCAACGTATATGCCGGAGAGACACGAGTCATATCTGAACCAGCTCAGGGCATGGGCTGAATCCGAATTCAGCCACCCGAAAGTGCGCGCGATACTCGCCTATGTCGAGAGCGGAACTATAGTTGACGACCTCGCCGACGAAAATATTATAGAGCTTGACGAGAGCGGAAAGCCACTGAGCAAGTATGATAAAAGCTTAATTCGCTGGCGCGTTATGAACACGGGCGACAATGATGCGTGTTATAAAGACACAAGCCTTTTTGACGCATTTATCGGATACTACAGTTCATTGCAAAATAAAGCCCCGAAAAAGCTCTGCATGATATCGGGCAAAGACGAACGCATAACCGAAAGTCATCCGAAAGGAACCGTTGCATCGGCATACGGCGCAAAGCTCATATCGGCAAACGACAGCTCAAATTTCACCTACAGAGGGCGTTTCACCGACTCACAGCAGGCGGCTACCATCGGATACGAGACCTCTCAGAAAGCGCACAACGCTCTCGCCTGGGTTGCGGCGAATCAGGGAATTATAATAGGCGGCAGAACTTTCGTCTGTTGGAATCCAAAGGGAGATACATCCTTGTTCAAGGACTCCGAAACATTGACGCCCAACTACAGCGACGAAGAAGAGAAAAAAGATTTTCCGGCTACTCCGACCGACTACAAAGCCGACCTGAAAAAGGCATTGAGCGGATGGCAGGACAAGCTTCCGGCGGAGGACGATATTGTTATAGCGTCGTTTGACGCCGCCACAACAGGCAGACTCTCCATAACATACTACAATGAGCTGAAAGGTTCGGATTTCCTGAACCGTCTCGCGTTCTGGAAGGAGCACTGTTACTGGTCAAGCGGAAAGTTCGGCTATCAGTCCCCGTCAATATGGGAAATAGTCAAGTGCGCCTTCGGCACAGAGCAGAACGGGAAACTCAGCGTCGACGACCGAGTGATGCGCGAGCAGGCGCAAAGGCTGCTCCACAGTGTTATCGACCAAGCGCCTATACCGCAGGACATCGTCCGCGCGCTGATGCACAGAGCATCGATGCCGCTCGCCTACGACACAGAATCAAACCGCATAAAAATTCTCTATAACGCTTGTGCGGTTATATATGCATACAGGACCGTTACTAAAAAGGAGGAATGGGAAATGGCCCTTGAAAAAGACAAGAAAGACAGAAGCTATCAGTTCGGGCGTCTGCTCGCGGTCATGGAAAAGGTCGAGCGCGACACCTATGACAGAGACGAGAAGAGAGAGCCGAACGCAATAAGGATGCAGTCGGTTTTCTGCGAAAGACCGATGTACGCCTCACGCATAATCCGCGACAGTCTCAATCCATATTTTGCAAAGCTCTCGCCCGGAATGAGAATATACTACAACAACCTCATCGGCGAGATTTTCGGTCATCTGAGCGAATTCGACGAGAAAGACCTCAACCGCCAGCTTGAGGACAGTTACCTTTTGGGCTATTACCTGCAGCGCAGTGAACTCTACACAAAGAAAGAAAGCACCAACGAGGAGGAAAATTAAAATGGCAGCTCTTAACAACAAAATCGATTTCGTAGTTCTTGTATCCGCAAACCAGGCAAATGTAAACGGCTATCCCCTCAACGGCAACCGCCCGCGCACCGATTACTCCGGCTACGGCGAGATGTCCGATGTCTGCATCAAGCGCAAAATACGCAACAGAATGCAGGATCTCGGCAACGACATATTCGTCCAGTCCGCAGACCGCAGCGACGACGGCTGCAAGAGCCTGAGCGAACGCGCGTCAAGCAACATAAAGACGAAAGACATAAACGAATACGCAAAAGAAGCCTGCGAAAAGTGGCTCGATGTCCGTTCATTCGGTCAGGTGTTCGCTTTCAAATCCAAGGACAGCAGCGGCGTATCGGTCGGCGTGCGCGGTCCGGTCAGCATACATCAAGGAGTCAGCGTATCGCCGATAGAGGTTCGCTCCATTCAGATAACCAAGAGCGTCAACGGCGAACCCGTCAAAGACGGCAAGGACGCCTCGGCGCGTTCCTCCGACACAATGGGACAGAAGCATTTCGTCCAGTTCGGTCTCTATGAGATAAAGGGCTCGATAAATGTTCAGCTCGCCGAAAAGACCGGATTTTCAGAAGAAGATGCGGATATTATAAAAGAATGCCTGCGCACGCTGTTCCTCAACGATGCTTCTTCGGCGCGCCCCGAGGGTTCAATGGAGGTTCTGCGCGTCTATTGGTGGAAACACAACTGCAAGGACGGTCAGTATTCGAGCAGCAAGGTACACCGCAGCATTCATGTTGAATTGAAGCCCGATGTCAACATCCCCTCAAGCGCGGATGACTATATTATATCTGTAGATGAGCTTCCCGGGCTTGAGCCCGAGATCATCGAGGGAGTATAATGACATACAGGGAGTGTGATTTTCTGCAAATAAGCGGAATACAGCACTTTGCTTTTTGCCGCAGACGTTGGGCTCTCATTCACATTGAGGGACTTTGGGCAGAAAATCTGCGCACTGTAAACGGTGAAATATTCCACGAACGGGCGCACGACCCGTCGCTCAGCGAAAAGCGCGGCGATCTGATAACAGTCCGGGCTCTGCGGGTATTCTCGTCAGAGCTCGGAATAAGCGGAGAATGCGACGTTGTCGAATTCAGACGCGATGACGAAAACGGCGCGAAACTGCGCGGGCGCGATGGCAGATGGATGCCGACGCCGATCGAATACAAAAGCGGATCTTCTAAAGCGGGCGATGCCGACAGGCTTCAGCTGTGCGCGCAGGCAATGTGCCTTGAAGAGATGCTCGGAGTCGAGATTGAACTCGGATATATGTTCTACGGCGAGACGCATCGGCGCGAAAAAGTTTATATAAACGCCGAACTGCGCCAAGCGGTGAAAGATGCAGTCAGCGAGATGCACAGCTACATGAGCCGCGGCTACACGCCCAAAGTCAAGACAGGCAAATTTTGCAACGCCTGTTCACTCAAGGAGCTCTGTCTCCCTGCCCTGTGCAAGAACAAAAGCGCGGCGGAATATATAGACTCCGCTATCGGCGAGGACGGTGACTTCGATTGAAAAAGCTTATGAACTCGCTCTATATTCTGACTCCCGACGCCTATCTGACGCTCGACGGAGAAAATGTTGTTGTCAAAAAGGACGGCGCGGAGATGGGCAGATTCCCTCTGCACAGTCTCGAACAGATAGTGACTTTTTCATACATGGGCGCGAGCCCGGCTCTCATGGGCAAATGTGCAGAGCAAAACAAGTCGCTGTCATTCTTCTCTCAAAGCGGACTGTTCCTCGCGAGAGTCGGCGGCGGAGTGCAGGGCAATGTGCTGCTGCGCAGGCAGCAATACCGCATCGCCGACAGTCCGAGTGAAAGCCTGCAGACAGCCAAAAATTTCATCACTGCAAAGATATTCAACTCCCGCTGGGTATTGGAGCGTTCATTGCGCGACCACCCGATGAGCATTGATGCAGGGAAAGTAAAAGACGCATCGGAAAAGCTGAAAGAATCCGTATACACGGCTCGCAGCTGCACGGACGACGGGTCGCTCCGCGGCATTGAGGGTGAAGCGGCAAGCACATATTTTTCGGTATTCGACGAGCTTATACTCAACCCCGACCCATGTTTCGGTTTCGAGACGCGAAACCGTCGTCCGCCGCTCGACTGCGTGAACGCGCTTCTCTCATTTGCCTACAGTCTGCTTGCAAACGACTGCGCGAACGCACTTGAAAGCGTAGGGCTTGACCCATATGTCGGCATGATGCACACTGACCGCTCGGGCAGGAAATCGCTCGCACTCGACCTTATGGAAGAGCTGCGTCCGTCGTTCGCCGACAGATTCGTGCTCAGCGGAATAAACAACCGCTCATTTCAGAGCAATATGTTTGCGAAGACAGACAGCGGTGCCGTACTCCTCACCGACGACGGTCGGCGATCGTTCTTCAAGCTTTGGAAGTCGAGGCGGGACGAAAACCTGACTCACCCATTCCTGAAAGAAAAGATACAATGGGGACTCGTGCCGTATGTTCAAGCGCTTCTGTTAGCGCGCTACATCCGCGGCGACATTGACGAATATCCCCCGTTCCTGTGGAAGTAGGTGCGTTATGCTCGTATTGATAACCTATGATGTCAACACCGAAGACGCCGGCGGCAGAAAGCGACTTCGGAAAGTTGCGAAAGAATGTGTGAATTACGGTCAGCGAGTTCAAAACAGCGTATTTGAATGTGTATTGGACGCCGCACAATACAGATTAGTAAAACACAAGCTCGAACAGCTCATCGACACCGAAAAGGACAGTCTGAGATTTTATAATCTCGGGAACAACTATCAGACAAAAATAGAGCATATCGGAGCCAAGGCCGGATATCAGCCGGAAGGACTCCTTATGCTTTAGTGCGAAGCGGCATCGATCATAAAAAGTGCCGTATGTTCGCACCGAAAAAACCGTGCTTTTACAACTGTTTAAGTCAAGTAAAAAGCACAGCTGTCGCAAAAATATATAATTTTATATACACTATGTACAAACGCAATATTGTATATTTGTATATTTTTGCAGTCGCCCTCCCCACGGAGGGCGTGGATTGAAATATTTTTATACCTCCACTGCTTATGAAGCTTTTAGTCGCCCTCCCCACGGAGGGCGTGGATTGAAATTTGCCCTTGGTATAGTTGGTGCGTTGGTTCGTGGTCGCCCTCCCCACGGAGGGCGTGGATTGAAATACCAAAAATCCTATCACGGCGAAGCCGATAAGAAGTCGCCCTCCCCACGGAGGGCGTGGATTGAAATGGCTGTCGCCATGAACACGGTTTTGTTAAGTTGTAGTCGCCCTCCCCACGGAGGGCGTGGATTGAAATTCTCTTGCTACTCAAATATACAGGTGCTTGGATATTAGTCGCCCTCCCCACGGAGGGCGTGGATTGAAATTATATTGATAGTGTTTGCAACTCTTTCTATAACTGTCGCCCTCCCCACGGAGGGCGTGGATTGAAATTTCCTGATTGGTATTGCTATCTTCGCGGTTGGTGTCGCCCTCCCCACGGAGGGCGTGGATTGAAATAGTATAAGTTAGTCCTTGTTTTCTAAGTTCTACGTCGCCCTCCCCACGGAGGGCGTGGATTGAAATTTTTTCGCGCAGGTACGCTGTGCCAATCGGCAAGGTCGCCCTCCCCACGGAGGGCGTGGATTGAAATGCAGAGGTGACAAGTGACCTTAACGCACTTCGCGTCGCCCTCCCCACGGAGGGCGTGGATTGAAATATCGAATGTATTATATAAAAATGTACCATGCAAGTCGCCCTCCCCACGGAGGGCGTGGATTGAAATACAATTGACCAGGCGAAGTATTTTAATTTTCAGGTCGCCCTCCCCACGGAGGGCGTGGATTGAAATATAAACAGGAATGTTAAGAGTACCGCCACTATAAGCAGGTCGCCCTCCCCACGGAGGGCGTGGATTGAAATATCTATTCTTTGTATTTCTATCGTGCTACTTTTTGTCGCCCTCCCCACGGAGGGCGTGGATTGAAATTTTTAGTAATGATTATTGTTCCGTCTCTTGGTTTGGTCGCCCTCCCCACGGAGGGCGTGGATTGAAATAACTATAACGCGCAAACAAACGCGGCGGGCAATACGTCGCCCTCCCCACGGAGGGCGTGGATTGAAATTACGCGC
>ERZ780067.742-NODE-742-length-10311-cov-1.96568_pt1 | contig 10311 bp, 7 predicted proteins | sample MGYA00511841_ERZ780067 | MGnify/ENA primary metagenome ERZ780067 (study PRJEB29588, sample SAMEA2143295) | human gut metagenome | biome: human gut; feature: human-associated habitat; material: faeces | place: Denmark | collected 2008/2010 ... | reverse complement strand
TTTAGAGCGATAACCATCGGTATATCCATCTCAAGAAGCTGCATGGTCAGATACAGGTTTCTCTCGATATTTGTCGCATCTACGATATTTATTATGGCCTTTGGCTTGTTATCGAGCACAAAGTTTCTCGACACAATCTCCTCATTCGTATATGGGCTCATTGAGTAAATACCCGGTAAATCTGTGATTGATGTATCCGGATGTTCTTTAATAGAGCCATCCTTTCTGTCCACCGTCACTCCCGGGAAATTGCCCACATGCTGGTTTGAGCCTGTAAGCTGGTTGAAAAGTGTTGTCTTGCCGCAGTTTTGGTTTCCCACAAGTGCATATGTGAGCTTCTCACCCTCCGGAAGGGGATTGCCACTGCCCTTCACATGGTATTTGCCCTCCTCGCCAAGTCCGGGATGGGCTGTGTTGCTTATCTTTTTAGGACCCTCATGCTTTCTTGAACGGCTGTCAATTAATTCTACCTCAATATGTGCTGCATCATCAAGCCTCAAGGTGAGCTCATAGCCGTGCACCTGAAGCTCCATCGGGTCTCCCATCGGTGCAAATTTGATAACTGTTACTTCGGCTTTTGGGATTACTCCCATATCCAGGAAATGCTGGCGCAATGCGCCCTCACCGCCTACTGTAAGTATTCTGGCACTCTGTCCTATGCCAAGTTCTTTTAGTGTCATTTTATCGCTTCCTAGTGTATTTATTGATAATTTTTCTCAACTTATCACAAATATCTTACCACAAAGCGTGTGCCACTGCATTCATTTTTTTCATTTAATACATCTTTTTTACAATCCTCCACAAGGATATATCCATTGTCATGACGCACAATTGCTTCCGCCAGCGAAAGTCCTATGCCGATGCTGTCTGCCGGCTGTCCGCTGCCGCTGTAAAAACGCGTAAAAATATGCTTTTTGTCCTCATCACTTATGGTCTCTCCATCGTTTTGCACTGTTATCTCGGCATACATCTCATACCTGTAATAGCCTATCCTTACCTCACTCTGTGCGTGCTCCACTGCATTTTTTACTATGTTTGTAATGGCCTCACACTGCCAGTATGCATCAGCATGTATACAGGCATCCTTATCAGAGCCTTCATCTATGAACAGCCTTATGTCTCTCAAATCGCAAAGTGCCATCACATTGTCAGCTGCCTCAGACACAATTTCAGACAGCAGCGTATCCTTCTCATCAAACTCCACAACATCCGCTTCAAGCCTTGAAAGCTTTAATATAGCCTGCACCATATGCGATATATTGTCCACATCGCGCTTTGCCCTGCGCATTATCCTGTTTCTGTTTTCAGATGCCATATCAGGATTTCCTTCCAGATTTTCCAGATTTATCGAAAGTGATGTGAGCGGCGTCTTAAGCTGGTGCGATATGTCAGAAAGCGCATCCTTTAGCAAAAGCTTGTCTGCCTTTGCATTTTCCGCAGACTCCCTCAAATAGATTGCTGTCTTGTAAAGCTCTCCCTTTAGTATAGAAATCTCCCCCTCTGTGCTATCTGCCATAACAAGTCTGTAGTCTCCCTGATTTATGCGGCGCAGATAATCCGCAGCCTGTCTGACCTGTCTTTTAAAGCTAAATCTTATAAGCACAATGTAAAGGCAAAATCCCCCTGCAAAAAGCACAACAAGAAATATGTCTAGCCAAAGCGCTCCTTTAAGCGCTTTTTCATTTGACAAAACCGCAGAATCCTTTTCCATATCAATGCCGTATTTTTTAAAGAGCGTCTCTGCGCTTTTTAAATTTGTATAATCACTGTCGAAGCTGCTGTCATTTAGAATCGCGGCTATACTGCCATCTGATACATCGGGATATTTTTCATGAATGAGTGCACATAGCTTAGCCACTGTGACGTTATAGTTTTTTGTATACGCCCTGTACTGAAAAAAGACGGAAAAAGCCATAACCGTCACACATATACATGTATATATTATCGCAAAATACACAAAATGTTTTCTGTTCTCTAAATTATATTTTTTCTTTCTCATGCTCTCCTCCGGGAACTGTCTCTGTCAGCCGATACTGTTTAAAGTGCTTCGCCTGAATCTATACGATACCCGATTCCCTTCACAGTCTTTATCACATCATCACCAAGCTTTCCCCTGATGCGCTTCATATAGACCGTCACGGTATGGTCATAGACATCGTTGCCTGTCGCCTCCCAGATGCAGTCAATCACTGCATTTCTGGACACTGCCTTGTCGTGATTGGTAAAAAGCAGATCAAGTATGCGATTTTCAAGACTAGAAAGACTAATCACCTGTCCATCCCTTCTTGCTTCCTTTTTGTCCAAATCATAGCTTATGCTTCCTGCGTGTATGACAGATGAGCTGTCATCATTTTTCCTTCGCAAAAACACGCGGTTTACCCTCGCCACAAGCTCTCTTACTGAAAAAGGCTTTGTGATGTAATCCTCCGCTCCAAGCTCAAGTCCCTTTACTATATCATTTTCCTCATCCCTTGCGGTAAGAAAAATCACCGGTGTTTTTTCTTTTTCCAGCCTTTCGCTGTAAAAATCAAAGCCGTTCCCATCCGGAAGCGACACATCAAGCAGCACAAGGCCGGGGTGCTCACACAAAAGCGCCCCAGCCTCCTTTAAATTTCCTGCTGTCAAAAGCTCATATTCAGGTTCTGTAAAGGTATCACACAGTCCCTCTGTTATTCCTTTATTATCCTCTATAAGAAGTATTTTTTTCATATCAGCTCCCGCATTTCCTACAGATTTTCATTCTTGATTGTCTCAATAATGTTATTGTGTCTAAGCTTCGTCATTGATAGTTTCATGATAGCATAAATCAGCATTATTACAACCACTATACACAATATAATTGCTTTATACGGCGGCTCATAAATGATTGCGTCATCCATCCTGTTCATCATAACACATAAAAGATAGCTTATTAAAATACCAAGCGGTACACCTATTACAAGAGCCTTTACAGATATAAACACACTCTCAAGTCTGACCATTCCCACAAACTGCTTATCTGTCATTCCAATGCTTCTTAATGTGGCAAACTCGCGGCTTCTAAGCTCCATTCCGGTACTTAAGGTATTGATGATATTTGTGATTCCTATTAAGGCAATGACTACAATAAGTCCGTATGCAAATACTCCAAGCAGTGTAAAGAGTGACTTTTCATCGCGCATCTGCTTATCCATATTGCTGACATAAAAACTAATCTGCGAATACTCAGGATTTCCTTCCGTCTCCTTTTCGAATGTATCCTGATATTCATCTGCATTTTCTGCAACCACATATGCCGAATATGACGCATATCCCGGTTTAATCTCATTACCGTTCTTACCGTCACCCCATAGGCTTTCAAAGCCTTTTTGGTTCATAAACAATAGCGTGTTGCTGTAGCCCTTATAACCTATTGGTACCTTGTCTGTGACACCTGCAATAGTTACATCCACAGTCTTTCTGACTCCGTTATTTATTGTTTCCTCGTCAACGTATCCGCTGTTATCCTCTGTGCCGCTTTCAGTATCACCTTCCACTGCATTATTGTCATCTGTGCTGCTTTCAGTATCGCCTTCTGCTGCATTATCATCAGAAGAAGCATCATCATACACATTGTAGCCACACTCGATTGTATCTCCTGCTTTATATTTGTACAGCTCCATCTCTTTTTTGACGTATTTTGAGCTATTCTCATTATACACATCAAATGTGCATTTATTCACAAGAATTGCTCCTGCAGCTGCATTTTTTATGCCTGCGTCAGACGCATACTTATCATACGATTTATCATCCAAAACCGTGATTAAAAACATTTGCGAGACATCCTCACTGTCATCATAAAGCTGCCTGCAATACTCTCCATATTCCTTTGTATACTCCGGCTTACTGACATCGAAATCATAGCCTGCTCCAACCAGATAATCCTCAGCTCCTTCAATGCCACTCAAAAGCTTAGAGAACTTTTCAATATCAATGTCTTTTTTACATGACATATTTATTCCAATATTGTAATCTGCTGATGCATATGACATCCCAACAACGCTAAAGGCCATAGACATAAAGTATGATATCACAATAAAAGTTACTGAGCAGATGACAATAGATGTCACTGTGGTTCTGTACTTTTTATTGTTCCTCTTTATATTCTTATATGAGATAACACCTCCGATACCCCAGATTCTGCCTATAATCGCCGGTGTCTTAAGCTTTGCTGACTTTATTTTAATCTCCTTTGTGTTTCTTATTGCTTCAAGCGGTGTGACCTTTGCAGCCCTTCTTGCACTGCCTGTTGCTGAGAAATAAATGGTTGCTATACTCAGTATCACAGCAAGAATAAGTGCAGGCAGTGATGTGTGAAAGCTCAAAGCAACGTTAAGCCAGCCTGCTGACAGCGCATTTACTACCTTGACAAGTATAAGCGATGCCCAAATACCACTCATGGTACCTACAGGAATACCAACCACTCCAAGCATTGCTGCCTCTGTCTTAACGCTGCTTTTTATCTGTCGCCTCGTAGCACCCACGCTTGCAAGCATGCCATACTGCCTGATTTTTTCAGTGATTGATATGTTGAAGCTGTTTTTGATACAGTACACTGATGTCAGTATGATTATCAAAGCCACAACAGCAGCCACTGTAAACAGTGCTTTAAATGAACCGTCAATCGGGAAAACGCACTCATAGTTTATAAGGTATCCATTCATATATATATCATATTTTGCATTTTCCATCTCTTTAAGGAACCTGTCACTTTCCTCAGAAGACATTTCAACAGATGAATTATTTGCTTTCTCAAACAGCTTTTCATCCACACCAATTATATCTGCAGTCACAGCATCCTTGTTTCTTAAAGCCTTTTGGGTGTATCTGCTGTACACTGTGAGTGTAGTGTCAGCTTCGCTTGCCCCACTCTTTGTGCCATTATCAATTGCTGCCAGTTCATCAGAGTATGTGACAAATGTATATCCGGCGGCACTATAGTCCTCCATTCCATAGCCCGGTCTTTCCATGATGCCTACCACCTTGTAGTGCTTTGTCACATTATCGGTAAGTGTCTCTGCCTCATGCTCATATGCGCAGTTTTCCGATATGACACTTTCTGTGTTTGAATCATATCTCTTTCCGACATCCAGTGTTATCTCATCTCCCACCTTTATGTCGATTCGTCCGTTTGTCTTTAAGTGCCTTGGAATGACTATCTCATCCTCATTTTTTGCCATGCGCCCCTCTATCAGTTTAAAGCAGCCTCTCTCAAAGCCGGCCTCATCTGTTGCCATGACATATGCATATGGCTTATCCTCATTCTTGCAGCCGTCTAGCTTTGCAAAGCCCATTCCCATTGTCTCAAATGTGCTTTCAATATTTCTGTTGTTTTTAAACTCCGAAAGCTCAGACATTTTCACATTCGAAAATTTCACATGAAAGTCGCCGCCCTTTTGCTTCTGGTATTCAATCATACTGTACTGAAAGCTTGACACAAGTGTGACAAGCGCCGACAAAAGCGCTGTTGCAAGAATTATTCCGACTATCGTGACAATAGTTCTTTTCCTGTTGAGCTTTAAGTTTTTTAATGTGAGTGTCTTCATCAAATTCATCTAATTTTACCATCCTCTATCATTATTGTGCGGTCAGCCGCCTTTGCAAGCTCCATATTGTGTGTAATCATAATGATTGTCTGGTTGAGCTCACGGTTTGAGGTCTTTAAGAGATGCATAATCTCGTTGCTTGCCTTGGTATCCAGGTTTCCGGTCGGCTCATCCGCGAGCACTATAGATGGTCTCGTAATCAGGGCTCTTCCTATAGATGTGCGCTGCTGCTGGCCTCCTGAAAGCTCGTTTGGCAGATGAGTGCGTCTCTCTGTAAGTCCAAGGCGTAAAAGCATGTCATCCATCTGTGCCTTTTCCACCTTTCTTCCATCAAGCTCCATCGGGATTGCCATGTTTTCCTCCACATTTAATATAGGTATCAGATTATAAAACTGATAAATGATGCCTACCTGTCTTCTTCTGAATATGGCAAGCTCATCATCATTCATTGCAAAAATATCAGTGCCGTTTATATACACCTTTCCGCTTGTTGGTCTGTCAACACCTCCAAGCAGATGAAGCAGTGTGGATTTTCCGGAGCCGCTCGCCCCGACAATTGCCACTCAATGACACATCGTCCAGAGCCTTGACCTGATTTTCTCCGGCTCCGTATATTTTTGATAAGTGTTCTACTCTAAGCAGTTCCATTTAATTCTCCTTTTCTTCTCTATGCATTTTTGAGTGCTGTGCGGTCTGTCCTTTAAAGTGCAGCCGCCCCGCGATACAAGTGTATAATACATTATGTAAAGTTACAGGTAGGTTACTTTTAAAAAATATTACAGCATAATATAAAAACTCCGGTCAGAACAAAAAGTTTTCTGTGCCGGAGCTTATATGTTTTATGTTATATGTTTTATATCATATGTTTTATAATTATCTATGCCAATAATTATTTCTGCTTATATGAAGACAAAAAGTCTGCAAGCTTGCCTGTGGCATCCTTTAATATCTCTGTTCGAGGCAGATATACCACTCTGAAGTGATCCGGCTTATCCCAGTTGAAGCCGCCGCCGTGGATGATGAGTATCTTCTTCTCACGAAGCAGATCGAGTGCAAACTGTTCATCGTTTGTGATGTTGAACCTTGCAGTATCAATCTTTGGGAATATGTAAAATGCTGCCTTTGGCTTTACTGCCGAAATTCCCGGTATATCGTTTAATGCCTTGTAGACGTACTCTCTCTGCTCATAGATTCGTCCGCCCGGCACAATATACTCACCTACACTCTGATATCCGCCTAAAGCGGTCTGCACTATCGACTGCGCCGGAACATTCGAGCAAAGACGCATGTTTGAGAGCATGTTGAGACCCTCGATATAGTCCTTTCCGAGCTCCTTGTTGCCGCTTAAAACCATCCATCCGATACGATAGCCTGCTATCATATGTGACTTAGAAAGACCGCTGAAGGTCACACAGAAGAGGTCCGGTGCAAGCGACGCAATAGACACATGCTCATAGTCATCCATCACCAGCCTGTCATATATCTCATCCGAAAAAATCATGAGCTCGTGTTCTCTTGCCACATCAACTATCTGCTGCAGCATCTCCCTTGGATAGAGTGCTCCTGTAGGGTTATTAGGGTTTATTATTACGATTGCCTTTGTCTTGTCTGTAATCTTCTTTTTGATATCCTCTATGTCCGGATACCACTCTGACTGCTCATCACAGATATAGTGCACTGCCGTGCCTCCCGCAAGTGTAACGCAGGCTGTCCAAAGCGGATAGACCGGGGCCGGCACCAGCACCTCCACACCCTTGTCAAGAAGCGCTGACATGCTTAAGTTTATAAGCTCGCTGACTCCGTTTCCGGTGTAGATATCCTCAACCGTCACATTAGGAAGCTTTTTGAGCTGTGCATATTGCATGATTGCTTTTCTTGCAGAAAAAAGTCCCTTGGAGTTGGAATACCCCTCACAGTCCGTGAGCTGGCGAGACATATCATATATCACCTCATCAGGTGTCCTGAAGCCAAACGGTGCAGGATTTCCTATATTGAGCTTCAACACATTTGTGCCGTTTTCCTCCATGCGGGCCGCCTCATCCACTACCGGTCCTCTTACATCATAAAGCACATTATCTAATTTTCTGGATTTTCCAAATTCTCTCATCCTGGCAATCTCCTTTTATTTTCGTAACAATTCCTGTATCCGTAATCATATCCTTCTAGCCTAAAAGCTCAAAAACAGCCTCAGCGTCAAATACCACCTGCTTTACCTTATCAACCTCTATCTGATAAAGTGCATTTGCTGCTAGATGCTCTGCAGCCTGCTCGAGATCTCTTATGCCCGATGTATTCTCGTGAAGCTTAATCACTGCATCAAGTCCGTCCTCTGTGAGAACGCACTCCTCCTCCTTCATTCCCATTCGCTCAAATACCTTGCGCAGGGCAAATCTCTGGAAGATGACCTTCTTCTCTTCATCGGTATAGTCCGGAATATCAATCACCGCAAAACGTGACATTAGCGGTGCAGAAATCTGGGATTTATCATTGGCTGTTGCAATCGGATATACTCCGACGGTCGGCACCATACACTCCATATAGTTGTCTGTAAAGCCCAGATTGTCAAGCAGTGTCAAAAGTACATCTGCCGGATTTCCGTTGCCGTTTTTGCTTGAGGCCTTGTCGAGCTCATTGATGATAAATACAAGATTTGACTCTCCCGCCTGTGAAAATGCCTCCATAATGATTCCCGGCTTTGCGTTTGAATAGATTCTTGAGCTTCCTGTGAGCTGCTCTGCATCATTTATGGAGCTCATATCGAGTGTGGTCCATGGAAGCTTGAGTATACGTGCAACAGCATATGCAATCTGTGACTTTCCGGTTCCTGCCGGTCCACAGAGCAGCAGTCCGTAGGCAGGAAGTGTATGAGTCCTGTTTATCTGGATAATGGTCTCAATGATTCTCTGCTTCACGCTCTCCATACCATAGAGCTCCTCATCGAGTATGCGCCTTGCCTCCACAGGGTCAATTGCCTCAAAGTAATTTCCCTTCCACTGGATATTCATCATGATGGAAAGAGCTCTCTGAGCATGGCGTATCTCCTCAGGTGATACCTCGCTTGAACGCGCAACTGCCAGATTTCTTCTGGCCCACAGCAGTATATTGTCAGGCAGTGTACGGCCTGCACAGGTCATGAAATCTGTGATGCTCTGTATACTGGTGAGCTTCATGCTGTCGCCCTCTTCCTCGTAATCATCGAGGTTGGGTTCATCCTCAGGCATGGTGCTGGAAAAGAGCCTTTCCATCATATACTGCAGGAATCCGTCCTCTGCAGACAGCTTTGTACCTCTGCCGAGAGCCACCTCCCTCACCCTGTATACTGCGTATCCGTCAGGTGTATTGGCTCCTGAAAGCTGTACCTTTATGTGATTTTCGCCAAGCCACTTAAAAAGACTAACGAAGCGGGAATCAATGCGCAGGATATCTGCACTGGTCACCCCATCACCATCCTCAAATTCAAAGGATGTACGCTTTATCGGATTTGTAAACATACCAAGCGCATGATGCGCCCACTCCTTTTGCTTATTGTCTATCACAACAATCGGTTTATCGGCCGATGCCTTGGTCTCTGTCGAATGAAATGTCTCATATGTACACTCCGGATGCTCGTTTGCTACCGGTGTATCGCTAAAATCAAATACTGGCATTTTTATTCCTCTCTTTTCGTAATTGTATTCTTCATCATACCCTGTCAAAGGCTATGTCCTGTACCACCTCGCCCGCGATGATAAGTCCTGCCACTGATGGTACAAATGCAAGGCTTCCTGGAATATCCCTGCGCTCTGTGCACTTGTGTTCGGCACCCGGCGGGCAGATGCAGTTGGTTCTGCAGCTTATAGACATATCCTCTATCGGTCTTGTAGGCTTCTCCTCAGAGTATACCACCTTGAGCTTTTTCACGCCACGTTTTTTAAGCTCACGGCGCATGACCTTTGCAAGAGGACACATGCTGGTCTTATATATATCAGCCACCTTAAATGCACTTGCATCCAGCTTATTTCCCGCTCCCATGCTGCTTATGATAGGGACATTTTTCTCCTGTGCCTTCATGACAAGCGCAATCTTTGCTGTGACCGTATCAACCGCGTCAACTATATAATCATACTCTTCAAACGGAAATTCATCAGCATTTTCCGGCAAAAAGAAGCACCTGTGTGTCACGACACTGACATCAGGATTAATATCATGAATCCTCTCCTCCATCACATCTGTCTTGTATTTTCCTATGGTCTTTCGGGTTGCGATTATCTGCCTGTTTAGGTTTGTAAGACACACCTTGTCATCATCGATAAGGTCAATCGCTCCCACGCCGCTTCTGACTAGTGCCTCGCAGACATATCCGCCCACTCCTCCTATTCCAAATACTGCGACTCTTGCGCCCTTTAGCCTATCCATCGCCTCTTTCCCAAGCAAAAGCTGTGTTCTTGAAAACTGATTTAACATTTATTTCTCCTTTTCATCCCTGACCACGCCGACACCGGCAGAAATCAGGAGTCTTACTGTATCCTTAAGCATGCTCCAGTCAGCCTTTGACAGCTCATCGGCAGCCTTTATCATCTCAATGAGCTGCTTAAATGACATCTGGTCAAGGTTCTCAAAATTGGAGTCCGATGCTATTGAAAAAAGCACATTTACAAACTGCTTTCGCTGCGCCTCATCCATGCTGCCTATCCAGTTTCTGAGTGTCTTGTCAAGGCGCACACTGTTTTTGTCCAGCCCATCCGCCTTTATGATACTTCCGCCCATT
>ERZ780067.741-NODE-741-length-10314-cov-3.82747_pt1 | contig 10314 bp, 8 predicted proteins | sample MGYA00511841_ERZ780067 | MGnify/ENA primary metagenome ERZ780067 (study PRJEB29588, sample SAMEA2143295) | human gut metagenome | biome: human gut; feature: human-associated habitat; material: faeces | place: Denmark | collected 2008/2010 ... | reverse complement strand
CGGCAGCCTTGCAGTATTCGTGCAGGCACAGAACACACCGGTTCGGGAGCTTGTGCTTACCTGGAAAGCTATGTTTGGTGGGGCGGGCGAGGTGCTCGGGGACACCTGGGAACGCGGTTACGGTGATCTGGAATGGAAAAAGGAAGCAGATCATATCGGAATGCCGTGGTACTTTTTCCGGCATGAAGCGGGAAAATGCCTGGCATTTGGTGTAAAGGTGCGTCCATCTGCCATGTGCTGGTGGGAAAAGGACGGTGCGGATGTGAAGCTGCATCTGGACGTGCGCTGCGGGACGTACGGCGTGGAGCTTGGCGGACGGAAGCTGGAAGCTGCAAAGATCGTTATGACATCTTATGCGCTGGAAGAAGCTGATACGCCGGTAGAAGTATTTGAAGCCTGCAGGGCATTTTGCAGCGAGATGTGCGACGATCCCGACTGTAGAGACACCGTGATTTACGGCGGGAACAACTGGTACTATGCCTATGGAAAAAGCTCTGCAAAGGAAATTCTCGAAGACAGCGCATATCTTGCGGAGATGACGGAGGGCATCGAAAACCGCCCGTTTATGGTGATGGATGACGGCTGGCAGATCGATCACAGCGATTCTTATAACGGAGGTCCCTGGCGGGTTGGCAATGCGGATTACGGGGACATGGGAGAGCTCGCTGCGCAGATGAGGGCAAAAAATGTGCGCCCCGGTATCTGGTTCAGACCGCTGTACGATCATTCTGCGGATATTCCGGCTGAGTGGAGACTGGAGCGCAATGCAGAGGTGTTCGATATTTCTGTGCCGGAGGTTCTGGAACATATCGCACAGGATATCAGACAGCTTGGAGACTGGGGATATGAGCTGATCAAACACGATTTTTCGACCTATGATATCTTTGGCTGCTGGGGATTTGAGATGGGGACCAGGCTGACGAATGGCAGCTGGCGCTTCCATGACCATACGAAAACCACGGCAGAGCTGATCGTTCGTTTTTATGAGGTCGTTCATGAAGCTGCAAAACGCGAGGATCGTCAGGACGTCCTGATTCTTGGCTGCAACTGTATCGGACATCTGGGCGCGGGGCTGATGCAGGGCAACCGTACTGGAGACGATACAAGCGGTGTAGAATGGGAAAGGACCCGGAAAATGGGCATCAACACGCTGGCATTCCGGATGCTGCAGCAGGGGACGTTTTACGGAGCGGATGCAGACTGTGTCGGAATCACAGAGCATATTGACTGGAACAAGAACCGACAGTGGATGGAAGTGCTTGCAGAAAGCGGGACGCCGTTTTTTGTATCGGTAAAACCGGGATTTCTGAACGAGAGTCAGAAGGAAGAGTTAAAAGAAGCATACCGGAAGGCATCACAGCCGCACCCGGTAGCAGTGCCGCTGGACTGGATGGAGACAAAAACGCCTGAAAAATGGCAGACCTACGCCGGCAGAAGAGAATACAATTTTTAAAAAGAAAGAAGCCGCTGCGCTGGCAGAATGTGCCAAGGCACATTCTTTTTTACAGAACTTACGCGAGTACCGGAAAAACGAGCTGCACGAGCAGCATATACAAAACCGTGCCGCCGACGATGGAGAGCAGCAGGTTGTGTCTCCATTTGTGGACGACAATGACGAACACGGCACTGATGAGCTCCGGCAGTCCATGAGAACCGGAAAATACAGAGACATTTTTAAAACAGTAAACGACGAGCATTGCGATCGAAGCGCTCGGGAGCGCTGCGCCGAGGTAGGCAACAACGCGCGGCGTTTCTTTTCCGGCGGGAAACAGGAAAAACGGAAGGGCGCGGATCAGAAAAGTGCCGAGCGCGATAATGCCGATTGTGATCACAAGCTGCAGGGGAGTCTGTATGGTCATTTGGAAATCTCCTTTCGAAATAACAAAAGTGCGGCTAAAATGCCAGCCATGGAAAAGAGCAGGAAACGGTCAGGGCCAACGACGATCAGACTGACCAGCGTGATGCCAAGACCGAGCAGGGCGGGAAGCCTGGAGTTTGCTTTTTCCCATTGTTCGACAAAAATTACCAGAAACAGTGCTGTCATGGCAAAGTCAATGCCTGTGGAATCAAAAGGCAGGAAGCTGCCGGCAGCAGCGCCGATACAGGATCCGATGATCCAGTAGAGTTGATCGAGCAGCGAGATAAAGAACAGAAACCAGTCCGGATCAATTCCTTCCGGGGCGCTGACTCCGCAGAGAAGAGAATAGGTTTCATCTGTCAGGGAAAAAATCATATAGGGCTTGCGTTTTCCCATGCGTTCAAACGGTTTTAACATGGAAAGACCGTAGAACAGATGCCTTGCATTTACCATGAGCGTCAGCAAAAAAGCGGAAACCGGAGAAAATGCAGAGGTCATCAGGCTGATGGCGGCAAACTGCATCGAACCGGCGTAGATAAACGTACTCATGAGAAACGCCCAGAGGACGGAAAAACCGTTTTCGGCGATTAGGACGCCGAACGCTGCGCCGAGAAAAAGATAACCGAGCATGACGGGGACTGTGTAGGGAACAGCAGCCCATAGCGCTTTTCGTTTCATAAAAATAGTAACCTCCTAAGTTAGTAGGATAAAATGCGATATCAGTTTAACGCGATACAGTGGTCTTGTCAAATGATTCGCAGGAAAGCATCGAAGATGGGATTTTACAAATGGCGCGTGTGAACAGTAACCCTGTAGGTACATTCGCTGCAAAATCGCGGAAGCCGGGATGGAATTTCTATAAAAAACGTGCTAAAATTCAGAAAAGGAACGAGGCGGCATGGAATTGTCTGCCCGGTAAGGAGGAGAACGATGTCAGAAGAAAAAAAGGGAATTGCGGATGCAGAAAACAGCACAACGACAGAGACGATGGCGGATTATGCAAGGGAGCTGGAAGCTTCTTTCCGTACAATCCGGGAGGGTGATGTGATTTCCGGAACCGTTATCGACGTGCGGGAAACCGGCGTAACGCTGGATCTCGGTTACTATGCGCCTGCGGTTATTAAAACAGAGGATTTGAGCAAGGATCCGTCGTTTTCCGTGCTGGCGGATATCCATGTCGGAGATACGCTGGAAGGAACTGTTGTCAAAAGAGACGATGGAGCCGGCAATATTCAGATGTCCTGCGTAGAAGCAGCAGAGACACTCGGCTGGGACAGACTCAAACAGTATCAGGAAGAAAAGACGATTCTCAAGATAAAGGTAAGCGAAAGCGTCAATCAGGGCGTAACTGCTTATGTGGAAGGAATCCGCGGATTTATCCCGGCGTCCCAGCTGGCACTGGATTATGTGGAGGATACGACGGAGTTTGTCGGGAAAACGCTGGAAGTGCGCGTGATTACGGTGGATTCAGACCGCCAGAAGCTTGTGTTGTCCGCAAAGGACGTCCTGAAAGAAAAGGAAGCGGAGCGCCTGAACCATAAAATCTCCATGATTGTGCCTGGTACCGTTGTAGAGGGACGCGTGGAAAGCCTGATGCCATACGGTGCATTTGTGGATCTTGGCGATGGATTAAGTGGTTTGGTACACATTTCCCAGATCAGCCAGAAGCGTCTGAAAAAGCCTTCAGAGGTGCTGACAGTCGGGGATACCGTGCGGGCAGTTGTTTTAAATACGAAGGACAACCGGATCAGCCTGAGCATCAAGGCAGCAGCCGAGAGCGCAGAGCCGGACGAGCTGGAAGAAAAACAGGCGGAAGAGTACAGCTCGAATGAGGCGGTCGGAACCTCGCTGGGCGACCTGCTGAAAGGGTTAAAGCTGTGAGCCAGCCGTTGACAGGCCAGATCTTTTGTGCTACTGTAAACGTATGAAGCTGCGGTCAGATGTGGCGGCAGCCGGATATTGAAAAAGAGAATGCAAAGACGGAGAGAGTACATCCGGGGAAGCTTTACAGAGAGGACTTTTGAATGCAGCCCGATACAGGCGGCAGGAAGCTGAGAGAAGTCGGGAAGAAGCGGATGGAACATGGCTCCCGAGCGGCGCACCGAACCGGAGAGGTAAGGCTGCGACAGGTCCGCCTGTTATAGCGGAAGGGTCTTGCACCAAACGGCGCAGCACCCGATAAGATATACTTTGTGAGAAGTATATGAACAGAAGTGGTACCGCGAACGATTCGCCTTCTTGTTGTGGCTTTTTAGCTGCAATGAGGAGGCGCTTTTTGTTGCGACATTAAGGAGGAAGCATGAGCAAAGGAAAATTTTACATGACAACTGCCATTGCGTATGCATCGGGCAAACCGCATATCGGCAATACCTATGAAGCAGTTCTGGCAGACAGCATCGCGCGGTTTAAGAGAAAAGACGGATATGATGTCTTTTTCCAGACCGGAACAGACGAGCATGGACAGAAAATTGAATTAAAGGCAGCGGAAGCGGGCGTAACACCTCAGGAATACGTAGATAAGGCTTCCGCAGAAATCAAGAGAATCTGGGATCTGATGGGTACTTCTTATGACAAGTTCATCCGTACGACAGAACCGGATCACGAAAAACAGGTACAGAAAATTTTCAAGCGCCTGTATGATCAGGGCGATATTTACAAAGGCTCTTATGAAGGAATGTACTGTACGCCATGTGAATCCTTCTGGACACAGTCCCAGTTAAAGGACGGAAAATGTCCGGACTGCGGCAGAGAAGTGAAACCTGCAAAGGAAGAAGCATATTTCTTCAGAATGAGCAAATATGCGCAGCGCCTGATCGACCATATCAACAGCCATCCGGAATTTATCCAGCCGGTATCCCGCAAAAACGAGATGATGAACAATTTCCTGCTTCCCGGACTGCAGGATCTGTGCGTTTCCAGAACCTCTTTCAAATGGGGTATCCCGGTTGATTTCGATGAGAAACACGTTGTTTATGTATGGCTGGATGCGCTGACCAACTATATTACCGGTATCGGCTACGATGCGGAAGGCAACAGCAGCGAGCAGTATAAAAAGCTCTGGCCGGCTGATCTGCATCTGATCGGAAAAGATATCATCCGCTTCCATACAATTTACTGGCCGATTTTCCTGATGGCATTGAATGAGCCCCTGCCCAAGCAGGTATTCGGTCATCCCTGGCTGCTGCAGGGCGACGGCAAGATGAGCAAATCCAAAGGAAACGTGCTGTATGCGGATGATCTGGTAGATTTCTTCGGCGTGGACGCAGTCCGCTATTTCGTACTGCATGAGATGCCGTTTGAAAATGATGGCGTAATCAGCTGGGAGCTAATGGTGGAACGGTTAAATTCCGATCTCGCCAATACGCTGGGCAACCTGGTAAATCGTACGATTTCCATGAGCAACAAGTATTTCGGTGGCGTTGTAGCGGATAAGGGCGCAGCAGAGGCAGTTGATGAGGATCTGAAAGCAGTTGTAACCGGAACCTACGATAAGGTTGCGGCAAAGATGGAAGGCTGGAGAGTCGCAGACGCGATCACCGATATTTTTACGCTGTTCAAGCGCTGTAACAAATATATCGACGAGACAGAACCGTGGGTGCTGGCAAAAGACCCTGCAAAAGCAGACCGTCTTGCTACCGTATTGTATAACCTGACAGAGAGCATTGTAATCGGTGCGTCCCTGCTGGAGCCTTATATGCCGGGCACTGCGGAAAAGATCGCAGCCCAGCTCAATACTTCCCTGCGCAGCTTCGAAGAATGCACGAACTTCGGCGGCTATATATCCGGCAGCAAAGTTACAGAGAAACCGGAAATCCTGTTCGCAAGACTGGATGTAAAGGAAGTTCTGGAAAAGGCAGCAGCGATGTTTGAGGCGCGTAAGGCACTGGCGGAAGAGGCTGAGGAAGAAAAAGAAGAGGACGTGATGGAGCTGACGAAAAAGCCGGAGATCACCTTTGAGGATTTCGAAAAGATGCAGTTCGCGGTTGGCGAAATCATCAAATGCGAACCGGTTCCGAAGTCCAAAAAGCTTCTCTGCTCCCAGGTAAAAATCGGGAAAGAAGTAAAACAGATTGTTTCCGGAATCCGCGCACATTACACGGCGGAAGAGATGGTAGGCAAAAAGGTTATGGTTTTAGTGAACTTAAAGCCTGCAAAGCTCGCCGGTGTTCTGTCGGAAGGCATGCTGCTGTGCGCAGAGGATGCCGAAGGCAATCTTGCGCTGGTAACACCGGAGAAAAATATGCCTGCCGGAGCAGAGATCTGCTGACGGTTAGAGTTGACCGGAACTTTATATAATGTTAATATAAAAATGTGAGGGCCGCAGAAGAGAATTTGCTGTGAAAAAGCAGCAGGATTTTTCTTGCTGCGGCTCTGTCTGTAAACGGAGGCATGCGGCTGTTTCCGGGAAAAGAGGGGAAAACGAAACGGGGGAACGGGATATGAAAAAAGAAGAAATTTTTTTCCTGTCAAGAGATGGTAAAACGAAGATTCATGCAGTAAAATGGATACCGGAGGGTAAACCGGTCTGTATCCTGCAGATCGTGCACGGTATGGCGGAATATATCGAACGATATGAGCGTCTGGCCTCCGTACTGACCAGGCAGGGGATTCTGGTGACCGGGGAGGATCATCTGGGACACGAAAAGAGCGTCGGGGAAAACGGGATCTACGGCTATTTCTGCGCGCATGATCCGGCGACGGTGGTAGTTCGGGATGTTCATCGTCTCAAAAAAATGGTGCAGGAGCAGTACCCCGGTGTTCCGTATCTGTTATTGGGACATAGCATGGGGTCTTTCATCCTCCGCAATTACCTGAGCCGTTACGGCAGCGGAATTGACGGAGCGATCGTGATGGGAACCGGTATGCAGCCGAAGGCGGTTTTAAATGCAGCCAAAGCAGTGACGAAGCTTCAGAAGGCTTTTTTAGGGGATACGCATGTGAGCCGTCTGTTGGACAAAATGGCATTTGGAAGCTATCAGAAAAAGATTACAGACGGCGTTGGAAGCATGGATTGGCTGTCCCGGGACAAAAAAGAGGTTCAAAAATACCTGGACGATCCGCAGTGCGGCTTCGTCTTTACAGTCAACGGGTTTGAGACGCTGTTTGAACTGATCGGCAGGCTTCACGACCCGGAAAGCATTCATAAAATTCCCAAAGAGCTTCCGGTTCTGTTTGTCGCAGGACAGGAGGATCCGGTCGGCAGCTATGGCAAAGCGGTTCTGGAGGTTGCAGAAAGCTTTAAAAACAGCGGGATGACACAGGTAGAATGCAAATTATATCCCGGTATGCGTCACGAGCTGGTCAATGAAATCGGCCGGGAAGAGGTGGATGCAGACCTTTTAAAATGGATTTTAAATACAGCCCGGGTGGCTGGACAGAGTTTTTAGAAAATGCAGTTTTAGGTTTCATTTGTCGCTTAAGCGGCAGAATGCGAGGAGAATATGAAGAAAACAGGGATTGCAGCAATGATGTTATCGACGGCGATTGCAGTATCCAGCATCGCTGTACCGGTCTGTGCAGCGCCGGGACAGACGGCGGAGAGTGCGCAGATGCAGGAACGGACGCAGAGAGGGGGAGAGCCCGAAGAGCCAGAACCAGCCGCAGACAGAGACAGAGCCCGCCAAATCCATCAGCGATGAGGATTTTGCAAAGCTGCTGGATTTTGTAAAAGAAAAGTGGGACGCAGGCGAGCTGGATAACGCAGAGGATATCAAAGCTGCGATCAGCGAGGGAGAAAAAGAGTTCGGCGTTTCCCTTGACGAGAGCACGAGAACGACGCTTGCTTCCGCGCTCCAGCAGTTAAACGGGATCGGCTTAAACCATGAGACGGTCATTGCGCTTGCACAGAAAATGTATGAAAGCTACGGTGATACGCTGGTAGAAAACCTTTCGGATGCGCTGCAGGAGCAGCTTGCAGGTCCTCTCGGCGAGACGATTCAGGAACAGCTGATCGAACCTGCAAAAGAGACTGTGATGGAGACTGCCAAAGCGATTGCAGCTAACACAGCACAGCATTTCTGGCAGGACCTGAAGCAGAGCGTGATCGATTTCCTGAACCATGTTTTCCAGAAAGGGAAAAACTGACGCCAGATTTTCCTGATATAGACAGCTAAAAAATGATCTAAAACCGCACGAACGGTTTTTGATAAATTTTGACAACAAGAGAAGAGAGGAATGTATGAATGAAGCTTTTTAACCTGGACAGCCCGGTCATGGTCTTTTTGAGTAAGGTTGCCAACCTGATGATCCTGAACGTGCTGACAATCATCTGCTGTATTCCGATTTTTACGGCAGGGGCGGCGATTACGGCACTGTATTATGTGACGATCAAAATGGCGAGAGGGGATGACCCGTATATCATAAAAGGATATTTTAAGTCCTTTAAAGAGAATTTTAAGCAGGCGACGATCATCTGGCTGATTATGCTCGTTGTGATTGCGATTATCGCAGTGGACTGGAGAGTCACGCTGGTGATGATGACAGGAAGCAGTGCAAAGATCATGAAAACGGTGCTGTTTATCGTATCCTTCCTCCTGCTGCTGACCGGCCTTTATATTTTCCCGGTTTTGTCCAGATTTGACAACACTGTAAAAAATACCTTCCGGAACGCGTTCCTGATCAGCTTTATGAACCTGCCTAAGAGCGTCCTGATCGTGATCATCCATCTGATTCCGGTTGCTTTATTACTGGTAACGATCCAGGCTCTGCCGTTTCTGTTCCTTCTTGGAGTCCCTGCAGTCGCATATTTCAGCAGTCTGCTGTATGTCGGGATCTTCAAACGCTTTGAGCCGGAAGAACAGGTACAGGATGGCGAGAACCTGGCTCCCCTGTCCTTTATCGTAGAGGAAGAGCAGGCAAAGCAGGCGGCACTGGAAGCGGAAGCAGCGGCAAAAACAGCAGAATCCGCAGAAAACAAGACAGAAACAGATGCTGTTGAAACCGAAAATCAGATTTAACCAGACAGTGCTTTGGCAAAGTGCATAGATAGAAACGATACGTTTTGTTCAAAACGCTGATGAACTTTTGGAGTTAAAATCTTTTTTGGCAGATTCCACAAGCATCTCCAAAAAGTTTGTGGAATACTGGTATAGCCAAAATCGGGCATTTTCGGTATACTAGATCTAGATTCAATCGAGAAAGCTCGAGATTAAATTTTCAGGGAGGCAAAATAATGGCAAGCTTATCTTTAAAGAACATTTGCAAAGTGTACCCCAATGGTTTTGAGGCTGTTAAAAACTTCAACCTCGAGATCGCAGATAAAGAGTTTATCATTTTCGTAGGCCCTTCAGGTTGTGGTAAGTCCACTACCCTTCGTATGATCGCTGGTCTGGAAGATATCTCTTCCGGTGAACTGAAGATCGGTGACAGAGTGGTTAACGATGTAGAGCCTAAGGACAGAGATATCGCGATGGTATTCCAGAACTACGCTCTGTATCCTCATATGACCGTATATGATAACATGGCATTCGGTCTGAAATTAAGAAAAGTTCCGAAGGACGAAATCGACAAGATGGTAAAAGAAGCTGCAAAGATCCTGGATCTGACTCAGCTGCTTGATCGTAAGCCGAAGGCTCTGTCCGGTGGTCAGAGACAGCGTGTTGCTATGGGACGTGCAATCGTTCGTAACCCTAAGGTATTCCTGATGGATGAGCCTCTGTCCAACCTGGATGCTAAGCTGCGTGTACAGATGCGTATCGAGATCGCTAAGTTACATCAGAGACTGGGCACCACCATCATCTATGTAACACATGACCAGACCGAGGCTATGACACTGGGTACCAGAATCGTAGTTATGAAAGACGGCGTTATCCAGCAGGTAGATACTCCTCAGAACCTGTATGAGAAGCCTCAGAACCTGTTCGTAGCAGGATTCATGGGATCTCCTCAGATGAACTTCCTGGATGCAGTTGTAAGAATCAACGGCACTGCAGTAACTCTGGAAGTAGCTGGTCAGTCCATCCCGCTTCCTCCTGCAAAGGCTAAGAAGCTGATTGATGGCGGTTACAACGGAAAGACTGTTGTTATGGGTATCCGTCCTGAAGACGTTTACGATTCCGAGATGTTCATTGAGACCGCTAAATGCGTATTCTCTTCTACTATCAAGGTTTACGAACTGCTTGGTGCTGAAGTATTCCTGTATTTCGATCTGGGCGAGTTCCCGATGACCGCAAGAGTAGATCCTCGTTCCAATGCAAGACCTGGCGACACTGTTAGATTTGCATTCGATGTTGAGAAGATCCACGTATTCGACAAAGAGACCGAGCAGGTTATCACCAACTAATCAAGAACATAGCAAAGAGCCATTGCGAAATGCAATGGCTCTTTTTGAATTCTACAGTTCACTCGTGCCTTTTTATGAGCAAAAGGAGCTGCGAAGCAGCGGAAAGCATCGAAGATGCGGTTCATGACAATAGAATGTTCGCGAAGCGTACATTCTATTGTATTGCGAATGGCGC
>ERZ780067.740-NODE-740-length-10316-cov-2.88013_pt1 | contig 10316 bp, 7 predicted proteins | sample MGYA00511841_ERZ780067 | MGnify/ENA primary metagenome ERZ780067 (study PRJEB29588, sample SAMEA2143295) | human gut metagenome | biome: human gut; feature: human-associated habitat; material: faeces | place: Denmark | collected 2008/2010 ... | reverse complement strand
CCACTGTTTTCTGTTAAACATTCCCATCCCTTGCCCGATCATTTCGCCGACTCTCTTGATCAGTTCTACATCCCAGCTCTGTGCCAGAAGTGTTCCAACCGGAATTGCGGTACAGAACTGATAATAGGTTGTTCCGCGTTTTTCCTGCGGTTTGCTGAAGAATCCGCCTTCCAGTGCCGCCAGGAAATCGCTCGCTACGATCTCTCCGTTGTCTACCTGGTATTCTCTCTTCAGACGAAGACCTGCAGGTCCGTCGACCAGAGCAATCGTGGTTACATTCCACGGCTCCTCCGAAGCACACGGGGATGTCTCCGCTGCTGCTCCCGGAACAGAAATTCCTGCGGAGCCAAGCGCGTTGCCCTGTGCTCTTCCCGGATCACCGGTTGCAAGGAGTGCCAGCTGATCCACAGAAAGGGATTCCACAATCTTTCCTGCTTTTCCAGGAAGCTCTTCCGGTACCGGCTGGTAATCTACTTTCTCAGTTGGGATCTCAGATGCTTTAAGCTCGATCACGCTCATTCTCTTTTCTTTTACTTCCTTCTGCCATGCAGCCTCTCTTGCCTGAACTTTTTCTGCATCAGGAACAATCTCATTCAATTCCTCTTTCAGCGGGCAGATATTTTCACACGCTGTCATGACTGCTTTCTCGTCCAGCTCCAGCGCGCCGGAGAGAACAGATGTATTCAGATCATTTCCAATCCAGATACCATACATGCCCGGCTCCAGAATCCAGGATGCGCTTTCCTCCTCATAGGAAGTCAGCTGATACAGCGGGAAGGTGATGGTCATGGTCTGGGATTCCTTCGGAGCCAGCAGTTTTGTTTTTCCAAAGCCTGCCAGACGGCGGAACTCTTTCACCAGTCTGCCCTGCGGGCAGGAAGCGTAGATCTGTACAACTTCTTTTCCTGCATAAGTATCGCCGGTGTTGGTGACGGTAACAGTCACGCTTACTTTCGGATTCATCATACCGCGGCCGCTTACTTTGATGTCATCGGTTCTGATCTCGAAATCGGTGTAGGACATACCGTAACCGAAGGAGTAACGGACTGGTACTTCAAAGGTATCGAAGTAACGGTATCCAACGAAGATACCCTCTTCGTATTTTTCTTTCATGAGGTCGCCGCTCTTGTAGCTGTAAACCTCTGCACCCGGATAATCATAGTAATCTTTTGCCCAGGTATCTGTCATTTTTCCGGGTGGGGTTACATCGCCGCTTACAACATCAGCAAATGCATTTCCGCCTTCCTGGCCTGCCTGTACGTACTGTAAAATAGAGCGGATATTGTCAAATTCTTCTACGAATGCCAGATCCATCAGGCCGCCGGTGTTGATAACAAGAACAACGTTTTTATAGCATCTGGAAACCTGTGCCAGAATAGCTTTCTCTTCTTTGGAGATGAAGTAGTCACCCTCCGTATCAAAACGGTCTTTGTTCTCTCCTGCGATACGTGCCAGAACGAAGAATGCGGTGTCTGCACCGTCGGCTGCTGCTTTCTCTTCATCGATTGGGTTTCCGGATGGCATAAAGAACGGGGTTGCAGAGTACGCATCAAAGAATTTTGTGTCGTCTCCGTTCAATTTTGTGAAAATCTCATTTTTCCAGTCCAGTCTTGCCTGTACGTAGAGTTTATCGTAATCCTCCAGCCATTCACTGCTTGTTACGTCGTAGCCTGCATTTTTCATGCCCTGGAAAATATTAACGCTGTCACGCTCATTGACATCGCCGGAACCGGTGCCTCCTTTGATGGTGCGGATCGCACCTGCTCCGTAAAGACCTACCTTGCTGCCCTTTGCCAGCGGCAGGAAATGATCTTTGTTTTCCAGAAGAACGAATCCCTCTGCTGCTGCCTCGCGGGCAAGTTTGCGGTGATCTGTTTCACGCTGGGTTACTTCCGGAGATGTAGTTCCGTTAAAGGTTCTTACCTTTGCTTTCATGTCTTTGTTCCTCCCAAACTTTGTTTCGTGCTAATGTCTCCATTATCTTCCCTTTTTCGTGTAACTTCTAGTTCCTTTCTTGTCCTTTCTCTGGTTGATATTGATATTTCGCCCAATTTCTGGTACAATATTCTTATCTTTTTTGATTATAATTGACGTATATTTCTATCACATCCTGGAGGTACTTATGGAATCCTGCTTTTACGAAACAATACACGAAACCGATCTGCTGCACGTCCGTTTTGAGCTGCAGGATGCGCCCGCTTTTGTTTTTCCGGCGCACTGGCACGAATATGTGGAAATTCTCTATCTGATCAGGGGACAGTTTTCCGCGATTGTCCAGGCAACGGAGTATCAGTTAAACGAGGGCGATCTGATTATCATCAACTCCGGCGACCTCCATATGACGCGCTCCAACACCTGTACATATCTTCTGCTGCAGATTTCCGCAAGCCAGATGCGCCAATATCTGCCGGACTTTGATACGATGCGTTTCGACACGATTATTCCCTGCTCGGAACAGCCGGCTCCGCTCCGCGCACTGCTCTCGGAGATGAACGAGATCCGGCAGAATCCTTCCGATTCATACCAGCTTCTCTTTACCTCACGACTGTACGAATTTCTGTACCATCTCTGCCGGTCGTATTCCCACCAGATCCCTTCGGCATCCCTCACGGGTTCACAGCGCGATCTGCAGCGCGTGACACACGTTATGAACTGGGTAAAAGTGCATTACCCGGAACCGTTAAGCCTCGAAACAGCCGCGGATTCCCTGGCGCTCTCGAAGGAGTATTTCTGCCGGCTCTTTAAAAAGTATACCGGACAGACCTTTCTCGAATATCTGAACGATGTGCGCACGATGCACCTGTACGAAGATTTACAGAATTCCGACGAAACGATCACGGTACTGATGGAGAAAAACGGGCTGTCAAATTACAAAATTTTTATGCGGACCTTCAAAAAGCTGTATGGCTCTACGCCTCAGAAAATGCGCTCGAACCGGATACGGCACATATAAATTCTTTTGAAACTTACTGTTCTTATACACACTGAAAAGGCTGTGGAACATGATTGCTCATGTCCACAGCCTCTTTTTGATTTCGTTATTAAATTGTTTCGTAGAAAGTCTTTTATTTCGCGTAATCCGTTACACGGCTCTCGCGGATAACATTAACCTTGATCTGTCCCGGGTATTCCAGTTCAGCTTCGATCTGTTTCGAGATATCCCTTGCGAGCAGTACCATTTCAGAATCGGATACCTGCTCAGGAACAACCATGATGCGGACTTCTCTACCAGCCTGAATAGCAAAAGATTTTTCGACACCCTTGAACGAATTCGTGATGTCTTCCAACTGTTTTAATCTGTTGGTATATGTTTCGAGTGTTTCTCTTCTTGCACCCGGTCTTGCTGCGGAAATTGCATCCGCTGCCTGAACGATACATGCAATCAGAGACTGGGGCTCTACATCCCCGTGATGTGATTCTACTGTGTTGATCACAATCTGAGATTCTTTGTACTTTTTGCAGAGATCTGCACCGATCTGAATGTGAGATCCTTCTACCTCATGGTCGATGGATTTACCGATATCATGAAGCAGTCCGGCACGTTTTGCCATGCGGACATCGCATCCTACCTCTCCTGCGAGGAGACCGGAAAGCTGTGCTACCTCGATCGAATGCTTTAATGCATTCTGTCCGTAGCTGGAACGGAATTTCATTCTTCCAAGGAGACGGATCAGCTCCGGATGAAGTCCGTGTACACCGACTTCCAGTGCGGCTGCCTCGCCTTCCTCGCGAATATTCTGTTCTACTTCTTTGCGGGCCTTTTCTACCATCTCTTCGATGCGGGCCGGATGGATTCTTCCGTCTACGATCAGTTTTTCCAGAGCAATTCTTGCCACCTCACGGCGGATCGGATCGAATGAGGAAAGAACGACTGCTTCCGGTGTATCGTCGATGATCAGGTCAACGCCTGTCATGGTTTCGAGTGTACGGATGTTTCGTCCTTCACGGCCGATGATGCGGCCTTTCATTTCATCGCTCGGAAGCTGTACCACGGAGATGGTACTCTCGGATACGTGATCGACAGCACATTTCTGAATAGCTGTTACCACATACTCTTTTGCCTTACGGCCTGCTTCCTCTTTTGCTCTGCTCTCCAGCTCTTTGTAGAGCTTTGCTGTGTCGATTTTTACTTCGTCTTCCACAGATTTTAACAGATACTCTTTTGCTTCCTCGGAGGTAAAACCGGAAATTCTTTCCAGTTCCTGTACTCCTTTTTCGTGTAGACCGTCTACTTCCTTTTCTTTCTTTCTGACGCTTGCCTCTTTTGCTGCAATTTCGTTTTCACGACGCTCCAATACGTCCGCTTTTTTATCTACAGATTCTTCTTTCGATAAAACGCGCTTCTCATATTTCTGCAGTTCCGCTCTGCGCTCTCGGGTCTCTTTTTCTACTTCATTCTTCGTACGAAGAGACTCCTCCTTCGCCTCCAGCAGGGCTTCCCGTTTCTTAGTTTCGGCAGTTTTCAGTGCTTCATCTATGATGTTTCTCGCCTTTTCTTCCGCTGTGCCAATTTTTTCAGCATCCTGCTTGATTTTATTGTCCACAGCAATTTTCCTGGTAACAGGAACCGCAATAAGCAGCGTGACTACTACAGCAATGAATACCAGCAGAATTGTAATACCTGTACCCATTACCGGAGCACCTCCTTATTTAGTTTTCATTGCACATTTACAACACTACAATTTTATACTGTTTTCACAAATTTGTCAATGTTTTAAAAATATTCATGTAATTTATTGCACATAATTTCACGGCATGTGGCGGAATCGCCGGGAATATTCAGGATTCTTCGTCAGCGGATTTCGGAACTGCCGAATCCCTTCCGCATCAGAAAACCGGCGGCACGGCGGTACTCTTTTTCATCCAGCCGGTGCGGCGTGCCGAGCTTTGCGAAGGCGGCACTTTTTGCAAGTTCATACTCATCGCGGGCATCCTCCTGCTCTTCCAGGACGGATTCCACCAGTTCCCGGTCCACGCCTTTCTGTGCCAGCGCATAGAGGACTGCCTTTTTCCCTTTTTTCGCACCGCTGCCCGCAAGATACTGCTCCACGTATGCGCGGTCGTCGATATAGTGAAAGCTCTCCACGTACGAGACAGCCTCTTCAATGGCTCTCTCGGGATAGCCGTCTTTTCGTAACTTATCTTCCAGCTCTTTTTTCGTCCGCATCTGTCCGAGCAGCAGATACATCGCGCGGTGTTTGGCCCTTTTAGTCAGCACTTCCCCTGCCAGCTTTTCGTAAACCTCATCGGGAAGCTCCTCCTGCTCTTTGATGCGGGAAGCGCGGATTTCCCCGTTATAAAGAACCAGATCCTCTCCGTCATCGAAGAGGATCCGTGATTTCTTTTTATTCAGAGGACGAATCTCTGTCACAAACATTTATTCGTCGTCTCCTTCGGTTTCCGGAACTGCTGCTGTTTCTTCTGTGCCTTCCGGCGCTTCTTCCTTGATCAGGCCGTAAGCCACGCGCACTTTGTGCTCAATCTCATCCATGATTTCCGGATGCTCGCGCAGGTATGCTTTCGCATTTTCGCGTCCCTGGCCGATCTTGTCGCCGCCGTATGCGAACCATGCGCCGCTCTTCTGGTCGATGCCGACGGAAGCTGCCAGATCCAGAACGTCTCCTTCTTTGGAGATTCCTTTTCCGAACATGATATCAAATTCTGCCTCGCGAAACGGCGGAGCTACTTTGTTTTTCACGACTTTGATTCTGGTACGGTTTCCGACCATCTCTCCGCCCTGCTTTAAGGCTTCGATTCTTCTGACATCGAGACGGATGGAAGAATAGAATTTCAGTGCACGGCCGCCGGTTGTGGTCTCCGGATTTCCGAACATGACACCGACTTTTTCACGCAGCTGGTTGATAAAGATAACAATACAATTGGATTTGCTGATCGCTGCAGTCAGTTTCCGGAGTGCCTGAGACATCAGACGCGCCTGAAGTCCGACGTGGGAATCTCCCATGTCGCCGTCGATCTCGGCTTTTGGAACGAGTGCTGCAACAGAGTCCACGATGATGATGTCTACCGCACCGGAACGGACCATCGTCTCGGTGATCTCAAGTGCCTGCTCGCCGTTGTCCGGCTGTGAGATATAGAGGTTTTCAATATCAACACCGATGTTTTTGGCATAGGCCGGATCGAGCGCATGCTCTGCATCGATGAAGCCGGCGATTCCGCCGCGTTTCTGTACTTCGGCTACCATGTGGAGCGCTACGGTTGTTTTACCGGAAGACTCCGGTCCGTATACCTCGATGATTCTTCCCTTCGGCACACCGCCAAGACCGAGTGCGATATCCAGGCTTAAAGAGCCGGTCGGGATGGTTTCCACGTTCATGTTTGCTGCGGAATCTCCGAGCTTCATGACAGCTCCTTTTCCGTACTGTTTTTCAATCTGTCCAAGTGCGGCATCGAGTGCACGCAGTTTATCTTCGTTATTATTTCCCATACTGAATATTCTCCTTACCATGCGAACGTCCGTTCGCTTCTGTATCCATACTATTACAAATCTGCTTTGTTGTCAACTGTTTTTCTTTTTTTCCTGTGTCTTTTTTCAGCCCCCAAATCCTCTGCACCGGAGCTGCTTCGAATATATCCTTATGCACAAGTGTAGCATATTCCACTCTCCTGCCGCAACCCAAAAATACTGCAAAAAATCCCGAAATGGCTTTTCTTTCCTCTTCTGCCATTTCGGGATTTTTTTCTTATTTTTCAGAATGCAGACCAGCTTATCCGATCAGCCAGTTGTACATTTCCTCGTACTGTTTTGCGGAATTCGCCCAGGAGAAATCCTGTGCCATTGCGCGGTCGATCATCTTGTTCCACTCGCGTTTTTTGTCGTAATAGATGCGCTCTGCGTACCGCACGGTACCCATCATCTCATGCGCATTGTAGTTTGTGAAGCTGAATCCAGTTCCTGTTCCCTCGTACTCATTGTACGGCTCTACGGTGTCTTTGAGGCCGCCGGTCTCGCGGACAATCGGAAGGGTTCCGTAGCGGAGGCTCATGAGCTGGGAGAGTCCGCATGGCTCAAACAGGGACGGCATCAGGAAGGCATCGCAGGATGCATAGATCTTGTGTGACATTGCATCGGAATAGTAGATGTTTGCCGAAACCTTCTTGTCGTATTTCCATGCGAAGTGGCGGAACATGTTCTCGTAGCGCTCCTCGCCGGTTCCAAGGATCACAAACTGTACGGCATCCTGGCACATCTCATCCATCATATAGCTGATGAGGTCGAAGCCCTTCTGATCGGTCAGACGGGATACGATACCGATCATCATCGTCTTCGGATTGACCTCGAGTCCTAACTCCTCCTGCAGTGCCAGTTTATTTTTCACTTTCTCTTTACGGAAGTTCTTTACATTGAAATTCTTTGCAATCTGAGCGTCTGTCTCCGGGTTCCACTCATTGTAGTCGAGTCCGTTTACAATACCGCGCAGATCGTTTGCTCTTGCACACATCAGACCGTCGAGTCCTTCGCCATAGAACGGGGTCTGAATCTCCTGCGCGTATGTATTGCTGACGGTGGTGATCGCATCTGCGTAAACCAGACCGCCCTTCAAGTAGCTGGCATCGTGTTTGAACTCCAGCTTATCCGGTGTGAAGTAGTAGTCGGAAAGGCCGGTAATGCTCTGAATCGTCTTGCGGTCCCAGATGCCCTGGAATTTCAGGTTGTGGATCGTCATGACTGTTTTGATTCCCCGATAGAATTCATCTGCCTGGAAACGCTCGTGCAGGTAAACCGGAACGAGACCGGTCTGCCAGTCGTGGCAGTGGATGAGGTCCGGGCGGAAGCCGATGGTCGGTAAAATGGAAAGCGCTGCTTTGCTGAAGTAAGCAAATTTTTCCAGATCCCACGGCATGCCCGCATATGGAGTGCTTCCTCCGAAATGCTCCTCGTTGTCGATAAAGTAGAATTTGATGCCTTCATATTCCATCTCGAAAATGCCGACATACTGCTGTCTCCAGTTCAGATCCATGTAGAAGTTTGTCACATACTGCATCTGATTTCTAAACTGTTCTTTGATTCCTGCGTATTTTGGAATCACCACGCGCACATCAAAATACTCTTTCGGGAAGTATTTCGGCAGAGAACCTACTACATCCGCCAGACCGCCTGTTTTGATGAACGGTACACACTCTGAAGCCACGAACAAAATATTTTTCATGAAAAGAATCCTCCTGTAATTTCATGCTGATTATCGCATCTTTGTTTTTCTGTAATTCCTTCCTTTTTGTCACGATCCTATGAAACGCGAAAGGATAATCAACGTCCTGTCTGTATTATACCGTACTTTGTCCAGAAAAAAAAGTCTAAACTTCTGTAATTTCTCCGTTTGTTCGGATTTTTTTGTTACTTTTTACTGATTTTTCAGTTCAAGACGTATTTTATCTGCAATTAATGCAATAAATTCAGAATTTGTCGGTTTACCCTTGCGGTTGTTCACGGTATAGCCGAACAGCTCGTCGATTGTGTCCATTTTGCCGCGGCTCCAGGCCACTTCAATCGCATGGCGGATGGCACGCTCGACACGACTTGACGTTGTCTGGTGGCGTTTCGCGATGGTCGGATAGAGAATCTTGGTAATGGAATTGAGCATTTCCGTGTCCTCTACGGAAAGCAGAATCGCATCGCGCAGGTACTGGTATCCTTTGATATGGGCAGGAACGCCGATCTCGTGGATCATATTTGTCACATCAATTTCCAGACTGTTTTCCGGCGGACAGATCGGCTCTTTTCCGGGGTTTGTAAAATTTCTTGGATGGTATCTTCTTACTGATGTCATTCCTTTTGTTGCTTTGATCCGGTTCAGAAGAGTTTCGTTGTCGAACGGTTTTAAGACGTAATAGTAAGCGCCGAGCCGGAACGCATCTTCGGTGATCCTCTCCTCTCCTACGGCGGAGACAACGATAAAGGCAGGTCTTTTTTTCAGATTTTTATCCTCATTGACTTTCTCCATTACAGTCAGACCATCCATCTTCGGCATGAAAATGTCAAGCAGTACGACGTCCGGTTCTTTGTCGCGGATGATACTGTAGATATCATTTCCGTTTCCGGTCTGCCCGATCAGTTCAAGCGTGTCATCCTGTTTTATGACGTTCCCAAGCATTTCCTGCATGCGTTCGTTATCATCCGCGATGGCAATGTTGATCTTTTCCATAAAGCTCTCCTTTGCAAAAACTCATAGTCTTTCCGGAATTTCACTGCATCCGTTTTCTTCTGAACTTTTTCCAATCACACAGACATTATAATTTTATTTTTTCGCATTTTCAATATATTTCCCGTAAATTTTTGAAAATTCGATCGACATTTTCCGTAAAAATTCGGAAGTTTGTAACAATTTCAACCAAATTAACGCATATTTTTTCAGTTCCGTGCAAGCATGTTTTCCGCAAAGACACCGTAGCCTTTTTCTGGATGGTTTACGAAAACATGGGTAATGGCGCCGATCAGCCTTCCGTTCTGGAGCACCGGCGAGCCGGAATTTCCCTGTACGATGCCGCCGGTTTTCTGTAGCAGCCGTTGATCGGTAATTTCGAGCACAAAATTTTTGTTCGTATTCTCGCTTCCAAGATCGATTTCTGTAATCTCCGCCTCATACTCTTCTACCGTATTGTCCACGCACATCCGCACGGTGGCCGGGCCCGTCTCGATCTCCTGCCGATAGGCAATTTCCGTCACGGTAAGCGGCAGTGCACTGCTTTTTTCCCTGTCCAGAACGCCGTGGATACCGTAGATGGTATTCTCCGCCACTGACCCGATACGGTTCTTTTCTTCGTAATGGATCACGCCCTGCAGTTCACCCGGTACACCCGCTTTTCCCGGGATCACAGACAGAATCTGTGTCAGATACAGTTCTCCGCCGTTCAATTGGAGCATTTTTCCGGTATCGATATCACTGATTCCATGGCCGAGCGCTGCAAAGGTTCCGTCCGGTTCCACGAAAGTCAGTGTTCCGATTCCCTGCATATTGTCGCGGACCCAGGCCCCGAGGCGGCAGGTGCCGTCCTGGCTTTTCTGCGGTGTCACCTGCACTTCGATCGTTTCCCCGTCCCGAAGCAGGGAAAGATACACCGGGGAACCGTTTGATACTTTTACTGCATCAATCAGATCCTGCTTGCTGCGGATGCTCTGTCCGTTTACTTTTGTGATATAGTCGCCTTCCCGAAGAATATTTTCTGACGGACGGCTGACGGTTCCGTCGGACGAACGGATTTCGGCTGTACGGATCACCATCACACCGTCGGTCTCCATATAGATACCGACCGGCGCTCCGCAGACGGCAACTTTCGGCCGTTCTTCCTGGATCACACGG
>ERZ780067.736-NODE-736-length-10339-cov-3.82682_pt1 | contig 10339 bp, 7 predicted proteins | sample MGYA00511841_ERZ780067 | MGnify/ENA primary metagenome ERZ780067 (study PRJEB29588, sample SAMEA2143295) | human gut metagenome | biome: human gut; feature: human-associated habitat; material: faeces | place: Denmark | collected 2008/2010 ... | reverse complement strand
CGCGGCCCGGCGGCCGGCCCGCCGAAATAGCCGAGCGCAAGCAGCAGCTCGAGGAGTTGCAGAAGGAGCTGGCCAAGAGCATGGCCGAGAAGAATGCCATACTCAAGGAGCGTAGCGCCGAAGCCAATGTGCTGGAGAAGCAGGAGAGCAGCAAGCGCAACCTGATTGCCGGTCTCAAGAAACAGGAGAAACAGCTGAAACGCGAGATAGACCGCAAGCGGAAACAGGCCGAGGCCCTCGACCGCAAGCTCGAACAGCTTATTGCCGAGGAGGAGCGCAAGTCGTCGGACCGCGCCAACAAGGCCGACGGGCAGACCTCGACCGCCAAGCGTTCGACCAAGGGCTACAAGATGACGAAGGAGGAGCTGGCCCTCTCGGGCAGTTTCGAGAAGAACAAGGGCAAACTGCCCTTCCCCCTCTCGGGCAGCTACAAGATTGTGGCCCACTTCGGTCGTCAGCAGCACCCCGAACTGCGCTACGTGCAGACCGAAAACAGCGGTATCGACATCGAGACTACACCGGGTACCAAGGCTCGGGCCGTTTTCAACGGGGTGGTATCGCGCATCTTCGTTACCCCGGGATACAACAGTACCATCATCGTGCGGCACGGTAACTACCTGACTATCTACGCCAACCTGAGCGAGGTCTATGTACGGGCCGGCGAGAAGGTGAAGACCGGGCAGAACCTGGGTAAAATCTATTCCGACTCGCAGGATGGCAACCGCACCATCCTCACCTTCCAGCTCTGGAAAGAGCGTACGAAGCTGAACCCCGAGTCGTGGCTTAATCTGTAAAAACGAAAAAGGTATGGGCATGGAGATACACCGGTATACGGCGGCTTATCACCGCGATTGGAACGATTTTGTCAACGAGTCGTCGAACGGGACCTTCCTGTTTCTGCGGGAGTACATGGAGTATCATGCCGACCGCTTCAGCGACTACTCGCTGCTGGTCTACGACGATAACAGACTGCTGGCCCTGTTGCCGGCCAACCCCCAGGGCGACGTGCTCTACTCGCACGCCGGCCTCACCTATGGCGGGCTCATCGTGACCACCCGCAACACTACGGTGCAGGTGCTCGAAATCATGCAGCTCATTGCCGACTTCCTGCGCAAGGAGCGTTTTGTCAAGTGGGTCTACAAATGCGTGCCTCATATCTATCACCGCTATCCGTCGGAGGCCGACCTCTACGCCCTCTTCCGGCTCAATGCCCGGTGGGTGGGATGCAACATCTCGTCGACCGTGCAGCAGGATCGTCCGCTGCGCTTCCGGGCCGACCGCCGCAGCCGCATCAAGAAGGCCGAGCAGGCCGGACTGCAGGTGGTCGAGACGACCGACTTCGCCCCCTTCTGGGCCATTCTGGAGGCCAATCTGCAGGAGCGGTTCCACGTGAAGCCGGTCCACTCGCTGGCCGAAATCGAATTGCTGCACAGCCGTTTCCCCGACCGCATCCGTCACTTGGTGACGATGCGCGGCAACGAGGTGCTGGCCGGCAGTGTCATCTACGACACAGGTATCGTGGCACATGCCCAGTACACCTCGGCTTCGCATGAGGGGAAGAGCTCGGGAGCCCTCGACCTGCTTTATGGGAAAATCATCGGCGAGGTGTTTGCCGACCGCAAGTGGTTCGACTTCGGGCAGTCGACCGAGGATATGGGCCACTACCTCAACGAGGGGCTCATCACCCAGAAGGAGGGGTTCGGATGTCGGGCCGTCGCCTATAACATTTACGAGATAATTTTATAACCAGCCATGAACAGCGGGGAGGACAAGAAGATATACCGCACCATCGTGAAGGCTACCGGCCTTTTCGGGGGGACGCAGGTGTTCACCATCCTCTGTTCGATTATCAAGACCAAACTGGTAGCCATCTGGCTGGGTGCCGAGGGGGTAGGCATTATCGGGTTGTATAGCAACACGGTTGACATGATTTCGGCCCTGACCCGGCTGGGCATAGGCACCAGTTCGGTGCGTGACCTGTCGCGGGCCTTCAAGTCGGGCGACCGTTCCCGGTTTGCCAGCCTGGTGAAGGTGGTGCGCCGCTGGGTGTGGTTCACCGGTCTGCTGGGGGCGGTGCTCATGCTCACCTTTGCCCCGGTGCTGAGTCGCTACACCTTTGGCGACTCGCAACACATCTGGGGTTTTGTCTTCCTGTCGTGCACGCTGTTGTTTACCGCACTTACCGAGGGCGAGCGGGCCATCATTCAGGCCTCGAACCGCCTGCGGGTGCTGGCCCGTTGCTCGGTGCTGGGGTCGGTGCTGGCACTGCTGCTGTCGTTGCCGTTGTTCTACTTCTACGGCATCTCGGGCATCGTGCCCGCTATTGTCGCCCACACCTTTGCCATCGTTCTGGTGACGGTGCTGTTGGGCCGTCGCATGAAAATCGAGCCGGTTTCGATTGACTGGCGCGAGACCTACCGTCAGGGGCGGGGCATCGCCGCACTGGGCATCTACATGACGGTGAGCGGCTTCATCACCACGCTCTACTCCTATCTGTTCGTGGCCTGGCTCAACAGCCACAGCGGCACCGGCGAGGTGGGGTACTACCAGGCCGGTTACACGCTGGTGATGCAATATGTGGGGCTGGTCTTCACGGCCATGTCGATGGAGTATTACCCCCGGCTTTCGGTCGTGTGCGAAGACCGGGCTCTGCTCTCAGAGCATGTGTCGCGGCAGGTCGAGACCTCGCTGCTGATACTGGTGCCTTTCATCTCGCTCTTTATCGTTCTGCAAACGCTGATTATACATATATTATATACGGCCGATTTCCTGGCAATCGGGGGATACATCTCGTGGGCGGCCCTGGGCATGCTGTTCCGTGCCTTCTCGTGGAGCGTCAGCTTTGTGCTGCTGGCCAAGGGGGCAGGTCGCCTCTACCTCATTACCGAAGTGCTGGCCGATTCGCTGATGTTTGTTCTCTACCTGTTGGGATATACCCGGTGGGGACTGGTCGGGGTGGGGGTAGCCTATCTGCTGGCCTATCTCTGTTCAGGAACGGGTATCTACCTGCTGTGCCGTGTCAAGTACGGGTTGCGCGTGCCCCTGCGGGTATTCGGGCTGTTGGGGCTGAGTGTGGCCGGGTGTGCCGTCGTGCTGCTTTTGTGGCAGGGCGGTCAGGTGATCGGTGCCTGGGTAGCCACGGCGATGTGGGTGCTTCTGGCCGGATGGCAGTTGAAACGGAGGCTGTTGTAGGAGCCATGCAATAAAGCGGGGCGAACGGGCGTTTTTCAAGTAAGAAGATAGTATTTCGAGGAGGGTATGAAAGCATGAAGATATTGTTGGCAGGCGATTACAGCAATTACCACCGGGCCCTGTCGCTGGCGTTGCGGCACATGGGGCACGAAGTGACGGTGGCCTCCGACGGGTCGCGTTGGATGAATACGGCCCGTGACATCGACACCTCGCGTCCGTTCAGGAACAAGGTGGGCGGGCTGTTGTTGTGGGTCAAACTGAATACCCTGCTGCGGTCGCGGTTGGAGGGGTATGACATCGTACAAATCAATTCCCCCGGATTCGCCTCCTTGCAGCCTTGCCGGCTACGCCAGCTCTTCGACCGCCTGCCTGCCAGGAACGGGGGCTCCTCCCCCACCGCCATGGGCACCGATACCTACTACATCGACTTTTGTCTGTCGGGCGCGTTGCGGTATACCGAGTGGCAGATAGGCGACCGGCCCTCGCCGCTTGCCCTGGCCCAGCCCGACGAGCTCCGGCGCTGGCAAGCCCCGGTACTGACCGACTATACCCGCTATGTGTATGAGCATGTGCGGGGGGTGGTGAGTGCCCTGTATGAATACAACGAGTCGTGCCGCCGGGTGGTCGACCCCTCACGGTTGGCCTATGCCGGCATCCCCATCGATACCGATTCGTTCACGATGGCCCACGGCGACGAGATTCTCTCGCGGGTAAAGCTCTTACGGGGGGTACACCGCGCCCGCATGGTCGAGAAGGGTACCGACCGCATGTGGGCTGCCGCCCGAAGGGTGGCCGAGCGTCACCCCGACAAGTGCGAACTGGTCTTTGTCGAGAACCGTCCCTATCGCGAATATGTAGAGCTGATGCGGTCGTCGCATGTGGTGCTCGACCAGCTGTACAGCTACACGCCGGCTACTAACGCGCTGCTGGCGATGGCCCAGGGGCTGGTGGTGGTGAGCGGGGCCGAGCCCGAATATTACGATTTTATCGGGGAGAAGGAGAACCACCCGATTGTCAATGCCATCCCCGACGACGAAAAGCTGGAGGCACAGCTCGAGGAGCTGGTGCTTCACCCCGAGCGTCTGCCCGAGCAGGCGCGCCGCAGCCGCGAGTTTGTGGTGAAACACAATCGCGACGAGGTGGTGGCCCGGCGTTTTCTCGACTTCTGGGCCCGATGCCGATAGGGATGTCCTCCAACGGATTTCTTAAAAATATTTCTTAAAAATGTTTCTTGATCCACTCTTTCCCTCGCGAGAGGAGCAGCAGCGTGCCGTCGGTCCACGGCCGCCTTTTCCAGCGTAAAGCGATTTTCATCAATCGGAATATCAGCGGCAGCCGGGTAGCTGTTGTCACCATGTCGTAGTCGCAGCGGTAGACCTCCTCGATGAAGGCCCACCGTTCGTCGGCGGGGTAGTGCCCCTCGGCCGAGTAGAGGGCGTAAATCGACTGGTAGATGAGGTGCGCCCGCTCCTCCAGCAGGTAGCGGTCGTACTCCCGGTTGTCGATACCGAGCCGGGCAATGAGCTCTTGCCGCAGAGCGTAGGCCTCGCGGGCGTAGGCCGACAGTGCCTTGTAGGGGAGCAGCCGGTGGGTGAGCGATGCCGCCGTGGGGCGGTGAATATAGAGGTAGTCGGTGTGGGCGATTTGGGCTATCGAGTGGCAGTGCTTCACAAATTCCAGTACAAACAGGTGGTCTTCGCCATAGGAGTAGCGAGGGTCGAAACGAAGGTGGTGCTGCTCGATAATCTCACGTCTGAACAGTTTGTTGCAGGGCCCTTTGGTGGTGTCGTGTATCTCGGCATCGGCAAAGAGGAGGCCCCGTTCGCAGTCGGTCCGGGCCGAGCGGGTGCGGTCGAACTCGTGCGACTCTGTTCGTCCCGACGGCTCATGGAGCAGCGTTATGCCTGCGATGACCAGGTCGGCTGGAGTCGAGAGCAGGTGGGAGAGATAGGTGGGGGTCACACGGTCGTCGGCATCGACAAAGGCGATGTATTCGCCTCGGGCCTCGGTCAGTCCCCGGTTGCGGGCCGCCGATACCCCGGCGTTGCGCTGGTGAAGGGCCACGATGCGGGGCTCTCGGGCCGCATATCGGTCGATGAGGGCTGCCGAGCCGTCGGTCGAGCCGTCGTCGATGACGAGAATCTCGAATGACGGGTAGTCCTGGTGCAGCACGCTGTCGAGGCAGGCCGGCAGAAACTGCTCGGCATTGTAGACCGGTATGACGACGGAGATAAGCGGATTCATAAGCCTGTGGGTCCGTGGATATCACGCGGTACGGGCCCGAGACAAAAGTAACGATTTTTTTCAGAAAAACGAACTATCGACCGGAGGGCGTGTGCCGGGAACAGGCTTATTGGTCGTCACTCTTTTCCTTCGTCTTGGCGGGTAAGTCGTCGACCGTCACTCGATGCCCGTCTTGTTCTGCCGGCGGTAAGCCATGGGCGAAATCTGTTTCTGTTTCTTGAAAAACTTGCAGAAGGAGGCCTGGTCCGAGAAGTGAAGCCGCTCGGCAATCTGCCCGATGGAGATGCGGTCGTCTTCGAGCAAGGTCATGGCCTGGTGCGTAATTTCGTCGCAGATGACGGCATGAGGTGTTTTCCCCACCATCTCGCGCACCACCCGGGTGAGGTGTTTGGTCGAGATGCAGAGGGCGTTGGCATAGAACTCGATGTGGTGCTCCTCGGCAAAATGTTTCGAGACAAGCGTCATGAAGTTGAGGGTGATAAAGTCGCGCTTGCTCACATAGGGCGGCATGTCGTTGGGGTTCTCCTGGTGCGAGTGCATGCAGTTGCCCAGCTCGAGGCTGAAGCTCTTGAAGTAGACACTGGCCAGTTCGCGGCGGTAGTAGTGCGAGGGGTTGGCGATAGTCTCTTTCAAAAGGTTGAGCTGAAGTTCGAGCCGGTCGATTTCGCTCGGCGAGAAGTGCCAGATGCGTATGTTGGGGTGCTCGAGCGAGTAGTGCAGGGGGCCGGGGCGCAGATTCTTGAGCGATTCGCTGGCAAACTCGAACGAGATGAAGAGGCACCATCCCCGCAGGTCGGACGAGGTCGAGTCGATGCGGGCCGTGGTGGTCTCCATGATGTCGAAATAGGAGTGGGCTCCAAGTTCGTAGGGGCGGTCGTTGAGGGTCAGGCTCATACTTCCCTGGCAGAGCATCATAAACATGCGGTTGCCCGTGATGGTGAGACCTTCCAATTTGTAAAACTGTTCGGGAGAAACAAGCAAAATCAGATTCCCTATCCGGCAACTCTCCGGGAAGAGGGAGGATAACTCTTTTTGTGTCATGGTGCGATTGATATATACGATATTAAATCGTTACAAAAATAGGGCAAAATGTCTCTAAATTACAATTCTATACGTCAAATAGACATACGATTTCCTAATAAATTCTAATGGGGTGCTATTTGGACAAATCCTTGCGCCGATTGTCTAAGCAGTAGCCGGACAACACCATCTATTTTTACACCGGGAAATAACAAAATTAACTAAAAAATGAAGGTAAAAAGATTTTTAGTATGGGGTTTGTGCTGTGCCGGCATGTTGGCGGGATGTCAGCAAAAGGCCGGCATGCAGAGTAGCGGCGATACTTATCCGCTACTGACGGTAAAGCCGGAAGACCGACAGCTCTCGGTGAAATACTCGGCTGTGATAGAAGGAAAACAAGATGTGGAGGTGCGCCCGCAGGTATCGGGCACCATCACCCGGGTGCTGGTCGAGGAGGGTGCCCATGTGCGCAAGGGCGAGGTGCTCTTTGTTATCGACCAGGTGCCCTATAAAGCCGCTTTGCAGAAGGCGGTCGCCGCAGTGGCTACGGCCGAGGCCAACGAGGCTACGGCTAAACAGACTCTGGAAGGGAAGGAGCTGCTCTTTGCCGACCGGGTGATTTCGGACTTTGAACTGCATACGGCCCAGAACGAGTACAAGAGTGCACAGGCTGCCTTGCAGCAGGCACAGGCCGAACTGACCGATGCGCAGAACAACCTCTCGTATACCGAGGTGAAGAGCCCCGTCGACGGCTATGCCGGCATGACCTCGTTTCGTATCGGGGCGCTGGTGAGCTCGTCGATGACCGAGCCGCTCATCCGGGTATCGGACAATTCGCAGATGTATGTCTATTTCTCCCTCACCGAGAAGCAGGTGCTCGCGCTCACGGCGCAATACGGGTCGCTCGACAAGGCCCTCGCCTCTTTCCCCGAGGTGTCGCTCGAGCTGAACGACGGCTCCGTGTACGGGACCAAGGGTCGGGTCGATGTCATCAGCGGCATGATCGACAAAGAACTTCCTCGACGCCTCGATCAACGAGGTAATCAAGACGCTGCTCGAGGCCATCGTGCTGGTGGTGCTGGTGGTTTACGTGTTCCTGCAGAACCCGCGGTCGACGCTTATCCCTACCGTCAGCATCTTCGTGTCGCTTATCGGTACCTTTGCCGTGCTCTATCTGGCCGGGTTCAGCATCAACCTGCTAACCCTCTTTGCCCTGGTGCTGGCCATCGGTACGATAGTCGACGATGCCATCATCGTAGTCGAGGCGGTGCAGGTGAAGTTCGACGAGGGGTATCGCTCGCCCTACAAGGCCTCGATCGATGCCATGAGCGGTATCTCGTCGGCCATCGTCACCTCTACGCTGGTGTTCATGGCGGTGTTTGTGCCGGTGTCGTTCATGGGGGGTACCTCGGGCGTGTTCTACACCCAGTTCGGTATCACCATGGCGGTAGCCGTGGGTATCTCGGCCATCAACGCCCTCACCCTGTCGCCGGCACTCTGTGCGCTGCTGTTGCGGCCCAACGAGATTCTGGTCGACGGGAAGAAGCCCGAGTTCTCGACCCGTTTCCGGGTGGCCTACGATGCGATATTCAAACGCCTCGTGTTCAAGTATAAGGAGGGGGCCAAGTTCTTTATCAAGCACAAGAGGCTGGTGTGGACCTCGTTTGCCGCCTCGGTGGGGCTGCTGCTCTATCTGATGGCAACGACCAAGACCAGTCTGGTGCCCTCGGAAGATACCGGCTCCATCTTCGTGAGCCTCGATACCCCTGCCGGCAGCACGCTGGCCGAGACGGCGAGCATCATGGACAAGGTGGAGGCCGAGCTGAAGCAGATACCGCAAATCGACAACTTCAACAACGTGGCCGGTTTCGGTATGGGTACGGGCAGCGGCTCGTCGCACGGTATGTTTATCGTCAAGCTGAAACCTTGGGACGAGCGTCCCGGCAAGGAGAACAGCGTCGACGCCATCTCGGCCGAAATTTACCGGCGCACGGCCCATATCAAGAATGCCCGGTTGTTCGTCTTCTCGCCTCCCATGATTTCGGGTTACGGCACGGGCAACAGCTTCGAGCTCTATCTGCAGGACCGTTCGGGTAAGGGTATCGATGCCTTGAGCCAGGTGACCGACAACTTCCTGGCCAAGCTGAACCAGCGTCCCGAAATCGAGATGGCCTACACCTCGTTCAGTGCCAACTTCCCCCAGTACCGGGTCGATGTCGACGAGGCCCAGTGCCAGCGGGCCGGCATTACCACCGACAAGGTGCTCTCGGTGCTCTCGGGCTACTTCGGCAGTATCTATGCCTCGAACTTCAACCGGTTTACCAAATTGTACCGGGTTATCATTCAGGCCCCGTCGGACAGCCGCAAGAGCATCCAGTCGCTCGACAATATCTTTGTGAAGACCTCCGACGGCATGGCCCCCGTGAGCCAGTTTGTGAAACTCTCCAAGACCTACGGGGCCGAGTCGCTCACGCGGTTCAACATGTTCTCGTCGATTAACGTGCAGGGCATGCCGGCCAGCGGATACAGTTCGGGCGACGTGATCAATGCCGTGAAGGAGGTGGCGGCGCAAACCCTGCCTACCGGTTATGGTTACGAGTTCTCGGGTATGACCCGTGAGGAGGAGCAGATGGCCGATTCGCACGACACGGTAATCATCTACGGCATCTGTATTCTCTTCATCTACCTCATACTCTGTGCGCTCTACGAGAGTCTGTTTATCCCCATGGCGGTTATCTTGTCGGTACCGTTCGGCCTGATGGGCAGCTTCCTGTTTGCCCGGATGTGGGGTATCGAGAACAACATCTATTTGCAGACGGGCCTGATTATGCTCATCGGGTTGTTGTCGAAGACGGCCATCCTGCTCACCGAGTATGCCACCGAGCGGCGCAAGGAGGGGATGTCGCTGGCCCAGGCAGCCATTTCGGCAGCCGGTGTGCGGTTGCGTCCTATCCTGATGACGGCCCTGACGATGATCTTCGGTCTGCTGCCGTTGATGTTTGCATCGGGTGTCGGGGCCAACGGTAATACGTCGCTGGGTGTAGGCACCGTGGGCGGTATGCTCATCGGTACGGTAGCCCTGCTGTTTGTAACGCCCGTATTCTTCATTACCTTCCAGTATATCGAAGAGCGGGTGATGGGTAAACGAAAAGAGGACAGAAAGTTATGAAAAAGATAATGTGTATAGCAATGTGTGCCTTGCTGCTGAGCAGTTGCCACATCTACCGTAAATATGAACGGCCCCAAGAGCTGCCGGTCGACAGCCTCTTCAGGGGGGCCGAGTCGTACACGACCGACGACTCGCTCACCCTGGGCGACCTCCCCTGGGAGGAGATTTTCCAGGATACGTTGTTGCAGAACCTCATTCGGTTCGGCCTCGACAACAACACCGATTTGCAGACGGCCCTGCTGCGGGTCGACCAGGCCAAGGCGCAGTTGACGGCTGCCCGGCTGGCCTTCTTGCCGTCGCTCACCCTCTCGCCGCAAGGCTCGATAAGCAGCACCGATGGAGCCAAGGCGGTGAAGAGCTACGAGATTCCGGTGCAGGCCAGTTGGGAGATAGACCTATTCGGCAACCTGCTCAACGCCGCGCGGGGTTCCCGCTCCACGCTGTTGCAGCAGGAGGCGTATCGGCAGGCGGTGCAGTGGGAGGTGATAGCCACGATTGCCAACGACTACTACACGCTGCTGATGCTCGACGAGCAGGTCGAGCTGAGCCGGTCGACCCTGGAACTGTGGAAAGAGCAGGTGCGCATCATGGAGTCGCTGTTGAAGGTGGGCGAGGAGACCGAGAATGCTGTCACCCAGGCGCGGGCCAACCTGTATGAACTGGAGGCCACCCACAACGACCTGCTGCGGCAGCAGCGCAAGGCCGAGAATACCC
>ERZ780067.730-NODE-730-length-10416-cov-6.39456_pt1 | contig 10416 bp, 10 predicted proteins | sample MGYA00511841_ERZ780067 | MGnify/ENA primary metagenome ERZ780067 (study PRJEB29588, sample SAMEA2143295) | human gut metagenome | biome: human gut; feature: human-associated habitat; material: faeces | place: Denmark | collected 2008/2010 ... | reverse complement strand
GCTAGCGGTTCAACGGTCTTTCGGTAGGTATCTCCATCCCCCTCTTTGCCAATCGCAAGAAGGTGAAGATGGCCAAGGCCCAGGCTCTGGCCGGGAGTTTTGCCGTGAACAATCGCGAGCAACAGGCTTTGGCCGAGCTGCAGACCGCCTACGACGAAGCCGTATCGTTGCAACGCGACCACGCCCGCTACGACCTGCTGATGCGCCAGAACAACCTGGGGCTGCTGCAAAAGGCCCTCACGGCCGGACAAATATCGATGGTCGAATATCTGGTAGATGCGACCCAGCTCTACGAGGCGTTTGACAACCGGCTCTCGCTCGAGTATGAATACCAGTTGCGGTTGGCCCGCATGTACAAATTCGAATTGTAAGATTACCGCTAAAACCTTGTAACAGAATCCTTCGCGCCTCACCCGGTGCGGAGGATTTTTTTATTCGACAGTCTCCCAGATACCCTCCCTGCAGATGTCCCGGAATAGCCGAGAGTGTTAAAAGATATTATATCCATAAATATTTTCCATAGGAATATTGTTTGTATGGAAAACAATATACATCTTTGCAAAGTAATTTCTAATGGAATATTTTTCTTATGAAAACAAATATAGAGATAAAGGACAAAAAGCAAGTGATGAAGAGCTGGATGAAGCGATACGGATTGTTGGCTCTGGGCTTGATATTGGGAGCCGTAGGCGGATACCTTTACTGGCGGTATGTAGGTTGCGCCAGCGGCACCTGCCCCATCACGGCATCGCCCTGGACCAGCACGGTGTGGGGAGCAGCCATAGGCGGATTATTGATGAGTTCATTTAAAAAAGAGAAAAGTTATGAATAAACGACTGATGATTTGGGCGGTGAGTCTGGTTGCGCTTCTGCTGGCCGCCTGTGAAACCCAAGCGACGAACAATGATAAAAATAATAAAAAGGAGAACAAGATGAAAACGATTGAATTGACCAAAGCCGATTTCTTGAAAAAAGTGATGGATTATGAAACCAATCCCAATGAGTGGAAATACCTGGGCGACAAGCCGGCCATCATCGACTTCTACGCCTCGTGGTGCGGCCCCTGCAAAATGGTAGCACCCATACTCGAGGAACTGGCCGAAGAGTACGACGGACAAATCTATATCTATAAGGTGAATACCGAAGAGGAACAGGAGCTGGCCGGTCTGTTCGGGATACGAAGCATCCCCTCGATACTCTTTATCCCCATGGGCGAGCAGCCGCAGATGGCTACGGGAGCCATGCCCAAAAGTTCGTTCAAGGAGGCTATCGACAAGGTATTGCTGAAGAAATAACCCCATGAAGCCACGTTCTCCCGAGCGGAGACTGCGAGAGAGGTGTCGCTTTTTCATCTCCACGGCTTCTACCGTTGCCGTGGAGATGAATATCGTTTGCTGCGACGGGACAGATACAAGAAAAAATCGGCGGCCCTGGTATCGGATGGATTTACCCTATGATAACTAATTGAATCAGATCGACCAGCAACCGGCCGTAACCGAGACGATTGCCGAAACCATCGGTGCAGGTGAGTCGTATATCTATACCTTCGAGACCAAGGCCGACCTTTCGGAATCGGGTTCGTATACCATCAAGGCCTGGAGCAATCTGGAGAACGACGATATTGCCGACAACGATACCAGCACGGTGAGCGTGCGTCACTTCGGTCCGGCCAAAGTACCCTACTTCAACGGTTTTGAAGATGCATACAGCCGCGAAGCCATCAAATACTTCGACCTGAACTTCGACGAAGCCGACGGCGGTAACGGTTGCTGGGCAATCGAGGCCAACTCGTGGTTCTCTTCGTTCTCCCGTACCGGCGACTATGCCATGATATATTGGTACAGCAGCAACAACGTGGGCGACGACTGGTTCATCTTGGAGCCCATTCAACTGAAAGCCGGTTACTACAGTCTCAAGTTCTGGTACTCTTCCTTCTCTTACGACGAGAAATTTGCCGTATACTATGGTACCGAGGCTACGCCCGAAGCCATGACCACGAAGGTGGTAGAGTATGCCCCCTTCAATACCGACGAATATATGGAGTCGGCCAGTGTAGTCCACATCGAGGAGGACGGGGTTTACTACTTTGGCTTCCATGCCTTCAGCGATGCTAACAAGAATGTGATTTGCATCGACGACATTTCGCTCGAAGAGATCGACATGCTCGGCAACGACCTGGCTGTGACCAACCTCACCTCGCCGGTCAACGAATATGTATCGTCGCAACAGTCGCAAGACATCTCCTTCTCGATAGTCAACAATTCGGTCAACACGATTACCAATGCCTCGGTCGAAGTTGCCGTCGACGGTACGGTTGTCGAGACCTTCGACATCGAGAGCATCGAACCTCAGGAGACTAAAAACTACGTATGCGAGCAAGCCCTGGCCAGCCTCTCGTCCGGCGGTCACACGCAGACGATTACCATCGAGAACGAGGGCGACGAGAATCTCGAAAACAATACTCTCGAAGTCGAGTTCACCGTAGTGAAGAACCCGGTCATGTACTACGACTTCGAAACGGGAACCGTTCCCGAAGAGCTGACGTTGAGAGCCGAAGACGGTGCCACGGTCAACTCGTCGTTGAACGACATATTCCCCAACAACGAGCCGTGGAACGTGATTGAAATCAACGAGCACCCCACCTTCGGTTCGTGGATGCTTACCGCTGCTTCGTGGTTTACGACGGTTGTTCCGGCCGACCGCTGGTGCATCTTCCCCCAAATCGGGGTTACTTCCGACAATGCCGATATGGTATGGTCGGCCATGTCGGGCGATGCCGGTGAAGATTTTGCCGAGGACTACGAGATTATGGTATCGACCACCGATGCCGAGCCCGAGAGCTTCACCTCGATTCTGACGGTTACCGACGAGAACTTCGCCACCAATCCCAGCACCCGCGGTGTAGACCTGGGCGCCTATAAGGGACAGAACATCTACGTAGCCATCCGTCTGACGACGACCGACGGCTACATGCTCTCGATCGACAACATCGGGTTCTATGGCGATATAGTCAAAGGCGGTTCGTCCGTAGAGTCGGTTGCAGCCGACGGCCGCTTGTGGGTAAGTGCCGGTCAGGTAGTATGCTCGGCCGAGCAGGTAGACCGCATCGTGGTCTTCGATGCCAGCGGACGTCAGGTAGCCGGTTGTGAAAATCAATCGACCCTCGATGTCGACCACTTGTCAAGCGGCGTTTATCTGGTTCGGGCCATGGCCGACGGACAAGTGCTGCAAACCAAGTTTATCAAATAACGCAGAACCTATCGGCGAGGGGGAGTCTCCCGCACGGGGAGATTCCCCCTTCGTTTTGCCCGCAGGCAAAAGCGACTCCCGGTCTTGTTCTGCATTGGAAAAGAAAATGTAATTTTGTAAACCGATACAAAAGTCGTATCGACCGGGGCAGAGAGGCCCACAGCAGGTTCGACTTTTGTGTAAAGAAAGGAGGAAAAAAAGATATGCCAATCGTAGTAGACAAAGACCGTTGTCCGCAGAACCATCGCTGCCCGCTCATCGACCTTTGCCCCCGGCAGGCCATCAGCCAGGTGGGGTTCGGGTTGCCGCAAATCGATGCCGACAAGTGTATAGAGTGCGGCAAGTGTGTGCGTTCGTGTTTCAAACAGGCCATGTATGAAATCAAGTAAGCGTATGGAATCGTTTTGCAAGATACGCGATGTATACCGGGCCATCACCGAGTTTGAAGCCCGGTTTGAAAAGCGCTACGGCCTCGGGCTCAACGAGGGCTCCCTGCTGTGTGCCTTGAGCGATTGCCCCAAACTGTCGTCGGGCGATATTGCCAGACAGTTGAACCTCTCCCAGTCGAACGCCTCGAAGGTGATTCGCTCGGCCGAGAAAAAGGGGCTCATTCAGCGCAGCCTGGGCGATGACGACAAGCGGCAGATGTACTTCTCGCTTTCGCCCGAGGGAGCCGATTGCCTCGCCCGGTTGCAATGTTGCGACATCCAGGTGCCCGAGCTTCTGCAGAAATTGTTGTAACCGAAAAATGTATCCGGCGGGCAGGCCGCCCGTCGTGACCGATAGTATCCCCAGACCCGATTGTTTTCGGGCCTGGGGATTTTTTTGTCCCCCCGGCTCATACCCTTCTCTCGTTTAGCCAACCTCACTGATAATAAACGAGTTGTAGCATCAATGTATAACGAATGTTGCTTAGGCTTAAAACAGTTGTAACACAAATGTTGCACGGGCCCGATAATTTTGGCGCAGCATATAACCAACGGAAAAACAGTATGAAAAGGACATTCACATTGATTTTTATTCTCGTGCAAATTGCTGTTGCACAAGCAGCAGGACTTATTTCGGGTACGGTGAAAGAGGGGACCGAGCACCACACGTTGCCGGGCGCCGTACTGCGACTGGACAAATTTAACCGCTATACGGTCTCGGACAAAAACGGTTACTTCGAGTTCCTGAATGTTCCCGACGGGGAGTATCGGGTCGAAGTCACTTACTTAGGATATACGACGGCGTATCAGGACGTCACGGTAAAAGAGGGTGGAAACTCGGTCATCGAGTTTCAGTTGCAGGAAGATTCGAAAGTCTTGAACGAGGTGGTTGTCATGGGCGACCAGGCTCGCGGACAGGCCAAGGCATTCAACCAGCAGAAGACCAACCGCAACGTGACCAACGTGATTTCGGCCGACCAGGTGGGCCGTTTCCCCGACTCGAACATAGGCGATGCGCTGAAACGGGTACCGGGTATCACCATGCAGAACGACCAGGGCGAGGCCCGCAACATCATCGTACGGGGTCTGGCTTCGGAGTTGAACTCGGTGGCTCGGAGCGGGACCCGCATCCCCTCGGCCGAGGGCGACAACCGCAAGGTGCAGATGGACCTGATTCCCTCGGACATGATACAGACCATACGGGTAAACAAAACCCTTACTCCCGACATGGATGGCGATGCCATAGGCGGTTCGGTCGACCTGGTGACTCGCGCCGCATCGGGCCGGCAGCGCATCTCGCTCACGGCACTGGGCGGTTTCAACCCCATCCGCAACGGGGCTACCGGGTCGGGCTCGTTTGTCTACTCCAACCGCTTTGCCGACGATAAGGTGGGCGTGGTACTCAGCGCCTCGTACATGAACAAGAGCTACGGTTCGGACAATATCGAAGGGGTGTGGGGCAAGGACGACGCCCAGAATATTTTCCTCGAAGAGATGGATATTCGCAAATACGACGTGCAACGCATCCGCCGCAGCATCTCGCTCAATACCGACTGGAAAATCGATGCCAACAACACGCTGGCTGCCGACCTGATGTACAACTGGCGCGACGACAGGGAGAACCGCTTCCGCACCCAGTTCAAGGATGTGGAACCCGTATACGACGAGGCTACGCAGGCGATTACCGGATACACGGGTAACATCACCCGCGAGACCAAAGGCGGTATAGACAACTGCCGCAACAAGAACGCCCGTCTCGAAGACCAGCGGGTGCAATCCTATTCGCTCACGGGTACGCACCTGCTCTCGCCCCGGTTCGACCTCGACTGGAACCTCAGCTATGCCAAGGCTCAGGAAGACCGTCCGCACGAACGCTACATCGAGTATACGCAAGAGGGACTCTCGCTCACACAAGATCTGACCAACCCGCGACTGCCCTTTATCTCGGCTCCCGGGCAAGACTTGAGTCTCTTTGCCTTCGACAAGCTCACCGAACAGCACGACTATACCGACGAGGATGAATACTCGGCCAAAATCAACGCCCGGGTGCCTCTCTCGGCCATCGCATCGCAAAAGGGTCGTCTCCACTTCGGTTTGAAAGCCCGCATCAAGAGCAAGGAGCGCAACAACAACTTTTATGAATATACCCCCATCGACGGTCTCCCCTCGCTGGGCGACATGGAACCGGTCACCTACAACTCGCCGCTGACGCAGGGCGACCGCTACATACCGGGCTCGTTCGTCTCCAAAAAATGGCTGGGCAATGTCGACCTCAACAACGCCGCACTCTTCGAGAAAGAGGCCGACCCGTCGGAGTATCTGGTCAACAACTACAAGGCCAAGGAGCAAATCTACGCCGGTTATCTGCGTTGGGACCAAGATATTACCCCCGACCTCACCTTTATCGTGGGGGCCCGCATCGAGCATACCCGGGTCGACTACGAGGGCAACTATGTGCTCGACGAAGACTATGCCAACGCCGACTTGCGCAACGTGAAAAACAGCTACACCAACGTGCTGCCCAACGTGACCATCTGTTACACACCCCGAAAGAATATGGTGCTCCGCGGTGTCTTCTCGACGGCACTCGCCCGCCCCAACTACTACGCCCTGATTCCCTTTGCCGATGTAAAATCGGAAGACCGCGAAATCTCGGCCGGTAACCCCGACCTGAAGGCCACCTACTCCTACAACGCCGACCTCATCGGCGAATACTACTTCCAGTCGGTGGGTATCGTTTCGGCCGGGCTCTTCTACAAAAATCTCGACAACTTCATCTACAACTACCTCGATGCCAACTATACGACCGAGAAGTTTGCCGCCGATTTTCCCAACCTGCCCAACCCCATCCCGGCCGGTGAGCAGTGGCAGTTCCTACGCCCCCTGAACGGCGACCAGGTACACCTCTTCGGTGTGGAGCTGGCCTTCCAGCGCAAGCTCGACTTCTTTGCCTCGAGTTTCATGCGCAACTTCAGCGTGATGCTCAACTACACCTATACCCACTCGATTACCAAAGGTATCTACAACGAGGACGGCGAGGAGCGTACCGACGTGAGCTTCCCGGGCACGGCTCCGCACATGTTCAACGCCTCGCTGGCTTGGGAGAACAATCGCTTCTCGGCACGTGTTTCTTTGAACTACACCGCCGGGTATCTCGACGAGGTGGCCAGCACGGCTTTTGAAGACCGCTATTACGACGGGCAGCTCTTCCTCGACGCCAACGCCTCGTATCGCATTGCCGACGGCCTGCGCATCTTTGCCGAGGCCAACAACCTCACCAACCAGCCGCTGCGCTACTACCAGGGCTCCAAGCAGTACATGGCACAGCTCGAGTATTACAAGTCGACCTTCGACATCGGTGTAAAATGGGAGTTCTAAAAAACAAGTAAATGATAAAAACAAATAAACGAAGCGAAATGAAAAAATCCGTTAGATTCTTATTGAGACATGTCCGCACCTTTTCGGCCTTGCTGCTGGTGGGGATTATCCTGTGCGGCTGGTCGTGCCGCCAGACCAACGACTCGCAAAACAGCACCTTCCCCGAGTCGATCGACGATAACTTCAACTTTATCGTAGCCAACGACATGGGACGTAACGGCTATTACGACCAGAAGCCCATTGCCGAGCAGATGGGCGAGACGGCCGGCGAGATAGGCATCGAGTTTGTAGCCGCCGCCGGCGACATTCACCACTTCGAGGGGGTGGCCAGCGTCGACGACCCTCTGTGGAATACCAACTACGAATACATCTATTCGCACCCCGAGCTGATGCTCGACTGGTATCCCGTGCTGGGTAACCACGAATACCGGGGCAACACCCAGGCCGTACTCGACTATTCGGGCGTAAGCCGCCGCTGGTGCATGCCGGCCCGCTACTACGACAAGACCTTCGAGGTGGGCGACAGCTCTACGCTCAAGGTGGTCTTTATCGACACGGCACCGCTTATCGACAAATACCACAAGGAGTCGGAAGAGTCGTATCGCGACGTGGCCGCCCAAGACATGCAGGCCCAGCTTCACTGGATCGACTCGGTGCTGAATGCCTCGCACGACACCTGGAAGGTGGTCATCGGCCATCACCCCGTCTATGCTCAGACTACCAAAGACGAAATCGAGCGCGAGAACCTGCAGGAGCGTCTCGACCCGCTGTTGAGGAAATATGGTGTCGACATGTATATCGCCGGGCACATTCACAACTTCCAGCACATACAGATGCCCGACAGCCCGGTCGACTACGTGGTCAACTCGTCGGCCTCGCTGAGCCGCAAGGTGAGCCCCATCGAGGGAACGCAATATTGCAGCCCCGAACCGGGATTCTCAGTCGTATCGGTATCGGACCAGGAGTTGAGCCTCTACATGCTCGACAAGACCGGCCATGTGCTGCACACGGTTACGCGCACCAAATAACACGAGTTTCTTATTTTCTTTCTTTCAAAGGGGCTTTGCCTGTGGCCGTCGGGCCGGGCGAAGCCCTTCTGTTTTCGTGTAAAGGGCTGGAGATAACGATGCGGGCCGAGCCGCTTCGCTCCCGGTTAGAGGTCCGGGGAGTCGGTCGCCCCGGAGGCCTCGGCCTCGGGCTGACGGAAAATCGAGAAGTTCACGCTGCCGTAACTGCGGTGCTGGTCGAAGAGCGGGTGCGACGAGAAGTCGTTGTTCTTCGAATGCTCGAGTACAAAGATACCGCCCGGTTTCAAGAGGTTGCGCGACAGCACCTCGTGCGGCAGAGTCTCCAGCTTGGACAGGTCGTAGGGAGGGTCGGCAAACACCAGGTCGAACTGCTGGCGGCAGCTTTGTACAAACTTGAACACATCGCCCTTGATGGGGGTGAGGTTGCGGTCGCCGAGCTGTTGCTGCACCTTGCGGATAAAGTTGTATTGCGTGGGGTAAATCTCGACACACACCACCCGGGCACACTCGCGCGAGAGCAGCTCGAAGCTGATGGCCCCCGTGCCGGCAAAGAGGTCGAGCGCCTCGATGCCCTCGAAGTCGATCAGGTTTTCCAGTACGTTGAAGATATTCTCCCGGGCAAAGTCGGTCGTGGGCCGAGCCTTGATATTAGTGGGGACATCGAACCGCCGACGCCCGTATTTACCGCTGATGATTCGCATGCTGTTTGCTCTTTGGTTTATGATACAAAGATAGTGAAAGGTGAGGGCAGAAAGTCAAGCTTGCTTGAACTTTATGCCGAACCGCATCCTATTTTCGTGTAACAAAGATAGTGAAAGGTGAGGGCAGAGGCAAACGGGAAAACTTGTTTTTCAAATTTGACTATGCCGAGCCGCATCCTCTCTTCTGAAAAGATAGCGAAAGGCGAGAGCATAAAATCAAGTTCTCTTGATTTTTATAGCGTGGCACACTATATTTGCAATTCCATTGAGTCTATGAAAATATCATAATCAAACACCACGGGGGAATGGTTCTAAACACGCTGTTTATCGAAAGTCTGTCCAATTTTGCACACGGTTTGTCATCGGCCTTTTTCATCTACTTTGGAATCAATCTGGCCTTCTTTCGGGGCACCAACCGACCATTGCAGGTACTGGGATACCTGTTTTGCCTGTGGGGTGTACAGAATGTAAAAGACCTGTTGCTCTACGTCGACTCGGTGAGCGAGTCGTACTACTACTCTACCCTGTTGCTGTCGTTCGACATGTGGGCAGTACCGTTTTGCGCCCTCTTCCTGCTCGAGATTCTCTACCCCGGCTTCTTCAGCCTCAAGCGGGTGGTGCAGTTCGAATTGCCGTTGGTACTCCTCACCGCCGGATTTGCCACAACGGGTGCATCGGCTTTTTACGTAGGGAGTGTGATCTATATGGCCCTCTTCTGTCTGGTCGTGGTACTCTTCATCGTCTCCAAGGTGAGAAACTACAACCGGTTCATGCGCGAGAACTACTCCTACACCGAGCGGGTGAATGTGCGCTGGCTCATCAACAGCATGATTATTCTGGCCCTCTGTCTGTTGCTTTGGCTCTATACCTGTACCCACATCAGCCATCTGGGCGACCTCGTCTACTATACCACCTCGACCCTGCTGTGGTCGGTAGTGCTCTACTACAGTCTGCGGCAAGAGTGGATACCCGATGTGCCGCAAAACGCCCCAGCACCCGAAGCCGAGGCCTTGGAACCGTTGCGTAACGGCTCGTCGCCAATGAGTCAGAAACTCGAGGAGTATATCCGCGAAAAGGAGTTGTTTCTCAACGCCAAGCTGTCGCTCAACGACCTGGCCACCGAGATGGGGACCAACCGCAGCTACCTCTCCAACTGCCTGAACAACGAGTTGGGGGTGACCTTCTACGACTTCATCAACTCGTTCCGGCTCGAACGGGCCAAGTCGCTTCTCGGCGATGCGGCTTTCGGGGGCAGTATCGAAGAGACAGCCCTCTTGAGCGGGTTCAATTCGGTCTCGACCTTCCGCCGCTCTTTCCAGAAAAAATATGGTTGTACCCCTTCGCAATACCGCAGGCAGAGAGGGGATTGAAGCCCCACTCTATCGAGTATAGGCGGTGATGAGCCGCAGCGGCAAGGGTAGACTCTCGTCGCCGGCCGGCAGGTGAGAGGGGAATTTCGTGAGGGTGATAAAAGCCAGATGCTTGCGAATGAGCGGAATGATGTGCTGCCGCAGCTCCTGGTGGTTGCCCGAAAGCGAGAGCTCGTCGTCGGTGGGGCTGAATCCCAATTGTTTCCAGGCATTCAGAATGTAGTAGATGCCGTCGTTCACGTGGTGTATGGCAAAGCTGTTG
>ERZ780067.726-NODE-726-length-10451-cov-4.74404_pt1 | contig 10451 bp, 10 predicted proteins | sample MGYA00511841_ERZ780067 | MGnify/ENA primary metagenome ERZ780067 (study PRJEB29588, sample SAMEA2143295) | human gut metagenome | biome: human gut; feature: human-associated habitat; material: faeces | place: Denmark | collected 2008/2010 ... | reverse complement strand
CCGCTTTGGGGCGACGGCGTTTCTGTATTTTTGGAAAGGCTGCCGGCGAGGTAAATCTCCAGGGCTTCAATGGCCACGAGATATTTTTTACCCACGCGGGCGCAGGGTACGGCGCCATTTCTGAGCAGCGTGCGGATGGCTGTTTCCGTGAGGCAGGTGTTGGGGTCTCTCTCCTTGAAATAGGCTGCCGCCTCACGAATCGTTCTGGTTCGGATCATGGTACTCCCTCCTGCAAATATTCAGTATTATAGGGCAGAAAAAGCAAGCACCCCCGGTCGGGGGTGCCTGCTCTTTCTTGACAGTTTCAATCATACCATGACTATGGGGGAAGTTACAAGAGCCTTATACTGGGAAAACCGAGGGAACTTTGTGGGAAAAACGGGGAAGATCAATCAGATTACTCCTGCGGCAAACGCATACATGGCAGCAAGTTCTTCAATCGCATGGTTCCGAATAGCACGAACGGTTTTTGTGCTATACCCCATTTCCTTGCAGATCTCCGGCAGCGATTGACTATCAAAGAAGATCCTCCGAATAACCTCGGTCTGCCGCGGATCCAAAAGTGCCACATAGTGCTCCAGACGGTTGATCTCCTGCTCCAGCGGCACAAGGCGGCTGACCAGATCATGTGTCAAAGAGGCATTTGCCTCATCCGCCGCACTCTGGAAGTTCATGGCGATGTAAAGCGTCTTGTTGGACACACTGCCGGAGGGCCGGCCCTCGCCATCACCCTTGGCGAAGTTCATGGCCTCGATCATTTCATCCGGCGTCACTCTGGTCGGATGCTCCAACTCATAGCGAAGCTGTTCAATCTTGCGCTTGGTGGTGCGGTAGTTTTGCAGAAGAGAAGTGACGTGGTCTGTATAGTTGTTCATAATATCCTCCGTAAATTGGTTTTGTCAGAATCGAATCGCGTACAGAGGATGGAGGATTGCGGCAATGGTAGCTAGGCAATGGCAAAAAGTAACACGAACCGCATACTTGTCCTTGATTTCTGCTTTCACAACGAATATATAGGATTTATGTCAAAAGCTGCTGCATAATGACATAAAAGAAACAACAAGGAGCCCCCTCTCGGTTGAGGGACTCCTTGCTGTTTGTACTGGTTTTCGTATTACGCCGCCCGCTGCGATCTGATTGTCTGGGCGCGGAAAGACAGTTCCTGCGATAAGAGCTTCAGGGTGGCGAAATCATCGTCCAGCCCATCCAGCTCACGGCGCAGCACGTCTTCGTAATGCTGCTTCTTTCCCTCCAGACTCTGGATCTTCAGTACCCAACGATCCATGACGCTGGGGCTCTGGCAGCCGCTCTTAATAAAATAGTCGGCACGTTCCTGATACTCCGCGATTTCCTTCTTGACGGCGGAATAAAACTCTTCCGTCATTTTCTGACGCTGTTTGGCATCGTCGATGATGTAGATAGAGTTCGCCATCAGGTGCGTCTGGTTGCGGCTGAGCCGGCTAAGCTCGGCGACAAAGTCCTCGAAAATATCTACTTTTTCCATATTGTGCCGCGGCACAAAGTAGAGATGGCCGTTGACACTGAGCTTGGTAGATTCCAGCATACGGAGGAAATTCACACAGATGGTCTCCACCTGCCTTCGGTTGGCGCAGCGCTGGTACAGCTCAAACAGCTCCTCTGCCCTACGGCAATAGGCCATGGCATCGATCTGACTGTCATAGGCCAGATTGTCGTAGCTGAAGATCTGGCTGTCCTTATCATAGCTGATGTTGGCCAGCTTCTCATATTGGTTGGTTTCCTGGTGCATGGTCTCCTTTACCAGCTCACGGGAAATAACGCTGTCGGAGATACGCCGGTTATCCCGGCAATAGATCTGATAAATACGGCGCTCACCGTATTCCTCGCTGATGATCCTGTCCCGCACATCGCCGGTGGCGCTGCGGAAAGCAGCGGACACCGACAGGCGGTTGCCGCCTGCGTAGGGGATGTTCATATCCGCACAGAGCTGGCGCAGATCATCCTTATCCACTAAAACACTGGGTAGAGAGAAATACAGCAGCTTTCCCAGCATATTCTGACGATCGCCGGATGCGGCGGCCGTCATGTCTTCAAATTTAAGTTCTGTCATATAGCATGTCCTCCTCATTGTGCCGCGATGCGGCTGAGATAGTAGTCGTCGATCCCCTTATACGCCGGATTCCAGACGTATTTGGAGTAGCGTATGCCACGGATGCTCTGCACCTCCTGACGGATAGACTGTATGGCACGCCGCACCTGCGGATTGGTCATCTGATCCATGTCCATTGCCTCCACCACCTCGGTCACGCCAAGGCTTATCAGCGTATCTTTCAGCCCGTGGAGGGCAAAGACACCGCCGATGCAAACGAACAGGGCGTCGTTGTCCAGATAGCTGGCCACGTCGCCTTTCAGTGGCCCCTCCGTAATATAGGCGCGTTTGCTGGCGGTGCTGCCGGTGACGTGCGTCCACGAATAGCTACGTGTTCCGTTGGGGGCATTGCGGCTGGAGAGCCAGCGATACTTCCGACCCGGCTCACCTTCGTCGAGCCGTATCTTCATACCCTGTATCAGACCGTCCTTATCACGGACGGGGATCAGAAAACCGTTTGGTCCGGACAGCGTCCATTCCCCATAACTGGTACGGAAACCGGGAATACCTTGCAGGTCATGCCCGATGTCCCGTAGCAGTGAGGCCAGCAGCTTTCGGCCTTCCGGTGTCTGCGGCATACTGCGATATTGGTTTTGGTCGATGCGGTCGTCGGAAAGGCCGCGTTCACGCAGGTTTTCTCGATGCCCTGCCGAAAGTGTCAGAAGTGAGAGCATATCCGTATATACCTCATGCCGCTGTACCAATGGTTTTGGCTGCGGCTCTGTATTTTGGGAGCTGGGCTGTTGGGGCATGGGGTACACGTTGCCGCCCCGGCTCAGCTCCATATATGCCTCTTTGTTGGTCAGACCGTGCAGCCGGGCATACAGTGAAACGCTGTTGCCGGACGCGCCGCACAGGTTGCAGCGGTACTGGTCTGTATCTACATTGAGACTCAGATGATATTTCCCCTTACCGTGGTCACCGCAGAAGGGGCAGCTTGCCTCGACCTCCCGCCGCCGAAGCGACGAGGGGTCAAGGACAAGCCCGCACCGTCTGGCCGTGTCTACGATGGGGATCTTTTCATAGGCACGAGCCAGAGGGCACACCTCCTTCCCGTGCCGCTTATGCGGCGGTGGGCATCGCTGTCAGGATCGGCTTCACCGGTCTGACGGACAGCTCCGCCTTGCTGACGCATTTTGCCATGATGACCTGTCCCGTGGGGCGCACATTGGCGAGATCATCCACCGACTCCATGTTATCCACGAACTGCGGATAGTTCCTGCCGGTGAGCCGCTTCATCAGCTCCGACACCTCCATACCCGCACGGATCTTCTCCGAGAGGGAGAGCCAGTCATAGCGCCGCCCGTTATAGGTGAACTTGAAGGCGTCCTTGACCTCGCCGGTGGATTTCACCACGTCGTAGAGCGAGATCTCCACACGGTTCATCTTCAAGGCGGAGAAAGTCATCTCTGCCCGCTTGCTGATGTACTGCGCCAGATATTGCAGCTTCAGCTTACACTGGTTGATCTCCGCACGGGCCGCTTTCAATTGGCTGTCCAGATCACCGGATGCGGGCGTGGCTTTCTCAATGGCGGAGATGTCCGCACGGACCTGCTGTAATTCCTCACGGCAGGCAAACATACGGTCATATTCCTCCTGAGAGAGCGCGCCGAACTCCAGCTCTGCCGCCAGTGCCTGCATTCGCCCCTGAAGCTGCTGTGCCTCGGGACGGGTTGCATCCGGTTCAGCGGCTTCCTTTGCCTCCTGCAAGGTTTCTTCCAATTTGGCAATATCGTCCTTCTGAAATTGCAGAAACGTATCCCGTGCTTTTTTCTCAAGGGCCTGCAGCTCCTCCAGCTTGGCACGCTCTGCCTGACCTGCCTCTACGATCTGCTTGATAGATGTCCGAAAAGCATTCTGCATCGCGGGCAGTTCGTCCGCCGTTACGGCGCGGCGGCAGGTGGGGCATTGATAGCCGGGCTTGAGCTGGCTGCACTGCTCCTTTTCCTGCTGATATTGACTGCCCAACTGACGTATCCTGGCGTTGACTTGCGCGGTGGTCTCCGCATACTTAGGCGTGTAGACCGCTGCTTTTCGAGCGGTCAGCTCCTGCGTCAACGCGAGGATGCATTCATCCGAAGCTGTAGGTATTTGCCGTTGATTCGCCAAATCACTATAACGGGCACTGAGATCTGCCAGTTCATCGTTCAGCGCGGCAATATCCACGCCGGCAAACTGCTTACTTTTCAGTGCCTGTTCCTCGTTCCGGAGGGTATCCTCCTTTTCCCGCAGCTCCCGCAGGGCGGTTTTGCTGTTCTGCTGCTGGGCGGTGGTCATATCCTGCTGCCCGGTGAGGTACAGGACGTTGTTTTCCAGCTCCCGAATGGTCCCCCGCAGCTTCCGGCTCTCCACCTCCGGCGAGAGCAGTGGCTCATCCCGCAGGGCTTCCACGGCGGGGCCTGCCATCTGCGCCAGAATGTTCTCCTTGGTGAGCGCAGGCAGATACCGTTGGAGAAGGTTCTTGCCATCGCTGCCCAGTTCCTCGATAAAGTACAGCGGGTTGAAAATAGACAGGAACACGTCCCGCTCTCCGAAAAGGTCGGTGAGATCCACCTGCCGCACCTCGCAGCCATCATAGGTGATGGTCATACGGTTGCTCTTACGGGCGCGGGACAGCTCATGGAGCGTCCCGTTTTCATCCACAAACCGCATGCGGATGAACAGATCCGGATTATCCTCGCTGTGGAGCCGGTCAATGCGGTGCTCTCCGAAGAAGGGCAGGCCGGTGACAGCAAAGGCGATGGCGTCCGCGATGCTGCTCTTGCCGCGTCCGTTGCCGCCCGTAATGACGGTGGGATCGCCAAAGGTCAGGTCGGTGGGCTGACTGTAGGACTTGAAGCCCTCCATATGCAGGGCCGTGATCCGAAACGATTTGAGTTTTTCCATCAAAAGATCTCCTTTCTCATGCGGCGTCCTTCTGCTGAGTGACCTCAAAGCTGTCCAGCAGATAGAAAACCACATTGTCTTTTTTCACCATGCGCTTTTCCACATGGTATAGCTTAGCACCCTTTTGCAGCTCAGGGTGATTCCCCATGGCGTATGCGTAGCAGCGTTTTCCCTCCGGGGCTTCCAGAATGAGCTGCACGGTCGTCCCCGCGGCCTTGGCCTCCAGTACGGTGTACTCGCAGGCAGGAAACGGAACAACGGTCGTGTCCTCCTGTGGCTTGGACGGCTCTTTTCGCGCCGCGGGCTTTACTGCGGGAACAGAAGCCTGTTCCTCCGCACGCAGGGCGGGAATCAGCAAGGATTGGATACCGCAGGCTTTCGCCGGTGTCAGGCCAAGACTTCTCAATGTATCCAGATACCGGGCGTCCAGCTTACCGCGCTCTGTGGGCTTGATGATGAAGCTCTTACCCTTCTTCTCTACATTGACCCAAACGGTGTCCATGCTGTAGAGAACACGGCCGATGCCCCACTGGTTGGCGGCACGCTTCATGGAATCGGATAATCCGCCCTTGATGGGTTCGATATCCGAGTCCTCGGCGCCGTCCCATTTGGTGATCCAGCCACGCTCCTCAAAATAGAGGGAGATGCCGCAAAGCTGTGACTCTCGTTTGCCTGTGCTGTGCCACGGCTTGAACTCATTATGCCAGCGGTCAGGGCCCATGACGTCGCCCAGACGGTTCTGGATCGCACGATTGGTCACATAGGGGACGGCGATGCCCTGCATCCGATCCTCATAGGCGATTTGCAGCCGCCATTCCAGATCCTCCGCCGCAAAGGGCGCAGCCAGCCGTGACAACAATTCTCTGGGATCGTTCATCTGCTACCTCCCATTGATGAAATCAGAAAGTGTTTTGCCGCTTTCTACCAGCACATCTGTGTAATAGTAGGCGGGTTCCTTGTCCTTCAGGTGCTCCAGCAGTTCTCTGTGGGTCATATGCAGCCTGTTATGGCTGATCTTGAAAAAATCATCATTGTTGGGGATGCCCAGCAGAAAGCGCGGGAACTTCGACAACTGCGTCTGACTCTTGAAATGCGGCAGCACATTGTTGCCCACACAGACACGCAGATCGTCATAAACATTGGAGAAGGGATAGTGATACATTTTCGTATCTCCCGTTGGCGGCTCATCCGCCACAACGCCCATAGAGCAATCTACCGCACGGCCATCCCGTAAGGTTCGTATGCCGAACACCATGCGCGGGATAGGAAAATCCAAATACTCGGTATCGCCATAGAAGATGTCGGCCCGAAGCTCCGGGTTCCAGAGCACAAAGTACTTATCCTCGCCGCAGAAGCTGACCTGAAGACAATTTGGCGGCAGCAATCCGCTCCGTAGGAAATGTTCCTGGTCAAAGCTGCCATAGATGGTGTTGTAAAAGTCCAACGGAGATATTTCCTTGTAGCTGACCACGCCGCTTTTCTTGTGTTCCTCTACGATAAATCTCCCGCTTTCGGGCGAGACGCGCAAAAGGATCTCGCCGCTGTAATCTCTGTTTACGGCTGTTTCCATACTCACGCAGCCACCTCCATTTCCTGCTCCGCAGCGGTCAACGCTGCCAGCTCTGCTTTCATGCGGTCAATCTCCGCGTTGATGTAGGTCATCAGGTCGATGATGGAGTTGGCGAACTCGATGGGGGCATACCACTCCGGTGGCGGCCAAAGATAGATCTCGCAGCCTCCTCCACTGTTGCACCGCGCAATTTTGAAATCGAACAGCACATTTCCCACGAACATTTCTACCGCGTCGCGAAGCTTGTTCCAGCCGGTGCATCTGGTTGTGTTAAAATGGTTCTCTTCCAGTTTTGCAATCAGATCCAGATACTCGTCCAACTCCGGTTCCGAAAGGATGAAGCGGGTAAACTCATCACCATAAGAATCATCAGAGCCATCATCGGGCATATCGACGCAAATGAACTCCGTCAAAAGCGCCACGGATAACTCAAATATGTCCTCGGTGTCGATCTCGACACAACGATAGTCCACCGTGTCGCCCACGGAAGCAGTAGCGGTATGAGCGTAACCGTCCTTGATGTCGGTCAGAGTACCGGTGTTCTTGCCGGTAGAGCTCTTGGCCTCACGCACGGTCTTTTCGAGGTCAGGATTTCCGGTCTGATTCTTGGGGTAAACGGTCACATCGTAATTCCACGCCGCGCCATCGATGGTGGTCATGGGCAGGGCCACGAAGAAGGGATTGCAGGTAGAGGTCACGTTTTCAGGGACGCGAGTCTCCACCACCAGATACAAGCCCTGCACCATATTGGAAGCAGAAGTGTGGCCGGTGGTGTCCGTTTCCGTCATAGCCACACCACCATTTCTGCCAGCGGCCTCCAGCGCATTTTTGACAGTGGTGGCATTGGCAACCAGCGCAGCGGTCAGTTTGTTGTTGAGCATATCGCTGGTGAAGTAGTTGATACCGCCCTCAGTCTTGTGAGTGTCTGCGCCGGTCAGACCGATGGCAGACAGTACGGCATTGGAGCGTTCAGAGCCATCAAAGCCATACAGCACACCCACCTGACGCTGGCTCTCCACGGCCTCACTGTTCATGGTGATGTCGGCCACGCGGAGGTAGGTGAACTCTACGCCCTGAATGGCGTACTTGCTCAGCTTGTCGATAACCGCGTCGTCATGCAGGCCGGTGGAGACGTAGGACTCAGCGTCCCACGCGCCGTCTTTGCTGGCTGCGGTGATGTCGTACTTGTAAATGTTCAGGGATGCTTTCTTGCCGGGGTCGATGATAGGCGCAGAATCTGTTGCGGCAAAAGCCGTAGTCATCAGGCCGATGGCCATGAGCGCCGCCATCAGCAGCGTCAATACGCGATGGATCTTTTTCATTTGGTTTTCTCCTTGTTCATAATTTTCGAGTTGAGTTTTTCACTTTTTACGGGTATACTGGTGGTATCAATCCGAAGGAGGTGCTTGCAGATGGTCTATACCGTGGAGCAAATCGCGCAGCGTATTTTGCCTGTTGCACAGAAATATGGTCTGAAGGCGGTTTATCTGTTCGGTTCCTATGCCCGTGGCACGGCGATCGAATCCAGTGACATAGACCTTTTGATCGACACCTCGGGGACAAACATCAAGAGTCTCCTCTCGCTTTCCGCTGTGTACTGCGACTTGGAAGATGCGCTCCAAAAAAGCATTGACCTGATTACGGTAAGCTCGCTGGAGCAGCGGCCTCAAATGGAAAACGATGTACGCTTCCGTGATACGGTGCTGAAAGAAAGGGTGAATCTCTATGTTGCCGCCTGATGCCCAGCGCTTGGCGCATATCCGCGATTACTGCCTTGAAATTCAAAAGACGATAGACCGCTACGGGAAGTCCTTTGAGACATTTGACAACGACCCCGATTATCAACGTTCGGTATCTTTCTGCATTTTGCAGATCGGAGAGCTGAGTGGAAAACTCTCCGCCGAATATCGACTTGAAACCGCAAAACACATCCAATGGGGTCCCATCAAGGCCATGCGTAATCTTGTGGCGCATAACTACGGTAGCATGAGCCGCGAGATCATCTGGGAAACCGCCGTAGCGGACATCCCCGTTTTGTGCGAGTTCTGCGAACAGCAGCTACAAGTCTTTCAGAATTGAACCATCAGCCTGCCGTTTTGCGGCGGGCTAATTTTTTGCAAAAATAAACACCCATGCAAAGCATGAGTGCTGCAAACAGGAAATAGGTTGTAAATCCCGTACCGCCTGTGAAGGGCAGGGCGAAGCCTGCATTGTTGCAGGCAGTGATGGTAATGTCTCGGTTATTGCTGTCCAACGTTCCTGTGAACAGCGGCTCGGTCAGCAGCGTGTACCCTGCGGGAGATTTGGTTTCCGTCACACGGTACTGCACACCGATTTTGAGGTCGCTCCACTTGGCGACGCCGATCTTGTCGGTGGTAATTCTGCCCACCTCCGTCCACGTCTTGCCATCTGCGGAAGTTTCCAACAGCAGCTCCGCACCAACAAGCGGACTGCCCGTCACATCCACCTTGCAGACGCTGATGCTGCCCTTCTCCTCCACGGCTTTGATTTTAATATACGCCTTCACGGGGTCGCGCCCCACGCCGGTATAACCGGCCATCGCCTGATACCGTCCCGTCCGGTCGTACCAGCAGATCACCGCTCGATCCGGATCGATCTCATAGGCACTGCCGGTGGCCGAGTAGGTTTTCTCGGTGTCGAGATTCTTGGCCGCCGCTGCCGTGGCCGTGATGGTCAGAGCGTTGCCCTTCCGCGAGAAAGTAATGCCGCTCCCGCTGTTGGCGGCGAAATTGTAGTCACTCAGTACTTCATTGTCATCCGTGACCGTAGCTGTATAGCTGCCCGCCGCGTTCCTCTTCAGCTCGATGGTGTCGCACCAGCGCGGTGCGTACTCTGCAAAGCTGGGGATCATCGTGACGTTCTGCATCGCCGCCGCGATCTCGTCATACCACAGCTCGAAGGTCGGGTAGCGGCTCGTGTCTACGCAGCCATAGAACGGGCTGTATCCCCAATCGTCGTAGGTATAAGCGTTGCGGTATTCGCAGATCAGCTCCCAGATGATGGCCTGCGTGGCCGCCCACTTTTCCGCGTTGATGATGGCACTACTGTTCCGGTCGCCGGATGCAGCACCGTAGTCGGCGCTGGGATAGCCCAGGGACATCGCCAGTGCGATACCGCTCTGCACAGAGGCGGGCAGGTTATACCAGCTGGCACTGGATCCCTCCTTGTAGGTGCCGCTGTCATCGGAATGAACACCCGGCTCGATACAGTAGGCCACCGCGCCATCCGCATATTTCATGTGGTAGAGGGCGCTGCCGCTGCCGAGGCTGCTGGTAGCCGAGATGGTCAGATTTGTAATGGACGGCGTTGTGCTTTGGCTATAATCATACTGACGAAATGTGATCTCGTCAGAATAGACGTAGACCCTGTACTTGACCGTCACGCTGGCAGCATAGGCGGGCACCGCCAGTGCTGCGAGCATGGCCAGTGTCAATACAAGGCCCAGCAACATTTTTTTGTGTTTCATGGCTCCTCCTATTCGGATATAAGATGACCCCCTCCATGTTGGAGGGGGTCTTGTATGAAGTTACCGCTTAGCCATCGTACAGGACATAGATCAGCAGGCTTGTGCCGTCCTCTACGATGCAGACGTTGCAATGGAAGCCCGCGTCCGCGATGCTATCCATGCCCGCCTGCATCATGAGCTGCCGGAAGGTGTAGTCCACCATGTCCCGCGCCTTGGCCTCCAGCGCTTCCTGCGAGGCATCTGCCGCAACACTGGCAGGGAAGCGGTAGGCGCTGTTGTCCATCGTCAGACTGCCGTCTGTGATGACGCCATACTGCGTTACCGCGTAGGCATTGGCGGCGCTAACAGCCGCCCAGCGGGCTGCCGGGTCGGGGCACGGC
>ERZ780067.724-NODE-724-length-10463-cov-3.80919_pt1 | contig 10463 bp, 8 predicted proteins | sample MGYA00511841_ERZ780067 | MGnify/ENA primary metagenome ERZ780067 (study PRJEB29588, sample SAMEA2143295) | human gut metagenome | biome: human gut; feature: human-associated habitat; material: faeces | place: Denmark | collected 2008/2010 ... | reverse complement strand
GGTTGTGATTCCGCTGCTCGGCGGCCCGCGCATGCTGATGACGCGGAATCTTCTGTATACGGCCGTGACGAGAGCCAGAAAGTGTGTCACCATCGTCGGAAGTGATGTGACATTCCAGGCAATGATCGGAAATCATATCGAGGCGAACCGGTATACAACGCTCGCCAGAAGAATCCGGGAAATGCAGGAAGAAAACGCGTAAACACGTTTTTCCGGGGCATGGATGCGGCTGCATCCGGCAGAGTGGATAAGGGAAAGCGCAGGTTACATGAAAGAAAAAAATAAAACAGGAAACTGGCTTTTAAACGCAGTTTATCCGAGACGATGTCCCATCTGTGACGGACTGCTGTCACGTGAGGAGCTGTATCTATGCCGGAATTGTGTGGAAAAGATCCATCCGATTCTGGGCGCGCGGTGCAAAAAATGCGGGAAACCCGTGGGCAGTGAGGAAGAGTTCTGCCGGGACTGCAGCAGAACGAGGCACAGCTTCGACCGCGGTTTTGCGCCGTACGGTTACCACGGGGAACTTGAGGCTTCCCTGATGCGGTTCAAATATCATGAACGGCAGGAATACGCTGGATTTTATGCTCACGCGGCGTTTTTCTATGTGGGAAAGCAGATCCAGAGAAGAAATCCGGAGGTGCTCGTTCCGGTGCCGCTTCATCCGGCGAGACAGCGGCAGCGCGGCTACAATCAGGCGGAGGTATTTGCAGAAAAGCTGGCAGAAGAAATGGAACTTCCCATGAATGCCCGCCTGATCCGCCGTGTGAAAAAAACAAAACGCCAGAAAGAGCTTGGTCCCGCCGAGCGGCGGAAAAACCTGGAGGGAGCTTTTGCATTGGCAAAGCCGGGACAGATGAAATACTGCCGGATTCTTCTGGTAGATGACATTTACACAACGGGAAGCACGGTTGATGCCATTGCGTCACTGTTGAAAGTGAATGGAGCAGAACAGGTGGATTTTGTTTGTGCGGCAATTGTAAAATAGTGTGTGAATATTTTGAGAATAGCTTTCCAATATCGGAAACATATGGTAAAATAAACATAATTTAGAACGGGAAGAGGAGACCAAGAGGCATGTTGGACGAAAAAAGGATTCGTCAGATGACAAAACTGGCTTTTTTCGAAAAAAAAGAAGAAAAAAATGCCTTACGAATCGGCCGCTATTTTCGGAGTGATTACATCGGAAAAGAGCTTCTGAAAAATTTTTTTCTGGCTTCCATCGGATACATTCTGGTACTTGCGGTTGCAGTCTTATATCATATTGAATGGTTGGTGGACGAGATAGACACAATCGACCTGCAGTTTGCAGCAGGGTGTCTGATCGCGTCCTATCTGTGTTTTCTGGCAGTCTATTCCATTGCCGTGTATGTGATCAGCACGATCCGTTACCAGGGAGCACAGAAAAAGCTGAAATGGTATGGAAAAGAGCTGGATGACCTGCAGAACATGTATGAGGAACAGGAAAAAAGCGGGAAGAAATCCGGGCGCAGGAGGAAGGAAACATGACAGTATTGATCGAACTGAAAGAAAAATTAAAAGAGTTTTACGGCTCCTGCAGCGGAATCGTACTTCCGATTGTGAAATTTCTGCTCGCTCTTGCTGTATTTCGTGGTATTAATTCCAATCTCGGCTATCTGAAGATGCTGAACAGCATGTATGTGGTATTGATTCTGTCGCTGATCTGCGCCATCCTGCCATTGAATGGAATGGTTTTCCTTGCAATGCTGGTGATCATCGGCCACTGCTTTGCACTTCACATGGTAATCGCGGGTCTTGCGGCGCTGGTTCTGCTGGTGCTCTGGTTTCTATATCTTCGCTTTGTGCCGAAGGATGCGCCGGCACTCCTTTTAACACCGCTCGCATTCTGGCTTCACGTGCCATCTGCCGTTCCGGTTGCCTATGGTCTTGCCGGCACGCCGCTCTCTGCATTTTCAGCAGCCTGCGGTGTCGTTGTCTACTATATGTGCGACATGATTCACGGAAAAATGGAGCCGCTGCTTCATGCGGCGGAAGCACCGGAGATCACGGCAGTCGTACAGGAATTTTTCAACGGCCTCTTCCGCAATGAGGAAATGCTGCTGGTTCTGATCGCCTGCGCACTGACCGTACTTCTTGTCAATGCAATCCGCCACAGCAGTACGGACTATGCATGGCAGATTTCCATTGTGGCAGGTTCGGTTGCCTATGCGGTTATTATGATTGCCGGAAGCCTGGCACTGGATGTACAGATTGCACTCCCGATGGTTCTGATCGGGGCGGCGGCCGGCTGTCTGGTTGGATTTGTTCTGGAGTTTTTCCTGTTCGGTGCAGACTACACCCGGACAGAATACCTGGAATATGATGACGACGATTATTATTACTACGTAAAAGCCGTTCCAAAATTCAATGTGACAAAGGCACAGCGCCGTGTGACTTATATTCGGAATGAAAAGAAAAAAGAACCGGATCTGACAGACGAGGAACTCGATGCTCTGGCAAATCTTGGACATACAGAAGAATCCGGGAACAGCAGGGATCTTGATGAGATCGAGGAAAAAGAAGAAATAGAAGAAATAAACGAAACAGAAGAAATTCAGGAAGAAGAAATTCCGCCGCTGGACGAGGGCGATTATCAGGATGTGGATTATAAGAGCATGCTGGAGGACACCTTAAAGGATCTTTAAAAGAATTTTGAAAATCAGAAGAAAACCGGACGGGGGAAAAGAAAGGAAGTGACAGTGTGCGTGGCGTGTGGAACTGGATTGTCACAAGAACGGCAGACTACGGGCTGCCAAAACAAATTGAACTGATTGATATTGTGCAGATTCTGCTCATTGCATTTTTCGTCTATCACCTAATCCGCTGGCTGCAGAATACAAAGGCCTATACGCTGATGAAAGGTATTTTTCTGATTGGTGTCTTTGTCATCATTGCAAACGTGCTGAAAATGCAGACGATTCTGTGGCTGTTCGGAAACATCGGCGGGGCGGCGATCACAGCGGTTGTAATTATCTTTCAGCCGGAGCTTCGAAGAGTGGTCGAGCAGATTGGAGAAAAGAATCCGCTGTCTGCTATTTCTTTTGCGAGCGGCCAGGAGGAAAATGAACGGTTCAGTGACAAAACCATCAATGAACTGGTAAGGGCCAGTTTTGAAATGGGAGAAGTAAAGACCGGAGCGCTGATCGTCATCGAAAAGACCATCACCCTGGAGGAATATGAAAAGACCGGAATCCCGATTGACGGCGTTCTGACCAGCCAGCTGCTGATCAATATTTTCGAACACAATACGCCGCTGCACGACGGAGCCGTGATTGTACGGAACAACCGTGTCACGGCAGCAACATGTTACCTGCCGCTGTCCGACAACATGGATCTGAACAAGAATCTTGGAACACGCCACCGTGCAGGTGTCGGCATCAGTGAGGTGACGGATTCCTTTACGATTATTGTCTCCGAGGAAACCGGAAATGTGTCGTATGCTTCCGGCGGAGAACTCCACACGGCAGTAACACCGAGCGACCTTCGGGAGCAGCTTCACAAAATCCAGAAGCTCGCGAAAAAACCGGAAGAGAAGAAAGGATGGCATATCGGCGGAATGCGTCAGAAAGTGGAGGGAGAGAAGAAATGAAAAAGAAAATTCTGAAAAAGCTTCTGAACAATCTCCCTTTGAAAATTCTTTCTATCCTGATTGCCATTGTAATCTGGTACGTTGTGGTCAGTGTGAATGACCCGATTGTGAAAGAGCGCTTTGATGTCCCCGTGCAGGTGACCAATGAAGCCTACATCGCAGCCGGAAAGAAAACATACCAGATTGAGGAGGAATACCAGACGGTCACAGTTACTGTCACGGACAACAACTCGGTTGTCAGCCGGCTGAAAGCATCGGATATCACCGTCACGGCCGATCTGACCCAGATTGTGACGATGGATACAAACCCGGTTTATGTGCCGATCAAGGCAACGTGCTCCATGGTAAAACAGGAAAAACTGAGCACAGTGACAGCAACGATCCCTGTGGAAATCGAGGATGTGGACAGCGAAAAATTCCCGATCACAATTGACGCAGGAAATACGAAACCGGCAAAAGATTACGAAGTGGGAACGATGACTTCCGATCCGGAGAGCATCACCATTTCCGGCCCGACGTCCCTGATCAATAAGATCAGCAGTGTGGTGGCAAAAGTAGATGTAACCAATATGCGGAACTCCGGAACCGTCACGGCGGATCTGATGATTATTGATAAAAACCAGGATGAGATGCCGGAATCCCAGATGGAATTTTTGAATTTCGACAGCGGCTCCCCGCAGGTGGATGTGGATATTGAACTGTGGCGCCGTGTATCCGGTATTAAGCTGAGTGCACTGTACAGCGGAACTCCGGCAGACGGCTATCAGATTAAAAATATCTATACCACACCGGAGGAAATCACCGTTGCCGGATCCGAGGAGGCACTTGCAAAGCTGGCGGATGAAGGCAATACGATTGAAATTCCGGAAGACTATACCTCCGTTGCAGGACAACGCTCCGATGTGGAGACGACGGTTGACTTAAGCGATGTTCTCGCCGATGTGACAGATCTGAAAGTATCCTCCAGTTCGTCTGCATCCGTTACCGTTCACGTAACGGTTATGCCGAATGAGAGCAGGGAATTTGAACTTGATGTCGATCAGATCGAGACGAGCAATCTTCAGTCCACTTATACCGTTCTGTATGATCAGACACAGCTTGCAATCCGCATTAAAGCATCGGACAAAAATCTGGCCAAATTAGATACTTCCCAGATCAACGCATCCATAGATCTGAATGGAATGGGTGTCGGGGATTACGAGGTACCGGTAAAAATCACACTGCCGGATGGCTATGAGCTCGTAGACAGTGTCAAGACAACGATTCATATCAAAGAAAAAGCAGTAGCAAATAAAACGACAGGAACAAATTAGGAGGGAAACCAATGGTAAGCGGAAAAGTGACCGTGAAAAATCCAACCGGCCTTCATCTTCGCCCGGCCGGAACCCTGTGCAAACAGGCAATGCAGTTTAAATCATCTATTACATTCCACTACGGAGATGGAAATACAGCAAATGCAAAGAGCGTCTTAAGCGTCCTTGGCGCATGCGTCAAATGCGGAGACGAAATTGAGCTGTTCTGCGAGGGAGAGGACGAGGAGGAAGCTCTGCAGTTCCTTGTCAATTCCATCCGGACGGGACTTGGGGAAGAACTGTAAGGAGAAAGAACAATGAAGAAATATGATTATGTTCTGGTTGGCGCCGGTCTGTATTCCGGAGTGATTGCTTATCTTGCCGGTCAGGCAGGGAAAAGCTGTCTTGTACTGGAACGAAGAGATCATACAGGCGGAAATATTTACTGCGAAGAAATCGAGGGAATTCATGTACACAAGTATGGAGCGCATATTTTCCATACTTCGAATAAAGAGGTGTGGCAGTTTGTCAATTCGCTGGCAGAATTCAACCGTTATACAAACTCGCCGATTGCCAACTACAAAGGCGAAATTTATAATATGCCGTTCAATATGAATACCTTCAGTAAAATGTGGGGAATCCGCACACCGGAAGAGGCGAAAACAATCATCGAAGAGCAGAGAAAAGCTGTTCCGGGAGAGCCGAAAAATCTGGAAGAGCAGGCGATCAAACTGGTTGGAAAAGATATTTATGAAAAGCTGGTTAAGGGTTATACAGAAAAGCAGTGGGGAAGAGACTGCAGTGAGCTGCCGAGCTTTATCATCAAACGGCTTCCGGTGCGCTTTACGTATGACAACAACTATTTCAATGACCTTTATCAGGGAATTCCGATTGGCGGCTATAACGTTCTGACAGAGCGGCTTTTTGAAAAAGCGGATGTACAGACAGGTGTTGATTTTCTGGAAGATAAAGAAAAGTACCTGGCGATGGGTGAGACGGTGATTTACACCGGAGCGATTGATGCGTTTTACGATTATGCACTTGGCAAGCTGGAATACCGTACGGTGCGCTTTGAAACAGAAGTGCTGGATACCGACAATTATCAGGGCGTAGCTGTAGTAAACTACACCGATCGGGAGACACCGTATACGCGTGTGATCGAACACAAGCATTTCGAATTCGGAACCCAGAAAAAGACCGTCATTTCCAGAGAGTATTCCACCGACTGGAAAGAGGGGATGGAGCCGTACTACCCGGTGAATGATGCCAGAAACCAGGAACTTTATCAGAAATATGCCGCACTTGCGGAAAAAGAAGAGAAGGTTATCTTTGGCGGAAGACTTGGAGAATACAAGTATTACGATATGGACAAAGTCATTGAGGCTGCACTGAACCAGTGGGAGAAAATGCAGCGGTAGGAAAAAGAACTGCAAACGGAAATCAATCAAAACGGACTGCACACTTGACAGCAGTCCGTTTTTTGACTATATTATAAACGATATCCGGCTGGAAAATACCGGAAAATAAGAAAATGAAAGAGGTCGTTATGAGAAAAGAATATGATGACGAGGATGAAATCCCGGAAAGACGCCATTCCTCAGGAAAGAAAAAGAAGAAATTCGGCTGGGTTAATGTGCTCACCATCCTTCTCGTAGTTGTACTGGTTGTGCTCGTCGGTGTCTATGCTGTAATCAATCACTATTACAGCAAGAGTAACTACGTAAGCGACGATAAAATCACGATCAATAAATCCACAGAGGTTGAGACCGAAAGTACCGGGTTGACTGATGAGGAGACGGATGCCCTGCAGTCTGAGATTTTAAATAAGACACAGGACATTGAACTTCCAAACAACAATAACGTGTACAACATTCTGCTGATCGGTGTTGACCGTCGTGACAAAACGTGGTATGGAAACTCCGATTCCATGATTCTGATGTCCATCAATAAAGATACAAAACAGATCCACATGACATCCTTTATGCGTGACCTGTATGCAAATATCCCGGATGTCGGTGTGAAAAAACTGAATGCAGCCTGCGCATATGGCGGCGGTCCGCTGGTTGTACGAACCATCGAGGACAACTACAAACTGCCGATTGACAATTATGCAAGTGTTGACTTCGATTCCATGATTGACATTATCGATGATATCGGCGGAATCGAGCTTTCGCCGAGCGATGATGAAATCCGTGTAGCGAACCAATATGTTGATGAAATGTGCAGACTCCGTAATGTGGAGGCTTCCGCCCATCAGTATACAGCAGGCGGAGAGCAGCATGTGGATGGCTATCAGGCAGTTGCATATGCAAGAATCCGTTACGTTGGAAATTCTGATTATCAGAGAACGGAGCGTCAGCGAGAGGTTTTAAGCAAGATGATGCAGAAAATGAAATCGTCAAGCGTAACAGAACTGAGTGCACTGGCGGATACCATTCTTCCAAGTGTTACCCATAACATTGATCAGTCTACATTGATGACATTGATCGGAGAGCTGCCGACGATCCTCTCCTATGAGATTGTACAGAGCCGTGTACCATACGATGATCTGTACTCCAGCAAGGGTGAGATGCTTGTTCCGGATTTCTCGGCAACCATTTCCAGACTTCAGACAGAAATCTACGGATCTACTACCGTAAACGAATAAAAAAGAAACAAATGAAAAACCTCCTGTATCCGGCAAGAAAACCGGAGCCGGGAGGTTTTTTCTGCCCGAAAAACCGGAAAAAACCATAAGAAATTTGTAAGGTATTTTACCGGCGGATAACTTGAAATAGATGGAAAAATGTAGTAAGCTATAAATTGTATAAGAGTAAAAAAATGGGAGGATGAATAAGAATGAAAAGAAAGTTTCTGGCCGCAGCCGTACTTGGCGTCATGGTAAGTGTTACACCAGCCGGTGCATATGCAGCTTCTACAGAAACCAGTCCATTACCGGTAAATTCGGAAAGTGATACTGTAGCTCAGGCCGAAGACGAAGAAACGACTCCGACTCCGGCGCCAACTGAGACCCCAGAGGTTACACCGAGTGAGACTCCGGCTCCAACCGAAGCACCGACCGCAACACCAACCGTAACACCAACTGAGACCCCTTCCGAGACACCGACGCCGAGCGCAACTCCGGCTCCGGAAGTAAGTAATCTGAAGGAAGGCTGGAACAGCGTTGAAAGAGATGGAAAGAAACAGTTTCAGTACGGAGTTCTGGATGAGAATAATAAGGTGGTAGCTGCTACCGGACCAATAGAAATCGACGGTGTCGGTTATGTGTTTGATGAAAACGGCTACATGCTGACCGGTGAAGTAGAACTTACGGATAAAGATGGAAAAACCGGAACCTACTACTTGGATACAGAAGGGGAAGATCCTGCAAAAGACGGACTTGGTTCGATGCAGCAGGGTATCTGTGAAGGAAAAGTATTTGCACCGGAACTGAAAAGAAATGAACTTGTTACACTCGAATTTAATGATGGAAGCGTAGACGATTACTATGCGGATGAAAACGGCTATGCCATCTGGAGCAAGACCCAGAAGGTAGGAGATAAAACATATCTGTTTGGCGATGACGGCACCCGCGTAAAAGAGGCAGGTTTCCAGACTGTTGTCGATGAAAAAGGGGTAACGCATACCTACTATCTGAATGCAGACAGCACCGTATCTCTTGGAAACCACACCGTATATCAGCAGGAAGACCGTACCGTAAGCTGGCTGACAGTAGGTTCTACCTGGTATCTGGTAGCTGCAGAAACTGGAGAACTCCTTTCCGGCTGGCAAAAGGTAGATACAGCAACCTACTATATGAAACCAGGTTCCTTTGATGCGAACGGAGACATGAAAGACGGAAGCTTCGAGATGGAGACCGGCAATCAGAAAAATAAATCCGGCTGGGCTGAAATTGATGGAAAATGGTACAGCTTCCGAAGCTGGGGCGGCGTACGAACCGGCTGGTTCAATTACGATGGAAATAAATATTATCTCCACGAAGACGGCCATATGGAAGACAATGCACTGAATCTGAATGGAACCTTGTACTTCTTCCGAAGCTGGGGCGGTATGCGCGTCAATGATGTTGCTGAATATGAAGGCAATTATTACTATGTCGGAGCTGACGGAACCGTTTCGACCACAACTGGCTGGAAAAAAATTAAAACCGCAACTCAGACGATCTGGTACTGGACGACGGCAGACAGTGGAAAACTGCTGACGAATTCCTGGCTGGATTACAATGGAAACAGCTATTATCTGAAAGCCGATGGAAAAATGGCTTTTAATGAGTGGCTGGATAACACCTATTACTTCCGCAGCTGGGGTGCGGCCTACAAAAACGCATGGGCAAAAGTCAACAATGTATGGTATTATTTTGACGGAAATGGAAAGAAATATACCAGCGGCTGGCTGACCTACAAAGGAAATAAGTATTATCTGAAATCCGATGGAACCATGCTTGCCAATGAATGGCTCGATGGAAAATACTACTTCAAGAGCTGGGGTGGTATGTATAAAAACGAATGGGGCAAGTCCGGCGATACCTGGTACTGGTTTAATGCAGATGGAACCAAACGGACGCAAAAAGGCTGGTTCCTCTATGATAAAAATTATTATTATCTGGATAAAGATGGAAAAATGCTGACCGGCTGGGTTTACCATGACGGTAACTATTATTACATGAAGAGCTGGGGCGGCATGGCACATGACGAGTGGATTCTTCATGATAAGAACTGGTACTACTTCAAGAGCTGGGGCGGCATGTACCATGATCAGTGGCTGACACTGAACGGTTCTCAGTATTATTTCCGCAGCTGGGGCGGAAGATATCAGAACTGCACTGCTACGATCAATGGAAAACAGTACAAATTCGATGCTTCCGGACGCAGAATCACGGAAGGATGGGAGTACATCGGAAAATACCGCCGTTACCGCAAAGCAGACGGTTCTCTGATGGAGGATGTGACAAGCATCTTCAATCCGTCATCCAAATACATCACAGTAGACAGAACCCGCGGACGTGTCACCATTTACGGCTATAACAGTGCAACCGGTTCTTACGATACCCCGATCAAATCAATGATCTGCTCCGTAGGAAATCCAATCAGTTACACCGCAGCAGGAACATATAAAATCGGCTGGCAGTTGAAAAAGAAGCAAATGAGAGGTGAAGATTATGTGTGCTGGGCACCATATGTATCACAGATTTATGGCGCTGTTTACTTCCATGGCGTAGCAAGCAGCACACCGGATCTGAATATGATCTCTGCCGTAGACTTCAATTCCCTGGGATCACCGATGTCACATGGTTGTGTCAGACTGACTGCAATCGATGCAAAATGGATTTATGATAACGTCAGCAGCGGAACAACGGTCCGCATTGGCGACAATCTGGATTATCCGCTGACAAACCCGACCCGTTATACCTGGACAGGCGGTGCTTTCGGAAGCGATCCGACATATCGATAAAAAATAGAATAGGAATACCTGTATGAGAAAATCCATCGGGGCAGCAGTGCCGCCGATGGATTTTCTCATAAGAAGACATCGGTCATTTTACAGGAAAGGAAGACAGATAC
>ERZ780067.721-NODE-721-length-10475-cov-4.96392_pt1 | contig 10475 bp, 1 predicted proteins | sample MGYA00511841_ERZ780067 | MGnify/ENA primary metagenome ERZ780067 (study PRJEB29588, sample SAMEA2143295) | human gut metagenome | biome: human gut; feature: human-associated habitat; material: faeces | place: Denmark | collected 2008/2010 ... | reverse complement strand
TCATTCAGCAATCTGATTTCCTTACTCTTACTCATGCTTAAAATCTCCCTTCACTGTATACGTGACAGTTTTCGACAAAATCTTACAAATTTTATGAAATTATTTTTCATCCATTTTTTTGACGCAAATAAGCGGCATATGTCTCTTCATCAAGACATACACCGCTTGTCATGTTTATACTGTTACACCCTTTGCCAGTACACTCCCACATTCCCACTTTTATTCAATTACTATGTCAGATACTTATTCTTCCTCAGAACCACTCTTTTTTCTTACATAGAATACGGCTCCAAAAACAATCAGTATAATACAGATACCTATAATAATGATTATCGTATTATTCCATGCATATTTTGAAGTGCTGTCATCTGTCTTAGGTGCAGGAATGGTTTCATCAGATTTGTTGTCTGCCTGACCGTTATCACTCATAATCTTGGCATCAACAACAATCGTGTAATCTGATGCACGGGTAAATACAAGTTCCACATTTCCATCCGGATCAATCTGTCCGGCGCTGATAAATTCCAGTTCTCCGGTCTGTTCATTGTAGTAGAACAGGTTCGCATACAGTCCTGCATTCTTTGATTCCATGTTGACGGTCAGTGTGGCTGTAAATCCAAACTCTCCGTCATAGGCAAGTGTCAGGTTCATGGAATACCGTTCCCCGGTCACGTTATTGATCACATCCACAGGAATGGATTTTCCGGCGTCGGCTCCGACTGTCACATCAAAATCAATATCTCCAGCTGCATCAGTAATATCCTTTCCATAAATCTTCCAGGAAAGACCATTTCCCATATCCAGAACAAGTGTTGTATCTTTGCCCTTGATACTGTCAATTACATCTTTCGGTACTACCGTCGTTCCATTCATGACAACTGTTACTGTATCGCCTGACTTAGCTTCTTCAAGCTGTGGCTTGATAACATCCCAGCCTTCCTTGCCGCTGTCGTCCTTGATGTATGGCTTAATTGAATCTCCTTTTTCCTTACCATTATCCGTATCAGGCTGTGGCTTCTGATTCTGATTACCATTGTCTGTGCCAGACTGCGGTTTCTGGTTTTGGCTGCCATTATCCTTGTTGCTGTCATCGGACTTAATCTTAGCAATCGGCTGTGTGTAACTGTGTCCGCACTTGGAGCAGGTGTAGGTCATGATGCCTTCCTCGGTTGTCGTTGCAGCCTTCGTCACTTTTGATACATAGCTGTGTCCTGTTGCCGGAATATTCTCCGTGTAGCTGTTTCCACAAGAACAGGTATACGTCCTTACCCCTGCCTCTGTACAGGTTGCTTCCTTCGTAATGCTTCCCGTATAGTTGTGAGTGTGCTTTTCCTCCGGCAGCTTCGCAATGCTCTCTGTGTAGCTGCTGTTGCATCTGGTGCAGGTGTAGGTTCTGATGCCTTCCTCGGTTGTCGTTGGCTGCTTTGTCACGGTTGCTTTATAATCATGTCCCAATGCTGCCAGCTCTTTTCCGGTACTCAGAAGTTTATCACAGTCCGTACAATAGGTATCTCCTGCGTATCCGGTCTGCGTACAGGTTGCTTCCCGCTGATTCCGTATTTCAGTATGTGTGTGATCACATTTGCTTCTTGTAATCGTAATGCTTACACTTTCTGTCTCGTAGTTGCCCTTGTCAGTTCCTGTATAAATTGCATTCGCTGTCACTGCCACACCATCTGCAAGCGCCGTGTCCTTATCAGCCTCCTGCCAGTTCCATCCATCCGGAAGCATAATATCGCCAACCTTCTTTGTACTGTGTGCCGGAGCCATTGTAGCTTGCGGCATGTTCGGTGCCTGAGCTGCCTTATTTACAGTGATTGTAAGCTTCGTATCAACAGCATTATAATTATCCTTATCTGATGGTGTAAATGTTACATCATACTCTGTCTTTTGGCTGTCTGCTGCTGTAGGCTTGCTACTGCTGTTCTTCCATGCAAATGTTCCTGTGATTTCAGTTCCATCTGCTGTCTGATAAGTTGCTTTTCCTCCGGTCAGGGTACTGTCTGAAAGTTCCTGTCCGTAGGTAAGTGCGCCTGCTGTCGGCTTCTCTGCAATTACCGGTGTTGCCTTAGTTACTTTAACAGTTATTGTTCTGGTTACTGTATTGTAGTTGTCAGCGTCATCAGGTGTGAATACTGCCTGATAGCCTTTGTTGTTTACAGTCGGAATGATATTCGTTCCTGTAAAGCTCCATGTTCCGGCAAGTGAATTGCCATCTGCCCCGGTCACACTGCCGCCTGTCATATCTGAATCAGCTAGTGCAACAGCAGGATTGTATACACGCTCTGCTACAGTTGGAACTGTTACTACTGCCGGTGTTGCCTTGGCTACTGTAATAGCCGCTGTTCCGGTAAGGTCCTCGTAATATTTGCTGTCATCAGGCTTGAATACCCAGCCCGCCTGTGTCGTTCCTGCAGTCGGTATGCAATCCGGATCAGCCCATTTGAGTGTTCCTTTTACTTCGGTGTCTGTATCTGCTTCCACAAAGGTAACACTGCTAAAGCTAAGCTTAGAAAGCTTGTCTCCATATGTAAGTGCATTGCTTCCATTTACAGATACCGTATTTCCGCTCTTTAATGTAACAAGCTTCTTATCCGTAATCTTGATTGTCATAGTATATACAGCATCTTCGTAATTTAGCATAGAAGCTGTCACTGTGATTGTAGCTGTAGCTCCAACCTGAGATTCATCTGCCTCTTTCACTTTATAGGTCAGTTTTCCGTCTTGATCTACTGCTACATCACTCAAAAGCTGCTCGTTATACGTATTTGTTAATGCGTATGCTGTAGTTCCCCTATCTGTCGGGAGCTTTCCTGCAATATCCACACCGATTGTCTTGCCGTCTGAACCGGCTGAATATGCATAACTCCTTTCCTCACCAGCTATGGTCGGCTCAGCTGCTTTGTTAATCGTAAATACGACCGGATCACTTGCAAGTCCTGCATAGTTCCCTGTCTCTGCAATATAAGCCTTTACGGCATAGATTCCTGCATTTACAGGTATGGCATCTGTATATGCAGATTCGTCTGAAGGTGCCGTATATGCAGTACCATCTGAAGCTGCTGTTGCATACTTATAAGTTACTGTGCCGAATTTTGCTGTTGCATTTGGTATTGGTGTCTTATCCTTCGCATAAGTATAATCAGAACAGCTAAGTTCTGTAGTAAAACTATTTGCTGCCTGTTTTACTGTCAGAATGCCACTCTTGCCATCTGAACCGCTTCCGGTAAAGGATACTTCATAATTGGCACTATCTGATGAGCCTGTAATTGCATAGGTTCCAACATCTGAATTGCCTTTCGCAGTAGTTGATAAGCTGATGCCAAGTGCTTCTTCGGTATCACCTGCTACCAAAACATTGTCTAAGTAGGCATCACCTGAGGCAAGACTCCATGTAAGTACAGGGTTTGTCTCTCCATAGAATTTTTCTTTATCAGCAATCACTACGGTAATCTGCTTCTTGGAAACTACCGGTGTCACTTCACAAGTTACAGAATCATAAGTATCTGCATCACTTCCTGTAGGTGTAAAGACAAGCGTGTATTTCTCACTTGTACCGACTGTCGGAAGCTTATCTGCATCCTCAGATGCCAGAGTCCATGTACCCTCAATCTTCGTGTCACTGTTTAGTCCTGCTGTCACAACTGCCTTTGTCATATCTGCCTTTTCAAACATGGCAGATACCGTATTACCATAAGTACCGGAAAGAACTGGTGCAGTCTTTACATACGGAGTCGGCTTTGCAGTGGTAAATTCAATAGCAGGCTCCGTTAATGCCGTTATATTGCCTGCCTTGTCAATGGCTGCTATCCAGACTGCAGTTTTCTTACTTGGATACAATGGAAAATAAACGTCCGGCTTTCCAAAATTACCTATTTCAATTTTATTATCACCTTTTGTTCCTGTCGTTTTGAAGATTGAAGGTGTCCAACTCGCAACAAAGTTTTGGTTAGCATTACTATACTTAAGTCCCTCCGTACGAACTTCCCATTGTCCACAATAAAGATTTTCGTCCGGTTTAAAATTCCACCCATTGCGGGGCGCCCATTTTCCATCGTTTTCGACAGCGAACTGTGGGTACTTTGGCTCACCTTTCATATAACTTTCAATATCTCTTTTGCAGTCGTCGTAGGTGTAGTCAGTAACCCCGTCAAATACTCCTTCGGATACAAAGAACCACATCAGCGTTGCATCCTCGCTTAAATTAACCTTGAGTATCGCCTCTGTATCCTTCAGGGTACCGTCTTCTTTTTTCGGGTCAGCTATTTTTACTACAGGAGCCTGTGCATCCACCACAATGCCATCGGTACAGATATAATCACTCTGATTTCCCGCACCATCCACTGCATAGGCATAGACCACGTAATTTCCTTCGCTGCTCAGGCTGCCCGAAATGGTTGCGCCGTCTGATGATGGAAGAATAGTGCCTGTTCCTGCGGCTACTTCCGAAAACTTACCGCCTACTGCCAGCGCATCCAGTTCATCCTTTGTCTTTACTGATGCCAACGCCGTATCTGAAACCTTCTCAACATAATAGCAATACCTGGAAATGCCGCTGACCTCAGCCACATCGGCTTTCTTATCATTTGCCTGTATCTTAATATCCAGTGTTGCATCATTATAAAGATAGCCAAAGCTGATGGTGTTCAAAAGCGACCGGAACCAGTTTTCCTTAATCTGGATACCATAGCCATCCGCCACGCCATCCTTATCCGCCCAGGTCGGCGCACTCTTATCAATGCAGATGGTTACCACCACCGGCTCGGAAAGACAGCCCTTTGCCGTATCCTTTCCATAGAGCGTTACCGTATTTTTACCCTCCTGCGTGAAGGTATAGCCCGGATTTTCGCCTGCAACCGCCGCCTCAAGACCTTCATAAATCTCCACGCTGCCGTTTAGCCAGGAATCTGAAGCAGCAGCTTTACTGTTTCTGTATAAAATCTGAGCTGCGTCATTTTGGTCATCAATCGCAAAGCTTACAGGCACATCCGCCCTGTACCATTTATCAGTGCCAGAAACTAACGTCTGCGCCAGCGTAAAGGCATACGGAATCTCAAAGCGTATCGCCGCATTTCCTGTATAATTGCCCTTGCCGGTAAGGTTAAGCTTTGCCGGCTTTGCATCTGTAGTGGGTCCGGTCGTGTCTTCCTCTGTTACCGTAAAGTCTGTGTCCTTTACCAGAACATAGCTGCCGCCATCCACACCTGTAACGCCGCTGTCTGTCAGGATCTTTTTAAGGTCTGCAGCTTCCCAGTCAAGGTCATCAAAAGAATACGGCTTTCCGGTGTAGTAAGCACAGCCACTAAGCGAGGTAGAAGGAATTGATAACTTACTTAAATCTCTCGGCGTAATCTCCGCTGTCAGCGACATCTCAACAGACGGACAACTATTATTTTCCGCCATGACCATAATCGTAAAAGGATAGCTGCCTGCATTGGTAACCGTATAGGTATTTGCGTCCCCATACGCCTTTCCATCTGCTCCTTTGCAAGTTATTTGCAGCGGAAATGTATCCATATACTCACTGTCAAACCCATCCTTTGCAAGCGTCTTACCCGTGCAGGGCGCAATATAGCCGTCCGTTACCGGAATATGTGCATTCGCATCATACTTATCCGCTTTAAGCGTTACGCTTATCGCATCACTGTCAGCCAATGCCGTATGCGCCTTTCCATCATACTCTGTCGCAGCTGCCGTAGCGCCTGTTACCTGCATCTCACCCTGTCTGATTGCAAACTTAAATGCAACCGTACCATAGTAAGCGCCGCATCCGGTAATTATCGCTGTAGGCGCATCAGTTGACTCTTTATTTTCATTACATTTAATGTTGTTTTCATAGACTACCGTATAATCTGCGTTTGTAATGTCTGCATTGGCAGAGTCTGTGGAGTCCTGTGCCAGCTCTTTTCCAGATTTGTATTTTGGTCCGGTAAGCTTTACATCTCCATTTGCAGTTTTCAGTGTAATACCCGTCATTACCTGCGGATAGCCATCGTAAATACGTCCCTCCAGACCCTCAATTATCAGTCTGCTTTTCTTATAGGCTTCCGCAAGGTCAGTCCTTTTGCAGTTGCTGCAATAGCCATAGTCATCCTTCGTATGTGCCTTAAGGGTTACCTTAGAAGACGGCATCGTGAAGGAAAGGTCTGTCGTATCTATCGTTACTGCTTTGCCGCCATAAGGCTCATAAGAGCAGACCTCGCCCGTGACCTTAATTTTCTGGCCTGTCGCACCTCCATTGCTGTACAGTCCGTAGGTTACACCATCCCTCTGTGTGACATTCGTGTCATTTTCTCCACCTGTAGGCAGAGCGATACCACTCAGCTCTATCGGAAACCATACCTTAAATGCGCCAGCTCCCTTCGTTATTTTGCTGGAAAAATCAGCAGAGTCATGATTACAGTAGATGCTGGCATCCAGATTACTTTCATCTCCCGTAAACGCATCAGGTATTTGTGCTCCCTTCTCTATAACTATCTCAGCCTTGCCAGAAGGAACCGTTACATTCTCTAGTCCAGCTACACCCTCGCCCAGCCGCAGTACAGCGGTATCACCAGGAAAGCTTATGTTTCCGACCACGTTTATATTTTCTATGGTAACATCCTGTCTCCCTGTCATAAACAGGTAGTTTCCCTTACCCGTCAAGGTATGTGGCTCATCACCCTCTGAACGCAGCGTTATCTCAGCCGGAAAATATACTTTATCGAGCATCTTGTTTATACTCTTACCTGCTATCGTATCCTTCAGCAGCAGGATTTCCAGCTTCTTCCATAACTTGTATTCTTCATTCTTTTGATGCTCTTTCGATTCTTCCAGATAGAACATTGCTGCATCCCATGTCAGGAAATACATCGTTTTTGTCTCACCACTATTTTTTTCTATCTGAAACTTTACAACGGCCTGAGATGTATCCTCCGGCATGTCAGCGCGAAGCACTTTTACACTGCCCTGACTTCTATCCGTTCTGCTTATATCGGTCTTAATACCGGCTGAATAAAAAGCATAGCCTTCTTCCAGCGTATCCGCAATAGCATAACCCTGCGTTTTATCAAGCAGAGAATCATCATTTTTACCAAAATTGCTCAGAGCAATCTCTCCATACTCACCACCTGAAAGCATTACTTTTGCACGTTTTATCTGGCTAAACTCTCTGTGGTCTATATGCAGAGCCTTTATCTTTGCAGTATCTCCGGATACGCTAAGGGTGGCACCTCCACATACCAGAACCTCTTCTCCCTCATACGTACCTCCGGTAATTGTACAGGAAATATCAGTATTGTGCATCTCACTAGCTTTTCCAATATAAATACTGTTGCTGTAATAACCATCTTTTAGCTTTGCAGCCGCACCACCCAAAAACCTCAAGACACCCTTATAATTACCATTCTCTACCGTAAGCTTTGCTTTGTTCTGAATAGAAACTGGGGCGATCAGTGTTCCATTCTGTCCCGTGCCTGCGTCTTTAAAGACTGCCTCCACACCTTCGCCAGTGATATAAAGACCCTTTCCTGTAACGGTACAGCCATTGAGATCCATACAAAAGCTGACATTTTTTGTACCCCCATCTATTTTCCACTCGCTTCCTGTCTCAGAAATATTTTTCAGGATTTTCAACGTAATTTCAAGGTCTGCATCAGCAGCATCTACTGCATCTTTCATTGCAGCTATTGCTTTCGTAAGTGTTGCATAACGTTTTGTATTCCCACCTACCGTACCTTCCGCAACACCTTCTTCTACCGTAAAGACAGCCTTTTTGGAGGTCGCCGTATATTCACCGCAGGTCGCTACACAGTAGTATTGATAAGTGCCCGCCAAAAGTCCTGTAGGAATCCTGTAGGTCGCAGATGTTGCATCCTGCCCCGTTTGTTTTACTTTGGTTGTTGTCCCATTTATTGTTTTATCAGCATACCACTGGTAGGAGATACTGCCACTGCCAGATTCCGCTTTTACGGTTAGCTTCGGCGCCTCGGCAGCGGTATAGTTTTCCATCACAGTTTCCGCTCCGCTTGAAATCGTAGGATGCGTCGTGAAATAGAGCGGACTTTTAACAGCCGTTACCTTTCTCCCTTCTTCTGTCCACCTGGCTGTTAGGTCTGCATAGGTACCATCATCATACTTTAAGGTATAGCCGACCTTCAGAAGGTCCTGCAGGGTTTTCTTAGGATTATTAACCCAAATCGCATTGCCTGAGGCTTGGGCAGGGGTAAAGGTTCCCTCTGCAATCTGGCTGTTGTCGGGTAATCTAAGACGTCCATTAAAGGTTCCACCCTCAATGTTTACAGCTAACTTTTTATATTCGTTATCCATTATAATACGGTTGCCAGCATTCGCTGTTAAAGTAGCGCCTTTTTTAACTGTAATTTTAATGCTACTATTATCGTAAACACCGATGCAGCGAGAATCCTTGTTATTGTTTTCAATAACTGCGCCGCCGCCAATGATACAGTCGGAGCAGCTGCCCATAAACATAATAGCGCCATATTTAAGCTTAACGTTTCCGGTCACCTTCGTATTGGTAATTGTACAGGCGTTACTGTCACAAATAGTAATGACGCCTTCCTGACTACCATTACTTCCACTAATATTTGCTTCGTCAATGGTACAGGTCGCACCTCCCCACATCGCAACTGTGGAACCGGTTCCAGCATTTTTGATTGTGACATGCTCAATTTTCAGCACGCTATCTACAGTTATCAGTCCATCTCCTTTGAATCTATTTTGCCCATATTGATAGTTGCCTGTAATTGTTCCCTCATTCGAGCCGGACGAGGTAATTGTTATATTTGCTCTTTTAAAATATAAACGCGCATTGTCAGCCAGTTTCAATGTATGGCCATTCAAATCCAGCTCTATCTCTTTTGCCAAACCGGTACCAATGGTAAGCGCACTTGTTATGGAGGCATCATCATTCAACAGTTTAATGGAAACTTTTTCCAGGTTTGCGTTTCCATGCCCGCCAATCCATGTTGCAAGGTCCTGAGCGTTGTATTTTTTCTGTACAGTCCCGTCAGCTTTCATTTCTGTTACTTCAATCGTTCCATCAGCCAGCAGCGCAATCCCATATTCGCCTACGAGCACATAGATGGTCGGAAGCTCCACGTCTTTACCCAATACGAGCTGGTTGCCGTCTCCATCCTCATCCGGCAGTACCGGCGTGTAGGCATAGCAGAAGCCGTTTGACACTTCACTGCTGTCAAATTCTTCTGCGTCGCTCTCTTCCACATTCAGCTCCCACTTGATGTTTTTCAGGCGGATTTTCTCCGTCGTTGTCTCGGTATCAGAGGAAGCTGCTGCGTCAGCGCTGCCTGTCGTCTTTACACTGTCTGCATTATCGGATGTAGATGCTGTGTCGGTTTTCTTTGCATTGTCTGCACCGTCGGATGTGGCTGCTGTGTCAGAGGCATCGTCCTTCTCTGCCGCGTATACTATGAGTTTATGCGGCAGAAGGGCATCCGCCATCTGTCCAATAAGCGCACCAAAAGCAGAGGGTAGGTCGGCACGTGCCTGTGTATCCTCTGTATCAGAGCTGCTAGAGCCATTTGGGTTGTTTGATTTGTCAGAATTTCCAGAATCCTTTGATGTATCCGAATCCTTTGTATCTGCATTTCCATTGTCAGAAGTACCAGACTTATCGGAAGCATCCGCATTGCCGGAATCGCCATCCTTTTCATCTGAGGATTCTGTATCCTTCTTATCATCAGAGGACGCAGTATCTCCATTACTGTCATCCTTCTGCGCATCGTTCTTCTCTGTATCTCCCGTCTCGGAAGCATCTGCATTGCCGGAATCGCCATCCTTTTCATCTGAGGATGCTGTATCTTTCTTATCATCAGAGGACGCAGTATCTCCATTACTGTCATCCTTCTGCGCATCGTCTTTCTCTGTATCTCCCGTCTCGGAAGCATCTTCTTCATCGTCGGCTTCCTTTTCATCCGCCTGCGTGGTCTTTTCTACCGTAACGGTCAGGCTAGTCGGAAACTTGATGTCGCTCTCAAGCGCACCGATGGGCAGGGTCTGCTCCGTGATGTCCTTTGAAAGCTCCTCAAAGGAAACTATAGTCGTTTTACCTGTCTCACTTTCATCGGTCTTTGCAGAAACCGAGAGTGCGGACAGGTCTACAGTATTGGCAACCATCGCAACGGTCAAGCCCATCACAAGTATGCGCTTACGCAGCTCCCTCCACCTGATTTTTTCATGGGTCTGCTGCCAATCCCTCTCTGGCATGGTGTTTTTCTTTTTCATGTAAACTCCTCTCTTTTACCCTTTTCCCTGAAGCAGCCGGGATACTACCTCCCGCAGCTGATATTCCGTCACAGGCTTCACCAAAAAGGTGTCCGCCTGCATCCTGCGGCTTTGGGGTTCAAACTCTGCCTGGTCGCTGATCCACAGGAGAGGGACATCCCTGCTGTACCCTCGTATACTCATGCAGAAATTCATCCCCCTGGCTCCGTCCTCCATGACCACCACAGCGTCAT
>ERZ780067.720-NODE-720-length-10477-cov-3.21925_pt1 | contig 10477 bp, 9 predicted proteins | sample MGYA00511841_ERZ780067 | MGnify/ENA primary metagenome ERZ780067 (study PRJEB29588, sample SAMEA2143295) | human gut metagenome | biome: human gut; feature: human-associated habitat; material: faeces | place: Denmark | collected 2008/2010 ... | reverse complement strand
CGTTCCCGGCAGGAAAAGCTTTTGTCTGAACAGGAAAAGGCTCTGTCCCAAAAGGACGCTCAGATCAGCCTTTTAAATGCCAAAATCACATCTGTACAGGAAACTGCGGACAAGGATATCGCCCTGGCGGTTTCCAAAGCAGCTGCCCAGAAAGAAAAGCAGATCAACGAAATGGACCGGCAGATTTATGACCTGACCGGTAGAATAGAACATGCAAAACAGGAAACCCGGCTCCGAGAGCAAAATATTAAGGAGCAATACGAAGAACGCCTCCGCATGAAGGACGAGGAAATCGCCTATTATAAGGATTTCAAGGCGCGCCAGTCCACCAAAATGATCGGAGAAAGCTTAGAGCAGCACTGTGAGACAGAATTCAACAAGCTGCGCGCAACCGGTTTCCAGAATGCATACTTTGAAAAGGACAACGATGCCAGAACCGGCAGCAAGGGCGATTATATTTATAAAGAAACGGATCCGGACGGAATCGAATTTATTTCCATCATGTTTGAAATGAAAAATGAGATGGATGAAACCGCAACGAAAAAGAAAAATGAAGATTTTTTCAAGGAGCTGGATAAGGACCGGCACGAGAAAGACTGCGAATACGCCGTTTTAGTGTCCATGCTGGAGCCAGACAGCGAGCTGTATAACACCGGCATCGTGGACGTTTCCTATCGATATCCGAAGATGTATGTGATCCGTCCGCAGTTTTTTATCCCGATGATCACGCTGCTGCGCAATGCTTCCCTGAATGCGCTGCGGTATAAGCAGGAGCTTGCTGTCATCAAAAATCAGAATATTGACATTTCCCATTTTGAGGAAGATATGAATGATTTTAAAGAGAAATTCAATCGGAATTTCCGTCTGGCGAGTGAACGGTTCCACCGCGCGATCGATGAAATCGACAAAACGATCGACCATCTTCAGAAGACAAAGGAGGCCCTGCTTTCTTCTGAAAACAACCTGCGGCTCGCAAACAACAAGGCGGAAGATCTGAGCATCAAGCGCCTTACGAAAAACAACCCGACGATGAAAGCGAAATTCGACGAGCTTTCTTCGCATGACGGAAAGGAGAGTACTTGACATGAAATTTCGCTGGGAAAAAAAATATCTATACTGGGGCGTAACGGCGCTTCTGGTTGTAATCGGCGGGCTGCTCGCCTATTATCTGATCTTTCACGGCGGCAACTTTAAAGATCATCTGCAGAATCTGCTGCACATCTGCATGCCGATTCTGGACGGCTTTATTCTGGCATGGCTGATGTGTCCGCTGGTAAACGCCATCGAGCATTTTGCATTGTATCCCGCCAGAGACTGGCTGATTTCCCAAAAACCGTCCTTACAGAAAAAAAAGAAACAGCTGACCAGCTATTGCCGCGGCATTTCGATCGTCCTGACGCTGTGCTTTGTCCTGTTTTTGGTGTACGGATTTTTCAGAGTTGTAATTCCGCAGATCATTGGAAGCATCCAAAGTATTGCCGGTCAGTTCCCCAGCTATGTAAAAAACGTCAGTGACTGGGCAGAAAAACTGCTTGCTGATAATCCAGACATCGAAACGACTGTATCCGATCTGATCGATCATTATTCGACAGATCTTGAAAACTTCCTCAATAAAACCATGATGCCTCAGATCAATGCCATCGTGAAAACAGTCTCCCTAAGCATGTTAAGCTTTGCGAAGGCAGTCTGGAACCTCGTTATCGGACTGATCATTTCCATCTATCTGCTTGCCAGTAAGGAACGCTTTGTCAGCCAGGGGAAGAAGCTTTTATACGCTTTCTGGGATACCAGACAGGCTAATGTAATTATGGAAGACTTCCGTCTGATCGATTCCACCTTTGGCGGATTTATCAGCGGAAAAATTTTGGATTCAGCCATCATCGGTGTTCTCTGCTTTGTTGTTGTCAGCATCATGAAAATGCCATATCCAATGCTGATCAGCGTCATAGTCGGCGTTACCAACATTATTCCGTTCTTTGGTCCGTTTATCGGAGCCGTACCCTGTGCATTGCTTATTTTAATGGTCAATCCGATGCAATGCCTGTATTTTATCATCTTCATCTGGATTTTGCAGCAGTTTGACGGCAACTTCCTTGGGCCTAAGATTCTTGGCGATTCCACCGGTCTTTCCGGGTTCTGGATTATTTTTTCCATCACCATCTTCAGTGGTCTCATGGGTGTACCAGGCATGATTCTCGGTGTTCCGATCTTTGCTGTTTTTTATGCGCTGATCAAGCGCTACGTCAACCGCAGTTTGCAAAAAAAGGGCATGTCCGATAAAACAGAAGAGTACCAGACACTGGATTATGTCGATGTCCAGACCGGCAGCTTTATTTCCAAACCGGAAGATAAGCCCGCAAGACATCGCAAGAAACAGTTTTCGTTCCGGAATTTTAAAGAAGATTTGAAGACGTTTATTCCGCACCCTGCAGAACATCCGGACGAAAAAGCGCAAACAACTTCGGATAACGCTGCGCCAGCCGTAGAATCCAATCGAAAAACAGAAGATTCGAGTTCGGAACAAAGCAAAAAATAATCCGGCTTGTTTTATTGTTATTTTATTCACAATGTTTGTTAAAAATTTAAAATAAACCTCAGAAGGATGATTACCTATGAAATTTGTTATTCAATGTACTACACAGGCAAGCGTTACAATCGACCAGAAGCTATATTCTGAAATTGGAAAAGGCTTCCTCGTCCTGATCGGAATCTGTGACGAGGACACAAAAGAAACAGCAGACAAAATGGTTCGCAAGCTGATCGGAATGCGGATTTTTTCGGATGAAAACGGGAAAACGAACCTCGCGTTAAAAGATGTCGACGGACAGCTTCTTTTGGTTTCCCAATTTACCCTGTACGCGGACTGCAAAAAAGGCAACCGGCCGTCCTTTGTCAAAGCCGGATCACCACAGCATGCAAACGAGCTTTACGAATACATCATCGACGCCTGCAAAAAGGAAGTTCCCGTCGTTAAAACCGGCGTATTCGGTGCGGAAATGAAGGTCGCGCTGATCAATGACGGACCATTTACAATCATTCTGGATTCAAAAGACCTGGCGTAGGCATATAAACATTATAAAATAGATTCCAGATATGTGATATATAAGATGGTAAATAATAAGACATAAATTGCAGATATTTAAATATTTAAATTGCAGATTTTAATTATAATTGGAAATTACAGAATCTACGAAAAAAAAGCGAAAAACCCAGGAGGCAATCATCTGCGTCAGCAGATATATGCCTCCTGAACTCATTTTTATCAAACCCCCCGCAAGTTTAACGAATTAGTTAGCACCGAAGCAAAAACGTATTTTTCTGCGAAATCACGGAAATAGGTGCTAACTATTTTTTATCAACCCCCCACAAGTTTAACGAATTAGTTAGCACCGAAGCAAAAACGTATTTTTCTGCGAAATCCCAGAAAGAAGTTCTAACTATTTTTTATCAAACACCCGCAAGTTTAACGAATTAGTTAGCACCGAAGCAAAACGTATTTTTCTGCGAAATCACGGAAAGCGGTGCTAACTATTCGTTAAACTTGGCTTTTGCGAATAGTTGGATGTCTCAATCAAAACCTCTCTCCCCGGATCAATCCACCGCAAATTTCCGCTTCTGCTGCCCGAACCGATCCACTGTATATATTTTTATAAACATCCAATTCATTTCTTTGCGGCTTTTTAGATTCTTGCCAAGAGTTCCGCCGGTGTAAATGCTATAACTTTGCTCTTCATAAAATCCTTAAGATTTCTTGTAACAATATAGTCCGCATGGACAGACTCCGCAGTTGCACTTTGAACAGCATCCTCAAAATCCTTCCACTTCATTGCAACAGCCCTCTCCAAAACGGCAGGACTGAAATCAGCAAATTCAAAAATCAGGTTTAATTTTCGAAATACATCTTCAATTTGATCTGGTGTCAACTGTTTTCGCATAACATACATCATATTCGCATACGTTAAAGTCGAAAGATATCCCTTTGCCTGTTCTGTTTCACATAATTTCCATATCATAGAAGAATCTTTTACAAATTCCGGTCTGCTTAGAAGCACATCTAAAATGATATTTGTATCAACCAACAAAACCATATTTTTCCCTCAGGCTTTCTTCCTTAGCTTCATCCAAATCGTAATCTTCCTGCAAAATTCCGGTGAGGGAATCTGTCAAATAGGATACCGTCGCATCTTTTGGAATAAATCGCCCAACTTCTTTACCATTTTTTGTCACAATGATTTCCTGTCCAGACATCACCATACTAAGATATCTTCCAAAATTATTCTGCATTTCCGTCGCAGTTGCAGTCTCAATCATCATATCAGCACCTCCCGTAACAAGTCTTTCAATATTAGCTAATATTATTATATTCCATTTTAACTATCTTATCAATTACAGCGCAACAATATTCCCCACCAACCGATGTACCTGCTGCCTGGTTGCAATCGGGTAGATTTCCCGCATGTGCGCTGCGATTTTTTCTCCGGAGGAAGCCGCTGACTCTGTATAAGCGCTTGTCACATGATCCCGTCCCCAGAGATGCTCCGGCGTACAGTAAACGGCGACAGGCCAGCCGTAGGCTTCTCCCTTTTTGTTTTTTCGCTGGCGAAAATCTCTGACACAAAGATAAGTCTGCATCTGAAGCGCCGTAATCACGCCATCAAAGCCTTTTTCGCCGCCCTTTCCAAAACCGGCTTTTTTCTTTAACTCACTGGAAAAATATTCTGCTTCGGCATTTTCTTCTAAATAGAAATCCATGATTTTCTTTTGCCGGATGGACGCCTTTTCATCATCCCAAAGCGCATCAAAATCATATCCGTCCCGCCTAAAGTTTGCAAAATACGGAAACCACTGCTTTGAAATAAAACCCGCTTTCTTATCAAAAAATTTTCCATAGGCGACTTTACCGCTTCGGGCAATGATCTCACGCCATTCCCAGGGATCGCTTTTGGGATCGCCGCTCCACCAATATTCCGGAGCAGTGCGCTCTTCCAGTGAAAACCCCGGAATCTCATTTTTAAAGAGCGGCAAAAATCCCTCCTTATTGATATATTCCACTGCTTCATCGACTGTATGGATACATTCCGGGTCCTCCCGACTTACCCCATACATAATCCAAGTCCCGCTTTCGTTTCCCATTTTTTTCCTTTCATTTCTGCGCACGCTTTTTACGCATATCGAGTTTGTGTCAAGTGCGCGCAGACACAAATCTCTCGATTGAATAATTTTTATTTTTCAATCTTTTTCCTCTGTTTTAGTCTGGCTTTTCTGCACCTAAAATTGCAATATTTTCTTCCTTCAAATCCCAAAACCAGATATCGTCCAGTTTTGACGCTCCCTCCAAAAAGGATTCCCGCCATGTCCGATACTTAGCCCCATCTACAGGCTTCATATCATAGTTTCCATCCCAGTCGGCAGGCAGCAGATAATAAACAATACCGTCCTGGTCTGCATCAATATCATCTGGAAAATCTTCTCCCTGTTCATTTGTCTTTGCCACGCTTTTATCCCATGCATCTGCTCCGCCGCAGAGTTCATACTGATCGGTTTCGGCATTGTAGCGATACAGAAAATATGGCCAGAATTCTCCGGCAAGCCCCTGGTTATGCGACCATTCTGCTTCAATCACTCCATTGTCATAACAGGTCAGCGCCGGAAACTCACACAGCTCTACATGAGTGCCGTTATCTCCGTATCCCCAGATATATTCTACCGTATCCGCCATCGAAGCACCTGTCCAGTTGAGCAACAGCTCTTCTTGTCCATCGCCATCTACATCGTACAAAGCAAAATACGTGCTTTCCTGTCCATAGGTATCCGGCACTCCATGATCTGTTCCCTCGATTTTTCCGAAACAATATGCATCCCACAGGATTTTGCCAAACGCTTTTGTCTGTTCCTCTGCCGAAAAAGGCTCTGCCCCATAAACTGCAAGAACGCCATAATAAGTGCCTACGGTTCCCGCATCGGCAGTATATTGCCCAACGTCCTCAATTCCGTATCTTAAAAGAAAATAGTCCAGATCATGGAGCACCTTATAGAGTTCATTCGCATACTGCATCTCATGCGTTGTCTGCGCCATTCGCGTCAGATCCATCAGCTGCTGTAAATCTGCTGCCAGGGCTTCATTTTTTACAAAGGACTTCATTTCGGAAATCAAATCGATAAAATCTGCCGCGTCAAAGCTATTCGTCACAATTCCAGGCTCCGTATAGGTTTCCGCAAATTCCTCTTCTGTGATATTTTCCGCTTTCATGATGACATCCTTCGGATAGATCGCCTGATGATACCACCAGCCCAGCTGAATGTCGCCTTTGCAGTCAAAATACTTCCAGTATGGGCTTTCTTTATCTGACAGCTTTTTAAAGAGGTTGTCATTCAGATATGCGGATTCCATTTGAAGATTTGCAACTTTGATATTTTCCCTCAGTCTGGAAATTTCCGTCTCCGGCATCCCATCCAGCGTTTTTTCCCGCATGGCAAGGACTTCTTCTTTGGAGGGTCTTACGTTGTTGGAAGCCGACTTCATTTCCGCTGTTTCTGCATCCGCGTCAGTCTGCTGCTGCATCACGGTTTCCGGAACGCCTGTCTGGGATTCCGTAAAATTACTTTCCGGTACCGCAGATACAGATTCCGAAAAACCTGCCTGCTGCCCGCAGCCGGTCAGGATAAAACATAATAAAATTGACAAAACGTATTTTCTGAAATATTTCATAATGGTCTCCCGCTCGGATGTTTCTCCATCCATGCCATGATACGCCAGCAGCTCATTCCATCCAAAAACAGCGGTTTGAAACTACATCACAAATTTCAAACCGCTGTTATTCCTGACAATAGACTGCTCACAAAGCATAGGTTCTATTGTTTCACTTTTGTTTTACTGCTCTTTTTGTTCAAAATGTAACTGTCCGTACCCTCACAGTTACGTGCAAAAATCCATTCCAAATCGGCTGTGCCGATAGGATTTTTGCCTTCCAGTTTAAGTTCTCTTACGGTCAGCGCAGTAAATGCGCAGACCTACTGCTCTTTTTGTTCAAAATCTTCAATGATCTGCGTAATCAGCTTCACGGTTCCATCAATGCCGAGAATCGAGCTGTTTAGGCAGAAGTCGTAGCTGTCTGCGCGTCCCCACTTTTTGGAGGAATAATAGTTGTAGTAACTCTGACGCTGTTTATCCTTCTTGACCATCATGTCTCTTGCCTTGGACTCGTTTAAATCAGGATATTTCTTCACCAGACGTTTGATCTTCGTCTCTTCGTCCGCATAGATGAAGAAATGCAGGCAGTTTTTCATGTCGTGCAGCGCATAGTCTGCGCAGCGGCCAACCAATACGCACGGACCCTCTTTTGCGATGCTCTTGATCGCATCAAACTGTGCCAGAAAAACTTTATGGCTAATCGGCATATCCATAAAGGTGGATGTATTGTAGCCGAAAGAATAAGTATCCATGACCAGATTGTAAAGGAAAGAGTTGGTCGGACGTTCATCATGTGTCTTAATCATCTCTTCGCAAAATCCGCTGTCCTTGGCGGCTCTGGATAACAGCTCCTTGTCATAACATTTGATGCCGAAATGCTCCGCAAGCTTTTCCCCGATCTCACGGCCACCGGAACCAAACTGACGTCCAATCGTAATCACTGTATTCATAGCATCACCCTCTCTTCGTTATTGATACTGTTATTATATACAATTCCCACGAAGAGTTCAACTATTTTTTCGTCGTTTCCACCACAATCAACTGATAGGGATGCAGAATCAGATTGTCACCAATTCTCGTCACCTGCGGCAGATTGACAAAAACCACTTCCTCATAATCCTCTTTTAAGGTCAGGAAACGCTCTGCAGAGCTTTCATTGCAGATTACAGTCAGACACTGCTTACCGAGCGTTCTCTTAAATGCAAAAATCCTTTCCTGATCCTCGTACATCGGTTCGAACGTACCATAAGTCAGCAAATCACGGTATTCCTCCGACTTGCGGAAGCACAGCAAGCGCCTGTAAAAATTCAATACAGAACCGTATTCCTTTTCCTGCCGCGCCACATTGATCTCAGGATAATTCGGATTGACCTTCAGCCAGGGTTTTCCGGTTGTAAAACCAGCATTTTCCGCGTCACTCCATTGCATCGGTGTTCTGGCGTTATCACGACTTTCCCGCGCACAGCCAGCAAACGCCTTTTCTTCCGGGAATCCACAGGCAACTGCATAACGATAGTTGTCCAGCGTCATGATATCATCAATGTCTTCCAATTCGAAGGGACAGTTTGTCATGCCGATTTCCTGTCCCTGATATAAAAACGGCATACCGCGCTGCAGTACCTGCAGACCGGCAAGCGCCGATATGCTGGCAAAGCCGTAATCCTCGTCCGGGATATAGATCGTCGCACCACGCGCCATATCATGATTTTCGATAATATTTGCCTCAAATGCAATATCTCCAAGCAGCTTCTGGTTGACAAACACATCCCGTTTCCATTCGTCCGGGTTCATGTTCCGGTCAAACTCACACTGACAGGTTCCTTTTTTATAGCTTTGGATCGGATCAAAGGCAAACATCGTGGAAAAATATCCGTCCTCTCCGATAAATTCTTCCAGCTGCTCCCTGTCGACCTCGAACACCTCTCCGACCGTAAACGCATCGTGGGGCGCAAAGCAGCGTTCCTTTAATTCTCTTAAAAAGACGCCAATGCCATTTTTCGTCCCGCCGTCGCGCTTCTGCATCCGGGTGATGCTGTTGGTAAAAAAGCCTCTGCCGTCCGGCCCGTCCACCGGAAGATCTTCCCAGGTCAGGTCTTTTTTAATGTTGATGATCGCGTCAATCCGGAAGCCTGCGATGCCGCGGTCAAGCCACCAGTTGACCATCTTGTAGATTTCCTCTCGCAGGGCAGGATTTTCCCAGTTTAAATCCGGCTGCTCTTTGGCATAGGCATGGTAATAATATAAATTCTCCTGTCCGGGCAGCTTTTCCCAAACACTGCCGCCTAAATAGCTGCGCCAGTTGTTCGGCTCTTTTCCGTCTTTTCCCTCTTTCAGGTAAAAATAATCGCCATAAGGACCTTTAGGATCTGCAATCGCTTTCCGGAACCAGGCATGCTGATCGGAGCAATGATTGACCACAAGATCCATGATGATTGAGATGTTTTTCTTTTTGGCCTCCGCGATCAGACGATCCATATCCTCCAGCGTACCAAACCGCGGGTCGATATTCTCATAATCGGAAATATCATAGCCATTGTCCACCATCGGGGACGGATAGACCGGAGAAAGCCATAAAATATCAACGCCGAGCTGTTCCAGATAAGGAAGCTTCTCGATCACACCGGTGAGATCTCCGACACCATCCCCATTTGTGTCTAAAAAGCTCTTCGGGTAAATCTGATATCCGATCTTTTCATGCCACCATTTTTTCTTCATTTGTCCTCATCCTCCTGTTTCGGATCGTTTTTATTCCAAAGCTCTGCTCCCTCTGTAAAGAAAAATGCCGCCATCTGGGAACGGGAAGAAAATTCCTGCGTTTCCAAAAGCGCTTTTACTTCCTCCCGGCTGTAAAAACGTGCGGAAATTTCTTCGTTGTCAGACGTATGGTCTGAAAAAACTCCGTCTGCCTCTACAAAGGCGATATAGGTTTTCGTATCGGAAAAACCGACTGCAGAATAGGAGGGCGGCAGGATCTTCAGCATTTTTTTCACCGAAAGTCCTGTTTCCTCATACAGCTCCCTGCGGATACATTCCTCGATCGTTTCCCCTTTTTCCTGCATTCCGGCGCAGAGGTTGAAAATCGCTTTATTGATACTCATGCGAAACTCCCTTAAAAGAAGCATTTTCCCATCCTGGAATGCTACAATAGAGACACCGCTTGCCCGTCTGCCAAGATCCTGCACATCTTCCAGCTCTTTTCGGCTGACGATTTCGTAGGTTTTTAATTTGCCTGCTTTATTTTCATAGGACAGCTCATAATTTTTCAGATATTTGCCGTCCCGCACCTTTTTCATGCCAAGAAATTTCATGCCTTTTCCCTGCCTGTCTGATCGATTTCAGTTATCGCTGTACCCCTGTAGGTTTCAGCCCCTTTAACTGCTCTGCCAGTGTGCCTTTGACCTTTTTGCGTGTCAGCTCCACCAGTCCAAGAGCAGTGATGTCCACGACGCGAACCGGGACCGGATCCTCTTTACAAAGGCTGCGCAGCTCCTCCAACAGTTCTTTTGCCGCCTGCCGGTCCTTCTGATTGATAAAGTCTATCAAAATAATACCGGAAAGGTTGCGCAGCCGGATCTGGCGCGCTGTTTCCTGCGCCGCTTCTCGATTGATCAGGGCAAAGGTTTCTTCCACATTTTTAGAGCCGTCATATTTTCCTGTATTGACATCGATCACCGTAAGCGCTTCTGTTGGTTCGATGACCAGATATCCGCCGGATTTTAGCCAGACGCGCTTCAACAGCGCTTCTTCCAGCTTCCCGGCAAGCCCATAGAGTGCAAACAGGTTCGG
>ERZ780067.715-NODE-715-length-10550-cov-4.24555_pt1 | contig 10550 bp, 9 predicted proteins | sample MGYA00511841_ERZ780067 | MGnify/ENA primary metagenome ERZ780067 (study PRJEB29588, sample SAMEA2143295) | human gut metagenome | biome: human gut; feature: human-associated habitat; material: faeces | place: Denmark | collected 2008/2010 ... | reverse complement strand
CCGCTGCCCTGGGTGTGCCAGATCACGCCGCTTTGACGGTTACCCTTTTCGTCCGACTGCTGAATGGTCTTGATAATCTCTTTGATGGCGAAATACTGCTGATACCGGCAAATCTTCTTTACATTGGCGTCAAAGAGCACAAAGTATCGGATCAGTTCTATAACCCGTTCTTTGCTGAACAGAGAAATCAAATTCCGATCCTGCTCAGTGGGAGTGCGGTCAGTCACATACTGGGCCAGCGCCCCTTCCAGAAAAGCGGTATTCTGTTCCTTCCACACATTCCAGAATTTTTTGGGCGTTCCGGTGGTGGCATACTTCACGGCGTTTTTATTGGTCGCCATCACAATCTGGGCAAACTTGTAAAGCTGTGGGATATACTCCTTTTGCTGGTTGCGGATATTCTGCTCCACGGCCTGTTCTACGCTGATCTGGGGCGTTTTACACTCAATAACAGCAAAAGGGATACCGTTGATAAACAGCACAATATCCGGCCGGGCGTTGTGGAGCTTGTCCCGGCTGTCTACTGCAAACTCCTCGGTAACATGGAACAGGTTGTTCTCCGGATGTTCCCAGTCAATGTATTTCAGGTTGAAACTGAGGGTTTTGCCCTCTCCCACAGTCTCTGGATAGCTTTTGCCCAGCAACAGGGCATCATAGATTTTTTCACTGGAGCGAACAAGGCCGTCAGTTAAAGGCTCGTCCAGGTCTTCCATAGCCCGCTCGATGTTGCCGGCGGAGAACTCGTTTTCTGCACCGGCGAAGGCATAGCGGTTGAGCCGCCGCAGTTGGCCCCGAAGGATGTCTTTCAGCAGCACATGGTATCGGCTGCCTCTCTGTACCTCGCAGTCCTCCGGGGATATGTAGGTATAGCCCATGGACCGCAGCAGATCAATGGCCGGCTGCTGGCTGATATTCTTCTCTAAGTACAGGGATTTGTCCATGGTTGCCTCCTTTCGGAAATATCAGTAAACGCAGGATTAGCGGGGCGGGAAATCCCGCCTCGCTCTCCTGCCTCTGGATTTACTTTTCTTTGCGGACTCCCTTAAAAGGAGTGCCATCCTTTTTGACATCCATAAAACGACCGGTGTCACTGTCTCGCTTTACCCATTGCTTTGTAACAGGGTTGAAAGCCTGAGAACGGTCTTTTACCGCACCGTTTCTATGTCCGTCACCGCTGGGGGGATTGGTTGCCATGCGTTTTCACCTTCTTTCACTGCCATCTGCACATAGCAAAATAGGCAAGCGTTGCTTCACAAATCTCCTCAGGAGATTTGCCGAGGTCAATGATTTCTTTCAGATCAGACTTCATTTTTTCCGTGTAGTTCTGCCCATTGTCTACAATCTTCTTTAGCAGTTCTTTGCAGGCATGTTCCTGCATTTCTTGTTCCGTCATGTTTTCACCCTCACAATGCCCGTCAGTAACAGCTGCATCAGGGCCTTTTTCTTTTGTTTTTCCTGTTCGATGTCTTGCTGAAGTAGTTCGATTTCACGGTCAGCGGTAGAAAGGACTTCAGCAATGGCGGCTTGTTCCTCGATAGGCGGCATCAATATATGCGTCTTCACAATATTACCTTTAGATATTGACATTACTTTAACTCCAGCTATATATGGAACAAGCTGCTTGTGATAGGTTTCGGAATTCATATAATAGCCTAACCACCCTGGTGCAAAACAGTCTTTTATAGGTTTACACAACATAGTATGTAGTCCAGCCGCAACCTTTTTTCCATGTGTTTCCTGTACCTCGACTGCTTTACCAGCGGTCAAATCTTCAGCAGTATCAGCAATAACAACATCTCCGTCTTCAACAAAGGTGGTGATTTTTGCACCGATATCCGAAAGCAATGACGGTATTTCTTGTTCAGACAGTTTGAGAACTTCTCCATATCTCACAAGTATATCACCATAATGGATATTTTTTACCCCTGTACTATCTTCGCACATACATTCTCTTGAAAACGTGTTTGTGACACCAAATGCAAAAACTTGATTAAAATCTTTTATCTCCCATTGTCCACTAAACCCCGGCAAGCGCTTTTTGCCGGTCAAAAGCTGCTGCATGAGATACTTTTTCTGTCGCTGCTTTTCGGCAAGGCGCTTTTCTTTCAGTTCAATTACTCTATCTTGGGTGGTGAGGATAGCGGCAATTTTTCGTTGTTCTTCAATTGGCGGAAGTGTGATTTTGCTTCTCAAAAAACGATCTTGCCCCAGAGTTTTGTTTCGCCCTGCACCTCCGGGAGAGGCTGCCTCCAGAATATCGGTTCCCTGCTTTGTCAAAAAATAAGAAATCAGGTAATCAATATCAACTCTATCGTTCACAGGACGGTACATTGGAAAACGGTGGGAACCAATCATTCCTACTTCAGATTGTGTGGTCTTCCCGATTGCCTGTTCCCATGCAAAAACAATATTTACTATAAAGCAGTCCGGCTCGATCCAAAAGACCGCCTTGTTTCCCAGTGCTGCACCTGTAACGGGTTCTTTATAGAAAAGCCCCTTTCCGTGGGAACGGATACCGATTTGCGTGTACAATTCGTTAGGCTTAACCTCCACCGGTCTCTCCACACGGCTGAGGCAATCTCCAAGCATATACACATCCCAATCAGAAGGGAGAATGCCTGCTTTTGTTTTTTTATATCCATCTGGAACATTTCCTCGCCGGATCTGTTCAATTATATCTCTCGTTCTTAATATCATCTCTGCTCACCATTCTCTTGGTTCAAATTAACAATAGTTTCTGCAATACTGTCTTCTTGCTTCTGATGCTTTCCCCTTCTCATTTTATAAAACCAATCTGGAATAAGAAACCCCACTTCTCGTCTTTCTCGAATCTTATATTGCAAATCAATCAATTCTTGTTTAACAGATACAACGTTATCTCCTGATAGCTTATTTTCAATTTGATCGCAAAAACTATTAATTTTTCGCAAAATTGAAATACTCTTGAAGGCATCTTTACAGACGGAATATGTATATTCTGCAAGTGGTGTTAACCATGATAAAACACATATCAGCTTTATAAAGTCAGGATTAATGATGAACATAGTTACAATCATAGCAACGACTGCAGCCAGCAAAATGCCAAGCTGAAGGCAGATATAAGATTTATGCAAACCGTAGTTCCATCTTACATTTTCTCGTTGACAATGAAAAATCTGAGCTTCACCTGGCAAAGAGGAGTAATCACTATACCAGTTTTTCATATCAGAGGTGTCTTCATCTGAAAATTCACTTATCGCCTCTGCAAGGTCGGTCTTATTCGGTAATTCGCCCCACTCAGACTTAGTTCCTCCTATAGCCGAAGCAAAAAGCGTCACATCAATATACTGTTGTATGGAAGCCGCGTGTTTTTTGTGAGCGGAAACATGTCCATCTGAGTATTTGTTAAACACAACCAATCCTACGGCAAACAAGTTGGATATAGCAGACAGTGTATCACAATCTACAATAGACGCAACGATAGAACAGATCGTGAATATAAGAGTTACCGTCGACTTTATCCGACTGGCTCTTTTTGCATGAGAATACTCATTTCTTTGAGCTAACTGGCATTTGAGTAAGAATTCTTCATTCTGACAAGCAAAAATACTATTATCCGTATGTTGGGAAGTCGCTTCCAAAAATTTCACCCCACTTTTTAATAGCCTCTTTATGGTTACCAGCCTGTTCTTGTTGCCACGCTTCACATGCCTTATTGTAATCAGTCCATGCCTTTTGCCGAAGGCGCAATTTATCATCTATGCCAAGATTATTGATATTGCCTTGAATTCCTTTCATATCATATACTGGATTCAAAATATGTCCTGCTATATAACTCAACGCATCTCGAAAACGAAGATCTATGTACTCATTTAGTACTGCTTGAGAATCCGCAAAATTTATAATCATCGTTTCAAGCAGATACGACGGCAGTGTTTTGGCATTCTTTACCCTATTCCATTTTTTGCAAAGGCGAATTAACTCCAATACGCGTCCATCTTTACTTTGGTTTGTGCTTGTAACATGCTCTTTATCTTTATCAGGTGCCGTCTTTTTCCAGTTTCCATTTCCGTTTGGAATTAAGTAGTATGATCTACCATCGCTTTCTTCTACCGTATGGAAACAAGGTACAATGTCAAAAGACCATTCCTTTGATTTAAGATTTAAAATAATTGCTTCACCGTTTCTACGAATCTCAGAGCGCGAATATTCCCTTACTGATTCTAACTTTTTCTTAAATTTATTAGATACCTGGGTACTGTTAAGAGTTCCATCTTCGCGTGTGCAATCTTTCTGTGCTGCATTTGTGGTGCTTGCGGTTATTCTGACTTCGTCCCATGGATCATTAGAATAATACGTTGCGCCGTTAGCAGCAATACCAATCATCAAATCCACATCATCAAGGTCACGGCATTTGGTCTTTCTTGCAAATGAGCCAAAATGCACATTAAAACTATCACATAAATCAAAGAAGCCGTCCTTGTCATCAAATTCAGCAATATTACCAAGCAGGTTGTCTCGGCTCGTTCTTGCTTTGGATACAACCTCCGGGTCAAGATTGACAATATCCCTCATAAATTCATCAAATGCATTATTAACGGTTGTAGACAACTTCCCTACCTCCTTAAATTTCAAGTTCATCCATATATTTTTTCATCTACGCTTGTACCTGGATCAGTTTTTCCTCAAAGGTATCCACATACCAAGGGATATTCGGAGTGAATTCGTTCAATTTCTCACGGTTTCAGCCGCTTCACATCCGCGGTCAGCTCATCCACATCGTCCGACGCTTCCAACACCCGGCGGTTGGCATCGTACTGCTCATATTGCTCCAGCGCCAGTTTTTCCGCAACCTCTCGCTTCACAGTTCCGAAATTCTCCAAAACTTCCCGACCATTGAAACGCAGAAAATCGCCCAACTTGCTTTCCCAGTCCGCCATGTGCATAGGGTTGTGTCCTTTGGCCTGCAGCTCCGCATAGTCCAGATACATATTCACAATGAGATTCAGCGTGCTGATCTCCTCATGGGTCATGTAGTTTTTCGCTACCGTCACATCACCCCGGCGCACTTTGACTCCCTTAAAAGAAGTGAGTCCCATGTTATCCTTGAAAGCATCGGCCCGATTGGCAATGAGTTCCGGCGCAGTGTGGCCCGTGGCAGCATATTCCAACTTGTTCTGAACCGATTTGAAGAAGTTTTGAGCGACCTGACTTTTACTGTCGTAGTCGACCGAGAGGGCGAATATCTCCTTAACCTTCTGATACACCCGCTTCTCACTGGCACGAATATCCCGAATACGCTCCAGTAATTCATCAAAGTAGTCAGCGCCAAACTCCCTAGGATTCCGCAGTCGCTCATCGTTAAGTGCAAATCCTTTTTTCATATATTCGGTCAGCACACCGCTGGCCCAGCGGCGGAAGTGTATCCCCACATTGCTGCGCACCCGGTAACCAACGGCCAGAATCATGTCTAGATTGTAGTAGTCTCGCTCTCTGGTTACTTGCCGGGTGCCTTCAATCTGAACTGTTCGGAATTTCCGAACAGTTGCTTCCGGCTCCAATTCGCCGTCTTTAAAAATATTACTTATGTGCTCACTGACAGAAGACTTAGCTACCTGGTAAAGCTCACACATCGCTTTTTGCGTCATCCAAATGGTGTCTGACTCAAAATAGACATCAATTCTTGTGTCGCCCTTTTCGTTCTGATAAATCAGGATTTTCCCAGTGTTCTCTACCTCATTACTCATAATCCCAGCTCCTTCAAATAGCCTTTCATCTGCGCCTGCACCTCGGCCAATTCCGCCTCGATGGTGGCAATATTCCGCTGCACCTCATCAATATCCACCAGTTCTTCTTCCTCAAAGGTATCCACATACCGTGGGATATTCAGGTTGAAGTCGTTCTCCTTGATCTCGTCGAAGGAGGCCACATAGCTATACTTATCCTCGTTCTGTCGTGCTTGATAGGCGTTGACAATGCGGTTGATGTCGCTGTCCCGCAGAATGTTCTGGTTCTTACCCTTTTCGAAGTTCCCGTCCCCAGAGGCGTCGATGAACAGTACATCCCGGTAGGTGCGGTTCTTCTTGAATACCAAAATACAAGCTGGGATTCCAGTGCCGTAGAACAAGTTGGCGGGTAAGCCAATGACTGCATCCAGCAGATTCATCTCCACCAACTGACGGCGGATTTTCCCCTCGCTGGCTCCACGGAACAGAACACCATGAGGCAACACCACCGCCATTCGGCCGTTTTCTGCATCCAAACTGGAGAGCATATGCAGCACAAAGGCATAATCACCTTTGGAAGTAGGAGGCACGCCCCAATCGAAACGGTGGTACTGATCCAGTTCGGCGGACATTTTCTTCTTGCCCCTCTTGTCTGCCTCAGCCTCCGAAAGGAAGCCGCTGTCCCACTTGTCCAGACTGAAGGGAGGATTTGCCACCACAACCTGGAACTTCATTAAATTATCATCCTCAACATTCTGTGGATTGGAAAGGGTATCGCCCTGCCAGATCCTAGCGTCATCCACACCGTGCAGGAACATATTCATAGTGCAGAGAGCCCAGGTCTGAGCGTTGAGTTCCTGGCCATAGATAGCCACCTTGCCACTGGGTACTTTTTTATAGGCTTTCAGCAACAAACCGCCGCTGCCGCAGGTGGGATCGTAGATTCGGTCGTTCTCCTTGGGCTGAACAAGAGAGGCCACCAGTTCAGAGACCTGGCTCGGCGTGAAGAACTCGCCTCCCTTCTTTCCGGCATCAGAGGCGAACATGGCAATCATGTACTCGTAGGCATCTCCGATGATATCGGCGGAACCCAGCTGACTGGGACTCAGATCCAGACCGTTGAAATCCTCCAGCAAGTTGCGCAGGGTAGCGTTCTTCTCTTTGGGTTCACCAAAGTCTACCTGAGAGTTGAAATCGATGGCCCGGAATACATTGCGCAGCTTTCCGCTGTTGTGTTCCTCGATATGGTTCAATGCCACATTGATTTTCTGGCCTATTTCAGCATCATTCCGGTTGGCATAGAGATAGGCGAAAGTGGACTGCTCGTCCATTGCAAAGCGTTCCCGGCTCATAGCCCGTTCCACTCGGCGCATATCCCCGTCATACTGTTTGATGTACTCCTCGCGTCTCTCTTTAGAAACATCGCTGAGGTACTTCACGAACAGCATGGAGAGGATGTAGTCTTTATAGCGGGAACTGTCGATCTTGCCGCGAAAACTATCACAGGCGTTCCACAGGACCTGTTCAATATCTTTTCTGTTTGTCATCTTCATTTCCCTTTCTTTGCTCTTTTGTACGCCTGATTCAGTACGCCAGCATAGTACTTTTCTTTTTCCTCCGCCAACATCCTAAGTAATTGGCGTTCCCTTTTGGCCAGCAGATTGAACTGGGAGATTTTACGCTGATCCTCCACGGAAAGAAGGACCAATTCAAAGTCAGCTAAAAATCTTGCGTTAACTGCGCCAAGCATATTACTGGTTGCATTCTCATAAATTTTTCGTTTTATCTTTTCTGTATTCAGCAACCAAAAAAGATACTCTGGCAACAGGCTCTTATCTTCAACTCGAATCACTACAAAGTTTGAGGAAACCACCATTCCAGATGTAGTTTCATCAATCAGAACTGCTGTATAGGGAGCTGTAAGGCGGACAATGATATCTCCGCTTTGTGAGAGGTATTCTTCTTTCAGCGGTTCTTTTGCTTCATAGATATCGGCCTCTTTCAATTGAATTGTCCCTTCCTGCTGGATACACCGCAGATTAATCAAGGGATATCGATACTCACTTGGCTCTTTGGCCTGCTTTCTCGACAAGACCAGGCCGCTACGAACACTCGCAAGGTCCTGCAATTTCATTCTTCCACCTCTTTTGTCACGGCCAATAAATAACAATAGCTTTCTAAAAAAATTTCTCTCTGATGAATTATTCTCATAATACACCAGGCCATCTTCCCTTGTCAACAGCAAATTGTCATGGCGAGAAAATAACTTTTGTTTCTTATATATAAGTCATTTGTCCACTCTCTCCTTGCCAAAAAAAATGAAGTCGTATTTCTTGGTCAGTTCGTCCAATATTTTCATCGAACCTTAATTATGATGTAAGCTAACACCTTTGAAAAACATTCGTAAAATATCATTGGTAAAATTACGAGGAAAATCAACAGCATTTTCCTCGCAGGGCGCAGATACTTTCCCTTATTTCTGGTACGCTTTCCCTTAAAATGCAGCTCGTATTAAGAGAAAGTCCCTATTCTTTGTCTATAGCGATGCAAATTCTGCGCCGCCTGTCCCTGCATAAAGGACTTGCTTAACCTCTCCAGCAGAGGTACAATGCGGCAAACCGGAGCGACGAAGCATCCGTCCGCGGCACTCCGGCAAACTATGAAAAACCGCTTTCTGTCCCCTGTCACGAGGGTGTTCAGAAAGCGGTTTTTGACCACATGTTTGACTACAGACAGCCGTGGAGTGTGCGGAAACAGTGGAGTTAAGAGTTGCGAAGAGCATCCGTAATAAAACAAAAACGGCTATAAAGCACCAGAAAAAGCAGGAAAATTTTTATTCAAAAGTTTGGGACCAGGAGACCGTGCGTTCGAGCCGCACTACTCGGACCAAAATGTGTTGATGAAAGATGCAGCGCAGAAAACTCCGCACGAAAGTGCGGAGTTTTCACATATTTATTAGCTTTTTCACTGAAAAAAGTTAGAAAAACATGATTTTTCAAAAAGTCAGTTTTTCTCCGCGACAGGCGACATTTTAGAGATGCAGCCGGTCGTTTTTATGAACTGATGTGACTCGAACGCCAGGGCTTCAAAAAAGAACAAACCGACAGGCCACCGATCTCTCCCCTCACGGGGAGCAGGTCGATGGCCTTTTTTCGTCTCCAATGGTGCTTATGTTGCTTCTGCTTCGCTTGTGTGTCATTCCCTGGTGGTATTGGTAATAGCTTTCTCGTAATCTTTCGGGTATGATTGCGTTACAAAAAACGAAGGAGGCACCCGAATGGCAACTACAAAAAACTTGTGCGCTCAGATCCCCATCGACCTACACGAGCGAGTCAGCGAAGAACGGGAACGGCTGGGCGAGACCACCAGCGAGTACATCGCAAACCTCATTCAAGAATACTACAACATGATTGAAAATCAGAAAGGCGGCATTCACATGACTGAAAAAGGCAGAACAATGGCATTTCAGGTCCCCGAAGAACTCTTCCAGCGCATCAAGCGTCACCTGGAGCGCGAAACGCTCCGCACCGGCAAAAAACTCACCCAGCGGAACTTCGTGCTGGGCCTGATCTCGCAGGCACTGGACGAGGCGGACGCCGAGCGCGCCGCTGAGGCGCCTGTCGAGGCCCGTGTGGCCGACGAGACCGCCCCTGCGGACGCGGGATACCCCTGACGAGGAAAGCGCCGTGTATCGTCGTAATTTCTATTCACGCTTTGTGTCCTCCGATCTGACCATTCCGCTCTCTGGCGGTAGCTCCTTCCATGTAGCTGCCGCCTGAGAGGATCGCGTTCCTCCCGAACTTCTGCTTGATACCCAGCATGGCCTCCTGCAGTTTCCTCTCACGCTCGAGCCTTGCCTTTTCCTCCTCCGCCTGCTTTTCCTGTTCGGCAGCATCGTCGAACAGGCTGAACTGTGCAGGCGTTTCTATTTCACTCTGAACCGTATCCTCCCCCACGAGTCTGTTGGCGGTTATTGTCAGGCGGCGGACGGTCAGTTTCGGATCGACCTTGCTGTCATAAATGCCGAGCACCGCGTCGGTGATGCAGCGAACAGACGATGTCTTTCGCGGCAGGTTGGCTGTTCCATGGGCATGTTTTGGAATCTTTCTTCCGTAAGGGTCTGTTACCGTTTCCCCACGGAAGTCCGCGGATGCCACGTTCTCGATATCATAACCGACCGTCAGCGTCACTTGGTCTGTCACCAAATGCTTCTCTAAGAGGTTCAGTGCAACAGCCTCCGCCATTTCCCGCACAACGCGACGCGCTTTGTCGTAGGCATAAGGGGATCGAAGGACCTGCCCGGAACTGATGCAGTTTGTCTCCGGCTTATAGGCTTTCACGTCGGAGATCCAGCACGGTTCCCAGCCCCAGGCGTGGTCGATCAACAGCTCGGCGTCGATGCCAAACAGCTTATAGAGCAGTGCCTCGTTATAGTATTCCCCGATCTTCCCGATGGAGCACCGGGCGATATCTCCCATGGTGTAGATACCGATGGCCTCGAGCTTTTTGGCATAGCCTTTTCCCACCCGCCAGAAGTCGGTCAGGGGGCGGTGTGTCCAAAGCTGTCTGCGGTAGCTCATTTTATCCAGCTCCGCGATCCGGACGCCGCTCTCATCCGGCGCGACGTGTTTGGCCATGATGTCCATAGCGACCTTGCAAAGATAGAGGTTTGTGCCGATCCCCGCGGTCGCGGTGATCCCCGTTGTGCGCAGCACATCAAGGATCATGGTTCGTGCCAGTTCCCGCGCCGTCATGTGATACGTCCCAAGGTAACTGGTGGCGTCGATCATCACCTCATCAATGGAGTAGACACAGCCATGAGCAAAACTCCAAAAGAGTAGTAAT
>ERZ780067.714-NODE-714-length-10610-cov-2.88441_pt1 | contig 10610 bp, 10 predicted proteins | sample MGYA00511841_ERZ780067 | MGnify/ENA primary metagenome ERZ780067 (study PRJEB29588, sample SAMEA2143295) | human gut metagenome | biome: human gut; feature: human-associated habitat; material: faeces | place: Denmark | collected 2008/2010 ... | reverse complement strand
CCAAGCAATCTCAGATATCGTACAGTACCTCTCGATTCTCTTTTTACACTTAGTGGAAAGTCACCGCTATGGGTATGATGAATAAATTCGACATCTTCTCTTTTTTCTTTAAGAAGCTGCTTTTTTATCTTTTCTGGCAATGATGGGTCTGCTTGTATTTGTTTGCGTAATTCTTCGGGAATATTATTTTCGATTTCAATTATATTAAAATTAGTAATATTAAAATCTGCCTTACAGATAGCTTTAAGAAAAAAATCTTTTTTAGAATTATCTTGGATGATATTTTTGATTACATCAATTATAGACCCTTGATCTCTTTTGTCAATTTCATGAATTTTTGTTTGAATCCAGTCGTACAAGATTTGAATAGGTTGAGCATCTACTGACACTTTACCAAAGGTAGATAAGACTGTATGATTGTTTAATGTATTATCCTCAAATGTTTGTTTTGTTTTAGCTTTCAATTTCAATTTATTACCAAATTTAATTATAGGAGGGGTATTGGCATTAGTATAAGTCCGTTCGTAAAATAATGACATTACTCCATGAGGTAAAGGAGCATACTCCATTAACTCATAAAGCACATTGGATTCATTATAACTTAAGATATAATGGTATCTATCTTGATTTACATAAAAAGTAATTTCATAGACAGTTGGTTGATCTGGAGATAAGGCGAAAGGATAAAACCCTATTTTATTATCTTTATTAGTATTTGGTCTAAATAACATCCACCATAAGTTCTCAATGGCCATCAACAGATTAGTTTTACCAGAAGCATTAGCTCCATATAGAAGTACCATCTTTAGTAATCGGATATTAGGTGCTATTTGCACTGTAAGTAATTCTTCGGATGTATGGTCTTTAGTTGCCTCAAAAGAAATTGTTTGTTTTTCTTTAATGGACATGAAATTTGTTGCAGAGAATTCTCGTATCATATTTTAAGGGGTATTTTCGTACGTTTCTTACAAATATAATGCATAAAATTAAAAAATCAACCTCTTTTATTTGCATTACCGATTATGTATCAATCGTAATCGAATGAAAACATCTGTTGTATTATAATTTATGTTCGATAACTGTAATTACAGAACATTGGTATTTCAAACAAAAAACGGAGGCTTTGCGGCCTCCGTTTTAACTTGTAGCATGTTGCTAATTCAGTTGAATCAGTTCTGTGATTTTGCGTTCGTCGGGGGCGACGGTCGTTTTAACGGCTCCCGTGGAATGGTCGATTTCTATCACGACACTGCGCCCGTCGGAATTGCGAACGCCGTTTATTATATACGCATTATATCCCAATGAAATACCAAGTTGGACATACTGGCCAATAGATGAATCGTCGTATTGCACTTCCGAGTAAGTCAGTGTTTCGAAATCGTACTTTTGAATTGTCCGGGTAGTGGTATTTAAATAGAACAGCGTGTTATTAATCATTCTCTCTTCTAAAGGATGCTCCCCGTATGACACTTCCGGTTCCGGGAATTGAGTCAGGGTGACGATACGCATGCTTTTGTCAGAACGATCACAAACCAATAATTCGACATCCTCCGGTGAATATCGACCGCCATGCGTAAGAATAAAATGGTTTTTACAACTGATGGCAGCACTATACCACCAAGAGCTTACATATCTGTTCTCTGCCCATATTTTACTATGGGTATATTCATTGTTAAGCGTCACCGGCGGAGTCGTGGAAAAATTGATATCCCTGATTCCTAATGCAATGGTCGATACATACTCCCCAGATGGATCACGTCGGATATCCCCAGATGGATCACGTATGACAGTGCTACATTCAAATAATTTTACCTGATTACCGTCTTGAAAAAGAGTGTACGAGGAATGTTCATCGCGATCTTCGTAATAACCCGGAAACGCATAGAAGTTGATTTTTTCGAAGCCTCCGTTCGGATAAAATACAGTTCCAGAAGGGGGATACCTAAACGTATTATCCGATATTACGGGTGGGCTACTTAAATAACCGCCAAGTAATACATCGGTTTGATCGGTAAGCATGAATTGACCAGCTCCCATTCCGTTCGGGGTGATTTGCCTCAGATAAGTTTGCTCGTCTTTGGCTTCCACTTTATTGATCCCCGAAGAACTGCAAACGAACAGATCGCCGTTATGGTCTACTTTGGCGGTGTATTTCGAGTTTGTCGCAGGGAATTTGTCTTGCTCGCTATATGGTATATGAAATACCGCACCGTCTTTTCGCCGGATCAAGAAATTAGGACTGCCGACGTAATGCGGGAGATGGATGCTTTGTCCCTGCTTATCCCGAAAATCACAGTCATGGAATAACATATATTGTCCGCCGTCATAACTGGAAATCGTTTGCGGTACGACTTTCACATCGCTGCGGGCTTGTTGGCTGTTGCCGTTGTTATCATACGTGAAATAGAATACGACAGCCGTCATATTTCCGTTCTCGTCCACTTTGAAAACATCCGATGGAACCCCCGTGGACTTACTAACCGGACTTTCCGAAAGCACCAGATATTTTGCGCCCGTCAGATCGACTCGACTCCAGCGCAGATTTTGAGTTTGATTACCGGGATCGTCTTTCGAGCAGGATGACAATAATGAGCCACCAAACAATAAAATAAGAAATAATCTTTTCATGTGATTTTTTGTTTTACGGTAAAATTATTGGTGTATTTCTTAAATTGTCTCACCTTCATTTAGCCGCATAAAAAACGCGGGCTAAACTGTTATTTGCTTCTTAGGTATCGCCAAACACCTTGCACAACAAATAAAGTAAAGCCCACGTCGTGGAACGTGAGCGTTTACGCTTTACTCTTGTTGTGCTTTTAAAATTTGGCGATTTTAAGAAGCAAGAATAAAAGCTAACGCTTTAAATATGTATGTAAAATTTCTTTCGGTTTATTTCATTCAGTAACGGTTTTAATTACGCCTTAAAGGTATAAAAACTTTTCGATCCGATTATTACCGTCGTATAACTGTGACTTGTATGTCCGTATTCTAAGTTATCAGTTCTTACCTATGTTTACCACCCGCATCAACCCTCACACCCGACCCCATTTAAGGGTACCCCCTTGCCGTGAGCTCCGACTACTACTTTATTACGGAACAGAATACTATTACCTAATCCCTGCCGCGCAAAAATTCTCTCAGAGAATCTAAACAAAAAACGCGCATAGGATTTTCCTGTGCGCGCTTAATCTCTTTCGCCGTAGTTATACAGTTTGGAATGTTCCCGATTATCTGCGCTTAGAGTATCTTTATACCGATTACAGGATATTAGACTACCAAATCTGCGTACACAGTAGAATCCGTTACATGATCCACCCGAAAAAGCGTTATTATATCATTTGACACAAATACCACTAATTCTCCGCGTTTAAATTTAACCATAATTTGGAAGTCTGGATAAAAGAGCTAAATCTGCTGAGGCAAATTTTTTAGAAATTCCTCCTACTTTCTCCTAAACAGTTTGCGGAATAGGTTTTTCGCCGGTAAAATAACTCGGTAATAAAACATACACACATGGTAAGTGATCTTCTCCTGTGTAGTGGGTTCAAACAATTCCTCCAGAAGAAATTTATACTTCACCAAAGGTGCTTTTCTCCATGTACGGAATACAGCGAAACCGCTTCCCGGTTTTACAGTAACAGCGCGTTTCCCGATTATACGTCTATCGGTGGGATAATCTTCCTCCGTTACATGAGTAAATTCGCCTACACGAAAAATTCAACATGCATTTCCTTCACCACTGTACCGCTCAATAGCGACAATTAATTTTCCGCGCTTAATTTTTTGCGCGGTATTACTATTCATCCACATAGCTATGTAATTTTAAAAGTTAGTTTCTCCGAAACCGGAATTTAATTTTTCGCCGTTATCGGTATTTCGATATTGCTATACATGTAGCTATACTCTGAGTAGTTAATTCTCCAAAGGTAGAAACCTACCCGCCGTGGAGAAATTAGAACTCCCAATACCGCTACACACGCTATCTTTCTACCCGTAGCTTTTCGCTCGCTACGCTCAGCCAAATTTCCAGCTTACCCACGTACCAGTTTACACGCATTTACGTTTGTCTACAACAAACAACACTCCGCCCTCATACGACAATGATACGATAGTATTGTATATATCATATTAGGAATATTGGAAACATGGAGCCGCAAAAATTTTTCTTTTTGTGGGAACGTTTATCCGCGATCTTTGTAGTTATTCGGATGCAGTTATTTAAAAGAGTCCCGAAAACGGTCTTTTGTTCCGGGTTGCATGTGTAACTCTGTTACCTCTTATTACCGGGATTCGCAGGATTTACAAGGCATTTCCCGCGAAAATTTCACCTCGGTTTTTGTGTACCTGTCGAATGCGCGTTTTTACAAGCTAAAAAAATAAATTTTGAGCTTTGCACGGGTGTTGAAGAAGATTGTTTTACTAATTTTCGCCTGATAATCAATAATATAAAATCTATTTGTTTCTATGTGCGCCTGTGTACGTAGAGACAAAGGGTGCTTTACACGCCTTACACGATTTTTAGTAATTTTCTGGAAACAAAAATTCGAATATTGTATTGAAATCAATAATCGTTGTGTTTGCTGGCTTTTAATAGTTTTTCTACGTCTTCGCGGCGATACAGTGTAATTTTTCCCGGTTTATAAAAAGGCAATTTTCCGCTACTGCGGTAATTCTGCAAAGTGCGAGAACTAATTCGGAGTATTTTTTGTACATCGAATGAATTTAAAGGTCGTTCTTTGTTCGACTGCTCTGATAATGTTGTTTCGATCCGGGCTAACCGTTCTTCGAGTGCCTGAATTCTGGCTTCCAGTATTTCGATCACTCCTTTGTTTCGTACTGGGCTCATAATTTTTACCGATCAAATAAATCTTCTATTGCATTAACGGCGCGTCTTTTTTTGATTGCCGTATTTTTGGCGTATATCTGGGTTGTTTTGACATTACGATGTCCCAATAAGTCGGACACCGTGTACAATTCCACTCCGGCAGAAATAGCCAGCGTGGCGAATGTGTGCCGAGCCGTGTGCGTGGACACTTTTTTGTTGATGCCGACACGGGCGATCAGTTCTTTAAGCTGTTTGTTGATTCTTGCTGTTGTACTATTAATTTCCCGATGTTGAAGTTCGTCAGACAACCTGTCGAAATCATTCCTCAGCCATGCGAATACTCGTTGATCTTTATCGATTTCCTCGATTTTTTTGCCAAGTTTTGCAAGTTGTTGTTTAAATATTCTTCTGACTATAACGCAGGCGGGTATTTCTATCGTTTTACCTGTTTTTTTCATAATTGTTCTGATTCGCAAAGGCACGGAACGGCTCCCGTCATTGGGAAGACAATTCTGCCATTTTAAGGTCAGTATATCGCTAATTCGTAATCCGGTAAAGCATTCGAATAAAAATATATTCCGAATGTTATCAAGAGAATGTTTAGGCGACAACTCAACATCTATAATTTTCGTTACCTCTGTTTCCGTCAGATAAACCCGTTCTGATTCATGGCTGGTGATTTTCAAATTCCTGAACGGATTTTTTGACTGATCCAGATTATATTCGTCATATATCTTATTAATGACAGCCCGGATAACTTTCAAATTGGTTGCAATTTATTTTCCGTATTTCCTAACGTATGCTGCAAATACAAACGATAATCCTCCAAAACCTGAGTAGTAAAGTTGCCGACGGGTAATGTATTGCGATCAATATAGATTTTCAACTTCTGGAAAACCGAACGATCCCGGTTTGCCGTTCCGACCTTACCCTCTTTTAACAGTCGTGCTATATGCCCGTCAGCATATTTAAACACATCCAACGATGCGTTATTTTTAAGTTTATTACGGATGGCGGTTACGCCGACAGTGTCCGACGTGTAGTCCGTCATTAGCAATTCTTTCTCTACTTCGTCTTTCCTTTTCTGGAGCAGTGCATTTATTTCTCTGGCTCTCGGATGCGCTTTCTTCACCCGTTGATTATCGGCATCCCAATGTTCCGGCAATATTCGGGTGATAGTCTTATACGTCATCTGTCTATCCTTAGTGACACGAATGCAAAGAGGCGCTTCCCCGGTTGTGTTATTGACTTTCTCTTTGCGGAGTACGATTTTAATCGAATAGGCCATTTTTCTTTAAATTTAATCCTTTTTTGCGAGGTAAAACATAGGTAAAACAAATTTTGCGTTTAATTGCTTCAATTTGCCTGAATTAAAATTTTGCACTAACATAGAAATGACTGTAATTCAGTTAATAAATGCTTTCGTGCGCACGCAGAAGAAACCGTATCAAATACTGTCGGAGTCACTGATTGCAAACGGCTTGTCGGAAACGACAGGTCGTTTTTTATTGTTGTTTCGGGTGGATTTCGGGGTATTTTGAAAGGATTTTGTAAACGAAAGTGTAAACCGGAAATCGACATGACTACAACGGTCGGAGTCGTGTTATACACCTCACACTCGCTAACGGGAAGCATCCTCTGATGCTGAGATTAACCAAAGCAGGGAAACGGAAGTATATCAGCCTGCATTTATCGTTCGCCCCGCAATTTTGAACCGCGGCCAAGAGTCGTCCGCGCCGTCGCTATCCCGGTCGGGAAAAGATTGTCGCATTGATCGAGCGGAAGATCAGGGAATACGAGAAACAAATCGTCGACTTCAAAACCAACGAGCGGAGCGATACGCTGCACATGTGTCGCATGTCGACAATCCGTGCCTCTTTTTATTCTCCTTTCAAATCGTCTTCGTCGAGGCGTACCGTGATTTTCATCGGCTTCCCGTCTCTGACGATATCCAGTTTTCTCGTAAGACTTTCCTTGATTTTAACTGCATTATCGAACGATAAGTCTTTTAGGGTAAATCCGTTTATCGCAACAATTTCATCTCCCTTTTGCAAGCCGGCCTCCTTGTAATGATTGTTCTTGACATAATCGGGCATCATCGTGACGATTCGTCTCCCGTCCAAGGTCGTGTCTACTGAAAAATAGAATCTTCCGGAAAAATTATTGAAAATTCGGCTGAAGTTCCTGATCGGCTGCAATCCGACCTGCCGTGAATCGAAGTCAAAAAATACATTAAACCTTTTCAGAAAATTCAAACCGATGATCCCTCGTGCATAAGCGCTTAATTGCGTAGCGAATTCATCCGTATAGATGCGCATTGAATCGATCTTAAAACCATCGAAAGCGATTGCATTGACGTCATAACGACTCCGATAGCCACCTCCATGACCGCGATTTATCAGAACGGCATCCTCTCTTTTCCTGAAAAACTCGATCTCTTTCGCAGACGGGAGCAATACGAAGTCCTGCGCCATGCCGGTATCGATCAAATAAGGATAGTCGATTGTCACCGTATCTCCGGTCGCGCTTTTAACGGTCAACGGAAACTGTATGTGGACCGTGTTCAGGCTTCCTCGCTCGTTGACAAAAGGGAGCCAGTAACAGTCGGCGGGTCTCCGGAACTTTTCGGCTTCGTGTATCTCCAGATAATTATGCTCGAAATTAAGCTCCCAGACATGGGTCGAATCGTTATCGGGAAAGCCGACCGTTCCCTGTAGATCTTCGGCTGAACTGTATTTTTGATTCCGGATATGAAGATAATTATAAACCAGATCGACATTCGAAATAGCCGCTCTCGTCGGCTTCTTATGAATCGCCTGCCGGAATGAGGGGCTTTCCGAAGTTGCCCATCCCGTATGAGGTGAAAAATACACGTGATCGGGTTTGTCGCTCCATGCCGGCAAAGGATGAGTCGCGCAAAATGAGGAATCCAGGATCAGATAGCCGTTGGTAGCGCCGGTATCGAACAAGAAACGTCCCGTAATCGTGTCGTTGAACGCAACGGGAATGATGATTGCTCTTTTTTCTTTTTCAAAGAAATAGGTTCTTCGGGATCGGGGCCCGACTTCACAGCCCGACAGCAACAGTACCGCGGCAGAAACCAGTAGTTCCAAGCAAAGGGAATTTCTCATATTAGAAAATATTGAACGAACAATTGCCTCTTCTGTTTTTCAGAAGGGGCTGTTCTGCCGTTTGCCCCGACTTATCGAGCCGGACATTTGCTTTAAATGTTAGCGATTTTATTTTAGGAAAAACGTTGAGAAAAACTTTTTCCGCTTTTGCGCGCGTTTATTTGTTTGCCTTATTATTTGACTATCGGTGTGTAATACGCATTGTCAGTCAGATAGATGTAGGATGCGCTCGTCGGCAAGGCATCCGGCTCGGAGCCGTACGGGAAACCGCTTTGCCGAAACCGGTTTTTCTTCTCCGTTTACCTTAAGTTAACAAAAGGCAAGTCGAATTTCAATCGATTTTTATTTCGAATTGATCGTAATCCGCGACGCGCCAAGCGTATTTGGCCGTACGTTTCGATAATGCGAATAAAGGAGAGAATGTCCGCACGTAAATGGTTTTACCGTCCGGCATGAACTCGAGGATGCGCAACCAACAGTCCCCGCCATTCCCATTCCAGTCGCCGTCCCCGTTCTGCGAATTGAACATCATTTGAGGGATATTGCGACCGTCCGCGGCCTTGTCTACGCGATAAGCGGCCGTACTTCGGTAATCGATGCTGTCGGAGGAATCGATCTTAGGCGGCGTTCCCGTATGTCCGCACAGTACCAGCGAGATGTTTTTCGAGGGGTAGATCAGTTTGTCCCACACTTCCTGCGCCCAGTTTCGCGGCGTCAATTTATAACTTTCCTGCTTGATACGTTCTCCCGAGGTGCCCAGGAACGAATGCGTGAGAACGATGACTTTGTGATTGCGGAATTTTTCGGATTCGATCAGTTGACGGGCCCAATCCAACGCTTCGTCGCGGGGAGCGAATTCAAAAGCTATTACCAGGATATCGCCCCATGTTTTGTTATGAAATTCAAATGCCGCGTTTTCCATGGTGTTTATCCCCTGATAATTGCAGCCCGTGGCGACGAGCGAATTGGCGAAACGCGAAGTGCGTTCGGGATAGACGTACTCGGGCATGGATGAATAGCGGTTTTCCGCCGCGACGTACCCTACGTCGTGATTGCCCTGAGCGATGATGTAAGGCATTTTGCCGTCCAGACGGGCCAGTCCTCTCGATACGGATTCCCATTGTTGACGGGAGGTCTGATCCCCATTGTAGGGATTGGGAACTCCTCCGCTCGTGAGCAGGTTGTTTTGCTCCACCATATCCCCCGTAAACAGGGCGGCTGCGATGCGTAAGCGTTCTGCATTTTGGGCGATCCATGCGGTCTGCAATTCGAACAAGGGCTGATTGGCGGCGAATTTGGTGTAACTCTGAGGATCCGGAACCATAATCATGGTAAAAGAACCGCTGTCTTTCAGAGTAGGGTACACAGGGATTTGCGGTTCACCCAACGGCCCTTGTGCGGACAGTCGTGCGGCAAAAAGCAATGCGAGAATGATATAAACCGATCGTTTCATGGGATAAACATTTTATACAAATATACGGTTAAATTATTTGCCGCACGTTAATAATAAATGAAAAAACGGAAAAATCGAGCGCCGTAAAAGCCGGAGCCCGGTGTTGAGTCTGCCGATCCGATGAAATCGTTCCGCTGTTCGGGCGAAGGAGGTGGAGAATATTCATTTGCCCGGGAGGTTTTGGAAGGCATTGGGGGCGTCTCGAAAATAAAATTGCATTCCGATGTGGCGGCATTATCGCCAAATCGTTTATATTTGTGATGTCAATCAGAGAATATGCCGAACCTTTACGTCATAGCGGGGTGCAACGGGGCGGGGAAAACGACTGCTTCTTACGCCGTTCTGCCCGAAATGCTGGAGTGTAAGGAATTCGTCAACGCGGACGAAATTGCGAAAGGGCTGTCCCCTTTCAATCCGGGTAGCGTTGCGATCGAGGCGGGACGGCTGATGCTCCGGAGAATCCATGAGCTGATCGACCACGGCGTCGATTTTGCGTTCGAAACGACTTTGGCTACGCGTTCGTATGCGAGTCTGATCCGAACCGCTCAAAGCAAGGGATATTATGTGTCGCTGGTCTATTTTTGGCTGAATTCGCCGGAACTGGCCGTCGGCAGGGTACAGATGCGGGTGGAAGCGGGAGGGCATAACATCGATCAGAAAGTCGTTCGGAGGCGGTATCGCAGCGGAATTAAGAATCTGTTCGATATTTATATTCCCGTTTGCGACTACTGGATCTTGCTGGACAATTCCCGCCCGCCTTCTAAAGTGATCGCCAAAGGCAATCGGGATAAAACAAAATCGATCGTTGAAACGTTAATATATAAAACGCTGAAGAATTATGAGTGACATAGAAGTCCAGCAAATGGAAGAAAACATACTGAGGGGCGTAGCCCTTGCGTATGAACGGCTCGTAGAGCAGAAGAAAAAAGAGGACGGAGAACTCGTTTTCGCGCGTGAAGACGGCAAGATCGTGAAAGTCAAAGCGAAGGATTTACAATAGAGGCTAATCTCCAATGTGCCCCGGCCGGAACAGGCCGGGGTTTCTTTTTTGCGGCGTGACGGCGGTACGGATCGCTTTACGGTTAACCGTACGTCGGAATAAATGCTATTTTTGCAGCAAAATCTGAGGTATGAATGCAAAAGCCAAAGGCTATCTGCTGGGAACCGTCGCCGCGGCGACGTACGGGATGGCCCCGCTGTT
>ERZ780067.709-NODE-709-length-10682-cov-5.86619_pt1 | contig 10682 bp, 7 predicted proteins | sample MGYA00511841_ERZ780067 | MGnify/ENA primary metagenome ERZ780067 (study PRJEB29588, sample SAMEA2143295) | human gut metagenome | biome: human gut; feature: human-associated habitat; material: faeces | place: Denmark | collected 2008/2010 ... | reverse complement strand
TTTATCACGCCTTTGACGGCCTCGAATGCGTGGAGCGAGCCGACAAGCGGATGGTAGAGCATGATCCGCGGACCGGAGTAGCGCATGACGGCTCTTATCTTTTCGCGCATGGCGGGCTTATAGCAATGGCACGGGCACTGGGAGCAGAAATTCTTTTCATTCCCCCAACGGCAGTGGTCGAGCCTGTAAAGCGCATAGTCGCACAGCTCCCGGCACTCGGGGCAAAGTTCTCCCCTTTTTTTCTTATGCACGCCGTGACAGTAGATTTTCACCATCTCCGGCAGCATCTCTTTTTCGCGGGTTATTCTGTCTTTTGTCTCTTTCTTGCTCATGATAATCTGCCTCTGTAAACCGTATAAGCCTTGTCGGCTATTCTCGAAGTTGATTTTCTGTGGGAGACGAGCACTATGCTCTTGCCCTTCTTTGCCTCGTTTATCGAGCGCAGGATATGACCCTCGTTGAGGCTGTCAAGGTTACTCGTAGGCTCGTCAAGCATAATCATCGGCGCATCGCTGAGGAACGCCCTGGCGAGACCTATTCTCTGCTTCTCGCCGTCGGAGAGCAGATCTCCGAGCTCGCCGACATTTGTGTCATAGCCCTTGGGCAGAGTCATGATGAAATCATGGATAGAAGCTTTCTTCGCCGCTTCAACGACCTGCTCATGCGTGGCGTTGTAATCGGCTATTTTTATATTGGACTCTATCGAATCGTTGAAAAGCTGCGTCTCCTGACTGACAAGGCTCTGGTTGCTTCTGAGGCACGAGGTCTTTATATCTCTGATATCCTCGCCGCTCATCTTTATGCTGCCCTGCTGAACATCCCAGAAGCGCATCATGAGCTTGAGCGCGGTGGACTTGCCCGAACCGCTCGGGCCCGTGATACTGATTATCTTGTCCGGCTCGACAGTCATATTGAAGCCGTCAAGAATTTTTTCATCGCCGTAAGCAAATCCGACATCTTCGTTTTCCATGCCGTCGAAAGCAACTGTTTTTCCGTCTGTGTTTTCTTCAACCACTGGGGTCTCATCGAGTATGCCGAGAACTCTTTCGCCCGCCGCGAGAGTGTGGGTAAGATTGCCAGCAAGTCCCGAGAGCGCGGCGACGGGGCCGAACGAGCTCATCATCGAAACGGTAGAAACTATCATTCCGTCGAAACCGATAACGCCTTTTTGATAGAGGGCGATACCCGTGAGCAGCATTGCAACGGAGAAGAAGATTATTGCGATATCCGTAACGGCGCCCGTGTGTCCTTCTATCTTCTTGAGCTTATTTTGAAGCGAGTTCAGCTCGTCGGTCTTTTTGTCCATTTCTTCAAGGCGCTTGTCGGTGCTGTTATATCTTATCGACTCAAGCAGTCCGCGCATACTGTCGAGCACAAAGCCCGAGAGCGCGCCGGAGCCGTCTCTGTAGGTCATGCCTGCATTCTTGTTGACCCTCGAGGACACCAAAGGAATCACCGCGCCGACCGTTATATAGGCGGCGAGCGCAACGAACGAGAGCCAAATGCTGTAGCGCCCGATAAAAATAAGCATAATAAGGCAGGTCAGTATCGCAATGCAGGTCGGCGATATCGTGTGCGCATAGAACACTTCAAGCAGTTCGATGTCGCTCGTTATGACCGAGACAAGGTTGCCTTTGTCTTTACCCTCGAGCTTCGCGGGAGAAAGCCGGCGCATGGCTTTGAACACCTTGTCGCGGATAAGAGCCAAAAGCTTGAATGCTATATAATGGTTGCACGCCTGCTCGCCGTAGTGCAGAAATCCCCTGAGAACGGCAAAAATTATGATGAAGATACAGCCGGTCTTTATTGCGATTCCGCCGCTTATTTTTGCGGCGGTGAGCATGGTCAGCGAACCCGCGACGGTTATCTGAATGGCGCAAAGGAATCCGAGCACGCCGAGCAAAACCGCAAGACACATAAAGCCGGAAAGCGGCTTGACGAGGACTATGAGTCTGCTCATTATACGCAGACCGCTCTGTTTTCTTTTCATACCGCTGCCGCCTCCTTTGAATATTTTTCAAGCTGAGCCTGAGTCGAATACATTGTATAATACTTGCCCTTTTCTTCCATGAGGTGCGAATGCGTGCCGCTCTCCGCGAGGCATCCGCCGTCGAGCAGAAGGATCATATCGGAGGTGACGACATTTTCGAGCCTGTGTGAAATGAGCAAAACCGTCTTTGTCTTTGCCATTTCGCGGATAACTTCCATGATGTCATTTTCGCTCTCGACATCGATGTTCGAAGTGACCTCATCGAAGATATACACAGGTGTGTCATGCAAAAGCGCGCGGGCTATCGCGAGGCGCTGGCGCTGACCGCCGGAGAAATTGCTGCCCTGCTGAGAGAGAGCCGTATCAAGCCCATCCTGCGAGGAGAGGAACTCCCAGAGATTCACTTTTTCGAGCGCGTCTATGAGTTCGTCGTCGGAAGCATTCGGGCAAGCCATGAGCAGGTTGTCCCTAACCGTCCCAGCGAAGATATAGCTGTTGAAATTGACGGCGGTTATGTTATCCATGAGCGCTTTTTCGTCGATGTCTCTTATCTCAACGCCGTCTATCTTTATGCTCCCTTTGTAGCCTTTTGTTGTGCCGCAGATAAGAGAAGCTATTGTGCTCTTTCCGCAGCCGGACTCGCCGACGACGGACACAAGGCTGTTCTTCGGGATATCTGCCGAGATGCCGTTGAGCACGGTCTTTTCGCCATCATAAGAGAAGGTCACGTTTTCGAGCTTTATATCGCTATCGAAGTTCTCGGGAATCTGCGTTCCCTGCTCGTCTGCTGGAGTATCGAGAATCTTGAAAAGCTTGTCGCTCGCCGCCATACCGTTCATCGCAACATGGAAGAAAGAGCCGAGCAGGCGCAGGGGCAGGAAGAAATCCGCGGCAAGCATAATGATAAGAAACGCCTGCGGCAGTGTTATCGTTCCGTTTGCCGCCTGAAATACCGCGATAACAACGCCGACGGCGCTGCCCGCATATGCGACGATATCCATGACGCTGACGGAGTTCAATTGCATGGTGAGCACCTTCATGGTGATACGCCTGAACTCCTCCGCCTTTTCGTTCATCTCAACGTTCTTTCTCTCATCGGCCTGATATACCTTGAGGGTCGTGAGCCCCTGAATATTCTCAAGGAACGTGTCGCCGAGATTGACATATACTCCCCAGTATTTGCTCAGCAGCCGTTTTGCTATCTTCTGCACCGCGACTATCGAAAGCGGAATCAACGGCACGCAGACGAGAAGCACGAGCGAGGCTTTCCAGCTGACAAAAGAGAGCACCGCAAAAAGCGTTATCGGCGCAAGCATGGCAAAGAAGAACTGCGGCAAATATTTTCCGAAATAAAGCTCAAGCTGATCGACACCCTCGACAAAAACCTGGAGCACCTCGGAGGTTGAAACCTTCTCATGATACGACGCACCCATGCGGGTAAGCTTTTTGTACATCTTCCCGCGCAGGACTTTTTTCACCTGAGCCGACGCCAAAAAAGATGTCTTTGAGCTGCACACTCCGCAGACATAGCGCACTGTCATAACTGCGGAGATGCCTATAATATAAGGCAGAAGCACGCTAACCGTCATGGTCGCGCCGCCCAAAATAAGCTCAAGAATATGTGAGAAAATAAACATCATCACGATATTCGCGCAAAGCCTTATCCACTGCGCGAGCACCGTAAGGGCAATGTACTTCTTGGAGGAAGGCACCTGCCCTATGAGTCTTGTTTTTATCATCTAATCACTCCCCAATGATTTTGAACTGTTTATTGAGATAGCTGTCGGCGAGATTTCTGTCCCCGTGTTCGGCTATTTTTCCGTTGCCCATTATGAGCGCCCTGTCTGCCATAGCGGCGGCGCACCTGCGGTCGTGAGTGAAGGGGCGCTCCCCCCCCAGCCGTTTTCGCGGTTCAACTTATTGACAGCCGAGACTATTCGCTCAAGATTATTATAATCCTGTCCAACAGTAGGCTCGTCGAGGAACAGCACTTCCGGCTCGCCCGCGCATATCGCAGCGAGACCCGCGCGGCGTTTCTGTCCCTCCGAAAGGGACTGCGGATGCCTATTTTCAAGCCCCGAGAGGCCGAACGCCTCGATCATCTCCCTTGCTTTCTGCTCCGATGATGCCCTGAAAGAGGCCTCGGCGAGCAGTGTCGGCATGAAGAGCTGATATGTTGGATTCTGATAGACAAAGCCAACCTTTTTGAACCACGCGGCGTTGGGCTTTCTTCGCCCCGGCTTTTGAACTATATTTTGTTCGAGCGTGCCTGATGTGAGCTTGTTGAGCCTTGCGAGAGTCCGCATGAGCGTAGTCTTGCCGCAGCCATTCGCACCGAGCAGAACAAGGCGTTCACCTTTATACACATCGATATCGAGCGAGTCGAGGATATTTTTGCCTCCCGCGCCAAAAACCAAGCTGCGCCCGCTTATAACGGGCGAGCCGACTGTGTGCGGTCTGCTCTCCGGCTCTATAACCCGTTCGCAGCGGAGGACGGCATCCTTGTCGGCGCTCATTGTGACATTTTTATCTTTTATCCACATGACCTTGTTGACATAGGGTCTGACAACATCGAGCCTGTGCTCAACGAGCAGCACCGCATAACCGCTCTTTGAAAGCGAACGAAGCGCGCCAAGCAGGATATGCGCGCCCTCTGTGTCAAGGTTTGCAAGAGGCTCATCGAGAATTATGATTTTCTGCTTCATCGCAAGCGTTGAAGCGGTAATAAGCCTCTGCTTCTGCCCGCCCGACATAGTCCGCGTCTTTGCGTCTGGCGATATCTTCATCATATTTGTGCTCGCCGCTATCCTAAAATCTATCTTTTCGACCGGGACATCTAAGTTTTCGCACCCGAAAGCTATTTCGTCACGGACGGTATCATAGACTATCTGCTCGTCTGCATTCTGGAGCACCGTGCCTATGAGCTTCGCGCGCTCGCTGACTCTGACGGCAGTAACATCCTCGGAATTTATATAAATTTTTCCCTCAAGCTTTCCCGGCGTTATAAACGGAATCATGCCGTTGATTATTGAGAGCAGAGTGCTCTTGCCCTCGCCTGATACGCCGGAGAGAAGCACAAAGTCCCCGTATTCGAGAGTAAAATTGACATTGTCAAATATTTTCTCTGAGCCGTTATATGAAAAGCTGATATTTTCAAGCCTCAACGCATCCACGCCGCCACCCCCAGACCCGCGCAGGAAATAATCACTGCGACGAGAAATATTATGTCGCGCGCACGAAGCTCGACCTTACCGTAGACGGTTGCGGGAGAATTATCGAGCGCGAACGCCCTTGTCTCAAGCGAAAGAGAAAGCGTATCGGAAATACCGATAATGCGCATGACAAGCGGAATGAAAAAAGCTCTGTAGAGGCAGTCAGGGCGATACCATTTGACATTCGCGCCGCGCACCCTCATCGCCTCCCATATGCGCCTTATCTCGGTGACAAGTATCGGGATGAAGCGGAGGGTGACCAGCATTCCGAGCGTTATTATCCGCGGACAATGCAGCTGATTCATGCAGCGCGTGAGATCCGCAGGCGGTATTGTTATCATCGGCACGGCGCATATCCCGAGCAGGAGTGCACGCACGACGGTCTGCCAAAAGGCGTCGAAATTGCGATTAGTTATAAAAGCCAATCCACCTATCACGAGCCCGAATGCGAGCATTGCGGCGCTCATTTTCCATGCGCCGCGAAACAGTCCGAAGCAGCAATAGAGCACGAACAACACGTCGGCAAAAGCAAACGCCCAAAGGCTCTTTGAAAACAACATTCCGCACACGAGCATGCACAGCGACGAGACGAAAGCTATGAGCGGATAGAGCGGTTTTCTTACACTGAACGCATCAAGCATTTCCGTCTTCTCCGTTGGGCTTGAGCTTGCCCGCCTTTTGCAGTTCGGCGGCTATTTTCATGCCGATTGCCGCACCTATGAAGCCGAGCGCCACAGTACCGAGCGAGGTGAATATCGAAGCTGTCGGGCGCGCAAGCAGCTGCTCATAGCTCTGTCCGTTGAGCCAGATGCTGAAAAGCACTGAAATCGGCAGAGAAAGCGGCATATATATTCCCGCCGTGAAAAGCACGGAGCCTTTATTTTTATAGCCTCTGAAGAACAGGAGCATCAGCAATTCCGCGATGATAGCCGCCACAAAATTATTGAAGAACATGACGGGCGAAAAGAACACGAGCGGAGCGCCGGAAAACAGACCGATTATGGTCAGCGCGCCGGGCTTTCTGACTTTCATCATACCTATCGCGCAGAAGAGCGCATATATCGGAGCTGCCGCCATATTGCGAAGCCCGAATAAAGTCGTGTGCATAACAAGCGGCATGGTTATTCCGCCGCAGAGCGTCATCGCCGCCGAAAGAATTGCAAGGAAAACGAAATCCTTGACCTGAAATTTTTTGAAGCATTTGTTCATTCCGGTTACTCCTTTATTGCTTTTCTCTTTATCACCGTTGCAACTATGAGCACAACTATAACGACCGCCGCAAAGACAGATCCGATTATCGCCGCAGTCTTTTTGCTTCCGCTGTTATTTGAAGTCGTCTCGGAAACGGATTCGGCAACAGATTCAGAGACAGTTGAAGCCTCATTTTCCGAGATACTCTCACCTGTTACCGTCTCGCCGGCAGAATCGGTTTCGGCAGGTGCAGAAGCCGTTGTATCAACCGAAGCTTCGCCTTTTGCGCTTTCAGTCGGCTTCGCGGGAGTCACCGCATTCGGAGCAGTAACAGCGGCGGAGCCGATATCCGCAACTTTTTTAGCGCTTGCATAGTCGATATGTATTCTCGCGGAGGGCGACATCGGCATAACGGGTGCGGCGAACTTCACGCCGACGAACTCGCCGTTTCCGACTATCGGAAACTCAAACGCGGACTGATATGTCGTGCCCGCTATCTTAACGCTCCCTGCGGGCTTGACTTCGGCCGTGTCGCCCTCAACTCCGCCGTTTTTGTAGTACCAGAACTGCATACCCGAGACGCTCTCAGGCGTTGCTATAGTCAAAGTCTTGCTGCCGTTTTTCACGGTCAGCAGTGCGGTATGAACAAGGTATTTGTCGCCCATAGAGGTCTTGTCCTTCTGAGCGTGGTACATCTTAACGCTGACTTCATACACGCCGTCCTGAGTCGGAGCCAAAGCCGCAAAAGCCGGCAGAGCCGCGCATATAATTACCGCAAGCATCAAAACAACTGCGGCAACAGCCGATATTTTTCTGTTCATGTTTCTCCTCCATCCAATTAGCTTTTGCTAACTGCAACACAAAAAGCAAACGCCGTTTCGGCGTCACAGTACTTTTTCTCGATTAGCATTAGCTAACTATAAATCTTAAAGTCAACCGGTTAGCCATTGCTATCCGGTTCGATAATATTCTACCAATCATTCGGCTTTATGTCAATATCATCGGCAAAATTCCGTATATCTGCCCTTTTTCGCGCTGAGTCAAACGCAAAAATTATGTAAAGTGGAGATTAATTGGGTCTGCTGTTAGTGCGGCAGACTCGGTATTTGAGTCGGTAGGTAAAGTAAAACAGAGCAGAAAGATTCTAGTCTTACTGCTCTGTTAGTTAAATAAAATTCACTTAGTACAATGATTTTTTAATAAATGAAGTGTTTGCTCCGCAAACACAAAGCGACAACTTCGTTGTCATGAAGCGTTCGCTATGCTCGCACGAAGTAAAGCGCGCTTTGATTTTCATGCGGTTTGACCGCACTTCATTAGCGAAGCGACTTCATTTTTCATGCACCGAAGGTGCGCTTAATTGAAAAAGCACTTGCAAATGCAAGTGCTTTTTCCTGGCTCCCCCTGTTGGACTCGAACCAACGACCCTGCGGTTAACAGTGGTTGTGACGCGAACATCAAATAGTGTCATTCGATTTCATACAGTGTGGAACCATGATTTTACTCATATAACACAATTAATAAATGGTTCGCGTGGTGCGAAAAATCGCTAAATAATAATAGTGTTAGACAATTGTTAGACGGTTTGCTTGCTGTTGTTTTATATTGCGGAGTGGAGCAGTTGGTAGCTCGTTAGGCTCATAACCCAGAAGGCGCAGATTAATGTCCTGTCTCCACAACCATAAAAGAAACCTCTTTTGTCTACCAAGACAAGAGAGGTTTTTTCTTGCTTTCGGGGCAAAATACAGGGCGAATAATAGAAAAACAGGCTTTGGAGCGGTCGATCGGCTGTTACGGAGCCCGTTTTTTTTGCTTTCAGCGGCAGAAACAGTCCGAAAACGCCGGTGTACACATAGAATTTCTTTGCTTTGTAAGCAACTACTAAATGTGTTTAGGGTATGGGACTTGAACCTGATGTTTGCGAAAAGCCCAGTTCAGGTAATGATATAATTACGCGGAAGCCTTGAAAAATCGGAAGTTTTGTGTTATACTTAATTAGTGTTATTATACCCATTTCAAAGAGGAGGCACAGCATGGCTGCCAATATGCAAAAGATTAAACTGCTGAAGCTATATGAGCTGCTGCGTAAAGAGACGGATGAAACACATCCCATCTCCCGCGTCGAGCTCTGCAGACGGCTGAATGAGATGGGCATTTCCAGTAATGTCAGGACGCTGAGTTTGGATATCGAAGTGATGCAGGAAAATGGCTTCGAGATCATGAGCTACCTGAAGGATAAGGAAAAGTTCTACTATGTTCCGGAGCATGAGCTCACCGTGCCGGAGATAAAAATACTGATTGATGCGGTACAAGCGGCCAGTTTTATCACGGAGAAAAAAACGGCCGAGCTGATAGAAAAGGTTGCCGCTCTCGGCGGATCACATCAAGCTGAACTGCTAAAGGAAAACATGGTATGCTTCAACACCCGGAAGCACACCAACGAGGCCATTCTCTACACGGTGGACGGCATTGAGGATGCCATCATTCGCAGGAAGAAGATCGAATTCAACTACTTCCATTTGAATGAAAAGTCGGAGCGTGTATATGTCACCGCCAGCGATGGTAGCAAAAAACGCTATTACGTGGAGCCGGTCGCGCTTATCTTCAATGAAGACAACTACTATCTGATGGCATACAGCAGCAAGCATCCGGACAGCACCGCCAACTATCGCATTGATCGCATGGATCATCTTACCGTTGTAGAAGAATCGGTAATGTCGGATGAGGCTGTAGCCCGGATCGATGGCGTGGCAGAATATACGGAGCAGGTTTTCAAAATGTTCAGCGGTGAGCTGGAGGACGTTGTGATACAGTTCAGCAAGCAGCTTATCAGCCCCGTGTTTGATAAGTTTGGAGAAGACACACCTATGATGTCCGTGAACGACACCACCTGCGCGGCGACAGTACATGTGCAGATAAGCCCACCATTCTTCGGCTGGCTGGCGCAGTTCGGGAACAGAATGCAGGTCATCTCCCCGCCCAACGTAATCGATCAGTACAAAGAACACATTAACAATATTGTCGGAGGAAACGCGGAATGATTACAGGAGCAGTTAAAAATAAGGTCGATAAGATCTGGACAGACATTTGGGCTGGCGGCATAGCAAATCCGCTGACTGTTATCGAGCAGCTTACATATCTCATGTTCATCCGTTCCCTCGACGAAAAGGAACTGGAGACCGAAGAATTTGAAACGATGACCGGCGAAAAGATGGCAAAGATTTTCCCCCAGTCTCCCGTCGGGCAATCAATGCGTTGGAGCAAATTCAAAAACGATGATCCGCGCCAGATTTTCGACGTGATCTCCCAGCGGGTATTTCCTGCGATTAAAAGCATGAAGTACGGTCGCCTCCCTGATTTTAATGAAAAGGGTGAGCTTGTAGAGATCGAAGACGAACCAGGCAAGGCGGATGAAAGCACGACCGCTTTTGCAAGGTATATGAGCAATGCAATGTTCATCATCCCCACCCCGCAGCTGCTTCAGAAAATAATCACGGGGCTGGACGACCTTTACGAACATGATATTGCAGAGTTGGATATGCAGGGCGACCTGTATGAGTACATGCTTGGCAAGCTGGCTACAGCAGGCCAGAACGGGCAGTTCCGCACTCCGAAACATATCCGAGAGATGATGGTCGAGTTGCTGCAGCCGACACCGGATGATACTATTTGCGATCCGGCATGCGGAACGGCTGGCTTCTTGGTTTCTGCGTCGGAGTACATCCGTCGCAACTATGAGGATACCATGACCTCCGAGCAATGGCAGCATTTTGCAGGCCCCGCATTTACGGGGTTTGACACGGACTACACCATGCTCCGCATTTCTGCTATGAACCTTATGCTGCACTCTATCAGCAATCCGGAGATTGATTATAAGGATAGCGTGTCGAAGCAGAATCAGATTTCCGATCGCTTCACGATGTGCTTGGCAAATCCTCCGTTCAAGGGAACGATCGACGCAGAGAGCATCCATGATAATCTTAAGGCAGTAACAAACACGAAGAAAACCGAGCTTCTGTTTCTTGCTTTGTTCCTGCGGATGCTGAAAAAAGGCGGCCAGTGCGCCTGTATCGTTCCGGACGGTGTGTTGTTCGGGTCATCCTCGGCACATAAATCCATCCGCAAAGAGCTCGTCGAGAACCACCAGCTCCGCGCGGTGATCTCGATGCCGTCCGGCGTATTCAACCCATATGCAGGCGTTTCCACCGCTGTGCTGGTATTCACAAAGACCGGCGCTGGCGGTACCGACAAAGTATGGTTCTATGACATGAAGGCCGATGGCTTCATGC
>ERZ780067.708-NODE-708-length-10688-cov-6.36584_pt1 | contig 10688 bp, 9 predicted proteins | sample MGYA00511841_ERZ780067 | MGnify/ENA primary metagenome ERZ780067 (study PRJEB29588, sample SAMEA2143295) | human gut metagenome | biome: human gut; feature: human-associated habitat; material: faeces | place: Denmark | collected 2008/2010 ... | reverse complement strand
CACCTCGCTCGCCGTATCGGCACTTAGAATTATGCGGTATTGCCCTAATTCTAAAATTGCTGTTCTATGGTTAGCATAGCATCTTATGCGGGCGGGTGCAAGGGGCGGGGGAAGGTGTGAGGATTTTTGAAAATCCTGTTTGGATTTTCAAAAGACGGCATGGGATGTGGCTGATATAATAAAGACAACGAAGCGGGAAGGCGCAGACAAAAGGATGCCGACCCCAAGAGAAGAAAAAAACAGAATAAAAGGAGAAAAACACCATGAAAAAGCTGATCTCTCTGGTCACGGCGGGCATGCTGGCAATGAGCCTGGCAGCCTGTGGCTCAAGCGGTTCCGGCAGCGCAGCTGCTGGCGGCAGTTCTGCTTCGTCAGAGCCGACCACCGTTACGGTCTACTGCATGTCTTTCAATAACATCCCGGAAGACAGTGAAGTGACCCGCGTTGAGAACCTGATGAATGATTACCTGGCAAAGACCTACCCGGACGATAACATCGCCATTGACATCAAGCTGTTTGGACCGGCAGAGTACACCCAGAAAGTTCAGCTGGCCATGCAGAGCGGCGATAAGATCGATGCATTCTTTGAGCGCGCGCTGGCAAACGACGTGGCTTCCGACATGCTGGCTCCGATGAACGACCTGCTGGAAAAATACGGTCAGGAAGTGACCGCCAAGCTGAAAGAGGATTTTGACGAAAACCCGTACACCGCTACCACCATTAACGGCACGATTTACGCGGTGCCTGCTAACAAGGGCATGGCCCTGAACGGCAACCTGATCTGGGATGATGACATTGCCCAGGCCGCCGGTGTGGATATGAGCACGGTGAACAGTATTGAAGATCTGGAAGCGGTATTTGAACAGGTCCACGCATATGACCCCAACATCGTCTGCTATGCACCCAATAATCAGGGCGACACCAGCCTGATCCGTCCCATCCTGCGCTCCGAAGAAAAAATTGACTGCCTGAATGACACCGACTATTACGCTGGTGTTAGCATGAACGGTGATTCCACCGTGACCAACCTGTATGCATCCGATGCCTTTATGGAAAAGTGCAAACTGATGCGGGAATGGAACCAGAAGGGTTACCTGCAGGCAGATGCCGCAACTACTACCAGCACCGCTCCTGAGCTCTTCAGCGCGGGCCGCTGCTTCTCCACCATTGACGCTTACGGCGGCGATTCTGCCGGTGCAGTGCTGAGCCTGTCCTCCGGTCACAACCTGAAGAGCAAAATTCTGTACAATTTCTACTTTGATTCCGCTTCCGTTTACGTTGACTTTGGCATTGCCAGCACCAGCAAGGTGCCTGAAGCAGCCATGAAGATGATTAACCGCCTGTGGACGGATGAATACCTCATCAATACCTTCCTGTATGGCGAAGAGGGCGTTGACTATGTAAAGCCTGACGCTGACCACTGGGCATACCCCGATGGAAAGGATGCTACTACCGTTGGTTACACCGCAGCACTCTGCACCGGCGTTATCGGCTCCGAGAGTTTGCAGTACCAGCCGGTTGGCACAGATATTGCCGATATCCAGCTGAAGCTGAAGCACAACAAGGAATCTGAGCGCAGCCCGTTCTTTGGCTTTATGTTTGACGCTTCCGGCGTTACCACTGAGATGAGCGCCATTGCCAATGTTTACAACCAGTATGTTCCGGGCCTGATCTGTGGTACGGTCGATCCCGAAACCACCATGCCGGAATTCCTGAATGCACTGGATGCAGCCGGTATCAACACCGTAATCCAGGCAAAGCAGGAACAGCTTGATGCATGGATCGCCGCCCAGAAGTAAACAAAACCTTATGCGGGCCCTGCGCAAGCAGGGCCCAATTTTATCAGACAATCCACACTATGTTTTACCGGAAAGGATGGTCCCCATGGCGACACAGGCTGTAAAACCAACAGCAGCAAAGAAAAAGCGCGCGCTGCGCCAGAACACAAAGCCGTTGTTGCTGATCGCACTGCCCGGCATTTTGTATCTGCTCATCAATAACTATCTGCCCATGATCGGCATTTTTCTTGCGTTCAAGGATTACAGCTATATCAAAGGCCCGTTCAAGAGCAACTGGTGCGGTTTTAAGAACTTTGAGTTTTTGTTCCGTTCGGATGCCGCATTCACAATGATCCGCAATACTTTGGCATACAACATTGTGTTCATTATTACCACCACGGTGCTTGCCATTACGCTGGCCATCATGATGAATGAGCTGAACAAGCTGACAATCTCCAAGTTTTTTCAGGGTAGCCTGCTCTTGCCCAACCTGGTTTCCATGGTTATTGTTTCTTACCTGGTTTACGCTTTCTTGAACCCGGAAAGCGGTTTGCTGAACAATACCATGGAACTGCTGCACCTGCCCACTGTCAACTGGTACTCGGAACCTAAATATTGGCCGATGATTCTGGTTATCGTCAACGCCTGGAAAAACGCCGGTTACGCTTCTATTGTGTACATTGGCAGCATTGCCGGTATTGACCCCAGTTTGTATGAAGCAGCCCGTATTGACGGTGCAGGCAAGTGGAAGCAGATTGTGCGTGTTACGTTGCCGCAGCTCAAATCCACGATTATCCTGATGACGTTGCTGAGCGTAGGCCGCATTTTTGCTTCGGACTTTGGCCTGTTCTATCAGGTGCCTATGGATTCTGGCGCACTGTACAATGTGACCCAGACCGTAGATACCTATGTGTACCGCGCATTGATTAAAAACGGCGATGTGGGCATGTCGGCCGCAGCCAGCCTGATTCAGTCCATTGTCGGCTTTGTGACCGTTGTAACCGCAAACTGGTTGGTCAAAAAAGCAGACAGCGACAGTGCACTGTTCTGATAGGAGGACAAACAAATGGGAAGCAAACTTTATACCCGCGGCGAACGCATTTTCAAATGGGTATCGCTTGTGCTGCTGCTTGTGATCTGCGTGGCAACGCTGGCCCCCTTTGTGCTGATTCTGGCAAGCTCCCTGACGGATGAAACCACGTTGATTACCTATGGCTACAGCTTCTGGCCACAAAAGTTCAGCATGGACAGTTACCTGTACATGTGGAACCAGCGCAAACAGATTGGTCGCTCCTATTTGACCTCCCTGGGCATTACGGCGGTGGGTACCGTGGTTAGTCTGTTATTTACCACCATGCTGGCTTATCCCATGTCCCGCAAGGATTTCAAGTACAGCAATCAGCTTTCGTTCTTTGTGTTCTTTACCATGCTGTTCAATGGCGGTATTGTTTCCAGCTACATTATGTGGACCCAGTTTTTTCACATCAAGAACACCTACTTTGCCCTGCTGCTGCCCAACCTGCTGATGAACGCCATGAACATCATGCTGGTACGCAACTACTACAAAAACAGCATCCCCTTTGAGCTGGTCGAAGCTGCCGAGATCGACGGAGCCAGTGAGCTGAAAACCTTCTGGAAAATCATGGTGCCGCTGAGCGTACCGGTCAATGTGACGGTTGGCCTGTTCACCGGCCTGGCTTACTGGAATGACTGGATCAATGCCCTTTACTATGTGGATGACCCGGTATATTACGGTATTCAGAACTTTTTGGTGCGCATGATGAACAACATCCAGTTCCTTTCCAGTGGCAACGCTGCGGCGATGGTGGGCAGCGGCATGGCTTCCCTGCCCAGCACCGGTATCCGTATGGCGCTGGCTGTTGTAGGCGTACTGCCCATTGTGGTCATCTACCCGTTCCTGCAAAAGTACCTGACCAAGGGCGTTATTATGGGCGCAGTCAAAGGCTAAAGGAGACAAAATCATGAAAATTCAGGAAGTAATTGATCGTGTCCTGACAGATTCCACCGGCGAAACTCGTATTGCCCCTACCTGCGACCAGCTGATGACCGGCGACCCCCAGCAGGAAGTTAAGGGAATTGCCGTTACATTTATGGCAACGGTAGAGGTGATCCGCGAAGCTGCTGCCAAAGGTGTGAACTTTATCATTACGCACGAACCCACCTGGTTCACCGGCCGCGATGTACCGGACTGGTGTGCGGAAGATTCGACCTACCTTGCCAAACGCCGCCTGATCGATGAGACGGGTATGACGATCTGGCGTTACCATGACCATATGCACGCCGCGGCAGGGGACCGCATTTATTGGGGCGTAGCGGACAAGCTGGGCTGGAACCAATACCTGGTGCCCGGCCAGAAAGCCCCTTGGCTGTACGAAATCCCCCAAACCACGCTGGTAGACCTGGCCGCAGACTTAAAGCGCAAGCTGGATATGACCACCCTGCAAACCATAGGTGATCCGGAAATGCCGGTAAACAAAGTGTTGATTTTGGTGGGCGGCGGCAGCCTGGGCCTTGGCGTGGAAGAGATGCCGATGCAGGCCATGGAGCAAACCCACGCCGATGTGATGCTGTGTGGGGATGTGACAGAATGGACCACCTGTGCGTACATCCGGGATGCCATGCAGCTGGGGCAGAACAAGGCCATGATCAAACTTGGCCATGAGCGCAGCGAGGAAGCCGGAATGGAATATATGGCAACCTGGCTGCCGGATCTGATTGATCACTGCTGCCCGGTAATCTTTATTGATGCAAAAGAACCGTTTGTCTATCTGTAAAAGGGGGCTGGACTGGAATGGCGATTTTCCATGCGGAGTTTTTTTCCAAATGTTTGATGCGGCTGGTGGATGTGGACATCTGCCTGCCGATTGAGGATCTGGTGGAACCCCAGCCGCAGGAGGGACCGTTCCCCACGTTGTACCTGCTGCACGGCTATACAGGCCGCAGCGAGGACTGGCTGCACGGCAGCTGTATTGCCGAGCTTTCCCGCCAGTACGGCATTGCCGTGGTAATGCCCAGTGGGGAAAACAGCTTTTATGAGGATGATACCGAAGCTGGATTTTTATACAGCACCTTTGTTGGTCAGGAACTGGTGGAGCTGACCCGTGCCGTGTTCCCGCTGTGCCGGGATAGGGAGCACACCTGGATGGCTGGGCTTTCGATGGGAGGGTTCGGTACCTTGCTGAACGCCTGCAAGTTCAGTGAAACGTTCAGCGCTGCGGCGTGTTTTTCCTCCGCTTTTATCATTCAGGACATTGCAGGAATGAAGCCGGGTGCTGTGATCCCCAGTGGGGTGGGCAACTATGGCTATTACCGCCGTGTGTTCGGTGACCTGGATGCCTTGGCAGGCGGTCCGCGAGACCCGCTATATTGGGCCCAAAAGGCCAAACAGACGGGCACATTGCCCCGGCTGTACCTTGCCTGTGGAACGGAGGATTCGCTTTTCCCCAATAACACTGTTATGCGCAAGGAACTGGAAGGACTTGGTGCGGATGTGACCTGGTTCCAGGGGCCGGGCGCACATAGCTGGCAGTTCTGGGACCAGGAAATCAAAAAGGCAGTGCCCTGGATGTTGAACGCTGAAAAACAGGAGGTTGACGATGAAACGCAGAGAGTTTGAGCGCACCACCCCCGAAGGAGTGGGGCTACGCAGCGAAGATATTGAATGGCTGCTGGACGAGCTGGAAAGCGGCTTTACTGAGATGCATGGCCTGATGATCATGCGGCATGGCAAAGTATGTGCCGAAGGGTGGTGGGCCCCTTATGGCCCCGGTGTGCGGCACGGGCTGCAATCCTTAAGCAAGACCTATGCGGCCACAGCGGTTGGCATTGCCTGCACCGAAGGGCTGTTGCACCTTGATGATAAAGTGATTGATATTTTCCCAGATGAAGCGCCAGAAAAACCCAGCGAGAACCTGAAAAAAATGACGGTACGGGATGTGCTCTGCATGGGCTGCGGTATGGATACCATGTCCCCGGCGGATGAACACTGGATCCGCAGCTTTTTGGCAACGCCTGTGCTGCATGAACCGGGCACGACTTACATGTATAACTCCATGGGTTCTACGCTGCTGGGGGCTATGGTTCGCAAAGTGACAGGGCTGGGTCTGCAGGATTATCTGACCCCGCGCCTGTTTGATAAAATTGGCATTGATGCCGCTAACCTGCGCTGGATGACGATGCCGGATGGCATGGAAGTGGGCGGCGGTGGCCTGTTTGCTACTACTGAGGATAACCTGCGCCTGATGAAGCTGTATGCCGATGACGGTATGTGGAACGGAGAACGCATTCTTTCGGAGGATTACGCGCATAAAGCAGTCAGCTTACAAAATGAATCGGCCACGGAGGCTATCGGCAACCCTGAAGCGAGCGATAACTTTTTGGGGTACGGGTTCCAGATATGGCTGTGCCAGCCTAAAGGTGTTTACCGTGCAGACGGTGCCATGGGGCAGTTCAGTGTGGTGATTCCCGACTTGGATATGCAGATATCTTTGAATGAGACCGCTACCGGCGCCCACTGGGCACAAAAAACACTGGATACATTGTGGGCCTACCTGGACCGCGTAAAAGCAGTGCAGCATGTGGAAGAAAACCCTGAGCAAGCGGCCCGCTTGGCAACGCGGATGCGTCATTTGGCAATCGCGGCACCGGTATTTGCCCCGTTTAGCCCATTGCGTAGTGCCATAAATGGCAAGATGTTTGCTGTAACCAAGGGGCGTCTGCGCCTTTGGAATGAGGGCATGAGCAGCCTGAGCGGTGCGGCCGGAGAACAGGCGATCGAAACCGCAGAATTTACTTTTGCGGATGACCATGCGGTGCTGCATTTTACGCAGAGTGGGACCCAAAAGCAGCTGATCATCGGTACTGATGGCACCCGCCGCCAGAACATTCTGCCGCTGCAGAGCAGCCCCACCAGCCGGGTAGAACTAGCCGGTTGGTGGGAGCAGAAAAATACGTTCGCCGTGGCAGCACGCTGGGTGGAAACCTGTTTTGAAGTGACGGTACATTTTACGTTTGACCGTACAGGTGTGGCCATTACCCACGAAAACACTGTGGGCGGCTTTGACGCCATGCGGCCAGAAGAAACCGCCGCCCGCGCAGAATTTTTGCCGCAGACATAAAAGGAAAAAACGACCATGACAGAACAAAGCAAACAGGTGTGCAGCTTGTTGCAGGCTGCGCAAAAGGACTGGAACCCCCCAACGCTGCCCCAAAAGGCAGCAGATATGCCTCAGGGTGATATGCCCGGCGATGCAGTGCATATCAGTGAAGCACACCGCACCAAGGCGGATGCAATTTTCCCGCTGCTGCTGCCGCAGCTGGCAGAGATCTGTGCTCGCAACCCCTATGGCCGTGCAGTGATTACCGTGTGCGGTGGGTCTGGTTCCGGTAAAACAGGTGCGGCGGCATTGCTGGGCTATTATTTTAAGCAGATCGGTATCGGCAGTTATGTACTCAGTGGGGATAACTATCCCCGCCGTTATCCGGCGCTGAACGATGCCGAGCGGCTGCGGATTTTCCGTCAGGGAGGCATGCACGGCCTGACAAGTGGGGCACTGCTGAACCCGGATGTGTGGCAGCAACTGCACACCTGGCAAATCGAACAGCGGGATGCAGATCCCACTTTGTGCGCTGATGTACCTTGGCTGGCTGTGTACCAGGCCGAGGGGCGCAAAGCACTGGCTGGATATTTGGGGACCCCCAGCGAGCAGGACTTTGACGAACTGGGGCAGACCCTGGCTCGGTTTAAAAATGGTATAGATGCCATCTGGCTCAAGCGCATGGGGCGCGATGATGCCGCTCTGTGGTATGATAAAGTGGATTTCAGCCAGGTGAAAGTCTTGATTGTGGAATGGACCCATGGCAACAGTGATTTTTACTGCGGAGTGGACTTGCCGGTGTTTTTGTACAGCACCCCGCAAGAAACTATGACCTACCGGGTCAGCCGTGCGAGGGATGGTGCAGCTGACAGCCCGTTTGTTACTATGGTGCTGCAAATTGAGCAGCGGCTGCTGGAATCTCAGGCGCACAAGGCAAAAATTATCCTTTCACGCGAGGGTAAAGTGTTGAGCTGGTCGGAATACTGCAAGCTGGCTGTGAGCTGAACAGATTGGAGGAATCCGGAAATGAAACTTGATATTTCCCCCATGCTGAATGCCTACCCGGACAGTATGGGCGGCACCCTGCATGACATTGTGCAACTGCTGGCCCGGCCGGAATTTGAGAATGTGTTCGGTTCGTTCTACATCTTGCCCAGCGTGTTCAACACCGATCTGGACCGTGGTTTTTCAGTTATTGACTATACCCTGAACCGGGAACTTGCTGGTCCGCAGGATATGGAGGGGCTAAAGGCGCTGGGGTTAAAGCTTAAACTGGATTTTATCCTGAACCATGCTTCGGTGCTTTCGCCACAGTTCCAGGACCTGTTAAAAAACGGAAAAAGCTCTGCATACCGAGACTTTTTTATTGACTGGAATGATTTCTGGCAAGGGTGTGGCTCCATGACGGAGCAAGGATATATCCAACCGGAAGCAAAATACCTGGAAAAAATGCTCTTCCGCAAGCCGGGTCTACCCATCCTGATGGCACGCATGCCGGACGGCACCGAGGAGCCGTATTGGAATACATTCTACCAGCAGGTGGATTATCTGCGCCCCACGGTGCAGCAACTGATGCAGATTTCCGGCTTACAGTATTCAGCTGCTGTACGGTTGCATTCAATGCTGACTGCAGCATTGAATGCGGGCCAAAAGCCGGATGAAATCAACTTTGGTAAATATGCAGCCTGCAAATCTGTTGTGATCAATTGGCTGGAGGAACACCGTGAATACCTGGGGCAGATGGACTTGAACATAAAAAGCCCCATAGTGTGGGAGTTCTACCGCAATACCCTGCAGACATTGGCTGGATATGGAGCATCCATTGTGCGGCTGGATGCCTTTGCCTATGCCCCCAAGGAACCGGGAGAGAAAAACTTTTTGAACGACCCGGCTACTTGGGAGCTGCTGGACAAAGTAAAGGTACTGGCGGATGAATATGGTTTGCAGCTGCTGCCGGAAATTCATGCATCTTACAGCGAAAAAATTTACCAGACAGTGGCAGATAAAGGCTACATGACCTATGATTTCTTCCTGCCGGGGCTGGTGTTGGATGCCATTGAAAATAAGGATGGCAGTTACCTGGCCGCTTGGGCTGATGAATTGCGCGATCATCAGATCCACACCGTAAATATGCTGGGCTGCCATGATGGCATTCCGCTGCTGGATTTGAAAGGACTGCTGCCGGAGGAGCGTATTCAGAGCCTGATCGGAACTATTGTAGCGCGCGGCGGTATGGTGAAAGATCTGCACGGGCAGAAAAATATTTATTACCAGGTCAACGCTACTTATTACAGCGCCCTAGGTGCTGATGATGACAAGATGCTGCTGGCCCGTGCGATTCAACTCTTCATGCCCGGCAAACCACAGGTGTGGTATCTTGATCTGTTTGCTGGAAAGAACGATGTGGAGGCCGTGCGCCATGCCGGTGCGGGCGGCCACAAGGAGATTAACCGAACCAACCTGAATGCGGAACAGATCAACACAGCATTGCAGCGTGATGTAGTCCAGCGCCAGCTGGATCTACTGCGTCTGCGCAAAACGCACCCGGCATTCCACTCGGATGCTGAGATCACGACTACGTGGAGTGCACCGGTGCTGAGCATCTGCTGGAAACATGGTGCGGATATGATTGCGTTGAGGGCAGATTTGGTAAAGGATAAGTTTGAAATTCAATAAATTAGGGGGTATCTGAAAAGTCGAAAATATCGTCTATTTCTACAAACGCAGCGGAATTTTGCGTTAAAAAGCCTTGGAATCCACAAAGGATTCCTGCGGCTCTTTGCCTTAAATTCTGCTTGTGTTTGCGAAATATCCGTCATTTTCTTTGTTTTCAAATACACCTTAGAAAACATATAGAATAAAAAATAACTGCTGTGCGGGAATTTTAGGCCTGCATGGCAGTTGTTGCTTCAATAGGTTCCCGGGAATAATAACGTTTCTTCTGCTGTGTAGGATGCACTGGGATGTATGATGCAAAAGCAGACGTGCCATCGGTACAGACTGTAAAGAAGTGGGAAGTCTGATACTGAAAATCGATTCTCTCCCCGCCGATAAAGGAGCAACGTTCTCCATAGAAGAAATTAGCCTTATGCGAATCACCATAAATCGGCTGAGAAACGAATAGCTGGCAAAAGGTCAGTACATGGATGCGGCAGATGATATACGGCTAAAATGATTCTAAAACCAGAATAACATTAAAGAAAAAACCTCATTGTAAAAACACATTGCAATGAGGTTTTTGAGTGTGCCCGAAGGGATTCGCCAAGCCGCGCCCTAGAAACGCCCCACTGGGGCGTTTCTGCCCCGCGGGACGCAAAGCGCGGGGCACGGGCTGTTCGAATCCCTTCTTTTACTGCCCCATAAAATCCGCGCAAAACAAAAAGAGCAGCACCCCATAAGATACTGCTCTTGCTTCGATTAATAGGCTCTGGGGTGTGCTGAACCTCGCGCTCAAATAGAATTGCCTGTTCCTTTACCCATTTCTCTGCCTGTTTGGGTGTATACTCCTTGGGTGGCTTGACGGTTTTCTGCACAGATTTCAGTCGGTTGCCCTCGTAGTCATACCCACGAGATACCACAATCAAGTAACTGTTACTGCCGCGTTTTCTGATAGATGCCATATTTTGCACGCTCCTTAGTGTTATTTTATTGACCTGCGGTACTACAAAGCATACCGACAACTGCGACAGAAAGCTATCACCACACCCAACAATCTTTCGCCCAAAATTCTACCTATTACTGACAAAAACGGCACCGCCATCTCTGACGGTGCCGCTGGTTATTTAGCATGCTT
>ERZ780067.704-NODE-704-length-10715-cov-5.42758_pt1 | contig 10715 bp, 11 predicted proteins | sample MGYA00511841_ERZ780067 | MGnify/ENA primary metagenome ERZ780067 (study PRJEB29588, sample SAMEA2143295) | human gut metagenome | biome: human gut; feature: human-associated habitat; material: faeces | place: Denmark | collected 2008/2010 ... | reverse complement strand
CCCCTTACACAGGGGAGCCTTGAGTCCGTGCAATGACAGACTTTTTCGACAGACTCTAACCACCGTCGCGGACGGTGGTTATTTTATCGCACAAAAGAAAATCCCGACCGGTTAAGGTCGGGATTTTCTTTGTATAAAACGGGGGCAAGAAGATGGTAGGTGTCTGATTTATTCGGCCTGCTTCGAGTATTTCTTGAGATAGATAACTCTCATGAGCAGGCTCTCGATAGGATTAATCGGCTTGCACTTACCGAAGAGGCCTGAGCCTATGTAGGTAAGGCAGCTCTTCTCTGCGATCATCTCGACCGCACCTGCGTTGCTCTCATTCGAGCCGCAGCAGAGCGCGCCGCCGTCCTTGACGAGAACGCAGTGGCGACCCTTGAGCGCCTTGACGACCTTCTTGGGCGAATTCTTCGCGCACTTGAGGCTCACGCCGATTATCTGGGCGCTGTCATCAAGCTGAGGTTTGACAGTCTTGCCCATGGCGGCAACTGCGAGCACCTCGGGAGCCTGGGAATAAAGAATGCGCGAGGAAGCTCGGCTGTCGGAATTTCGCCCTCGCCGCTGACCGCTGAAGTTGCGGGATCGACGGTGACGGTATGCTCCTTGTCGCCCGCAGCGTAGAATACTATCTTTCCGCTTGCGTCTCTGTACGAGTTATTATAACAGGTTTCGTCATGCTTTACAATAGTTTTTCCGTGTTTTTGTGCCCATGAAACACACATTTCGCTCAGGTCGGCAATTTTTTCTCCGAACTTTCTGTCAAAAAGGTCGAGAACATAAAGCGCGCTCTCGCGCTCGAGCGTGGCGGCGACAGCGCAAAGAAAACAGCTTTGCTGTCCATGTCTGCGGCGATAGCGGCGGCGACGCCCTTCTTGAGCTTCTTTGTGCCGGGCAGACCGTATGCGCCGAGCAGAACCTTGTCGCCTATAACTTTGCGGCCTTTTTCGCTGAGCGTCGGGATGCCCTGCATGGTCGCGCTTATAATGGAAGCGAACTTCTGATGGGTGTGGATAACAAAGCCCGCCTCGGGATGAGCCTTGTAGACCTCGGCATGAACGCCCTTTTCGGAGGAGGGCTTGACATTGCCCTCGTAGCTCAAGGTGTCGATCTTGACCTCGACGATATCGTCGGGGGTCAGTCCCTCATAGGGCTTTCCGCTCGGGGTTATGACAAAGCTGTTCTCGTCAACGCGGCAGCTGACATTGCCCCATGTTCTCGCGATGAGGCCCTTTTCGACAAGGCGCAGACCGGCTGCGATAACTTCTTTTTTTGCCTGTAAAATATCCATGAAAACCGTCCTTTCACGATAAAATCCGAATTGTGCTTGCGAACAATTTTGTACTACAGTTCAATTATAACACAAGAAGCCCAAAAGTCAACAAATTACTCTTTCGGCTCGCCGTCGGTCTCCTGATTCTCCTCTTCGGCTGAAACATCCTCCGGCTGGACTGCCGCGGCGTCCGCCTCAACGGATTTCTTCGAGCTGCGCCAGATATGGATAACGCCGTCGTCATTGAGCACCTTGAGCACGGTTATAACTATCGGCATAATAAAGATTCCGATGAAGCCGAAGAGCTGGAGTCCGATATACATGCCCATGATGCTGACTATCGGCGGGATGCCGAGGTTACTCGCGACTATCTTCGGCTCGATTATCTGGCGTATGACAGTTATGCAGGCATATATGACAATGAGTCCGATTCCGAGTCCGTAGCTGCCGTTTATCAGCGAGAACACCGCCCACGGGATGACGACAGTACCTGTGCCGAGCACGGGCAGGATATCGACTATTGCGGTTATTATCGCGATAATAAATATATATCCGCTCTTGTACGCGCCGATGACTTTCAGCACGCTAAGACCTATCGACATCTCAGCAAAAGTTATGAGCATTATCAGCGCATAGGACTTGACGAGCTTGCCCATGGACGAGAATACGATTTGTTTAGTTTTCGAGAGCGTTCTGCGCTTCTGCGGGGTCAGCTGATTCTTGATGAAGCCGACTATTCCGTCATATCCGGCGGTCATGAAGCAGGCGGCGATAATAAACAGGAGCACGCCGATCAAAATACTCGGAATCTGCTTCGCGGTTGACCAGACGCCGCTGAGCGGAGTCTTGAGGATAGACAAAAGATTGATATTGGAGTTCTGCTCGCCGCCCTGCGCGCGCTGAGCCGCACGCTCTTCTGATGATAGCAGGAGCTTGTCCGAGAATGATTTTATCGCGTCCTCGGCTGAGCTTTGAAGTCCGTCCGGCAGACGCTCGGCGAAGCGATAGAGCGAAGTCTCCCAGCTTTTTACATAATCGGGCACTTTCTTGAGCCACTCGGCGAGTGTCGAGGCGAGTCCCTTGACCTCGGACACGACCCTTGCGCCGGTCAGGGCAACTATTGTTATCAGCAGCGCGATTATCAGCAGCACCGCGATAACCGAGACAATTCCCTTTTTGATATGGGTTTTCTTCGAGATAAAATTGGTCGGGCGCTGGAGCGCGGCGGCGACCAAGAATGCGAACAAGAACGGAGCGACTGTCCAGAATGCATATTTCATGAACAGATAAAACGCGCCGAGCACGAGCGCGATATATGCGACATTGATAAGTACGGCTCTTCTCTTTTCCACAGTGGCAGGGGACATTTTCTGCACCTCTTCTTTCAACCGTTTTTTCCTGCGTCCAATGACAAAACAGCATAATTTATTATATATATTATACTATTTTATCTTAAAACTCAATGAGTTTGAAAAATACTTCATAAAAATGTAAGAAAGTTTTCCTTTGGGTCTTTATCGCCGGGGCTGTTTGTGATAAAATAATAAAAATCAATGACAGTGGGGAGACAGTTATCATGTATATAGCGATAATGGGCTACGGCGTTGTCGGAAGCGGCGTTGCCGAAGTCATCAACAAAAATCATGACAGCATCGTGCGCAAGAGCACGCAGTCGGAGCTTGAGATAAAATATATTCTCGACCGCAAGGATTTCCCGGGCGACCCGAATGAGAAGCTTTTTATAAAAGATTTTAATATTATTCTCAACGACCCCGAGGTAAAGGTCGTTGTCGAGACGATGGGCGGACTTCATCCGGCGTATGAGTTCGTCTCCGCCTGCCTCAAGGCGGGCAAGAGCGTTGTGACCTCAAACAAAGAGCTTGTCGCGGCGAAGGGCTGCGAGCTGCTCTGCGAGCTGCTCGGATACGCCGCAGAGCACAATGTGAATTTCCTCTTTGAAGCGTCGGTCGGCGGCGGAATACCGATAATCAGACCGATAAGCCAGTGCCTCGCCGCAAACGAGATAAACGAATTCGCGGGCATTCTCAACGGCACGACGAATTTTATTCTCACCCGCATGATAAACGATGGCATGGCGTTTGAAGACGCGCTCAAGCTCGCGCAGGACAACGGCTATGCCGAGCGCGACCCCTCGGCGGACATTCTCGGCTTCGACGCATGCCGCAAGGTATGCATCCTCGCGTCCCTGTGCTTCGGCAAGCACGTCTATCCCGACCAGGTTCACACCGAGGGCATAACCGAGATAACACTCGAGGATGTCGAATACGCCAAGGACTGGGGCGGAGTTATAAAGCTTCTCGGCAGAGCGCGCAAGAGCGAGGACGGCAAGCACATCTATGCGATAGTCAGCCCCGCATTCGTCGATCATCACAGCCAGCTCGCAAGCGTTGATGATGTTTTCAACGCGATTCTCGTGCGCGGCGACGCGATAGGCGATGTCGTATTCTACGGCAGAGGCGCGGGCAAGCTGCCCACCGCAAGCGCGGTCGTCGGCGACGTTATCGACTGCGCACGCCACGAGAACAAGCAGAAGTTCTTCGGATGGGCGGACAGCGAAGAGGGCTATGTCTCCGACTATCTCGACATGCCTACGGCGCTCTATGTCAGGGCACGCGCTCAGCAGAAGCAGCAGGTCATATCATCGGCGGAGAAGACTTTCGGCGAGATAAAGCTCCTCAAGCGCGCCGGCGCGCCGGAGGATGAGTTCGCCTTTGTCACCCCCGTCGCCTCGGAGCGCGAGCTGCGCACAAAGCTTGAAACTCTTCTCGGCGCCGAAATCATCTCGACGATAAGAGTTACGGATTATTGATAGTTTTCCAAGAGGGGCTGCCGTTTGGCAGTCCTTTTTAATTTTGCGGGAGTGATTGTGGGGTGCAAAGCGTTGTTTTATAGATTGAGAATTCTCTATCGCTTAAGCCATAGCAACCCCCTAATTTGTCGCTGTATCTGTTTTAGCACGTCGGCGCCCGTTCAAAATAAAATCACCGCTCCGGATTACTGCTCCCAAAGGCAGTTTTATCCCTGCTGATATTGATAATCGCGCGGTCTTGTGGTATCATATGAGCATAAATTTCGGGAGACTGATGCATGAACAAAAAAGAGATTGCCGCGTTCTTTGACCGCATGGCGCCCGAATGGGACGCCAACATGATAAAGAGCGATGAAAAGATAAATTTCATACTTGACGCCGCCGGAGTGAAAGAAAACTCCGTCGTGCTCGACGTTGCCTGCGGCACGGGGGTCATGTTCCCGTATTACCTCGCGCGCGGCGCGGAGCGCGTTATCGGCGTTGATATTTCGGCTCAGATGGCGCGGATAGCCGCATCGAAGATGCACGACCAGAGAGTCGAGGTGATCTGCGGCGATGTTGAGGAGATTCCCGTTGAGCGCCTGTGCGACTGCTGTGTTGTTTATAACGCATTCCCGCATTTTGAAAGCCCGGAGAGGCTCGTTGAGCGGCTGTCCCATTGGCTTAAAAGCGGCGGACGGCTGACCGTGGCGCACGGCATGAGCCTTGACGCACTGCGCATGCACCACAAGGGCAGGGCTGACAGCGTCTCGCGCGAGATGCTGACTGCCAAGGAATTATCCGCAGTGTTCGCACCGTACTTTGATGTTGATGTCGCCGTTTCGGACGATGAAAAATTTGTAGTCTCCGGCGCAAAAAGATAAATAATATTAAAGGCTGCCCTTGAGGCAGTCTTTTTTTAATGCACAAAGCCCCGGGAGGATGTTGCCCCGGGGCTTCGCAGAAGAGTCATGATGAAAATAGAAGTTGTCTGTTTAAAGAAATTTGACAGCGATGACTATCAGCGCGACAACTGCCGCAAGAGCGGCAAGCGCCTTTGCTATCATCGGTTTTGCCATGTCCACGGTCGTGGGGACTACGCGCCATATCGCGTCTTTTATCGGCGTGTTGAGCTTGCCGTCGCAGAGCTGCTCATATGTCTTGGTATATGTCTTATAATTGCGCGGATCGTTCTCGTCGAGGACAAAGCAGCGCACGCCGCGCTGTTTTCCGTTGCCGTAGACATTGAAGCCCGCCGATTGAGTGAAACCGACATCGATATTGCCGACCTTTCCGACATAAGAATTTTTGTGGTCGTGACCGACATATACACCTAGCACATCGCCCTTTTCGCTGAGTGCCTCGAACTCGCCGGTGTCGATATCCGGTATCGACGGCGGCTCTAATAATACAGAACCCTCGACGCACTTGGTTTCGTCTATTTTATAATGCTCGCCCTTGTGTATTCTGAACGCCGGTATCGCGCCCTTTTCGTGCTTGCCGACTCTTTTGAGAACATTGTAGTGCTCGAACATCGGTATGTGCTGGAATACAAGGGACGGAATGTAGTCTCCGTTTTGGGCTTTCAGCTCGTCGCGCTTTTTCTTATACCAGTCCATTATCTCCGGGTCAAACGGCTCATATCCGCCGCCCTTCGCGTCCGTTCCGCTGTCGAAAAGATAGAGATTAAACGCAGTACGTTCGCCGTCGGAGGACAAGATCGGTATGTTATATGTTCCGCCTCCGTCGATGCCCTCCGCCTGTTCGCCCACGCATCCGGGCGAGGCTTTGTATATCTTTTCAAACTGGTCTTTGTTGCTTATCCCGACCTGCCTGTCGTGGTTGCCGAAAGTGACGGCGAACGGGATGTGCCTGTCGGTCACGGGCTTTAAGAGCTTGCCGACAGTCTCGGCGACGCTTTCTATGAGCGCGTCGCCCTTGCCTTTATATGAGACTCCGTAGCCCTTTATCTGATCGCCGGTGAGCACGACGAGATCGGGCTTCTCTTCTTCGAGAGCCGCATTGATAAGCTTTATTGTGTCGGGCGACACATCCGGTATCTCCTGGATATCGGTTATCTGCATTATTTTAAATTTTCCGTCGGAGTTGAAGCGCATATTCACTCCCCCTGTTCTGCAGCGGGCTTTTTCTTTCTGTGGATAACGAACCTGTTGAGCGGATATGTCCAGAGGGTCGGCACGGTCATGACGACGACCTTTGTCAGCAGCTCGATGAGCGCGTTGCTGCGGCCGCTGTTCTTGATGAGCGTGCCGAGGAATGCGCCGAACCAGGTGTTGAAAATAATTGTACACACGACCATTATCGCATACAAAACAGTCGAGAGCAGCGGATTCGCGTCCGCCTTGAAAGTTATCTTTCTGTTCATGACGAACGCTATCGCGTAGCCGACGACGGTCGAGATGAAATACGAATACATATAGCCCTTATACTCGACCCCGAGAAACGCAAGAACGGGGCTGTCCGTCACGGGGACATCGTTGAGGGACTTGAACACGACATACTGGAGCAGAGCGAACACGCCGAGCTCTATCAGCGACGAGGACGCGCCTGCAAAAGTGAACTTTATGAATTTCCATATCTCTGCGTGCTTTTCAAAAAAGCTTCCGTCCTTCTTGACGACATTGGTTTCTTTCATGACTTTATTTGCCGGGCGCGTGCGTTTTCGTTGGTTTATATGCCCGGTTTCTCCCTTCCGATATCAGTTTAACCCGTAGGAAGCCGAAGCATCAACCGACTTTTGGTAAAGCGAAAGTAAAATCCGTGTAAAAGCAAAAGAGCCCGCTGTCCGCAGGCTCTTTAATTTATGTTTGTTGATATTCGCCGTCATTTGAAGAGTTGGTCGTAATCATAAGATTTTATCAAATCGTCGGCGTTCTTTTCATATTCGGCGAGATTCTCTTCTGTGATACGGTATTAGTCATTCTTCATCCACTGCAGCATCTGCGAGTTCACCCATTCGCCGTAGTGCTTTGCGTCTTTGTAATTATCGAGGTTGCATATGAGCTCGGAGTTGCCGCGGAATGAATACAGTCTGACATTGTCATATTTCAAAAGCTCTTTTGTTATCAGATTTTCCGCTCCGAGCGTCCTGTCGAGCTGACCGTTATTTATCTCCATGCCCCAGTGCGCTATGCTGTAAGGCGGATAGAAGAAATAGAATGTGGTCTCGGGATGCGCTTTAACAATACTGATAACATTCTCGTTCAGATTTTCCGTTACAACGGCGCGGTCGGCATCGGTCAGCTGCTGCATCTTGCTCGCAGAGGCGTTGAGCTCGCACGACTTTATAACCTCGTCGCGCCCGTATTCATAGCCGGCGCTCCAGTTTTCATAAACATCAAACGAGGTTGCCGCTCTGCCCGTAACTGTTGATTTCACAACGCTTCCGGCGAGCTTTACAACGACCGGGTCGAAGAAATATTTTATATCGTCGAGGCTGCTGTCGTTATACAAATAGTCCGGGAAATCGCCCTTTTCGGTATAGCGGTACTTCTTGCCGTAGATCATCTTGTCATAGTCAAGACCCCATATGACATATTTGATGTCGTGTCCGGAATCATACGCCGCCTTGAGATTGTCGCCTATTTCCGTATATCCGCCGCCGGAGAACGCGACCTTTATAAAATCAGAGCCGAAAAGCTTCTGAGCCTCGCTCGTTTTGAAATTCTCCGTCATGGAGGTTCCGGTGATAACCGAATCATAGTCAAAGTGCCTGGCTATTCCGTTATTCTGATAGCGCTCGTTGACAAGCGGATACGACAGAAACTTCAGCGGAGCATGATAATGGAACATCGGGTCTATTGCGAATATAGACAAAATAAATATAAGCACCGCCGCCGCTGCGGCCGCCAATATTCCGATTATCCATTTAATGGCAGTATTTTTTCTTTTCCCTGTCTTCATGTTGCCACCCCATTATATCTTTTTTGATATCTCGATTTTATCACATTTCTTATAAATACTCAAGCCTTTCATTATCTGACTCCGAACCGTAAAAAAGAGCCCGCTGCGCGGCTGCACAAAACAGCAAAAAGCCATAATCCACTTTGAAGAGTGAATTATGGCTTTGATTTTATATGCTGTTATTCTCAGCCGCCTATTTTCTCCTTGCCGCCCATATACGGTCTGAGGGCTTCGGGGATATTGACGCTGCCGTCGGCATTGAGGTTGTTTTCGAGGAACGCTATGAGCATTCTCGGCGGGGCAACAACGGTGTTGTTGAGCGTATGGGCAAAGTGCTTGCCGTCCTTGCCGTTGATGCGTATTTTCAGCCTGCGCGCCTGTGCGTCGCCGAGGTTCGAGCAGGAGCCGACCTCGAAATACTTCTTCTGTCTGGGCGACCACGCCTCGACATCTATAGACTTGACCTTGAGATCCGCGAGGTCACCCGAGCAGCACTCGAGGGTGCGCACCGGGATATCGAGAGTGCGGAAGAAATCGACCGTGTTCTGCCAGAGCTTGTCGAACCACATCTTGCTGTCCTCCGGCTCGCAGACGACTATCATCTCCTGCTTCTCGAACTGGTGGATGCGGTAAACGCCGCGCTCTTCTATACCGTGAGCGCCCTTTTCCTTGCGGAAGCAGGGGGAGTAGCTCGTGAGGGTCAGTGGCAGAGTCTCAGGCTGGATTATTGTATCAATAAACTTGCCTATCATCGAGTGCTCGCTCGTGCCGATGAGATAGAGATCCTCGCCCTCGATTTTATACATCATCGCGTCCATCTCGGCGAAGCTCATAACGCCGGTGACGACATCGCTTCTTATCATGAACGGCGGCACGCAATAAGTGAAGCCGCGGTCGATCATGAAATCGCGCGCATATGAAATAACTGCCGAATGGAGTCTGGCGATATCGCCCATGAGATAATAGAAGCCGTTGCCCGCGACCTTTCTTGCGGAGTCGAGGTCGATGCCGTTCATCTTCTCCATTATCTCTGTATGGTACGGAACCTCGAAATCGGGCACTACGGGCTCGCCGAAGCGCTGGATTTCAACATTCTCGCTGTCGTCGCGGCCTATCGGCACGCTCGGATCGATGATGTTCGGGATGACCATCATTATCTTCTTTATCTTCTCGCCGAGCTCCTCTTCGAGCTTCTCGAGTTCAGCGAGTCTCGCGGCGTTCGCGCTGACCTGAGCCTTCACCTCTTCCGCCTCGTCGCGCTTGCCCTGCGCCATGAGCGCGCCTATCTGCTTCGACAGGCGGTTGCGGCTGCCGCGCAGCTCATCAGCCTCGCCCTTTGCGGCGCGGCAGAGCTTGTCAAGCTCAATGACCTCGTCGACGAGCGGAAGCTTCTGATCCTGAAACTTCTTTTTGATGTTTTCTTTGACTATTTCGGGGTTTTCTCTGACAAATCTGAGATCCAGCATTTTATATCCTCCTGCATCATATTTAATAGAAAACACCCTCAGAACGGCTCCCGCCGTCCCAAGGGTGCAATAAGCACGGTACCACCTTGTGTTTAACTCTCAGCCCATAACGCGGGCACGCGGCAGAACTCATCGCCCTGCGGCTCGAAAGCGGAATAGACCCTGCGGACGAAGGAAACTCGCAGCAAACATTTCCCTCTCTGATCGTCCCGAAAAGATCCGTGTTCTTCGTCACAGCCTTTATAATATGGGATTATTATACCCCGAAGAAAAATCAAAGTCAAGCCTGTTTTTGCGCCTGTCTGCGCGGCAGGAGCTTAGCTTTTGCAAGAACTTTTACGAGGGTCGGGATTATCGCGAGCTGGATAGCGAGACCCGGCAGGCAGGTGACGAACGACGCAGTCACCCAGACGGAGAACGAATAGTTTCCGGCGGAGAAGATGAGGGCTTTGAGTATGCCCGAAACGACGCGCCCGGAGATGAGCGCGACAACGAGGCTCGTGTAGAGCGAGAGATATGTAGTCTTATATTTAAACGCATACATCATAAGACCCGTCACTGCGCCGTAGACCGCGAGCTCCGCCATCATCGACGGCAGGATAGCCATGGGCGGCATCTGGGTCAGGAGCGACGAGAGCAGGGGGCCGAGCAGACCGCACACAAGACCGTACTGCCAGCCGCAGATAAGTCCGCACAGCAGCACCGGGATATGCATCGGCAGGAATATCATTCCGGCGTTTTTGACCATGTGGAACGCCATGGGCAGCACGATACACAGCGCGACGCACAGCGCGGTTATGACCATCTTTCTGATTCGCATTGAATTCTTGTTTGTCATGGGGATCGTCCTTTCAAAAAAACAAAAAGCGGGGGTACGGCACTCCCTACTGGAAGCGCAGTTACCCTCGCGGCAATGTTTTCACGTTATTTTAAAAAATCTTCGCTCTCTTCTGAAAGCCCGATCCCTTCGTGAGATCGCGATTATTATATCACATTTCAAGCGAAAATCAAGACCCTTTTCCGATTTCTTTCACGGCGGACTGAACGAGCTTCGCCATCGGGATATCCCCGACGCCGACGACTATATTGTCGCAGTGGTTGACAGGGACGAGTACACGCTTTGCGTCGCTCTGCCCTATCGCCGCCGCCATCTTCGGCGTTATCTCGCCGAGCAGCGCATCGGCTATGACTATACCGACGGGACCCGCTATGACATCCGCCTTGCCGCACCCCCAACACACTG
>ERZ780067.703-NODE-703-length-10735-cov-3.42491_pt1 | contig 10735 bp, 8 predicted proteins | sample MGYA00511841_ERZ780067 | MGnify/ENA primary metagenome ERZ780067 (study PRJEB29588, sample SAMEA2143295) | human gut metagenome | biome: human gut; feature: human-associated habitat; material: faeces | place: Denmark | collected 2008/2010 ... | reverse complement strand
TTATCAGAACTTTCTGTTCATGTCAAGCAGTTTTTTATTTTTTTGAATTTCTTTTCAGAAATCCGTGTTGCTTTCGTTCGCCGCAACAGTCATAAATTGTATCAAGACTATTCGTCGATGTCAAGCACTTTTTCTTCTTTTTTAAAAAAGAAGTTCCATCGCATTCCCTGCGGTGGAACTTCAGTATAGCATTATCCTTTTTTAGTTGTCAATCAGTTTTTGCTTTTTTCTTACTTTTTTACAATCCCGTAACATCAGGATAATCCCGCCAGCCAGTAGGCGAACCGGTTCATCTGATAAAGCTTCGTCAGCCATTCGTTTTCAACAGTCCACGCCGCGATCTGGCTGCCGACTCTTCCTGTATCGAAGCTGGCGATTACAATATAAATAATCCATAAAACTACGATGCTCTCTGCCATGCCGACCACGATTCCCAGTACACTGTTAAGCAGTTTCAGAATCGGCAGGTGCGCAATTGCCGAAAGGGACTTGAAAATCAGGTTCACCAGTCTGGCTGCGAGCCCGGTAATCAGCAGCATCAGAATCGACAGTATAATATTGGTATTGTTTTTTTCTTTCACACTGCTATATAAAAGGATAGCCAGCGAAAGGACGAACAGAGAAATGACCAGAGACAGCAGCATCCTGATTTCATCCACCAATCCTTTTTTCATTCCGGCATATCCCCGCCAGAGGGCAAATAAGATCACACAAACCAGCAGTACGTTCATTTTTTCTCCCGTTTATTTCATTTCTATCATATCTATGCTGTTTGCAGTAACCGCAAGAAACCGGTTTCCGCCCAGCGTTTTTAAAAGCTGCGTCTGTTCCGGTATCGGTCCGCTGTATTTTTCTTTTCCGTTCAGGTTATAAATCAGGCACTCTGCTTCATTATATATAATCAGTTCCTGATCCGAAATCAGAACATCCCGGTATTCGATTGCAAACGGCAACGACAGCACCTGCGTCCCGTTCATATTATAAATGTCAATCCGATATTTTCCGTTTCCGTTCGTACCATTAAAAATAAACGCCACATAATTGCCGCTACTGCGGACGTCCTGCACCTCCTCCTGCATGAAATTCTGGAAGATATTTTTTGGAATTTCATTCCCTTCATATAACATGAACTGATTATTTCCCACAGAATACGCCGTATGCGTCCCCGCAAACTCTGCCAGCGGGATTACCGTATCCGAATATTCGTAGGAGCTTACCATCGTGTCGGTGTAGTTTTGTCCGACTTCGTCAAAATTGTAAAAGCTGACGATCGATTTCATACTGCCGCTTTCTGCTTTCAGATATGCCACCATCATCAGTTTTCCATTGTCCGACAATGACACGGAAACCGGATAACCCGATTTCTGCATCGTCGTTTTGATTCCGACTGCTTTTTCCCCAGTAGGATTATAGACGTTGATCCAGGTCACATCCCCATCCTCCAGAATCGCCGCCACAACACCGTTCGCTGCCACGGACAGCGATTTCACCGGAAGGTTCGTATCAATCTGTTTGGATGTTCCGTCCTGACTGATATCATAAATCAGGTTGCCGTTATAATCCCCAACTGCGACCCAGCCCGACCGCACGGAGACGCACGGCGACTGCATGTCGTAAGTCTGGTTCCACATGGCGTTGCCCTTGTAATCCGTATAGCTGATACCATCCTTACTGTAGGTCAGAAAGCCATTCTGGTAGCTCAGCAGAGTAGAACCGGACACCTGGTTCCTGTCGATTGCGGACACGACCGTGTAGCCGGAGTAGGTTTGATTTTTAAGCAGCGTTACCGCCGTCACCGTCAGCGCTGCGATCACGCCGATTACGCAGCCGGAACGAAGGATCACTTTCAGACGATGCGCCCGGATTTCCCGTTTAAAATCCTTGCTGTCTTTTTTCTCGTTTTTTTCCTTTTTTCGCAGGTATTCCCTGATATCTACCATATGAGATAAGTCCCCATTTCTTTTGCAGCATCTTTGCGAGCATGTTGACTCACTTGCGCTCATTCCATCACGAGCCCGCGCTGACGCGCTTTACAGCCTGCTATGCAGGCTGCTCGTTCTCTAATGGCGCAAGAAAAACAAATGTCGCCTTCGGCGTCGCTTGTTTTTCTTGTGCGCTCATTCCATCATAACACATTCATTATTTTGAAGGTAGTAAAATATTCTGTCCGGGCTGGATTTGATTCGGGTCTTTTATATTATTCAGGCGACAGATTTCTATCACCTTTTCATCTGTTCCGTAAAATCTCCTGGAAATAGCGATGAGGCTGTCTCCCTTCTGCACCTGATAGCTTTCCGGGTGCGCCAGGGCTTCCTGAACCTGAGGAAAGGAATCGGAGGCTGATGCGGACTGCCGGGCTGTCGAGGATTCAGCGTCTGCGTCGGTCGTGACCGCATTCTGGCCATCTGCCATTACGCTATCCGCTGTTACGCTGTCCGACATTACGCTGTCTGGCATTACGCTGTCTGGCATTACACTGTCTGGCATTACGCTGTCTGGCATTACGCTGTCCGTCGTCCTATTGTCTGTCGCTTCGCCATCCATCGCCGTATTGGCCGCACCGGTTGCATCGTCCGCCTGTGTAGCTTCGTCCAAGGCGGCAGACTGCGCCATTTCGTCCGATGAATTCCAGCCAACAGTCTCTTCTACAATCAGTCCGGGAGATATATTTTCCGTCTCATTTTTTGTATTCCGGACAGCTCCTGCCAACAGGGCGGAAACCGCTTTCATATCCGAGTACTGATTGACGGACGTCAGCGCCGTTCCGACCAGAACCAACAAAAGCACCAGGCAGCCAATCCGGCAAAGCTTCGGGAAGAGGGCGCCGGTACTGCCCAAGCGGGCCTGATAAGCTGTCCCAAAAGCAGTTTTCCTCGACGCTGCGTTCAGCGTAGGCGCTGCAGCTTTAAGCGCACCCAGCCTTGACAGCACCGTTTTCCTGCCAGACGCTGTATTCGACGCAGACGCCCTGGAGGCAGTTGCACTCCGCGGTGTATTCGGGGGTGTCCCCCGCGCTCCGTCCGCTGCAGCTTCCGCTTTTCTTTTTTCCCGGCGGGCATTGATCGCTTCCATCACCCGTTCCTCCTCCACATCTGCAGGGCGGCTCTGCTCCCGTTCAGCAATCATATATGCCTGCATTTCTTCGTTTTGTTCATAAAAAATAAAATAGCCTCCGATCTGGATTTCTTCTCCCCGCACGGTCCAGAACCGGACGGCAGCTTCCTTTTTTTCAATTTTTCCAATCCGCTCCAGCTTCTGAAAATACGGAAAATTTCCGCGCCTGAAGTCCGTTTCTTTTTCCACCCCGTAAATCAAATAATAGCGGATGCCGCCCTTTTCCTCCTGCTGCCCGAATGCCAGACACGTCTCTTTTCCCTGGCATCGTTCCAGAAACGTATGGACATAATCCTCCATGTACAATTTTACATTCGGACTGCCTGTCCCGATCTGCATCACATTTTTGGGTATTTTCAACATTTTACCTCTGCTCCTTTCCATCCGGGCACCCCGTTTTTCCTAATCTTAGCAGACCGGTGCCGCAGATTTTGTCTGTTTATGCGCTCTTTTTTGGCGGTTTGGAGCAGAGTCTCGTTCTGGAACTTTTGCACATATTTATTCTGTCAAACACTTCTGTTCGATATAAAAAGCACAATAAAATACATTGTATTTCCTTCCGGACTCTTCTAAACTATTTTTTAGTAGATACCAAAATTTCTGCAGAATACACTAAAGGAGTGGTACTGAAAATGAGCAAACTTTCTCTTGCAGGCGAATGGAAACTTCGCGGCGAGTTTATGGACGTAACAGCAGATCGCTGTGCAGAGGTGCTCGTCCACCTCAACGCCATGCCTCCCAAGCCGACAATTCCCGGTTATCTGACCGAAGAAAATATGACCGAGGAGGAACGGGAAATGTATCTGAAAGAACCCGATCCGAAATTTACGGTAAATACCGCCCTCGCCATGCACCCCTATCCTTCCAAAACGGGATATATTCCTATGACTGTACCCGGCGACGTTACAACCGCCCTGATCGATAACGGAGTTATCGAGGAGCCTTTTTTAAAGGACAACACAAAAAAAAGCATCTGGATTAAAGAGCTTTCCTGGTGGCTTGTCAAAGAATTTGATATCACCGAAGAAATGCTCAACGAAGATATTGTCCGCCTGAACATTGAAATGCTCGATTTTAATGCCGATATTTTAGTTAACGGCATTCCCGCCGGACATCAGGAAAATACCTTCTGTGCTTTTTCTGCAGATATCAAACGCTTTTTGCATGTCGGTACCAACCAGATCGTGATCCGTCTGACCTCCGGCATGGAATTAAATTATCCACATGACACCGTTTCCTATTACTGCGCAAGTGACAATGCGATCTGCGACCAGCGTGTATACACGCGTAAGCCACAGTTTACCTATGGCTGGGACTGGTGTCAGCCCGTTCCTACCTGCGGTATCGGACGTTCGATCGAAATCGAAGCGTTCAGCGGTGCACAGGTGATCGCTTCCCGCGTCGATACGCTCAGCCTTTCCGGAAATGATGCAGAAATCGAATTTCATTTTGAAATCGAAAAATCCAACATGGTGCAGAGCGCTGAAACAGAGCTGGAATATGAGCTGTCCATCGACGGCAAGACCGCGTATACCGGCCATCAGACCCTGATGCTTGTCGGCGGCATCAATTTTGCACAGGAACGCGTTGTATTAAAGGATGCAAAGCTCTGGTGGCCGAACGGTTACGGTGCTCAAAACCTTTATACCTTTACCGCACGCTGCACGGCACGCGGCATCACCCATGAAGCAAAACCGAAGAAAATCGGTATCCGCACGCTTTCCATCGACTTTTCCAAGCTGCCGGATGAAAGCCGTAACTTCTTCTTCAAGATCAACGGCACCCGTATTTTCTGCAAAGGCGGCAACTGGGTTCCTACCGATTCTATCTATCTGCGGACGCCTGATGAAAACTATAAAAAGCTGGTCAGCGAAGGCGCAGCAGCACACTTTACCATGTTCCGTATGTGGGGCGGCGGCACTTATGAACCGGATTGCTTTTATGATTATTGCTCCGAATACGGTATTTTACTGATGCACGATTTTATGTACGCATGTGCTTTTTATCCCGACCAGAAGGATTCGTTCCTTTACGAAGCAGAACGCGAGGCAGAATATCAGACCAAGCCGTCTGCGCATTATCCCTGTATGGCAGTCTGGACCGGAAACAACGAAATCGCCGAGTCCTACACCGACTGGTTCCCGGGAATGCTGCAGCCCGAACGCTACTGGGGCGATCAGATTTTCAACTACATCCAGCCCCGCGCGGTCCAGCACAATAGCCCGCTGATTCCCTACATGCCGTCCACCCCGTACTTTGGAGAACGTTCCAATACCACTGAAGAGGGAGACGTCCATGCATGGACATATTTTGGACGCGATTCCAAGACGAGATTCAAATTCTCTTACGAACTGGAAGCTTTTGATCGATTCCCGGCGCGTTTTTCCAGCGAATACGGATTTTTCGGTGCACAGATGGAAAGCACCGTCCGCCGGTATCTCGACGGTGAGGAAATGACTTTCGATAATCCGATCTGGAAGCACCACGGAGAGTTTGATCGCAAGCGCAAGGCTATCGATGATGTAATCAACCGCCATCTGACTGAATTTTCCACGCTGGACGAACGCAGCTATCTGCTTTACAGCGGTATCATGCAGGGACTTTTATATGCCGAAATGGCAGAGGCGCTCCGCCAGAAATCCTATGGTGCCGGCGATCTGATCTGGATGTACAACGACTGCTGGCCGGAAACCGGTTGGACCATTATCGATTACTATCTGACCAGAAAGGTTTCGTTCTACTTCTTAAAACGCGCTTTTGATACGAAAAAACTGATTATCCGGAAGGCAGACGGCGGCGCGGTTGTAACCGTCATCAACGAAACCCCTGATGAAATCCGGACAACTATCTGCATCGGCACACAGACCTTTGATGGCGCACACAATGATGTTCTCCTGACAAAGGATCTGACCGTCGCTCCGCATTCCTGGCAGCAATTCCATGTGGACGCTGCAGAGCCTGCCGCAGACGGATATTTCGTTGTAAGTGCAGACGGCTTTGAAACAGCTGACAGCCTGCGCGCTTATTATCGCGAATACACCATTCCGGAAAGCGATGCGGTAATCGAATCCGTTGAAAAAGACGGCAGCGATCTGCTCGTAACCGTCCGTGCAAACGTATTTACACCGTTCGCTTATCTGATGACAAGCGACGACAGAGTACATTACAGTGATAACTACTTCAAGCTCTATCCCGGAGAGGCAAAAACAATCCGCGTAGAAAACTGTGACGAGACACCTACACTGTACACAGCTGCGACAATGCACGCGTAAATTTGTATATACCTGTTATGCGCATGCGCAAAAAGATTCACAAAAGGATCTTTCGCACATGCGTTTCATATTGAGTGGGCATCGTCCTGCGCAATGTCAAAAGAAAGGGGCCTTATGTCACATACGATTATTGACCTGCCGCCTGTCGGAGACGACGGCAGGCTTTACCGCGATACCGCTTTAAATTTCGTGGAATCCCTGATTCCGAATCCGTGGAACAGCTGTCACGCGCCCGATCTTTTAGAGCTTGAAAATGGCGATCTGCTTTGCTGCTGGTTTGCAGGCTCCTGTGAGGGAAACGCGGACGTCAGCATCGCTGTGTCGCGTCTGTCAGAGGACAGTTCCCAGTGGGAAACACCGGTAATTGTTTCCGATGATCCAACCCGCAGCGTGCAGAATCCTTCCCTCTTCCTGCATCCAAACGGAGAAATCTGGCTGATGTATACCGCACAGGTTTCCCGTGATCCTGACAATCCAACCTCTGACAATTTACAGGGAACTGCTGAAATCCGCCGGAAAATTTCCCGCGATAACGGGCACACCTGGGAGGCGACCGAGACAATGTTTTCCGCTCCCGGCTCCTTCTGCCGGCAAAAGATTCAGATTCTGTCCAACGGACGTTTTATTTTCAACAATTTCCGCTGTGCGATCAACGATTCCTGCATGGGAGACGATTACACCGTCCTGCAGCTTTCAGATGACCAGGGCAAAACCTGGCGCAGCGTCATGATGCCCGGCAGCCGCGGGCGCGTACACGGCAATATCGTGGAGCTTTCTCCCGGAAATCTGATCTGCCTGCTGCGCAGCCGCTCTGCTGACCATATTTACCGTTCGGAATCCCATGATAACGGCGAGACCTGGAGCGTGCCGGAGCCTACTGTGCTGCGCAACAACAACGCAAGCATTACCGCAATCCGTCTTCAAAGCGGCGCAGTCTGCGTTGTATACAATGACGTCGCCTTCAATGACGAGCCCGAGCGCACCGTCTGGCCCGACCAGCGCTGTCCTGTCGTAATCGCCATTTCCGAGGACGGAGGAAAAACCTGGCCCTGGCGGCGTATCATCGAACACGGCGAGGGCTTTATCGGTCCGTGGAACGACGTCAACAACCGCCGTTACGAATATCCCTGCCTGATTCAGGGAAAAGATGGCAGGATTCATGTCGCTTATGCGTGGGGCTATCGTAAGCGTATTAAATATCTGTGCATGGATGAAGCATGGATCCGAGGAGAAAAGCTTTGTAAAGGCGTTGGCGGGGACGAGACTCTGACCTGCAAAAGATAAGGGAAGCAAAGACGGCAGGATTCCTAAAACAATAGAATGCACGCTCCGCAACATTCTATTGTCATGAATAAAAACCGGCAGACAGCAAAGCTTTGATCGCTTCGCTGCTGCCGGTTTTTCTATGTCCTGCGCGGACAGTGTTATACAAAACGATATTCTGTTACGGTGTGATACGGTCTGTCAGGTCCGAATACCGAAGAAGGAAACTGCGGTTTGTTCGGTGTATCCGGATAGAACTGGGTTTCCAGTGCCAGGCCCGCTCTGTAGCCGTAGGTTTTCCCATCCTTTGCGGCTTCAAGATCCCTGGAGTTGCCCGAATAGAACTGAACGCCCGGAAGATCTGTATAAACCTCCATCGTGCGGGATTTATCGGAGCTCTTGACAACTGCAATTTTACGAACCTGTCCGGTGTAATTGTCCAGAACCCAGTTATGGTCATATCCGCCTGCCATTTTAAGCTGGTCAAAGTCTGCATCGATCCGTTCGCCGATCAGATGCGGCTCTGTAAAGTCCATCGGTGTACCTTCTACGCGTAAAATATCTCCATTCGGAATCGATTCTGCATCGGCCGGGGTATACGCATGGGAAAACAACTGCAGCTCATGGTCGGTAATCTGTCCGGCACCGTGTCCATCCAGATTGAAATAACAATGGTTTGTCAGGTTAAGGATCGTATCTGCATCGCTTACCACATCATAGGTAATGCGCAGTCCGTTCTCCTCCGTCAGCTCATACAGAACCGAAAAGTCCCTGTTTCCGCTAAAGCCAAGTTCCCCATCTTTCATAGACATCGTGAATAAAATGCCGTTTTCTTTTTCTTCGGCATCCCAGATCCGCTTATGCCCACCCAGAGCTCTGTGACTGTGCAGGTTATTGCCATTGTCGTTGACAGACAGCTCGTAGGTTTTTCCTTCGAGGGTGAATTTTGCACCGCCGATCCGGTTCGCATTCGGTGCAACGACTGCACCGTAAAATTTACCGTTTTCCAGATATTGCTCCAATCTGTCATAACCGAGTGCAACATCTGCAAAATTACCGTTATGATCCGGCGCCCAGATGCGGATGATCAGCGCACCGAAGCTGCTGACCGTCACCTTCATACCATGACTGTTTTCCAGTGTATACAAATACACCTCTCTGCCGTTTACTTCCCCGAATAACTCTTTTTTCATAGGCTCGTCCATCTCTTTCGTCTGAAAATTTTGTCTGTTACAGCTCAGTACGCCCCTCCAGCGCACGAAGCAGTGTTACTTCATCAATGTATTCCAGATCGCCGCCTACCGGTACACCACTGGCGATTCTTGTCACACGGATTCCGGTGGGTTTAATCAGCTTGCCGATGTACATCGCCGTCGTCTCACCCTCAAGGCTGGAGTTAGTTGCGATAATGACTTCTTTTACCTCCGGCTCTCTACTCAGGCGCTCCATCAGCTCTTTTAATTTGATATCATGAGGTCCCACGCCCAGCATCGGGGAAATCGCCCCGTGCAGCACATGATAGACTCCTTTGTATTTTCCGGTTTTTTCGTAGGCAGCCAGATCCCGGCTGTTCTCCACAACCATAATCGTCGAATGGTCCCGCTCTGCGTTGGCACAGATCGGGCAAAGCTCGTTATCGGTCAGGGTAAAGCATTCCTTACAATAGCGAACATTCTGCCGAGCCTGTATCATCGCATTTGCAATCCTGTTCACCTTTGCTTCCGGAAGCCCGATCAGGTGAAACGCCAGACGCTGCGCAGATTTACTGCCAATTCCGGGAAGCCCCGAAAGCTCGTCAATGAGTTTGTTGATATAGCCGCTGTAAAGATCCATATCAGAACGGGAAGCCTCCGCCGAGTCCGCCTGTCATTTTACCCATCAGCTCCTGGCTCGCTTCGTCCGCCTGCTTCATCGCTTCATTCACAGCCGCAACGATCATATCCTGCAGCATTTCCACATCTTCCGGATCTACTGCTTCTTCGGAAATGGTCAGCTTTACCAGCTCCTTTTTGCCGTTTACGACAGCCTCAACCGCGCCGCCGCCGGATTTTGCAGAAAACTCTTTCACCTCGAGTTCCTTCTGTCCTTCTTCCATCTGACGCTGCATGCGCTGTGCCTGCTTCATCAGGTTATTCATGTTGCCGGGCATACCCATGCCGCCCGGAAAACCGCCTCTCTTTGCCATTTTATTGCATCCTTTCTGTTTGTTACTCTTCTTCTATGTCCATATGAATGACCCTTGTCAGGTCTACATAAGAACTTTCCATTTCCTGTTTGCTGCGCACGCTGCGGACTTCAACCTCGATCTGCTTGCCCGTCAGCTCCGCCAACAGTTGTTCCAGTGCGCCCTTATTTGCCGGTTCTTTGGTAAAATAATCGGACGCCAGCCCATCTTCCACCACAAGCAGCAGCCGATTGTCACCGCCAAGGCTTAGGCGCGCATTTTTGAGATACGACTTCATCGGCTGCTGTGCACTTCCTGCAACCCGCGGCCACTTGGCTACGATTTCTTTGATTTCCTCGGGAACTGCCTTGGGCAGCTCTGCCTTTCTGACCGGCGCTGCTGCCTGCACTGCGGGCTGTCCTGTCGGCACCGCTGCGACTGCAATCGAGCCGCTTTCGATCTGTTCCACCGTCTGTTCCAGCTTTCGAATCCGTTCCAGAAGTGTATCTTCGTTCGTCTCCATCTCCGGCCTGCACAGCCGAATCAGCGCCATTTCAATCAGGACACGTTTCTGACCCGCATAGCGAATCCTACCGGACAGCTCCGAAAAACACCGGATATCCCGCATGATCGCGTCTACTTCGATCTGCTGCGCTTCTTCTTTCAATCTTGCCAGATTCTCACTGGATATGTCAATCACTTCTTCACAAGAATCCCCGGAAGTTTTCACCAGCAGGAGGTTGCGCAGATACCAGGTAAAATCGGAAACAAACTGGCTCATATCCCGTCCCTGCAGCACGATCTCTTCCAGCACACCGATACAGCCCGCCACATCCCGCGCAATCACGCAGCGCAACAGTTTGCTGAACACTGACGTATCCACCGCGCCCAGCACGTCCAGCACGATATCGTAGTGCAGCTC
>ERZ780067.702-NODE-702-length-10773-cov-7.77589_pt1 | contig 10773 bp, 6 predicted proteins | sample MGYA00511841_ERZ780067 | MGnify/ENA primary metagenome ERZ780067 (study PRJEB29588, sample SAMEA2143295) | human gut metagenome | biome: human gut; feature: human-associated habitat; material: faeces | place: Denmark | collected 2008/2010 ... | reverse complement strand
CAAATAATTGATAAATGGCAATTTAGTCTGGACAGGACCCGGAAAACCAACTTTGTACAGATGATTTTGCAGGCCATTGGGCCCATAATGCCAATCTTTCTGTGAAAGCTATCATGGGAGTAGCTGGGTACAGCGAGATGGCTCGTATGCTTGGAATGAGTGATGTAGCCGAAAAATATGCGGCTATAGCTAAGAAAATGGCGGTGAAATGGGAGGAAATGGCAAATGAGGGTGACCACTATCGCTTGGCTTTCGACCGTAAGAATACCTGGAGCCAGAAGTATAATATGGTTTGGGACAAATTGTGGAACCTGAATTTATTTCCTAATAATGTAATTGGAAAAGAGCTCAATTATTATCTAACAAAACAGAATCCTTATGGACTCCCTTTGGATTCTCGTAAAGAATACACAAAATCCGACTGGATCATGTGGACGGCAGCTATGGCATCAGATAAGGAAACCTTCCAGAAATTCTCTGATCCTGTCTATAAATATATCAATGAAACAGTCTCTCGTGTACCTATCAGCGACTGGCACCATACAGACAGCGGACGATGGGTTGGCTTTAGAGCTCGTTCGGTGATCGGAGGATACTGGATGAAGGTATTAATGGATAAAGTTCAGAATAATCAATAATTTAAATCTAGTGTATTATGAAATGTAAAACTATGAGACATGAGATCATTGGATTTCAATGGATGATTCTATTATTACTCTTTACGATTTGCTTCAGTAGCTGTAAAGATGATAAAGATGCGTCTGCGGAACCTTATGATCCCAGCCAACCGGTGACTGTGACGGATTTTGCTCCCAAAGCAGGAGGAGCAAACACTCGAATGATTATTTATGGTAGTAATTTCGGTACTGATTCCTCTATTGTCTTTGTGAAAATAGGCGGGAAAGAAGCAAAAGTAATTAATGCGAAAGGTAATAGTTTGTACTGTATTACCCCGCAGCAATGTTACGAAGGAACTATTGAAGTAAAAGTTGGTGAACAGGATGTTATAGTATCATCAAAATATAAATATGTTCCACAAAAGGTCGTATCAACTTTATGTGGATATGTAGATGAGAAGGGTAATGGAGAAATTATAAAGGAAGGTCCTTTTAGTGACTGTGGTAAAATAGATTTTCCTGCATGGTTCGAATTTGACCCGAAAAACCACGATATCTTGTATTTAACTCAGGATGCAGAAAATAATGATAATGGTAAGCCGATGCGTATATTGGATTTGAAAAATGAAAGAATATACACTGGAATAACCGGTAGTTCGGAAGGAGCCGACCGCTTGCGTAGCATGTCATGGACTTTAAGTAAAGATACTATGATTATAGCATGCTCAAAAGGAGCTGATAATGCCGCAAGTAATATAATGTTAATCCGTAACCAAGATAATGATATGGTTGATGTTACAGATTTCCAGAATCCTGTAGTAAAACGTCTGACAACAAGTAGAGGGTGTCAGAACTCAATGATACACCCGGAAAATGGTGAATTATACTATAATTTCTTTGGTTCAGGGGCTGTGCTCAGATATGATTTTTACCAATGGGGGGCAAATGATAATAAAGCTCATGCAGAAGAACTGTTTACGATTCAGGATGCCAACTGGGAATTTAACTTTATCGTTCATCCATCTGGTGATTATGTTTATATGATGGTACAGAATCAGCACTATATTCTCCGTTCAAATTATGACAGAGTTAACAAGCGGCTTACAACTCCGTATATCGTTTGTGGACAACCCGGACAAGCGGATTATAAAGATTTGGCAGGAACAAAAGCACGCTTGAATAAACCCGGACAGGGAGTCTTCGTATTTAACAAAGAGTATGAGGATGCGAATAAAGAGGATTGTTATGACTTCTATTTTACAGATCGTAATAATCACTGTATACGTAAATTGACTCCGGATGGAGTAGTCTCTACTTTTGCCGGAAGAGGAAGCACAGGAATGAATGTACATGCTAATGGATATGTGGATGGCCATTTACGTGATGAAGCACGTTTTAATTATCCTTATGCTTTAGCTTATGATGAAGATACAGAAACTTTTTATGTGGGTGATGTGAACAATCATCGTATCCGGAAGATAGCATTAGAAAAGATTCCTGAAGCGACAGAAGAACATCCGAAAGAGAGTCAACCGGAAGAGGGAGAACAATAACCGAATAAAAGAAAAAACACATGAAAATAAAGAATTTTATCACCATTTGTTTGTTACTGGTTTCTGTTGCCACTTTTGCGCAGAAAAAAATTGAAGTAACGGGAGTAGTGACGGATACGAATAAAGAGCCACTGGTCGGTGTCAATGTAACAGTAAAAGATCAGGCTGGCTTAGGAGCAATTACGGATATTAACGGACGTTATAAAATTAGTATTGAAGAGTTTTCAAGACTAGTATTCTCGTACATAGGTTTTGATAAACAGGAAGTATTAGTGAAAAGGCAGCAGGTAGTCAATGTAATTATGAAGGAATCTGAAGCAAGTGAGCTTGATGAAGTCGTTATTACAGGAACCGGTGCACAAAAGAAGTTAACTGTGACTGGAGCGGTGACTACCGTTAATGTAAATGATCTGAAAGCAAATCCGACAGCAAATCTTTCAAATGCTTTGGCTGGTAATGTGGCAGGTGTTTTAGCTATGCAGACATCCGGTCAGCCTGGAAAAAATACTTCGGAATTCTGGATTCGTGGTATTTCCACTTTCGGAGCTGATAACTCGGCTTTAGTGTTAGTAGATGGATTTGAGCGTAGTCTCGATGAAATTAATATTGAGGATGTTGAATCGTTTACTGTTTTAAAGGATGCTTCTACTACAGCAATTTACGGTCCTCGTGGTGCTAATGGTGTAGTATTGATTACAACAAAACATGGTAAAGCTGGTAAAATCAATATCAGTGCTAAAGTGGAAACATCTTATAACACACGGACTATCACACCGGAATTTGTAGATGGGTACACTCATGCTAGAATGATGAATGAAGCACGTATTACTCGTAATCAAGAACCGATCTATCAGAATGATGAATTGGAAATTCTACGTTTAGGACTTGACCCGGATTTATATCCGAATGTAGACTGGAAAGATGTATTATTGAAAGATGGAGCAATGACTTATCGTGCTAATGTGAATATGAATGGTGGTGGTAGTACAGCACGTTATTTTGTTTCGCTTAGCTATATTAGTGAAGAAGGTATGTATAAGACAGATGAAGCAGTTCGTAAAGATTATAATACCAATCCCGGTAGTCAACGATGGAATTATCGTTTGAATACCGATATTGACATCACAAAAACAACTCTTGTGAAAGTCGGTGTTTCCGGTTCTTTAAAGAAACGTAATGCCCCTGGACAAGGTGGAAATGTATGGGCATCGTTAATAAATCAAAGTCCGATTAGTATTCCAGTAATGTATTCCAATGGTTATGTACCAGCATTTGGAAAAGAAGATGATCGTTCCAATCCATGGGTATTGGCTACACAAACTGGATATTTTGAAATCTGGGAAAATAAGGTTCAGACTAATATTTCTTTAGAACAGAAGCTGGATTTTATTACTAAAGGATTGCGTTTTGAAGGTCGTTTTGGTTTCGACACTAACAACACAAACGAAATTAGCCGTAAAAAAATGCCTCAAACATGGCGCGCAGAACGCTTTCGAAATACTGATGGGGAAATTACTTTTAAAGAACAGCGAACCGAAGAAAAAATGACTCAAAGCTCTATTTCAACAGGTAACCGGACTGAATTCTTAGAAGCAATTTTACACTACAATCGTGCATTCAAAGCACATCACGTAGGTGGTACTTTAAAATATAGCCAAGATGCTTATCGAACCACAGTAGATATTGGTACAGATATAAAGAATGGCATTGCCAAACGTCATATGGGCTTGGCAGGACGTGCTAGTTATAACTGGAATTATCGTTACTTCATAGATTTTAACTTCGGTTATAACGGATCTGAAAATTTTGCCGATGGACATCGATTCGGATTCTTCCCCGCTTTTTCTCTGGCCTGGAACATTGCAGAAGAGAAATTCATTAAGAAACATCTGGAATGGATGAATATGTTCAAGCTGCGTTACTCTTATGGTAAAGTAGGTAATGATAAATTGGGTGAACGTTTTCCTTATCTATATACAATTGCTAAGTCATATAAAGAAAATAATAAGGACGTAAACTTTCCTGGTTGGAATTGGGGTGATTATGGTTATGGCAATTCTTATGATGGTATGGCATATTCTCAATTAGCTTCTGAAAACGTTACTTGGGAAATTGCAACAAAGCACGATATAGGTGTAGACCTTTCTTTGTTTAATGATAAGTTTACAGCCACTGTAGACTATTTCCATGAACAACGCGATGGTATTTATATGGAACGTAAATATCTACCTGGCATAGTAGGAATTGTGAGAAGTAATCCTAAAGCAAATGTGGGTAGTGTACGTTCGCAAGGTTTTGATGGCCATTTTGCCTATAAACAGAAAATAAACAGAGTGAACCTCACGGTTCGTGGTAATTTTACTTATAGTAAGAATGAGATATTGGAGAAGGATGAAGAAAATACTGTTTATCCTTACCAGACAGAAGCGGGTTACCGTGTAAACCAAGCTAAAGGTTTGATTGCGTTAGGTCTTTTTAAAGATTATGATGATATTCGTAACAGTCCTCAACAGACAGCATGGGGAAAAGTACAACCGGGTGATATTAAATATAAAGATGTTAATGGAGATGGTGTAATCAATGATGGTGACAAAGTAGCTATCGGTGCGACTACCAAACCGAATCTGATTTACGGATTTGGTATCTCTGCACAATGGAAAGGACTTGATTTCAATGTCCATTTTCAAGGAGCAGGAAAGTCTTCATTCTTCATTAATGGATCCACGGTATTTGCCTTCAAGGATAGTCAGTGGGGAAATGTTTTGGGGAATTTAGTAGCTAATCGTTGGGTTGATGCAGACACAGCAGCTAAACTTGGAATTCCTGCTAATGAAGATCCGAATGCTTCTTATCCACGCCTTAGCTATGGTGGAAATGATAATAATCAACAAAAGTCCACTTTCTGGCTAAAAAATGGTTCATATTTACGTTTGAAGACTTTAGAAGTAGGGTATACATTGCCTAAATCAATTGTAAATAAGATTAAGTTCAATAATATACGTGTATTCTTTATTGGTACCAATTTATTGACATTCGCTAAATTTAAAGAATGGGATCCGGAATTAGGAAGTTCCACAGGGGCGGAATACCCACTGTCTAGGGTAATGACTTTAGGATTGACTGTTAATATCTAATCAATATGTGTGAAATGAAAAAGATATATAAGTTTTGTATAGGTGTCCTGTTAGGGACAATCACCGTTTCGTGTGTAGACCAGCTGGATTCGGATAAAAATTTTAAAGACCGTATGACGCTGGAAGATGTATTTACTAATGAAAAATACTCGGAAGAATGGTTAGCTCATGCTTATTCCTATCTTAAAGGAGAGAATATGGATGTTGGAACCAAAGACAATATACTGTGGTGTTTTGCCGATGATATTTATTTTGGTGACCGTGATATTTATAACACCTTTAAAACAGGGACTTATAGTGAAGGAGACCGACAATCATGGGGAGCCAGTTATAAAGGCATTCGTCAGGCATCCATTTTCATTCAAAATATCGACATGAATATGGAGTTTACAGAAGCTGAAAGAGCTGACTTGAAAGCACAAGCCCGTTTTGTACGCGCTTACTATTATTGGTTATTACTCCGTAAATATGGCCCTGTTCCTTTATTGCCGGAGGAAGGACTCGATTATACAGCCAGCTATGATGATTTGGCTTGTCAACGCAATTCCTATGATGAATGCGTAGAATATATCGAATCAGAAATGCGCTTGGCAGCTAAGGACTTACCTTTGGACAGGGGAGCGAATCATACCTCTCGTCCTACTAGAGGAGCCGCATTAGCAGCACGCGCAAAAGTTCTATTATACGCGGCGAGTCCTATTAATAACCCTCGTCCTGAAGATACCGAAAGATTTACAGATTTGGTAGATCATGACGGAAGATGTTTGTTAGCACAGGAATATAATGAATACAAATGGGCTAGAGCCGCTGCAGCAGCAAGAGACGTTATGGAACTCCCGGGAAGCAATTATGGACACCGTTATGTGTTACACACTGTGAAGAAAAGAGATGAAGCCGCTGCAGGTTATCCGAAAACACTTCCTCCTTATTCTGATAATGATTTTGAAAATGCTGATTGGCCAAATGGATATCGGGATATTGACCCCTTTGAATCCTATCGACAAGTTTTTAATGGAACCCTGTCTATGTTTGATAATCCTGAACTTATTTTTAGTCGTGGACAAAATCAGGGTGACCGCAATCTTGCAGATATGGTATTACATCAATTGCCTACTAGTGCCAATGGCTGGAATACACATGGTATGACACAAAAGATGTGTGATGCTTACTATATGTATAATGGCTCTGAATTTAATCGACAGACATTTTTGGACACTTGCCAAGTTAAGAACCGTTTTGTGTCTGAAAAGGAAGGGAAGGCAGGAACATATCCTTATTTAAAGAAAGGAGTATGGAAAGAGTATGCATGGCGTGAACCACGCTTCTATGCTTCAGTTGCTTTTAATGGTTGCGTATGGCCTCTATTGAATAATTCAACGCTTAAAGATCCTAAACCCGTAGAACAACAGGTATTTTATTATCGTGGTAATGGTAATGGATATACTAACTCCAATTTTTGGCTTCGCACTGGTATTGGAATCATGAAATTTGTTCATCCGGACGATACCTCTGCGGCAAAAGGTAATAAGGACTATGTCAAACTAAAAACGGAACCTGCTATTCGTTTTGCTGAAATCTTATTGATTTACGCTGAAGCTTTGAATGAGTTGGAAGATGGATCTTCGTACGACATTCCATCTTGGGATGGCTCTGCCAGTTATTCTGTCAAACGTGACATAAATGAAATGAAAAAAGGTATTCGTCCTGTGCGTTGCCGTGCAGGGGTTCCCGATTATACATTGCCAGAGTATCAAGACCGGAATGTATTCCGTAAGAAATTGAAGCATGAGCGACAGATAGAGCTTATGGGAGAAGGACATCGTTATTTTGATCTCCGCAGATGGAAAGACGCTCCGATTGAAGAGTCAATGGAAATATATGGTTGTGATGCTCTTATGACTGAAGAAAATAGAGCAGCGTTTCATTCACCAATTGTAGTCAATGAACTTCCAACTGCTTTTTCTCGCAAATTATATTTCTGGCCTATCAGCCATGAGGAGTTGAAACGCAATAAGCTGTTGACACAAAATCCGGGTTGGACATACAATGATTAATTTTAAAATGATATAAGTATGAAAATTATATATAATTGTTGGTTTGCATTATGTCTGTTGCTCTTGATCACTTCTTGTAATGATGAGTGGAAAGATGAGCAGTATCGGCAATATATTTCTTTTAAAGCACCTATAAAAGATAAAGATAATGGGGTAACTCCAATATATGTGAGATACAACCCTGATGGAAAAGTACGCTATCAGTTACCGGTTATAGTTAGTGGGTCAACTACGAACGAACAAGATATAGATGTCCATGTAGCACTATATGAGGATACCTTGGAAATATTAAATAGAGAACGTTTCAGCGGGCGTACAGATTTATGGTATACGCTATTGGAGGAAGATAAATATGAATTCCCGGAAATAGTTCATATTCCTGCAGGAACATGTGTGGAACAACTAAATATTGATTTTGATTTGAGAGGAATCAATATGACAGATAAATGGGTGTTGCCTCTAACTATCGTTGATGATGCTTCTTATAATTATCAAGGTCATCCACGTAAAAACTATGCAAAAGCATTATTGCGTGTAATTCCTTTTAACGATTATTCCGGTTCATATAGTACAAGTACAATGGAAGTGTATATTCGAAATGCAAATGGAAGTACTGATAATAAACCGATGGTAACCAATAATCGTACAGCATATGTGGTAGATAATAATACTATTTTCTTTTATGCCGGTTTAATGAGCGAAGATTTATCAAGAGATGAACGGGAACTTTATAAAATATATATACGCTTCAATGAAGACAAATCATTGAGTATGTGGGCAGATGACGAAGAAAAGATTGGATTTAAGCTATACGGTACTCCTGCTTACAGCGTAACGGAAACTATGGATGCTACACGACCTTATCTAAAACATCGCTATGTTTCATTTACTATTGAATATGATTTTAAAGATGTAACTTCTCGAAATCAAGAAGTTCTTTATAAAGTTAAAGGAACAATGCTACTGGAACGAAATCTCAATACTCAGATTCCAGACGAAGATCAGCAGATTGAATGGTAAATAATGAAAAATTAAGAACTAGTCTGATAATCTAATTATATTTTATGGATTAGCAGATAAATACCATAAAATAAGAGAATAAGTTAGGCGTGATTCAGTAAACGACTTACGTGATTGAACCACGACAATAATTTAATATTCAATATAAGATAAATAATTAAGTAGCCTGTCATTGTCTAAATCGAGTTCAATGACAGGCTGTTTAAATTGCTCACAGTATGCTGCGGATATGATAATAAAGAATTTGATATAAATAAAAGGCTTTAAGTTAAGAAGAATGAGTATCTCTTATTAATTCATTCTTTAAGATTAAAATTACAAATAACAAGAAAGTAGAAACAGTGACGATAGAACGAGTATTGGGATCCAAGCTAATTGAATTGCTGTAACTGGGGATTTTTAGGGATAATCGCGTCATCTTATTTACATAAAGTTACATGTCTTCTAATCCTAAGACTCGTGTTTCAATATCGTATTTTGCCATCTCTTTGTGCCTTAAATGTTCCACTTTTTCCATGAACGTTGAATGAACATAATTATTCTCTGGCATCCGTTTAACTTCTGCTATAAGGGCTTTTTTTCCACTTGATTTAAGAGCTACAATATCAATTTCATAAGAGTTTAATCGTTCTTTGTTTGTAGAACTTTTAGTTTTCCACCAGGAACCAATTTCTTTAAACCCACCTTCTTCTGCTAATTTCTGTTTAAAATAGTTTTCTAACACTTTGCCTGAATAAGTCTGATAATCAGCCTTTGCTAGTTGACGCAGGTCTTCAAAATTCTGTAGTTCAATATATGAACGATTCCGTTCGATGTATTTAAACCAGAAATTTAGAAAATTATCTCCAATAATATATCGTACATTTTTCTTAGTACCTGGTTTCGCAAAAATAGGCCGTTCGCGAGTTATCAAATTATACACATTTTCTAATTTACTTAAATGACCTCCGATAGATATCCCCCCTAGTACTGACTCTATTTCCCCTTGTGTATAATGCCCATTTGCTATTTCTAATAAGATGGAAAAGTAAATGCCATAATTTTTTCCAAATTCAGTAATCAACAAATTACGTCCTTCATCTATAAACAAGGAATTTTCTGAAAAAACGAAGTCATATATCCGATCAACAGAAAGTGCTTGATTGTCACAGAATAACTCTACATATTTAGGGATTCCTCCAGTCAGTGTATACAAAGCTAACAGGTCATCATTACTATATCCGGGCGCAAAATCCTCCATAATTTGTTTTAGCACTTTTGTATTGAAGGACCGAAGACATAAAATATTGTCAGCACGTCCGAATAATGGTTCTCCATGATCCGTGAATATCTTTTGCATCAATGAATATACAGAGCCGCTAATTACAAGATTTATTTTAGTTTCTTGCCGATATTCATCCCAAAGATTTTGCATATCACTAAAAACATCGGGTCTGATATTATAAAACTCCTGAAATTCATCAATAACAATATTAAAAGAACGTGTTTTTCCTATTTCGAAAAGATATTGTATCAAAGTAGTAAAGTTAGATATGCCATCCGGAATAAAAATAGATAATGTCTCGCGTACTATTTTTATAAAATCTGCGACTAATATACTCTCTGCTTTTCTTCCAATGAAAAAATATACAGTAGGTGTTCCCTTCAGAGCTTGTTTTATAAGACTGGTTTTTCCAATACGCCTACGGCCTGTTACCACAATCATTCTGGAATTTTGACCAAATGCAAGCTCTTGTACACGCTTCAATTCTGCAATTTCTTTCTCTCTATTATAAAACTTCATAATCAATAAATTTTTCTCAACGGCTGTTGAGTCAACCGTCGTTGCAAAAATATGAAATAAATTAAGAACAGCCAATTTTGCAATACTTAATTATTGATGTTTTCGCCATTTTTAGAGTTCATCCGAAAGAAAATAGAATAATAAAATAATGAAAATAAGTGACTTTATTGAGAGAAAAATCACTTTAATTTTACTTGAAAAAGATGTAAAGCACAACACAGTAACAATACGCTAATTTATAATATTCAGATTATCAAATAGATACAACAAGGTTTATTAGTTTGGACAGGACCCGGAAAACCAACTTTGCACGGATGACTTCGCCGGACATTGGGCACACAATGCCAATCTTTCTGTAAAAGCTATCATGGGAGTGGCCGGATACAGCGAAATGGCTCGGATGCTCGGATTGAATGATGTAGCTGAAAAATATGCTGTTATAGCTAAGAAAATGGCAGTGAAATGGGAAGAAATGGCGAATGAGGGAGGTCATTACCGTCTGGCTTTTGACCGTAAAGATACCTGGAGTCAAAAATATAACATGGTTTGGGATAAGTTGTGGAACCTGAATTTATTCCCTAATAATGTTATCAGAAAAGAGATTAACTATTA
>ERZ780067.700-NODE-700-length-10793-cov-6.23189_pt1 | contig 10793 bp, 8 predicted proteins | sample MGYA00511841_ERZ780067 | MGnify/ENA primary metagenome ERZ780067 (study PRJEB29588, sample SAMEA2143295) | human gut metagenome | biome: human gut; feature: human-associated habitat; material: faeces | place: Denmark | collected 2008/2010 ... | reverse complement strand
CCGCCGGGACCGGCCCCACCCGACGACCGACAAAGCCCGATAACAGCGGCGGCGCTTCTTGGTTCGTTCTTCTCGCTGCTGAGAAGAATGAACATACCCCGCACTCAATGCGGGGTCCAGTAAAGTGTCGCTTGCGGGTACCAGCCTTTGCCGGTATTTCTGGATACCGCGTCACAGCGCGAAATGACATGAACGGGTATCCCTGGATACCGCGTCGGAGCGCGGTATGACATTAAACAAAAACCCCTGCAACTCGCACGAGTTGCAGGGGTTTGTCATTGCGGGGGTTTGTCAGATCGATAGTGTGTGTTATCGATTACTTGTTCAAGGCGGTAGCTACGTCTACGGCGCAAGCTACGGTGCAACCTACCATGGGGTTGTTACCAATACCGAGGAAGCCCATCATCTCTACGTGGGCAGGTACCGACGAAGAACCGGCGAACTGAGCGTCGCTGTGCATACGACCCATCGTGTCGGTCATACCGTAAGAGGCGGGACCGGCAGCCATGTTGTCGGGGTGCAGGGTACGGCCCGTACCACCACCCGATGCAACGGAGAAGTATTTCTTGCCTCTCTCTACGCACTCTTTCTTGTAGGTACCGGCTACGGGGTGTTGGAAACGCGTGGGGTTCGTCGAGTTACCCGTGATCGATACGTCTACGCCTTCGTGCCACATGATGGCTACACCTTCGCGTACGTCGTCAGCACCATAGCATTTTACTTTGGCGCGTTCGCCTTTGGAGTAGGGGATTTCACGAACCACTTTCAATTCGCCCGTATAGTAGTCGAACTGAGTTTGTACGTAGGTGAAACCGTTGATACGCGAGATGATTTGTGCAGCGTCTTTACCCAGACCGTTGAGGATGCAACGGAGGGGCTCTTTACGTACTTTGTCGGCTTTAGCGGCAATTTTGATAGCACCTTCAGCAGCGGCAAACGACTCGTGACCGGCCAGGAAAGCGAAGCATTTGGTCTCTTCGCGGAGCAGACGGGCAGCAAGGTTACCGTGACCGAGACCTACTTTACGGTCGTCGGCTACCGAACCGGGGATACAGAACGACTGCAGACCGATACCGATGGCTTCGGCAGCGTCGGCGGCGTTTTTGCAACCTTTCTTCAAGGCGATGGCGGCACCTACTACATAGGCCCACTTGGCGTTCTCGAAGCAGATGGGTTGAGTCTCCTCGCAAGTTTTATAAGGATCGAGTCCGTAAGATTCGCAGATGGCGTTGGCCTCTTCAATATCTTTGATGCCGTTGGCGTTCAAGGCAGCAAGAATTTGCTTGATACGACGGTCTTGACTTTCAAATTTCACTTCTCTAATCATAGTCTCTTCCTCCTTATTTTATTCGTTACGGGGATCAATATATTTCACTGCACCGGCCTCTTTGGTGAAACGACCGTAGGTACCGGTTACTTTCTTGAGAGCCTCGTTGGCGTCGGTTCCTTTTTTCACCTCTTCCATGAATTTGCCCATGTGAACAAATTCGTAGCCGATGATTTCGTCGTTTTCGTCGAGAGCCAGCGTCTTGATGTAACCTTCGGTCATTTCGAGGTAACGGGGACCTTTGGCCAGCGTACCGTACAGCGTACCTACCTGGCTGCGCAGACCTTTACCGAGGTCTTCGAGACCGGCACCGATCATCAGACCGCCTTCGGAGAAGGCCGACTGGGTACGACCGTAAACGATTTGCAGGAAGAGTTCGCGCATAGCCGTGTTGATGGCATCGCAAACGAGGTCGGTATTCAAGGCTTCCAAGATGGTTTTACCGGGGAGAATCTCCGATGCCATAGCGGCCGAGTGAGTCATACCCGAGCAACCGATAGTCTCTACCAGAGCTTCTTGGATAACACCGTTCTTTACATTCAACGTCAGTTTGCAAGCACCTTGTTGAGGAGCGCACCAACCGATACCGTGGGTCAAGCCCGAAATATCAATCACTTCTTTTGCTTTCACCCATTTTCCCTCTTCGGGGATAGGAGCCGGCCCGTGATTAGGACCTTTCTTTACAACACACATGTGTTCTACTTCGTGTGAATAAACCATAATTCGCTCTTTTTATTTGATGAGTATTTTTATGCTCTTTTCAGCGGTACAAAGATAAGTCTTTTTCTTCATGTAAACAAGGGCTTTCCCCGGGCAATCGCATCAAAAAAATAAGGGAACCGGCATATTTATACCTCCCCGACCGGCGAGACGAAGGGCAACCTGTAGGCGGCGATGCCCTGTTCTCGATAAAGCAAAGTCCCGGCCTCAAGAGCCGGGACTTGATTCTGTGCATTACGCAATTTCTGTTTCTCATGCTATCGCGGGCGACATGCCGCTGTAACGACAGCACTTACCGCACGACCGCTTTCCGCACGGTATCGCCCACCTGCACGATATAGACTCCACCGGGCAGCGTGATGGTGCGGTCGGTTCCCCGATATACCGGGCGACCTTGCAGGTTATAGACGGTAACCGGGGCTGACGTGCCCGCTATATGCAACTGGCCGGGGGTAGTGAAGATGCGGAGGTTATCCCCATCGACCGACTGGATACCGCTCACCTCGTTGCCGGTGAGCTGCACGAGAATGGCAAAGATACGGTAGTTCACCCCTTCGCCCACGGGGACGAGAAGCGTATATACCTCGCCCGGTTCAATGTCGTCGCTACCCGTATAGTAGAGGTAGCCGTCGGCTATGTGGGCGTCGAGTATGCGGGTGTCGCCCGAGGGTGTACCCAAGTAGGCTCCTTCGGGAATTTCGGGCAGGGCAATGGAGTCGCTATGCCCGGCAGCAATCATGCCGGTAGCCATCTTTTCACCCGGCCATTCTCCCTTGTCAATGGTAATGTCAAACGGGGTTTGCCCATACCATTGGCCCTGGTTGTCCACCAGAGTGGACAGGATATGGTACGACCCGGCATCGACCGGCAGGCCATAGGCGAACGGCTCGATGGTGTCCGTACGGTAGGCATAAACCGCACAAAGGCTGCCGGGAATACCTTCTACCGTGAAGTCGATACCAGCCTCTATCGGGGCTTGGTCATACGCCGGGTTTCCGGGCGTAATGTCCAGCGCAATATCCGTCCCGTTCGTATTCCGTTTGTACACACCATAGGGGAAGCCCTCGCGATACCCGGTCACACCTTCGCCCACCGGTATGGCTATGGCTCCTTCCGTCAAGTAGTCTGTGATTGTCGGCTCCACGAAAAAGCCACCTTCAACGACGTTGTAATTGCCCCATACCTGGTTGACCTCAAACCTGCCCATATATCCCCCCTTAATGGATAATTGAGTACCATCTTGTCGGTTGATAAAGATGTCTTTGTCACGAAATTCATCGCCCGGGGCCGAGTTATTGATGATAACACCGCCTGTGATGGAGATAGTGTCCACCCAGTTAGTCGAAACGCCGGCTCCGAAATAACCGATATTACCGGAAATGAGACCACCGTTGATAACGAGGGATCTCGCTTGATTCATGTAAATTCCTCCACCCGAGTTGGAGCCCTCGCAAACATTGTCAATAATCAGACCGCCATTGAGCGTAAACTGGGAGTAGAGATATCCGTAAATCGCTCCGGCATCTTTTATCCCGTTGTTGCCCGATATTTCTCCACCGTTCATCACGAAGTGTGCTCTCGATCCTGAGATATAGACACCACCTCCTTTGTCGGCTCTGTTGCCCCATATCTTGCCCCCGTTCAGGGTCAAAGCCTCATAGGCAAATATACCTCCACCTCCCGAAACCGAGGTGTTACCGGCCACTTGACCGCCGTTGATGACAACCCTTCTTTCCATCTCACCCGGCTCATCACTACTATCCCAGATAGCGATACCGCCACCCCCGATAGGGCCTAAATTAGTGCGAGTAGATCGATTGCCGGCTATCGCACCGCTTTCGAGCGTGAAGCAAGCTCCCTCCCCATCGACAAAGACACCTCCAAGGGTAAGGCCACCGGTAATTACACCGCCATCAATCACGCCGATGGTATCGGCTGCCTCATATTGTGTGTCCCACTCGTCCGACCCGTCGTCGAACACGAACCGTCCTTCCTCATTTCTATAATACCGGTGCTGGTGCTCCGGAGCTTCGCTCCCCTCTTGACAGTCGCACACCGTGAGTTTGGAAGCATCGACACTGACAACCGGGTTGTCGCCCAGGCCGGTCAGTTGGTAACCATTCAGACACAGGGTAACCACCGCTCCGTCGGCTATGACGAGGTCGGCTTCCAGCCTGGTGTCGCCGGTGAGATAATACATGGCCGGCTGCTCGTCGGTAGAGCCGGCCCCAATCGTGCCCCCGCTTGCCGGTAACGGAATCCATCCGTCGCTGTGGTCGTGGGCACTCAACTGTGAGGTTGTCATTATCGCCAGAAAGGCGATGGCTGTGTAAAGCGATTTCATATCTTCAAGTTTTTAGTGATGGCATCTGTTGTCTCCCTGTCGGGTCAAACAAAAATAACCATAACCCAAAGGCAAAACAACCGCCATCCCCCCCTTACAGAGCAATTTTTGTTGATAGAGCAAAAAAAATTGTTGATAGAGCAAAAATTTTATGTGAATTGGGTGCTGAATGACAGAAAAGGCACAAAAAAACAGGGCTGCCTTATTGCTCCTCTACAAAACTCTTCCTCCACTTGGAGGGCGAGCACCCCTCCTTTTCGGTAAAAATCCGGGTGAAATAACTCAGCGAGAGGAACCCCGACTCCTCGGATATGGCTGCAATCGTCAACTCGGGATGCTCCACCATCTGCTGCTTGGCATACTCGATGCGCAGCCCGGCAATCCACTCGCGGAACGAAGCCTGATAGACAGACTTGATGTAGTCAGAGAGGTAGGTGCGGTTGGTGCCCAACTCGAGGGCCAGGTCGCCGATAGTCAGCTTCGGACTGGTATATCTCTGACTCCCAATCCAGGCGGCGAGGCGTATTTCCAGCTTCTTCCGATACGGCTGCGGGCCCAGTAGCATTTCCTCCTCGACGGGAACAAGGTCGTCGGCATCTTCATCTTCGAGAGGTTCCTGCTCCAGGATGCTTTCCACCTGTTCGTAGAAAAGCAGGTAGTTGATGTAGGAGCCATAGAGGTAAATGTAGAACGGTATGGAAGAGAGCACCCACAGGAAGAGATACCGGTCGGGCAGGAAGGTGAGCACCCCACAGCTGACCCCATAGATGACCGCCCACCAGGTGAAGATGGACATCCAGCGGATATAGGCCGCGATATACTCGGAGTGCGTGTCGTCGAACAGGCGGACCGCCCATCGGTAGGTGCGGATGAGCCTGCGGGCCAGCCAAAGTCCATAGGCCAGCAACCACAAGTCCAGGAATACCAGTCCCACCTGCTGCACGGGACCCGAAGGCACGGCTATGAGAAGGAGGGCCGAAAGGGCGGTGAACAGCGCCCAATAGCCCATGTGCCGCCAGAAGCGACGGCGGGTCAGGAAAAAGCGGTCGAGCAATATGGTAAGGGCTGCACTGAACAACCAATATACCATGAAATAGGTAGAGAAGTTCATCAGGATAGCTTCCTGCTCGTGGAGAGGCCGAAGCCCGCAAAAGAGGTGTACCGAATAGTTGGCACTCAACACCAGCAAGGCTACACCCATGATGCGGCGCGAACGCAGATAGTTGACGAATATGGGCTTGTCGGGAGTTTTGCCCACCAGAAAATAGCCGGCAAAAAACAGCATCAGCACCAAGGCTATGCCCAATGAATAATCATAGAGAGCAAGATTCATCTTTTCACACTTTGCGACAACAAGATACAAAGGTACAAGGATTTCCGGTTAATTCGCACTCGGAATCGGTCCAAAAAATCAAGATTGTCATTCATACTCGCAGGAATCGCTCCCGGAGGCTTCGGCGGGAATGATACCCATCTTTTTCATCAGGAAACAGGCGTTCATGTTGCGGGCAATGCCAGGTTGCAGGCGATAGGTGAAAGTGAGTTCGTCGCCCTCGATGGTGGCCTCGAACCGGTAATTGCTTATCTGCCCGGGCAACTTCTCGGCCAGTTGGCCCAGCACCAGGTCCCGGCCTCGACCAACTGCCGCACCAGGGCGAGCGAGCCGGTCTGCTTGTCGACCGAATTGGTGCCCCGCAGAATTTCGTCGAGGATGACAAAGAGTTTTTCGCCGGCACGCAACCGCACCACAATCTGCTGCAGCCGCTTGAGCTCGGCAAAGAAATACGACTCGTTGTCGGCCAGCGAGTCGCTGGCCCGCAGACCGGTGAAGAGGGGCAGCGGCGTGAAGGTCATGCTGCGGGCACACACGGGGGCTCCCATGCACCCCAGCAGGTAGTTGATGCCGATGGTGCGCAGGTAGGTGCTCTTGCCGGCCATGTTGGCCCCGGTGATGACCTGGAAGGAGCCTTCGTTTATGGGGGCCACGTCGTTGCAGACACAGCGGTCGCGGGGAATGAGGGGATGCCCCAACGCCTCGGCCTGCATCACGGGCCGACGGTCGAGCACAATCCGGGGGAAGACGTAGTGCGGATGATTGTAGCGGAAGGTGGCCAGTGAGCAGAGAGCGTCGAACTGCGCCAGCACATCGAGCCAACGGGGCAGTTGCTCGCGGTTCTCGTCGAGCCAGCGATTCAGCGCATTGAGTTGCCGCAGGTCCCACAACAGAAAGCCGTTGAGTACCGTGAAGCCCACGAAGTTACAGCGTTGGTCGAGGTTGCCGAGCAACCGGCGCAACCGGGCCACCCGCTGCGAAACCGAGCCGTGACCGTCGACACACACGCGTTGCAGTTGGCCCAGCCATTCGCTCTCGAAACGGTTTTGCTCTACCATCTCGAACAGGCATTGAGCTGCTCCTGCAAGCGGGTCACCCGCTTGGCCAGCACACCAGCCACGGCCAGCAAGGCGATAAAGGGCCACACAATCACACTGCCGGCAATCGCTCCGGCCAGCCACAAGACAACCAGAACGAGGTAAAGGACAGGGATGGCGAGAATCAGACGGTGCACCAAACGCCCCGTGCCGAAGCGGGGCAACGCGGCCAGCTGCTCCAGCAAATGGCTGTCGGCCGGGCTCTCGCCCGAGCAGGCGCCCCACGACTGAAAATCGATGCGCAGGTCGGTGCGCCGGCTCAACTCCTCGATTGCTGCCTGCCGCCGACGAATGGTGTCGGCCGTGAGGTCGGGGTTCAACATGGTGCGGGCCAGTGCCTGGCGTCCCACCGCCGTAGCACTGCGGTTGAGGTAGGCAAAAAACGATTTTGACCTTGACCCGAAGAGGTCGAGGTCGAAACTGTAATCGTGCGTGGGGTCGATAAACTCGTCACCGCCGTCGATGCCCTCGAAGCGGTATTCGAGCAGAGCGAGTTCCCGTCGAATGACACGCTCACGGCAATCGGCAAACTCTTTCCGGCGAAACCACCGGTCGTGCACCCGGGCCAGCCCCAGAAACACAGCAATCCCGGCCAGGGCCACCGAACCCCACGCCCAGGCTCCCGCATCGCGCAGCAGGTAGATGCCCGCCACGGCCCCCACAAAAACAACCAGGCGAAGCAGCCCGATGAACCGAATGCGCCCCTTTATCCGCGCCGCCTCCCGGGCGTTGGCTTCGAGACGGTCGCGGTAATCGTGTTGAATCTCTTCCATAAATCTATTCGGCTAACGGCTTGCTGATGCGCCACAGATATTTCATAATCATGCGGTCGTTATCTTTGGTCTTTTCATCCAATTGGTCATAAGGTTTGAGATAGATATGAGCGAAACAATTCTTTTCTATCTCTTTTTTATTTCTCTTTCCCGAGTCTATCAACCGATTCTCTTCAGGAGTGGTCGGCCGATACCCCTGAATCAGCCGCTCCATCACCCATCGGTTATGCTCGACCTGGGCCATTTTCTCCAACAGATCTTTATCCGCCAACAGATTCTCGGGTTCCTCCAATCCGAAGCTGCGTAACTTGGTCGGGATGGAGTGCGCGTTGTAAATATTGGACCAACGATATACCGTCGTGAGGCTCTTCCACAGCTCATCGGCCTGGGTATCATCCAAAGGCACCCATTCCTTCTTCTCCGGTTTTATTTTATTATAAATGAAATTAACCCGTTTGGCCTGCAACAGACTGCTATCGTCTATGTCGTAGCACTCGTCGAGCATGCCGAAGGCCCTCAGCCCATTGTACTGACGGGCCTGCCGCACCAGCTCGATGGTCGAGCACGACACGTTTTGCCGCACCAATATCGAGAGGGCTCTTTTATAGACCTCCTGCGGCATGTAGAGAGCCGTAGCAATGCTCTTCTGGGGCACCTCGAAACAGATAGCGATAGTGAGCAAACTCCGATTTTCGGCACTCGTCCATGATTCGAGCAATTTCTGTACCAGCCGACTCTCGACCGCTCCCTTTACGAACTCAAACTCAATGTCGGACAACCCCGTGCCCTTATGCTCATAACTGCGCGAGTCATCAAGTGTATCGACTACCCGATAGTCGCATTGCTCAAAGAGCGCACTATATCGGCCTCGCAGCATATCGAACTCGGTATCGGCATTCAGGTCGATAAAGGTGATGCGGGTTTTCAACTTGGGGTCTCGCACAAAGTTGGGATAGTGAGCAATGTGCGCTGCCTTCATGGCCAGAGCCACCCCCATACTGGTCATGCCCACAATGACCAGGTGCACATGGCGATTGCTCTCGTAGTCGATACCTTCGCCGTCGAGCGGAGTATAGACAATAGGGGCTACACCGTCGTTATGCGGGTCGTATTTCCCCCACACCAACACCTTCTCGGCCCAGGTCTCGTAGAAGTTGAAGGGCAGAAAATCGATTAACTTCTCGGTCCGTTTGTCGTACTCCGTTTTCAAAGACTCCAATTGAGCCAAATCCGATTGATTATCTTTCAACGAATTACGCATTGTCGTGTACCACAAATTGTCGGTATCGGTACGTTTTTTAAACACCGTTTCGATGTCGTTCCGCTGGAATACGGCAAAGGTCGATTGTGCCTCGAACAAGACATGACACCGCTTGCAACCCGCCAGCTCATCACTCACCAGTCTTTTCAAACCGCTCAGCGTTTTGGGGGTATAATGATTCCGCAAAATACGGTTAATCAACGTCACACTCTCGATATTGACTGAATCGTGATCGGTCTCGCCCTCCTCTCCCAAGAGGAAAATCTCCCGGCAATAGGGCAGGCGCAGAGCCTCCAGGTCCTCACGCGAATCGCGCCCGCCATGCAGGATAATGGTGCGACGGTCTATCTCGGCATCGAGTTTCGACAACAGTTCGTGGCGTACGGTCTCTACCTCGCTGGTCGTCTGAATTACAAACAGATAGGGTACATCTTTAACTCGATTGTCGCTTTGCGCCTTTCGGTACAGTTGCTTGATGAGCCCAATGGCCATCCTGTCAAAACCGATAATCACATAATGATTCTTGAATTTATAACTTATCTGTCCCTCACGGGCACGCTCTACCCGGCGGTCGATGATATTCGAGAAAATCGAAATGAGCAACCCGCCCATTAACACAGAACCTGTAATCGAGATAAACAAGGTCAGCACCCTGTTGCCCGTCCCCTCGACCACATACTGGTTGCCCGGGTCGGCAAAATGGTAATAGACATCGAGCAGAATGTTGCGCGGCTCGTTCTCCTTGATGGTGAGCGTACAGCCGGTGACCCACTCGATAACGATAAACAGCAGTATAAAAAAGGCAATAACTACCACCAAAAACAGCAACTGCCACCGAATGCCCGACGACAAGATGCGGTCGATACCGATTACCGGGTATCTGAAAAGCTCCTTCAACCGTTTCATTTCCGTTTTACGATTTCAAACCCCGCCGCTTGGATAAACCGCAAGGTCCCCAGGGCTGTATTTCGGTCATACGCTTTCTCGATTTCGGGCAGCTCTTCATAAGGCACCAGGCAAGGGTGCGTCTTCGCCACGTCGTCCCGACGCTCGCCATAGCGCCACCCTTCGGCCAGGCGCGACTGGGCCCACACCTCATGCACATTTCTTGCCAAGGCTTCGACCAGCGGAGTCAACGCCTCGGGCAGCACCTCGCCCGAGGTATCGAGCGGTGCCGGCGTATAGGATTCTTTTCTCATGATTCTACGGATAAACGATTTTTTAATTTTAATAACAAAGATAGTATTATCGGGGAACCGAAACAAATTTCACACCGTCAATCCTACAAAAATCTGTCGAGAGTCCATCTCACCGCAACTCGAGCGTGCGCTGCATCACAAGATGCTCGTGCAGCTCATCGGTCTCGAGATAGAGATTCACCTGATAACGCCCGGCCCGGAATGTGTCGACGGAGCCGTCGGAACGCTCGTACCAAAAGGTTCCCGAAATCTCGAAATCTTTATAGAAGAGGCTCTGCGGGTCGAAAGGCTCGGTCTCCCGGTCTCTGGAACAGGAGTATATGAGATTGCCGTCCAGATAGAACCGGAAGGTCAGTTTCAAGGGGTGACCCGCCTCGAGAGAGCGCCACTGAAATCCGGCAATCATGTACTTACAGGCATTGGCCCTGAACTGGAGTTGTCGGGCCACACCCCCTTCGAGGAGAGAGAGTCCGCAATCGTAAGCAACCCAGTCTGTCATCTCCTTCTCGTCGTTGTAGAAGTAGAACACCAGAGCCACCGGCTCAATCCAGCCACGCTGCATGGGCGACTTTTCGACCTCGAACTGCCCGCTGCCCACCTGCCGCCCCTTGTAACAAAGCAGATAGGTGTAACGTCCCGGGTCGTAGGAGTTGCCCGAATCGCTGCCCCAGCCGCACATCTGCAACCAGCCTCCGCCCGGGTCGAGGGTCACCGTGTGGGCAAATCGGCTCTGCTTGTC
>ERZ780067.697-NODE-697-length-10806-cov-5.74235_pt1 | contig 10806 bp, 4 predicted proteins | sample MGYA00511841_ERZ780067 | MGnify/ENA primary metagenome ERZ780067 (study PRJEB29588, sample SAMEA2143295) | human gut metagenome | biome: human gut; feature: human-associated habitat; material: faeces | place: Denmark | collected 2008/2010 ... | reverse complement strand
GCCGGAGGCTGCCAGCAGCATGCCGCTTTTCTGGATAAAATCTCTTCGGGATATTTTCGTGGGTTTCATATTGTTTCCTGTGGTTATGTTGTATAATGGTTTAGTCTTTGATATCGCTGCAAGTAAGTATGTTGGGGTAGGCGGCAAAGCGGGTGAAGTCGTCGCTGGCCGGATGCCCCGGTACCGGAATGAAGTAGTGTCGCTCTTTGTTCCAGGCATTCTCGCCAAACAGTACGAACGAGAGCTTGTATTGCGAGATGACGGGATAGAGGTATTGTGAGAAGAAGTTCGAGATTTTGATACCCTCCATGCCGGTACAAGTAATGGCCGGTATCTTTCGGTTCTTCCTGGCAAATTGGGTAATGACAGCCAAGTTGCGGTTCAGCTCTTGTATGAATTTTTGCCCGTCGTACTCTTCGGTTTGCAGTAATAGGGAGCTGACTCCTATTATGTCGACAAACTTGTTGCCGGGGTAGTAGGCAGGCAGGCAGGCGGTAGACCGGTTGTTGTAGACCGAGTAGGCGTAGAGCAGGTTGTGCACCTGTTTCTGGTCGCGCAGGTAGTTGACGGTGAGGGCCCAGAGCTGTTTATAGTCGTCGGCCTCACACAGTTGGGAGTTCCACCACAACGGTTGGTCATCGTTGTGGGCATGGAACGGTTGGAATATGACCGGAATCGGTTCGCCTGCTTCGTCTTTCAAGGAGGCAAAGAAGTCGGCCACCTTGTCCAGCGAAGCAAGGAACTCATTCCGAACAGAGTCATTCTCTACGATCAGTTTCACGGCATCGTGCCGGCTGCAATCGCTCGCGTCGCCTCCCGTCACGGGGTTGCTGGCCCGCCAGGTAAAGAGCGATATGCCTCCCTGGCGATTCACCTCGCGCACATAGTCGATGAGCGTGGCGAAAGCAATGGAATCGCCATTCAACCGACTGCCATGCTCGATGTTCCCGATGTCCCAGCCAAACACGGCCGGGTAGTCGCCGCACACCGACTTTACATCGGAGCGGCCCCTCTCCTGGAACCATTTGTAACCATAGGCCAAATCGTCTTGATGGCCGAGCATGATACCCTTGTCCAACTCGTGTTGCAACTTCAGGTACAGTTTTACTGTCCCGGCCGAGGCCTTCCCGTCGCTTATGGCCGGGGAGTTTTTCCCCTTTTGGTTGGTAGAGCCACAAGCGACGAGCAGGGCCGCGTTCAGGATCAGAATCAGTTGAATGATGCGATTTCTCATTTCTTACAAATTCGATATGACCACACGATGTCGCAGGTCGTTTTCGAGGATTAGTTCAAATAGTTGTCGCTGCCTTCCCAGCCGGCGTTTTGGGTAAGTACGCCGCCCGACAGGTCGATTTGCGTTTGCGGAATCGGCAAGAAACCACCGGTTTCGGCACGGAACTCGATATTCTTGGTAGCGGCATTGGCTTGACCACGGCGGTTGTAGGTGACGATGCCGGTCTGGTTGGCCGTAATCTGGTCTTCGTCGTGCCAGCGCAGCAGGTCGTAATAGCGGATACCTTCAAAGGCCAGTTCGAAGCGGCGTTCGGCCTTGATGTTTTCGAGCGTGGCCGGAACCGAACCCAGGCCCACACGGCTTCTCACGCGGTCGAGATACTGTTGTGCGTTGGGAGCACCCAGCTCGGCGGCCATGAGCAGCACGTCGGAGAAGCGGATGATAATCAGGTCTTGAATATTGTCGCGCTGGTAGTCGGTACCCTCCATGCCATAGAGCTCGTGGCTGAAGTTGTGGACGTCGGTTTTCGTTTCGTCGGTCCACACGTTGATAGGCATGTATTTCTTCTGGAAGTAGCAGGTATTGTCTTCCTGGTTGCCGCCGCCGAAGTCGAAGTCGGCCACCTCGTCGGTGTTTCTGACATCGAGCACCGAGGCATCGCGACGCAAGTCGTTGGGATCCCAGTCGTCATAGATTTTGGGGTTGACCGTACCCATGCCCCAGCCTTGACCGAAGGGGAAGGTCTTGGTGTAGTTCTGTTCGCGGAAACCCGAGTAGAGGCAAATCTGGTTGCTCTTCTGTTGAGGCGAGTTCCAGTCGTTGGCCAACGACGAATACTTGATCGAGAATACCGTCTCGGCCGTACCGTCACCGGCCCAACTGAGGTTGTTGTCGGCCGTATACTTGTAATCCTTTACATAGGAGTAGGCCCACAGGTTGCGGAAGTCGGGCAGCAGGTCGTGGCCGCTGTTCTCCACACAGTCGACAATCCAGGTGACTACCTGGTCTTTCGTTATCTGAGAGCCGTCGGCCAGAGGCAGAGTTGCGGTCTGGTAGTAGCCGGTATAGAAGAGGAAGACACGGGCCATCAAGGCTTCGGCAGCCCATTTGGTTACCCGGCCCAGGTCTTTGGCCCGGTCGATGTCCTGGAATTTCACGCTGGGCAACAGCTCGATGGCCGTCTTCAGGTCGGTAGCGATTTGTCCGTAGAGTTCGGTAGTCGATGCCTTGGGAATGTTTACCGGCTCGGGATTGAGTACCAGAGGTACCTGTCCGAACATACGAGCCAGGTCGAAGTAGAAGTAGGCACGCAGGAAGTGGGTCTCGCCCAGAATCTTGTTTTTCGACTCCTCGCTGTTCCATACCACCTGGTCGAGGTTGGAGAGCAGGTAGTTGCTGCGGTATACCCCGAAGTACATGGCACGCCACGGGTTGTTGAACATGTCTTCGCTGCTCTTCTTGAACTGGTCGATAGCCTTGCAGCTCTTATCGTCGGGACCACCGCCGCCCAGACGGTCGTCGGACATCAGTTCCGAAACGAAGAAGAGGCTGCCCAGCGGCTCGGGGCGTCCCAGAATAGAGTATACGCCCGTGAGCAGTTGCGACACATCGGCTTCGGTGCGCGGGAAGTTGCTCGAGTCTTTCTTGGTCTTGTTGCTCGAATCGAGAAAATCCTCACAACTGGTGAGCAAGAGGATACCGATCATAAAATACAATATCTTTTTCATATCGTGATTTCTTTTTTGCGGTTAAACGGTTTTTGGTATGATGAGTTAGAATTTGAGGTTAACACCGAACATGTAGGTGCGAGAGCCGGGATAGTAACCCAGGTCGATGCCCGAGGTCCAGTTGTCGCCACCTCCGTAACCTACCTCGGGATCCATACCCGAGTAGTTGGTAAAGGTGAAGAGGTTTTGTACACTGGCATACAAGCGCAGTTGCGAGATGAATTTCGATTTGATCAGGCGGCTGAAGTCGTAGCCCAGCGTCACGTTGCTGATGCGGAAGTAGTCGCCGTCTTCGATATAGAGGTCCGATACGTAGCCGTAGTTGATGGAGCTGCCGTTGATCGAGGGCAGACGGTTCGAGGTACCCTCGCCGTGCCAGCGGCCCAGAATCTCGGTAGTGTAGTTGTCGAATGTCGTGTTGGTGTTGTTACGGTACGACTTGGCAATCTGGTTGCCGGCTACACCATAACCCGTGAGCGAGAAGTCGAAACCTTTGTAACCCAGGTTTATCGAGATACCGTACGTTACATCGGGGTGGGGGTCGCCGATAAAGGTCTTATCGCCGTCGTCGATGGAGCCGTTGTTGTTCAGGTCCATGAAGATGACATCGCCGGGTTTGGCATCGGGCAGGATTTTCTTGGTAGCACCGGTCTCGGGGTCGGTCCAGGTATACGAGTCGATTTGTTCCTGGTTCTGGAAGATACCGTTCGTCTTGTAGCCGTGGAAGAAACCTACGGGTTGTCCCACTTCGGCACGGGCCAGATAGGTGGTGTTGTGGGTAAGGATGTTGGAGGTACCGTTGATGAAGCCTTCGCCGTTATCGATGCTGAGTACCTCGTTGTGGTTGTACGACATGTTGCCTTTGATGCTGTAGGTAAAGTCGCCCACCTGGTCGGTCCAGTCGAGAGCAATTTCGACACCGGTGTTTCTGATGTCACCGCCGTTGATGTAGGGGGCGTCGGTACCCCAGATACCCAGGCCTTGCGGTTTCACGAGCCAGCCGAGGGTCAGTTTTTCGTACCAGTCGAACGAGAATCCCAGACGGCCTTTCAGGAAACGGGTATCCAAACCGATATCGGTCTGACGCGAAGTCTCCCAGGTGAGGTCGGGGTTGGCAATCTTGTCGGCATAGGCACCGATGGTGTAGGCCGACTTGTCTTCGCCGAAGTAGTAGATGGCGGCGTTGGTGGCGTTGCCGATGGCGATGGTCTCGAGGTAGGCGAGGCGGCCGATGTTGCAGTTACCGTTCTCACCCCAGCTGGCGCGGAGTTTCAACTGGTCCATGAAGTTCACGTTTTCTTTGAAGAAATTCTCCTCGTGGATGTTCCAACCGGCCGATACCGAGGGGAAGTAACCCCAGCGGTGACCGCGGGCGAAGTTGGACGAACCGTCGGCACGCATCGTTACGCTGGCCATGTATTTACCTTTGTAGTCGTAGTTGACACGACCGAAGAACGAGACGATACCGCCGTCGTCCCAGGGCGAACCGGTAGCGGTGGTTGTTCCGCTGGTCACGGTCTTGACGTTGCTCAGGTAGGCATATTCAAACGAGTCGAACTCCGAACCCTTGTTCGAACCGGCCAGGTTTTCACCGAATCCCCAGCGCTCGAGCGAGTTACCTACCAATACGTTGAATTTGTGGAAGTCGTTCAGCGTGAAGTCGTAGGAAACCGTGTTGTCCCAGCTCCATTGCAAGCCGTTCCACGAGCTTTGAGTTACCTTGTCCTGGTCCGAGAAGTTGACCGAGTTCAACCGATAGACCGGCGTATATTCGCGGCTGGTACCGCCGTTGGAGGTAAAGCGGGGCGGCACCCGCCGTTGTAGGCATAGCCGAAGGTCGAGCGCCATTTCAGGTTCTTGATGGGTTCGAAGATGAGGTAGAGGCTACCGCGCACCGAGTAGTTTTTGCTGGTTACGCGCGAGCGCAGGTAATCCATTTGAGCGATGGGGTTTACCGACTGGTAGTCGAGCCCTTCGAGCGGGTCGTGGTAGTCGCCGTTCTCGTCGTATACGGGGAGCAGCGGGTTACCGGCCAGGGCGCTGCGCACGTCGTTCCAGTAGATGTTGCCGGTACCCATACCCAGGCCCGAGCTGCTCACGTGGCCGGCCGTAAGGGTCTCGCCAAAGGTAAGTATGTTGCGGTCGCCGCTGCGGATGACGTGGTGCTCCGAGTTTAAACGCAGGGTGTAACGCTCGTAGAGCGATTTCACTTCGGGATTCTCCAGACCGATAACCGGCTCTTGCGACGTGTAGGAGAAACCGAACGAGAAATTGGAGATGTCGTTACCGCTGGTCACGTTCACGGCGTGTCCCATTTGCGGAGCATTCTCGAGTGTCATCTCTTTCAGCCAGTTGGTGCCGGCGAAAGTACCGTTGTCTACCCCTTCGAGAATACTGCCGGGAATACGGTCGGCAAAGTATTGGCGGTCGTAACCGGCCTCGTTGAGGATTTCGAGATACTGTTTGGCATTCAGGGGTGTAGCCGTCTTGGCCAGGTTCTGGAAGCCGATGTAGCCGTCGTACTCGATGGTGGCTTTTCCCTTTTTACCCTGCTTGGTAGTTACCAGAATAACGCCGTTGGCGGCACGGGCACCGTAGATGGCGGCCGAGGCAGCATCTTTCAGCACGTCGACCGATTCGATGTCCGAGGGGCTCAGCATCGAAATATCGCCGTTGGGCACACCATCTATAATATAGAGAGGATCCGAGGTGCCGATGGTACCGAGACCACGGATGGTTACTTTGAAACCGTCGCCCGGTTTACCGCTCTGCTTGATGATGTTGACACCCGGTGTTTGGCTCTGCAAGGCGCCCAGCGTATTCACCGTGTTCAGTTTGGCAATGTCGTCGCCTTTCACTTGTACGGTGGCGCCCGTTATCAGTTTCTTCTGTTGCACGCCGTAACCGATGGCCACAAATTCGTCGAGCATGTTCATGGCCGGGGTCATTTCGATAGTCAGGTAGGTTTTGCCTTTTACGTGTACCGTAGTCGTTTCATAACCCAGATACGAAACAACCAGAGCCGCATTGGGCGAAGCGGATAGCTCGAAACGGCCGTCCTTGTCGGTAATGGTTCCGTTGGTGGTGCCTTTTTCGGCAATGCTGGCTCCGATCAGCGGTTCGCCGGCCGAAACGACAATACCCGAAATTTTTGTCGACTGGGCAAATACGGAACCGCCGCACGCCATAAAAAGCAGCAAGAATACGAGGATATCCTTGATCCTCCCTCTTGTTTGTTTTTTGGTAAAGTTTTCTTTTTCCATGATTAGATTGTTGTGTGTTATTCTATGTTTTTTGCCTTGTGTCAAGTACGAAAATTTTGTATGTCAAAATTACTTCGTAGTTCTTTCGAGGGCTTGCATATATAAGTATTAGTATTTTCGTATGGTGAGGCTATGTTGTAAAAATGTAGCAAAGAGTTAAAGATATGTAGCCAGTTTTACCGGGCCGATATAATTCAAGAAAAAGCACTACATTTGTAGAGTAAAAGCAAAAGCCCTAATTCAAGAAGATTTCGTTTCACTGGACGATGATGCACACGAAAACACTACACATATTACTTAATTTGCTCTGGCTCTCTGTTTTTCCACTCTTGGCGAATACCGATAAGTTTTATGGTTTGCAGGAGGGACTCTCCAACAGTCATGTAAACAGTATCTATCAGGATAGGGCCGGTCTTATTTGGATTTGTACCGACAACGGGTTGAACAGTTTCGACGGGTTGAAGTTCAAGACCTACTACCACATACTCGACGATGAGACCTCGCTCGACAACAATTCGGTGCTGACGGTCTACGACGATACCAAAGGCAATCTGTGGGTGGGAACCACCGGCGGCCTGCAACTGCTCGACCGGACGACCGACCGCTTCACGACCATCCGTTTTTCCTACCCCTACATTACCGATTTCAGCTACATCAGCTGCATCATCGAGGACAGCCGGGGCAACATCTGGCTCTCGACCAGCCGGGCCGGTGCCATCTGTCTCAAGGGCGACGACCATCGTCCCGTCTACTACCTGCCTACCAACAGCAACATCTGCTCCGATAAAATCAATACGATATATGAAGACCGTTTCGGCAACATCTGGATTGGTTCGCAAGACAACGGTATCAGTGTGCTGAACATGGAAAACCACACCATTGTCAATTATGCACACGACCCCGACGACGAGAATTCGTTGTCGAGCAACAAGGTATTCTCGTTTGTCGAGCTCCCCGACGGCAACATGCTCATCGGTATGATCGACGGCGGTATCGACCTGTTCGACTACAACTCCAAGAAGTTTATCCGCAACTACATCCCCTCGGTCGAGGGGGCTTTCACCTTGAAGAAGGGGCTCCATAACAATATCTGGATTGGTACCGACGGGAACGGGCTTAAGAATTTCGATTACAAGACCGGGGCAATCAGCACCTACGACTCCGATTTGAACAGCGTAGACATGCACCACGCCAAGGTGCACGGTATCCTCGAAGACCGGTTGGGCAACCTGTGGCTCGTGCTCTACCAGAAGGGTATCATGATGATTCCCCAACAGGAGCGCATCTTCCACAACTGGGGCCTGAACTTCTTTCACCCCGAGTTGAATATCGGTACCGAGTGTGTGCTGAGCATTCTCGAGGACAGCGCCCGCCGCGTGTGGATAGGTACCGACGGCGACGGCATCTATCGCCTGAATGCCAACCGCAAGGTCGACCGCCATTACAGCACCGCCCAATTGCCGGCCAGTGTGGTACTGGCCATTTTCGAGGACAGCAAGAAACGCATCTGGCTGGGTACCTATCTGCACGGGCTCTATCTCTACGACGAGGGCTCCGACAGCTTCCGCAGCGTGAAACTGCACGCCGGCGGCAAGGCGGTGAAGGATATTTACACCATCGAAGAGAATGCCGACGGCACTCTGTGGATTGGTACCAACGAAAACGGCCTTTGCCTCTACAACCACGACACCGGTAAGATTACGAGCTACACCTACGATATGATGTACAGCGGCAACCAGATACCCAGTAACTCGGTGCATACCATACTCTTCGGGCGCGACAAGCAGGTATGGATAGGTACCAGTAGTGCCGGCATCAGTTGCTTCGACCAGAAGACCGGGCAGTTTCACGACTACAATGTCGAGAACGGCAAACTCAAAAACAACAACATCTACGCCGTAGCTCAGGACAAGGCCGGCAATATCTGGGTGGGGACCAAAGGCGGGCTGCACTACATCGACCTGAAGCGCGACACCATGCTGCTCTATACCGAGGCCGACGGGCTGGCCAACGCCTCTATTGCCGGCATCGAAATTGACGGGAACGGCAATCTGTGGATCAGCACCTCGCTGGGCCTCTCGTTCTACGATGTGAAGCAAAAGCGATTCTCCAACTACTACACCTCCGACGGCTTGCAGAACAACGAGTTCAGACGCGGAGCCCATTTCGGCTCCAAGACGGGCGAGCTCTTTTTTGGCGGCATCGACGGGCTCACGGCCTTCTATCCCTTTGTGCCGCATGCCGGGCACGAGCTCACCAACCTCATGTTTACCGACCTCTATTTCTATAACGAAAAAATCGAGGTGGGCGATACCGACGATGCCGTGCTGAAGCACAACATCAACGCGACCGACCGTATCAAGATCGGACACGATATTCGCAGCTTCTCCATCGAGTTTGCCGCACTCGAATACAATTCGCCCGAAAAGGTGATTTACCAGGTGAAGATGAAGAACTTCGATACCGAGTGGCGCACCCTGCCCGCCGGCAGTCGGCTGGCTACCTACACCAATCTGAACCATGGTTCCTACACCTTTATGGTGCGGGCCTTCCTGCCCGGGACGAAACCGGTCGAACGCAGTTTGCCCATTGTCATCACACCACCCTTCTGGCTCACGTGGTGGGCCAAGACCTTCTACATCCTCTGTGTGCTGGCCGCGCTTTTCCTCTTCTTCTACATGATGGAGCGCCGGGTACGTCGCAAGAAAGAGACCATTCAGAAGGAGAACGACAACCTCATCATGCAATCGAAACTCCAGTTCCTCACCGACATATCGCACGAAATCAGAACCCCGTTGACCCTGATACTCTCGCCCATAGAGACCCTGATTAAGGATACGCCCGAGGGGTCGCTGCGCAATGTCTATAAGCTCATCAACCAGAACGGGCAACGCATCCTGCGCCTTATCAACCAGGTGATGGAGATGCGAAAACTCGACCGTGGTCAGGTGAGGCTGCTGGCTGCGCCTACCGATGTGGAGCACTTCTTCCGCGAGGTATCCTCGTCGTTCGACAACATTGCCGAGGAGAAGAAAATTCGCTTCTCGTTGCAGGTCGAGCCGGGGTTGCCCAAGGTGTGGATTGATCAGGAGAAGCTCGACAAAGTGGTATTCAACGTGCTCTCCAACGCTTTCAAATATACCCCCGAGGGCGGCCGCATCGACATCACGATAGGGCGCGACGGCGACCAGTTGAGAATCTGTATCGCCGACTCGGGCGAGGGTATTCCGCCCGAACAGCGCGAGCTGATATTCAATCGCTTCTACCAGGTGCCCACGAGTGCCAACCGCAACAAGGTGGGCACGGGTATCGGGTTGCACCTCTCGCGCAGCCTCATGGAGATACACCACGGCCGCATCTATGTCGACGATTCTCCCTTTGGCGGGGCTGCGTTTGTCATCACGTTGCCCCTCGACAACAGCTATTTGAAGAAAGAGGAGATGCAGGCCGAGGGCTCCGAAAACAGCCTGGCCACACTGGTGCAGCCCGCGTTGCAAGACTTCGTCGAAGATACGCCCGAGGAACAGTCGCAGGGCTCGACGAGCACATCCCGGTACAAACTGCTGGTGGTCGAAGACGACAAGGATATACGCAAGTATCTGAAAGAGGTGCTTGGCGACTATCGGGTCATCGAGGCCGAAGACGGAGTGCAGGGGTTGGAACTCGTCATCAGCGAGATGCCCGATTGTGTGATTACCGATGTAATGATGCCCGAGATGGATGGCATCGAGCTGTGCAAGAAAATCAAAACCAACGACAAAACCTGCCATATCCCCGTCATCATGCTCACGGCAAAGACTGCTATCGAGCAGCGCATCGAGGGGCTCGAAGTGGGGGCCGACTCGTACATACCCAAGCCCTTCAACGTAGAGCACCTGCGTACCCGGGTGCGCAAGCTCATCGAGTTGCGTCGCACCATTCGCGAAAAATACGAGGGGAAACACGAGTTGCGCAAGGAAGACATCAAGATAAAGTCGGGCGACGAGAAACTGCTCGAGAAGCTGGAACAGATTGTCAAGGAGCAGATTTCCGACCCCAACCTCTCGGTCGAGACCATCAGCCGCCAAATCGGGGTGAGCCGTTCGCAACTCCAGCGCAAGCTCAAGCAACTGACCAACCAGAACCCGAGCGACTACCTCAAGACCACCCGTCTGCGCTATGCCGCCATGTTGCTGGTGACGAAAAACCTCTCCATCTCCGAGGTCACCTACGAGGCCGGCTTCTCGTCGCTTTCGCACTTCTCCAACAGCTTCCGCGACTTCTACGGCATGTCGCCCAGCCGCTATGTCGAGCTGAACCATGCCGGAGCCGCCCGGTCTGAGGAGGAGACCGACTCCGAAGCCACCGACGAGCCCAAACCGTCGGCCGACTGATTGCAGAATCTTTGCAGAATCTCCCGGGGCTGTGTCCCCGAAAGTGCGTGTAGACGGCACTTCTGCTACATAAACTGAAATCTGCGCTACATATATGAAAGAGCCGAGCCCCGCCCCGTGCCTATCTTTGCACTGTTAACGCAAATAGAATTTGAAATCATGAAAAGAGTGCAATGGATTTGGGTCGGGTTGCCGCTGTGGCTGTTGTC
>ERZ780067.682-NODE-682-length-10994-cov-22.6185_pt1 | contig 10994 bp, 9 predicted proteins | sample MGYA00511841_ERZ780067 | MGnify/ENA primary metagenome ERZ780067 (study PRJEB29588, sample SAMEA2143295) | human gut metagenome | biome: human gut; feature: human-associated habitat; material: faeces | place: Denmark | collected 2008/2010 ... | reverse complement strand
CCTCCATAATGGCAACGAGCTTTTCCTGATCGCTCAGGGAAAGCTCGTCAATCAAGGCGGCAAGGTAGTTGAGCTTATCAAGGTTTTCGTACTCGCCAAGCATCTTCTGAACGCCGTAAATGGGGCATTCGTAGTCGGTGATAAACCACTCTTCGTAGGGCTGACCGAACTCATCTTGCTTGCCGATCCCGATGCGCTCAAAGACCTTCTGCATCTCTTCTTCGGTGGTGGGGAGCTTCACCCACTCACCAACCAGCATACCCTCGTTGTACTTGCCAAGGTTCGTGACGAAGGCTTCAAAATTACCGTCCAATACGGGCATAGGCATCCTCCTTTCAGTCATCCACCATGCCGTCCGGCATGATATACAGTTCCTCAAACTCCGCGTCGGTCATGGCTTCGAGCTTCCGGACGGTCTTATACATCAGCTCTGCGATCTCGCCGTCCATGTCGTTCAGGGTGACGCCCTTCATATCGTCGATCAGCCGCTTCCGGCTGGACGTGTTGAAGCAGCACATCAGGTTGGTTTCTTCCACGGTAAAGTTTTTCATATCAGAGTTCCATATCCTTTCCTTTGTTTTTCTGCGGCTTCGTCGTGTGAGGTGGCTGGGCTTTCTGTGCGGATTTCAGCTTGTCGCGGATGGATTCGCGGGCAGCGGGCTTCTTCGGGATGGTGTCGTAGATGGCAGTCCCGGCGTCTTCCACATAGGATCGGACATACTGGATGCTTTCCGAAAAGCGAATGGGGCGGTTCTTGTCCTCGATATTCGTCAGTCGGACTTCATCGGTAGCAAAATCAACCGCGTCAATTCTGCACTTGATTCCGTCCACATTCAGCGCCGCGCCGACAGGAATGTAATCTGCGGCTTTGAGTTCCTTGAAGGTCTCGCCGTCCTTGCTGAGAAAGACATCTGCGCCGGACTTCCAGAGCTTGTGAGAACCGGCTACCCACGCGGCTTCACGGAAGCCAGTCACCGGCATGGAAGGCTTGCCGCGCACCTTCTTCTCAAGGAGCTTTGTGCCGAGCAAGGGCGCAGCTTTTTCCGCGTCCTTGCCGTACAGCTCAAAATAGCCATTCTGGGCAAAGCAGACCAGTGCGTCCGGATGCGCCTTTTTGACTACCTCATACTTCCGAAGTTCTGCAACGGGCAGAGGCGAAAGCACCTCCGTTTTATCAGCCTCCGGCAGTCTGTCACGGCGGCTTTTCTGCTTGGACAGCACTTCTGCCAGAGCATCCGCGTCCTTCGGGAGCGTCTGGTGGGTTTTGACGCCGCCATGCTCACCGACCAGAGCCATTGCTGCATCGAAGCTGCTGCGGCAGGGCGCATCCAGCACAAAGCCATCTGCGAAGATCAGCCGGTCATGATCCGGCGCAACCGAGTTCTGCGCCACATTTGCCGCCTGTTCCCGGTAGTTGATCTCAAAGACATCTCCGAAGACCTTGCCGTGCTTGACGGTTTTCGGGATAATGACGCGGGCAACGCACTCGTCGTAGGTCTGCTCCGCATAGAAACGGAAGGTGTTGTGATCTCGCGTTCCCTGAATAAAGACCTGATTTTCGTTGAGACAGTGCGTTCCGTGAGGACGGCAGAACCACATCAGTGTTTTGTCTTCGGGATTCCGGCTTTCGGCGGCGCGGCGGATAATGCGCTTGTCGATGTCGAAGTCTTCCTTGTAGCTGTCTACATGACTGTCCACGAGCTTCTGCAGCTCCGCAACGATGTCAACGTCTGTGTATTTCTTCATGCGTCTCCTTTCTCACAACTCCATGTCGTGCGTTTTGGATTTGACCGGAGACTTCTTCTCCGGCTGCTGTTTTGCGGCAGTCCTGAGCTGATCGCGGATAGAGGGCTTTTCCTGCTTCTGCTCCTGCCTGACGTATTCCAGCGTCGGCATCAGCTCACGGTAACAGCCCTGTGTTTTCCGCGCCGCATGACGGCGATGGATTTTGAACAGCGGCTCACCATTCTGCGTGACCGTGTTGCCCTCAATCCTGACGCCGTTCCGTGCCAGCAGATTGAAGGAGTGGTTAGAGGCGCGGTAGGAAGCCCGCATTCCGTCGTTGTTATAGGCAATCTGCCCCTTGAGCGTGTCCATGACGGCAGCTTTGATCTCCTTCTCCTCGGCAGTCAGTCGGTGCGCCTTCGGTGCTTTCGCTGCTTCCTCCGGCAAGGGAGCAACGGGAGACTTGACCTCCACGGTTTTTACCTCAATAGAGGCAATCTCATCATTCTCCCACGCAACGACCTCCGGGTCTCTTTCCGTTGCTTTCTCAGAAGTGACATCCTTTTGAGCTTCGGTCTGCTGACGGAACGCATCGACGAAAAGTGCGGTCAGTCCGGGATTGGGTCTATCCACAAGGAAGCGGGAGGCATTTTCCGGGCAGACATCAACGCCCTTCGCCCACTCCTTGAGGGGATGGGGAATGCGTCCGTCAAAGTCTTTCTGCTGAATGGTGTTTGCGAGGACATACCGGACGCGCTCCGGAGAGAACTGCTCAAGGACACTTTTCACGGCAGCATCCGCATCCAGCCGGTTGTCTCCGTAGTTGGAGCTGATTGCCGCTTCAATCGTTTTGCGGCATTCCACGTTTGCGGCGAGAGAAGCACGATATGACTCCAGCTCACCGGCTTCATAGGCGTAATTCGCTGTCTCGCGGTAAATAGCGGCTTCCTGCATCGGCTCTGCGGGCATTTCGCTTTCCTTCTCTGCGGACTGTGCTTTCTCTGCCAGCAGCACCTTGAGCTTGGCGTCAATGCCCTCGATCATCTCAGCCGCCGTCTTGCGGATGGTGTCCAGAGAGCTTTTCAGTTCCTTGGATTCCTTACCGGATGACCAACCAGCGATGTAGCCGAAGGAGTAGTCCGAGGTTTCAATGCCGTAACGCTGGCAGACGGTGTAGGCAACGCTTTCCGCCTCAACCTCCTTGGTGTGCCGATCCTTCTTGTCTTCGGGGGCAGTTTTCTCGTCTGGGTTGACGGCGTGGAGCTTGGCATGAGCAATCTCGTGAATGGCGGTTTTGACCGTCTGGATTTCACTCATGCCCTCCTGAATGGCGATGCGGCTTTCAACCGGAGAGAAGAATCCCTTTGCGCCGCCCGGAATATCTTCAAAGGAAATGGGGACGGGAGACTCCTGCTTGAGCGCATCGAAGAACGCCTCGTAGTTTTCAACCGTGCCTTTCAGCTCATCGACGATAATGTCCGGAAGCTCCTTGCCGTCCGTCTGAGAAACATCAAAGACACTTACCACCTTGAAGGCAGGACGAAGGACCTCAACCGTTTCCGTGACAGTTTTTCCATCTGCGCCGATCACCGGCTTCTGCGTCAAAGGATCAATCTTCTCACGCTCTTCCTGCGCCTTGTACGGCGCGGGTGCAAGAATCTTGATGCCCTTTTCGCCCTTCATGACCTGACGGTCAAAGTTGCGCTGCCACGAGGTATAACCGGCAACATAGGTTGCCTCTGGCTTCTGCATCGCAATGAGCAGCGTGTTGTTGAAGGAATAGTTGTAGAACTTGGACATCGTGCGGAGATATTCCTTGAACCGCTCGGATTCAAACAGCTCCTTGATGCCCTGTTCCAGCTTGTCCGTAATCTCGCGGACTTGCTGTGCATTTTTGTTTTCAGCCATTTGCTACCTCCTTTACTTATCAAACTCCATCTTGAAGCTGACGTATTTGCCGCCGCTGTCATCCAGCCGAATCACCGCATCGTAGAGCTGAGGCTTCTTCGGCGTGTAAAGCCCGGTCATGCGGCACCAGCCCTTGTCCAGCAGTTCCTTTGCAATCCTCTTGGTCAGCTTCTTTTTCTTGCTGGAAAAGAACTTGTTGTCTTCCCACAGGCAGAAGGAGCAGTCCTTGTTCGAGCAGTAGAAGTTGCCCTTACCGACGTAGACCGGAGAGCCGCAACGGGGGCATTTGCCGATTTCCTCTTTCCCCGTGCCGAAACGCTGGGCTTCGGCATCGGAGAGAAACGGGTAGGCTTTCACGAGATCCCCGGTCATCCGGACAATGCCGCTGAGGAAGGCGTCTGCATCCGCATTGCCGCGCTCAATCTCCATGAGCGTGTTTTCCCATTCCGCCGTCATTGCGGGAGATGTGATCTGTTCCGGCAGGACGCAGACTAGGTTGCAGCCGTCCTTGGTGGGAATGAGGGATTTGCCTTTGCGTTCAGCAAAGCCGGACTTCACCAGCTTTTCAATGATACCGGCGCGAGTCGCGGGAGTGCCGAGACCTTTCTTCTCGGTGTCATCGTCGAACTGATCGTTTCCGGCAGTCTCCATTGCAGACAGGAGCGTGTCTTCCGTGTACTGCTTGGGGGGCGTCGTGAAGTGTTCGGTGACGCTGGCAGATACACCATCCAGCATATCGCCCTCATGGACTTCGGGTAGGGACATCGCAGGATCGTCCTTTTCCTTCGTCTTGAGGGAAGCCTTGAACAGCTCTTCGACGGCTTTCCATCCGTTTTGAACGACGGTCTTCCCCTTGGTTTTGAACGCATAGCCCTCGCAGGAGAGCGTGATCTGCGTTTCCGCGTAGGTGTGCTTCTCGCCGGTTGCACACAGAAGGCGCATCCCGACAAGATTGAGGATTTTCTGTTCCGACTGAGGGAGCGCGGAAACATCCTGCTTTTCGAGCTGAACGGTCGGGAGAATGGCATGGTGATCCGTGACCTTGCTGTTGTCGGTTACGCGGGAAATGTCCGGAGTGACCGAAACGCCGGAGAAAAGCGGAAGCTGGTGGCAGACGATGGAAATGACATGACGGGCGGTGTCCTCCATATCGTCCGTGATGAACTGACTGTCCGTGCGCGGATAGGTCAGGAGCTTCTTTTCGTAGAGCGTCTGAACGAGATCGAGCGTCTGCTGGGCGGTGAAGCCGTAGTATCGGTTTGCCTCGCGCTGCAAGGTGGTCAGATCATAGAGCTTCGGAGGATTGACGGTTTTCGTCTCTCGCTTGAGAGAAGAAACGACGGCTTGCTTTTTCTCGCAAGCCGCCGCAATCTTCTTTGCTTCCTCTTCGGTTTTGACCTTTTCCAAATCGCCGGTCAGATTGCCCTTGCCGATGTGGACATTGAAATACTTTTCCTTCTGAAAGGTTGAGATTTTCCCGTCACGCTCCACCAGCATTGCAAGAGTCGGCGTCTGGACGCGCCCGACCACCAGCTTCTTGTGATAGAGCGTGGTGAAAAGGCGGGTGCCGTTGATACCGACAATCCAGTCCGCCTTCGAGCGGCTGAGTGCCGCTTCATAGAGACGGTCATATTCCTTGCTGTCCCGGAGATGCTGGAAGCCTTCGCGGATGGCGGAGTCCTCCAACGAGCTGATCCACAGACGCTTGAAGGGCTTGGTGCATCCGGCTTTGTTGTAGACCAGTCGGAAGATCAGCTCCCCCTCACGTCCTGCATCGGTTGCACAGACAAGCTCGGTGACGCGCTTGTCCTTCATGAGAGAGGACAGCACCTTGAACTGCGGGGCTTTGTCCTTCGTGACCTCAAACATCCAGCTTTCCGGAACAATGGGCAGATCGTCATACCGCCACTTGGCATACCGCTCATCGTAGGAGCTGGCGTCTGCCAGCTCCACCAGATGACCGAAGCACCACGAAACGATGTAATTGCCGCCCTCCATGTAGCCGTCCTTGCGGGACGTCGCGCCCAATACCTTTGCGATGGACTGGGCAACGCTGGGCTTTTCAGCAATGACTAAGATCAATTTTCATCACCTTCCGTTTCGGCATCCTCTGCAATCTGCGGTTCTTCATCCTCGTTGATGTACGGCTCTTCCTCGTAGCCTTCATCGTCAAAGAAGTCCATGTCCTCATCCTTGGGCTTTCTGCCCTTGACGAACTTGATGTAGTAATAAGCTGCACCCGCAGCACCGGCAAGAACGAAGATGACGAGGATCACGCCGATGTTGGATTTCTTTTCGGGTTTAGGGGCGGGAGCATCGGTTTCTGCATCCTTATCCGGCTCAGGTGTAGCGGGGGCTGTGCCGGTGCATTCGCTCATGTTGGTCTTGCAGACCGGGCAGTCTGTGTTGACATGACCGGCAGCGCACTTTTCCTTGCAGTTACAGGTGGTCAGAGCAGCCGCAGTGTCTTCATCCAGCAGCGCAAGCAGGTCGCTTTCATCGACCATGTTGAGGAAGTATGTCTGATACTGTTCCTCGTCCTCATTGATGGGTGCATCGTAGTCGATGACAATGAAGAAGGTGTTGCCGCTCTTCGTCTGGACTGTGATGAACTGCTTGTTGGTTGCCTTGTCATAGAGCAAGTCACGGGTGTAGGCGTTGCCCTCATCGTCAATCGGCTCACCCTTCGGCTTTTCCGGCGTGGGAGTGACTGCGGGCTGCTGTTCGGGCTGAGTTGCCTCCGTAACGGGAAGGTTCTGCTCGGTATCATCGGCGTAGGCAAACGCCGTGACAGAGAAGCAGGACAGAACCATGACGCAGACCGCAAGGACGGTCAGAAAACGAAACTTCTTACGCATTGTCGATTACCTCCGTATTTTCAGCGGGCTTGGTGCCGCCCTTCATGGAAGACAGGAACGCCATGATCTGATCCTTGTCCATCACCATAGAGCGCACGGTATTGATGATTTCAAGGTTTTCCAGCTCTGTCTTCTTGTCGTACAGCTCCTTGAGCTGACCTTCGATTTCGGACTTCTTCTTTTCAGCCTTCTCAATGTCGGAGAGGACTTTCTGATACTTGGGATTCATGAAAAACTCCTTTCTTTTAATAGGCGGGTCTTCCTTATCAGAAAAAAAGAGTTATCAGAAAAACAATGAGTGAAGCCACTGTTTCAAGAAAACAGCACAACAAAAATTTCTGATAACTCTATCTGATTATTTTAGGCCGCAAAGCCTTTTTAATAGCTCTTCATCGCTGACCTTATAACGTGCAGCATTAAGGTGTTCCTTAAGCGGACTGTCATCCGGTACAGCCTGTTCGAGTGCTTTTCGCTTCAACTCCGTATCCGCATGGGCATAGATAAGCGTAGTTTCAAGATTAGAATGGCCCAGCCATTGAGAAATTAAGGTTAAATCTACTCCATTCTGATACAAGATCATCGCCCAGGAATGACGGAATAAATGCGGATGCACATTTTCAGGCACTTCTTTACAGATTTCACGTGCCTGTTTGCCATATTTTCTAACCAGTTGCCTTACGTTATCTTCGGTCATGCGTTTTTCATTCGGCTCCGTGTAACGTAGAACAGATGCTGCTCAGAAAATAAATGTTCCTCTGGATGAAACAGTGCAAGATATTGTTTCAGGTGCTGCACCACATCATCCCGCAATGGTATCGACCGAGTTTTCGCCCCCTTTCCGTGGATGGTCACTTTAGGATGTCTGCCTAATTGTATATCACAAAGGCGGATGTCAACGAGTTCCTGAACACGTGCCCCGGTTTTATAGAGAAACAGAAGCAGAAATGCATCTCTTTTCCCTTTTTCCGTGAAAGTGTCGGGCTGCTTCAGGATTGCATTAACAGCGTCTTCACTCATGTGCTCAACAATGGTTTCAGGCTCTTTTGCCTTTTTTACTTTTTGTATTTCCTCTAAATGGGAAATTACAGTGATGTCCTCTTGTGCTGCATATTTATAGAAAGCACGGATGCAATGCAGACGGTGGTTCCTTGTAGATATACTGCAATTACGTTCTGTTTCGAGATAATCCAAAAATTCCGAGACAGCATTACGGTCAATCATCTCAAAAGTGATTTCACTTAAAGAGATATTCCGCTTTGTCTTGATGAAATCGAAAAGTAATTCCAAAGACTTACGGTAAGAACGTATTGTATTTGGGCTGCATTTTTGTTCATCCGGCAACGAAACCAGCAGGAAATCGTGGACAAGGGAGAATAACGGGGTTAACGTGCCCATATGTCCACCTCCATTCCAATGCGGTCAATGTTTTCCCACTGTACTCCCGGAGATACCATAAGGCGTTCCGGCAGGATGTGGATGTAATAAGCGGTGTCCGAAAACTTTTCGTGTCCCATATAAGCACGAAGGTAAGGGAGCATCGCATAAAGATTCCTGCCTTCATCAAGCCAGCGTTGCAGAACTGTCGATGCGAATCGGTGGCGGAGATCATATGGCCTTAAACGTGGCAATAGTTTTGGGTCAACTTCTGGATGTGCCGCTGCCCAGCATGATTTTACAAGTGCGGTCAACTGCCATGATTTCAGGGCAGAGGAATCCGTATGGATAAAAAAATATTCATTCCCTTTGTCGAAAATAGCTCTTTGGGAACGGTACTTTTTCAGCAGCAGCAACATATCGTCAGAAGCTACGACAATCCGTTCTTTCCTGCGTTTGGTTTTTGTGATGAAAAGCTCGCCGGTTTTGAAATTGATATGCTCCAGCTTTATGTTTCTGCCCTCGTTTGGTCTTAACCCGCATGAATAGAGCAGCCGCAAAAGGACGGATGCTGTTTCACGAAAGAATGGGTCATTTTTATATTCCATCGTATCGGCGGCATGAAACAATGCAGCAAGTTCACTGTCTGTCAGGATGTATGGCAGATAGTCCGGCGTTTTGGGTACACAGCTCATCGGCAGTATATAAGCCGATACGCCGAGATATTTTGCAAATAAGCGTATGGCGGTAGCCTTGCTGCTCAAACAGGAACGGCCTCTTGCGATTTCGTCGTAGAACCAGCCACGGACAACTTCTTTTGTCAGCTCGGTTTGTTCCGGGCAGTGTTCATAACAATACCTGTCGAAATGCTGCAGTTGCTGTTGATGCTCATTGGAGTAGCCCATAGCGGAACGAAACTCAAGATATTCCATGATAGAGGGCCTAAAAGCGCTTTTAAATTCTTTCATAAATGACCGCCCCCTTTTTCCAGCATGAAGCCTTCTAAATTGAGGGCACATTCTTTCAGATGCGTGCTGTCTAAGGAGATATATTGCTTTGTCGGCTCGATGCTGGAATGACCTAAAACCTGCGAAACCGTAGTGACCGGCACACCAGATATTACCATGTTGGTGCCCACAGCACGCCGCAGCCCATGAAATGTACATTTCGGAAGTCCGAGCTTTTTCCGGTAAACATTAAATGTCTGATAAGGCAGAGTACGTCCTAACTGTACGGCCGGGGATTTTGCACGTAAAAAAACAAACGGCAGATCACTTTTCGGACGGCCATTCAATATATAGTCCTGAATGGCTTCTCCAACGTCTGTCGTTAAAGGAAGCGCAAGCGTCTTCCCTGTTTTACGTTGGGTGATCCGGATTTCCCCGTTAATCCAGTCAATCGCATCAAAAGTCAGGTTTATGATGTCAACAGACCTTATCCCGGTGACAGCCGCTGTCATAATCATTGCATAGTCACGCTTGCCCATAGCGGTGCTGCGGTCAATAACATCCAGAACAGCGGCGATTTCATCCAGAGAGACAGGTTTTTTCACCTTATGTTCTGTAGGGGTTACAAAAGACAGCGTATCTGCAAAGCTGCTGCCCGTAATTCCTATTTCATATAGATACAAATGCAGCTTTTTAAGAGAACGCTTGATGGTATCAATACTATTGAGTGTCATGCGCTTGGAACAATCCATGAGATATTTTCTGATAATGCTGTCATCCACCTGCGCAAATGAACCAATCCCATTAGCCAAAAGCCATTTGAAATAAGGGTTTGCAACCTGCCGGATACTGCATTTGGTTTTGTCGTTCCATTCCCCGTAAGCCTTGATACCGGTTAAAAGGTCTTCGTAGTATGGGGAAAGAGCAGACGGAACCCTCCGGGCATATAAAGTTATAGAGCCTTTTTCATGGTATTCGGTCAGGTAATCAGCAGTTTTTGTAAGGAACATAAATCGTATTTTCCCGATTTCCTTTTGCTGATAGCGGTTCTCTGCATCCCGGATAAACAGGGATACAATTTCAGGGCTGTAACAATCATATCCGTTCTCGTGGTGCAGTTGGACAATCTTTTGCAGGGCAAATTCTTTTTCCCGGATACTTCGGTGGTTATATCCATTTTGCAAAAAGATGTCGGCTGTTTGAGCTGCAAGATTTTCAATCGTTGATTGAATCAAAATAATCACCATCCTTAATGATAGTCAGGCACAAGCCTGCCAGTATCATTATGACAGTAACTATTAACAAATGGCAGATACCTTATCAGAGTTATCAGGAATCATGAAGCCAATACATATCTAAAAGCAAGGATTCCGTTCAGTAATTCCTGATAACTCTTTTTTTCTGATAAGGGCGTTTATCATGAATTCATGATAATCGCCCGAAGGCGTAGAAATGCTGCTGCCAATAGGAAGAGTTGATGGATGTGTACTGAATGGGGTCGCCGCAGTGAATCATGACGCCATCACCAACGTAGATGCCGACGTGAGACACGCCGGGGGTGTCATACGTCCCAACGAAAAAGATGAGATCACCGGGCTGTGCATTCGCCTTTGAAACCGGCGTACAAACGTTGTAAAGTCCCTGTGCGCCCAACCGCCCGGTATTCACAAGTCCGCTGTTCGTGAGAACGTAGCTGACGAAGCCGGAGCAATCAAAGGATGTGTCGGGATTGGAGCCGCCCCACACATACGGATAGCCGAGATACTTTTCCGCCTCGGTAATCAGCGTTGCAAACTTCTCGTCGTTCAGGTATTCCGGGTTGACATCGTAGTCAGCGGGCGGATTTGTAATGTACTTGTCCACATAGGGAGAGTCACCGAACAGATCCTCGCGGTTGCCCAGCACCGACATATACGTTGCGTACATGGAGAGCTGTTCCTGAGACATGATATAGACCGGGACATGGGAGAGATTGAAGTTTTCGAGTTTCACGTTGCAGATGTAGTAGTCATACGGGACGCGGTAGGTTTCCGTGTGCGTGTTGCCGTCCGCGTCCGTCCATGTGTCGGTCTCTGTGCGGTATCTGGTTTCGACGATAACCTCTTCGGTGAGGATGTACTGCTTTTTAAACAGCATTTGGAGCGTACCCTGCACCTCATCCAGCGTGAACTCGCCCTCATGG
>ERZ780067.679-NODE-679-length-11015-cov-5.39115_pt1 | contig 11015 bp, 15 predicted proteins | sample MGYA00511841_ERZ780067 | MGnify/ENA primary metagenome ERZ780067 (study PRJEB29588, sample SAMEA2143295) | human gut metagenome | biome: human gut; feature: human-associated habitat; material: faeces | place: Denmark | collected 2008/2010 ... | reverse complement strand
TGTGCGCCCCGCCACGCGTGCCACGGGCACCGGGGAGGCTGTGGCTTCGACATCGTCGGTCACGTAGCTGAAGGCCGACAGGTTGTCGAGTATCACGACGGGGACGGGGGCCACACTTTCGTTCTCGGTAAACAGCGGCAAGTGGCACAGCGGCAGCACAAACGAGAGGGGGATGAGGCAGAGCAGTGCCACCCGGTTGTAGCGGTAGAAGGTCTCCCGGCTCAGCAGAATGCTGTAGAAGAGAAACAGTATCGCCAGGCAGACGGCCGACTGGAGTATGTAGACAAAAAATGCACTCATGGCTGGGCGGTTTTATTTTTCACTTCCTCGTTCCACTTTCTCGATAAGTTCCTTCAGCTCCTTCAGCGAGATGTCCTCCTCCTCGATGAGCGACGAGACCACGCCCAGGTAGGAGCTGTTGAAATACTTGCGCACCACCTGACGGAGGGTCCCCCGACGGAACGACTCTTCGCTCACGGCGGCGTAGTACTGGTAGGTTTTGCCGAATGCCTTGTGGGCCAGGTAACCCTTCTCTTCGAGACCCCGCACGATGGTCGACAGGGTATTGAAGTGGGGTTTGGGCTCGTCGTAGAAATCGAGCAACTCTTTCACGAACAGGGGGCCTTTTTGCCAGAAGTAGTTCATGATTTCTTCTTCTTTTGCGGTAAGTCCTTTCATAGGTTTTCGTTTTTCTCTTTGCAAATAAACTAAAAGTTTTAGTTATTCAACTAATTTTTGTAGTTAATAAAACTAAATGGAGTAGTTTTATAACTATATTTTTTAGTTGAATAGAAAAGAAAACAAGATGCGGCAGCCGGTTTCGATGCCGACTGCCGCATGTATGGGGTTTGGAATGAGCCGATTGAATAGGCTTTATGTTACTTTTGGATGTTAGGCTCTTCGAGACCGTATCCCCGTTTCTTGTCCTCGACCTTCAGCCACAACCCGAAGATGAGCGCCAAGACTCCCAGGCTGGCAAAGATGAGCATCGGCACGGTGTAGTTGTATTGCAGCGGGTCGGTGATACCGGGGTTCGACATGCGCAGTGTGGCACCGATAATCATGGGGAAGGAGTAGAGACCGATGTTCTGAATCCAGAAGATAACGGCGTAGGCCGAGCCCAGCAGCTTGTTGTCGACCAGCTTGGGCACCGAGGGCCACAGCGAGGCCGGTACCAGCGAGAACGAGATACCCAGCAGGATGATGGAGAGGTAGGCCACAATCACGGCGGTGACGGTACCTTTCAAGGCGGGCAGCACCAGAGCGAATACCAGGTGGCAGGCAATCATGAGCACGGCACCGAAGATGAGCATGGTGGCACCTTTGCCTTTATGGTCGAGGAAGTTGCCCAGGATGGGGGTGATGGCTGCGGCTCCCAGCGGGAAGACGAAGAACACCCAGCCGGCCTGTTCGGCCGTATAGCCCAGGTTGCATTGCAGCATGTTGATGGCATACTTCTGGAAGGGGAAGATGGCCGAGTAGTAGAGCACGCACAGCAGCGCTACCAGCCAGAACACCTTGCTCGAGAAGATATATTTGAGGTCCGAGATTTTGAAGGGATCGTCTTTCTCTTCGCCGCTTTCGCCCATCTGTTGCTCGAGTTTCTTGTCCATGAAGGCGTAGGTGATGAAACAGATGAGGCCGATGGCCAGCAGAATCACGGCCACGAGTACGGGGCGCGATACGTCGACCGGGGCAAACTTGTTGGCCAGTACCGGCGAACCCAGTACCACCACGGCTACACCCACACGGGCGATAGCCATCTCTACACCCATGGCCAGAGCCATCTCTTTACCCTTGAACCATTTGACGATACCGCGCGAAACGGTGATACCTGCCATCTCGACACCGCATCCGAAGAACATGAAGCCGATGGCCGACATTTTGGCCGAGGCGGGCATCCCTTCGTAGAACGGGGTGACGTTCCACCACTCCAGCGGCAGGTTCATAAAGCGGTTCATAAAGGCCTCGGCCCCACTGCCGATGAAGGCATTGCTCACGGCGTAGTAGTTGATCGAGGCACCTACCAGCATGACGGCACCCGAGAGTATGGCCGTGAAACGCACACCCATCTTGTCGAGTATGATACCGGCAAAAATCAGGAAGAATACAAATACGTTCAGAAAAGTTTCGGAACCGGCGTAGTGGCCGTAAGCATCGGGCGACCAGCCTCTCGTGTTCTGTAACAATTCTTGTAGAGGCGAGAGTATATCCATGAAGATATAGCCGAAAAACATGGCGCTCGCCAGCAGGACAAGAGCCGTCCATCGTACGGCCGGGATGTCCTTCATCAGTTGAGTCATTTTTTCTGTCATTGTGTTATGTGTTTTGATTTATCGATTCGCTGTTTAGAAATAGACCGAGAGGCCCACCTTCAATCCATACTGGTCGAGTTGGTCGGTGAAGCTGTGTTTCCAGTAGAGAGCCGGGTCGAGCGATATGTTGTGGCTCACGAAGATGGCGTAACCCAGTTCGGCGCCCACATAGAGATAGTCGTCGCAGGCCGACGATTCGTCCTTGGGCTTGTACCAGGCGTGGGTATATCCCGTATTCACTCCGATGAATAGGGTGGTGAGGGTATAGTATCGGATACCCACATTCAGATCTATGTTGTTGTCTCGGTACTCCTTGTTCCACGAAAAGTTGCCGCCGACTCCTACATAGAACAGCAGGTTGTTGGCGATGAAATTACCCGTTTCGACCTGCAGTCCCAGGTCGAAAGTTTCGTTTCCCGTCTCGCGGGTGTGGGTGCTGCCCAGGTTGAATCCGCTGATTTGGGGGTTGACAATCCAGGTATTTTTCAGAATCTGGGCTGATGCGGTACCCGATAACGCTGTGATAACCGACAGGATAAGAAGAACTTTTTTTACCATAGTCGTGGAGATAAATGAGTTTTTTATGAGTGGTGGTCGTCGCGCATGGTACGGCGATCCATGACATCTTGCTTTTGGCGGCGCTCGTTACGAATCTTCTCGCGGCGTTTCAAGGCCCATCGCAAGGCCAGAATAATCAGGAGCGTAAAGCCGATGATGCCGAAGTATTCCCAATAGTTGCCGCTCAGCAACATACCTCGACCGAAGTAGGCCATGACGGCCAGATAGATAACCAGGAGCAATGCAATAATGTCGTACCGTTTCATTTGTAATAAAATAGTTAGAGTGTTGTAGGGGGTTGTTGTAATATCGAGGAAAATTGGAAATCTTTCGATTTGAGGGCCTCGTAGATTTTGATGCAGCTCCAGGCGTCGGTAGCGGCATAGAGTTGTTGGCTGTCGGTCAGGTGGTCGGCTTCCCAGTTGGAGAGGCGTTGTCCTTTCGAAATCTTTTTCCCGATGACGATGGCATAGATTTTTTGCAAACTCTGGTCTTCGATGCCGTATCGTTTGACAAATTTCTGCAACTCGACAAAGTTGCGCGGAGTGAATGGCCCGCTGTTGAGTCGCCCCAGCATGCAGAAGTCGTCCTTGAGCGAGATACCCACCTTGAGCAGGGTTTCGTCTTCGAGCAACCGTTTCAAGGCCGGGGTGAACCCGATGCGGTTAAGCCGGAACAGGTAGCAGGTATCGTGGGTCGAGAGTTGCATGAGGGCCACGTGGTTGCTCTGTCCCTTCTTGAATGTCGGTCGGGTTTCGGTATCAAATCCGATAATCGACTCGTGGCTCAGACATTTGGTAGCTTCGGTTACCTGGGCTTCGTTGTCGACCACGACGATTCGTCCGGGGAATGATTCGATAGGTAAAGTTGCAATGATTTCTTTACTAATTTTTATTTTGTCAGAAGTCTCGTTATCCATAAGCGTTAATCCACATCATCGTTGAGTTTGTCGAAAATATCGTCGTCCCCTTGTTGATGACCGAATATATCGGTGTAATGGTCGTCAGCCGTTGACCGATGGTGGTGATGACCGCAGTCGCATGTGTCGTCGTCATCGTCATCGTCGTCGTGCTGCGAATATTTTACATGGTGCAGCGCCCGCAGTACATTGACCAGTTGTTGCCCCCAGTAGGAGACAAAGTTTTCGTAGCAGATGTAGAGCGACTCGAGCATTTGCGGCTCGTTGCCCAGGCGATATACCGAGATAAAGTCTTTCAAGTCTTGATAGATGTCGGCGAGCCCTTCCGAGATGCTGGCCGCCAACGGGCCTTCGCTGTATTCCATGCCCGACTGGAACACCTCCAGGTAGTTGTCGTCTTCGCCCAGGAGGCTCTCGATGCTCATGCGCACACTTTCGTACATGCTTTCGGTCACGAAACGTTCGGTATAGGCCTCCTCTTCGGGTTCTTCGGGCGAGAGTAGGGTAGCTTTGAGGTAGAGCAGCGGAAGTATTTTTATGATTTTATCGATAAATTCATCTTTTTCCAGTTCGGGAGTACGTTCGAGGAAAGCGCAATATTCGGCACCTACGGTGACAAATTCGATAATATCTTTGGAATAGATGCGTTCGTCCATTACTCGTTGTTTTTATAAAGTCTGTGGTTGATAATGTATGTATATACCGACTGGGGTACAAAATAGTTCATGTTTTTGCCGGCGGCGATTCCCTGCCGTATCTGGGTCGACGAAATCTCGATGAGGGGAGCCCGGCAGTACCGCACGGTAGGGGGGAGCTTCGCCTCGTCGATGTCGTAGCCCCGGCGGGGATAGATGCACACCCGATACTCGTCGACGATGCGCCGGCTCTCGCGCCACCGGTCGAAGAGCAGCCAGTTGTCGGCCCCGATGACGAGGGTGAACTCGCGGTCGGGGTAGAGGCTCCTGAGGTGGTCGAGCGTGCGAATCGTGTAGGAGGGCAGGGGGAGCGAAAACTCGATGTCGGTCGCTACGATTTTGGGGTTGCCGGTCACGGCCAGCCGCAGCATTTCGAGGCGCTGGCGGTCGGCCTCGGGCGACAGCTTTTCCCGCAAGGGGTTCTGGGGCGTTACCGACATCCACACCTCGTCGAACCCCTCGAACTCGCACAGGTAGTTGGCCAGTATGAGGTGCCCCGTGTGGACGGGGTTGAACGTGCCTGAAAAGAAAGCTGTCTGGATAGGTTGCATGGGTTTAGGGTTTGTCGAGGAATTGCCGTATGGTCTGGTAGGCCTCTTCCTGGGCTTTTTCTAAAATGTCGTTGACGATGATGTGGTCGAACCGCGGGGCAAACGAGAGTTCGTATTCGGCCTTGGCCACCCGGCTGGCAATCACTTCGGGGGCATCGGTGGCCCGGTGTTTGAGCCGCTTCTCCAACTCCTCGATGCTGGGCGGTTGGATGAAGAGGGCCAGTGCCTGGTCGCCGTAATACTTCTTGATGTTGAGCCCGCCCACCACGTCGACGTCGAAGATGACGTTGCGGCCGCTGTCGAGTATGCGCTCGACCTCGCTCTTGAGCGTGCCGTAGAATTTGCCGGCATACACCTCTTCATACTCCAGAAACTCGCCGTTGGCGATACGTTGTCTGAACTCTTCGGGCGAGATGAAGTAGTATTCTACGCCGTTCGTCTCGGTGCCTCGCGGGGCACGGCTGGTGGCCGAGATCGAGAACGACAGGTTCAGGTCGCGGGTCAGCAGCGATTGTATGATGGTCGATTTGCCCGACCCCGAGGGTGCCGAGAATATAACCAGTTTGCCTCTCTTTTCCATTACATTACGTTTAATACTTGCTCTTTGATCTGTTCCAACTCGTCTTTCATGCGTACGACGATGCGTTGCATTTCGGCCTGGTTCGACTTGGAACCGAGCGTGTTGATTTCGCGACCCATCTCCTGGCTGATGAAGCCCAGCTTCTTGCCCTGGCCCTTGCCGGCCTGCATGGTCTCGAGAAAATATTTCAAGTGGTTGTCGAGCCGGTGCTTCTCTTCGTTGATGTCGAGTTTCTCGATATAGAAAATCATCTCCTGCTCGAACCGGTTTTTGTCGTAGTCGAAGTTGTCGATTTTGGTCAGGGCGTCGATGATGCGTCCCTTGATTTTTTCGATGCGCTCCTTCTCGTAGGGCTCCACCTCCTTCAGCAGCTGGGCAATGTTGGCAATCTTCTCTTCAAAGAGGTGTTGCAGCATGGCCCCCTCCTGGATGCGGAACTCCTCGAGGTGGGTGATGGCCTCGTCGACCGCCTTCTTCAGCGCGTTGATTTCGGTTTCGTCGATTTCCTGGCTATCGGTACTCAGGGCGTCGGGCAGGCGCAGCAAAATCGAGAAACAGTCTTCGGGCATGGCAATGCCCAGTTTTTCCGAAGCCTCTTTCACCTGCTGGTAGTAGCCCTCCAGCACCGGCACGTTTATCTGGGCCGAGGTTCCTTTGCCTATCGACTCGCTGTATACCAGAAAGTCGACTTTACCCCGCTCCAGCCGCCGGGCAATCTCCGAGCGAATCTCCATCTCCAGCTCTCTGTATTGTTGGGGAATGCGGGTCGACAAATCGAGCTGCTTGCTGTTCAACGATTTTATTTCAACGGTTATTTTTTTGTGCGGCAGTTCCACCACGGACTTACCGAAACCGGTCATCGATTGTATCATGTCTGTAAATGTTTTTGCAAATTTAATCTTATTTCCGATGCCAAAGCAATATTATTGAAAAAAAAGAGCTATTTTTGTACACTCATTAACGCGATTGTAATACGTTTGTTTACCTTTTTGCCCGGGGAAAGGGCAGAGAGGCAGTATGTTTACCGATAAAATTATGCCGAATATTTTACATATAGAGACCTCTACGTCGGTCTGCTCGGCCGCGCTCTCTTCCGACGGAGTGGTACAATGCCATTTCGAGAACTTCGACGGCCCCTCGCACGCCTCGCTGCTGGGAGCCTATGTAAAAGAGTTGATGACCTTTGCCCGCGACAAGTCGATAAAGGTCGACGCCGTAGCGGTGAGCAGCGGCCCGGGCTCCTACACGGGGCTGCGCATCGGGGTCTCCGAGGCCAAGGGGCTTTGCTTCGGGCTGAAGGTGCCCCTTATTGCCGTACACACCCTCGAACTGCTGGCTTGCGCCACCATGTTTAAAACCTATTTCGACGAAGATGTGTTATATTGTCCCATGATCGACGCCCGTCGCATGGAGGTCTATACCGCCGTCTACGACAATGCGCTCAACGCCGTGCGTCCCGTGCAGGCCTGTGTGGTCGACGAAAACTCCTTTGCCGACTTGTTGGCCGACCGTCGTGTCGTCTTCTCGGGCAACGGAGCTGCCAAGTGCAAGGAGGTCATCCGCCACGAGAATGCCATCTTTGTCGACGACATCGTACCCCTGGCTACCGATATGCTGGCACTTGCCGAGCGGGCTTACCGGCAAGGTCAGTTTGAGGATGTGGCCTATTTCGAGCCCTTCTACCTGAAAGAGTTCATCGCCACCACTCCCAAAAACAAAGTATTGTAAATAAAGAAAATCATATAGAGAGATTATGCAATATACCTCGGACTTAAAGAAACTGATACTGCCTGAGTATGGGCGTAACGTGCAACAGATGGTCGACCACTGCATGACTATCGAGGATCGTGCCGAACGTACCCGTTGCGCCAATACCATTATCAATATTATGGGTAACCTCTTTCCTCACTTGCGCGACATCGACGACTTCAAGCACAAGTTGTGGGACCACCTGGCCATCATGTCCGACTTCAAGCTCGACATCGACTATCCCTACGAGATTGTCAAAAAGGAGAATCTGCATACGCACCCCGATGCTATACCTTACCACACGACCCCCATCAAATACCGTCATTACGGTAAAATCATGGAGGGGATGTTGAAGAAGGCCGAGGAGATGCCTGCCGGACCCGAGCGCGATGCCCTCGTGTCGATGCTGGCCAACCACATGAAGAAACTCTACTATCAGTGGAACAAGGACTCGGTCGAGGACGAAAAGATTTTGAAGGATTTGCGGGAGTATACCCACGGGGTAATCGACCTCGATCCCGCCACCTATCACCTGCGCGATGTGAGGGAACCCGTCGTGCAGCCGCAGCGAAACAACAAGTCGAAAAATAATTCGAAAAAAGCGGGTAAATAACCGCTTTTTTTTGTATCTTTCCCTCATTAACCTTAATAGAGAAAGAGTATGGCATCTTTTATTATTGAAGGCGGGCATCGTCTGAATGGAGAGTTGATACCGCAAGGAGCTAAGAATGAGGCATTGGAAGTCCTTTGTGCTACGTTGCTCACCCCCGAAGAGGTGAAGATATACAATATCCCCGATATTCTCGATGTAAACAACCTCATACAACTGTTGCGCGACCTGGGCGTGACGGTGAAACGTATCGGGTTGAATGCGTACAGTTTCAAGGCCGATAAAATCAATCTCGATTATCTCGATACCGACGAGTTTCTGCAGAAGGGGGCAGCCCTACGGGGATCGGTGATGATTATCGGGCCGCTCATTGCCCGCTTCGGCTATGCCGTATTGCCCAAGCCGGGGGGCGACAAGATTGGTCGCCGCCGCCTCGACACGCACTTCCTGGGTATCCAGAAGCTGGGGGCCACGTTTACCTATTGCCCCAAGGCTCAGCGCTACGAAATCAGGGCCGACAAACTCACCGGCAGCTACATGCTGCTCGACGAGGCGTCGGTGACGGGTACGGCCAACATCCTCATGGCTGCCGTCATGGCCGAGGGCGACACTACCATCTACAACGCGGCCTGCGAACCCTACCTGCAACAGCTCTCGAAGATGCTCAACCGCATGGGTGCCCGCATCGAGGGCATCGGCTCCAACCTGCTCACGATTCACGGCGTGTCGTCGCTCAAGGGGTGCGAGCACACCATTCTGCCCGATATGATTGAGGTGGGCAGTTTCATCGGCATGGCTGCCATGACCCGGTCGGACATCACCATCAAAAACGTGTCGTACAACGACCTGGGCATTATCCCCGACAGCTTCCGCCGGATGGGTATCACCGTCGAGCAAAACGGCGACGACATCCACATCCCCGAGCACGACGGGTACGAGATAGAGACCTTTATCGACGGCTCTATCATGACCTTCGCCGATGCGCCGTGGCCGGGACTTACCCCCGACCTCCTGAGTGTCTTCCTCGTGGTGGCTACCCAGGCCAAGGGTAGCGTGCTCATCCACCAGAAGATGTTCGAGAGCCGACTCTTCTTCGTCGACAAGCTCATCGACATGGGGGCCCAGATTATCCTGTGCGACCCGCATCGCGCCGCCGTCATCGGTCAGGCTCACGCTCCCACGTGCAGGCCTGCATGGTCTCGCCCGATACCCGGGCCGGTATCGCGCTGCTCATCGCCGCCATGAGTGCCGACGGTACGAGCCGCATCCACAACATCGACCAGATAGACCGGGGCTATCAGGACATCGACAAGCGGCTCAATGCCATAGGGGCGCGCATCACCCGGCTGTAAAACAAGAGAAACAATCATGATAGAACGTGAAGAATTGATCAAGATAGGGCGGTTCAACAAACCGCACGGGGTGAAGGGGGAGCTCTCCTTCACCTTTACCGACGATGTGTTCGACCGCACCGACTGTCCCTATATCGTCTGCGAAATCGACGGTATCTTCGTCCCCTTTTTCATCGAGGAGTATCGCTTCAAGAGCGACACTACGGCCTTGATAAAGCTCGAGGATGTCGACAATGAGACCGAGGCCCGGGCCTTCTCGCTGCTCGATGTCTACTTCCCCAAATCCTACTACGACACGGAGGCCGAAGAGGAGGCCCCGAGCGACTACTTCATCGGGTTTACCGTCGTCGACAGCGAGCTGGGCGAGTTGGGCAAGATTGTGGCCGTCGACGACTCGACCGAGAATGTGCTCTTCGAGATAGACCACGCCGGCCGCGAGCTGCTGGTGCCGGCCGTCGACGAGTTTGTGAGCGAAATCGACGAGGAGAACCGCCGGCTCTACATGAGTATTCCCGAGGGACTGCTGACGCTGTAAACTTAAAAAAAAACAGACAAGATATGATGAAACGAGTTTTATTTATTTTTCTGGCCGTGTGGTTCATCTTCACGGTAGTCGTGTTCGTGATGTTCTTCTCGACCACCAAGAGCGATTCGAAGAGCAGCGGCGAGGGTATGCCGGTACTCGAGGCTATCGAAACCCGGGCCAGTGTGCGGGCCTATACCGACCAGGCCGTGGAGCCCGAGAAAATCGAGCAGATTCTGCGTGCCGGCATGGCGGCACCTACCGCCCGCAATCAACAGCCGTGGGCCTTTGTGGTTATCGACGACAAGGCGCTGATGACCCAGTTGGCCGACTCGCTGCCCAATGCCAAGATGCTGGCATCGGCTCCGGTGGCCATCGTGGTGTGCGGCGACTTGAGCAAAGCCATCGAGGGCGAGGGGGCTACCTATTGGATACAGGATGCCTCGGCCGCTACCGAGAATATCCTGTTGGCTGCTCACGGTCTGGGGCTGGGAGCCGTATGGACGGGTGCCTATCCTGTGATGAGCCGGGTAAAAGCCATTCGCTCGGTACTCGGTTTGCCGGCACAGATTATTCCGCTCAACGTCATCCCCATGGGTTATCCGCAGGGCGAGACTGCTCCCAAGGATAAGTGGAAACGCGAGAACATTCGCAAGAACAACTGGGCGAATGCTTATTGATAGAATAAAAGTATGTAATCAAGAAAATTTCTTAGCCATAATGAGTAAAATCATCGAAAAATTGCGCAAATACAGAGTGCTGCGATTGTTTTTTATTAGATTCCGGCTTTTTAATTTTGGTGGTAAGCAACGATGAAGATCGAATATCGAATTGACTTATAAACGACACCCTCGGCACAAAATCGCCGAGGCTGTCGTTTTTGTTTCTATGTCAACGCTCTATTGGTTTTGGAAAACCTCTTTTGAGCCATACAACAGACTATGAGCCGAAGAACTCATAGTTCGATAATCTGGTGCTGCAGGGTGAGCAGGTTGGTCCAGTAGAGTTTGCCGCTCAACACCTCGCCGCACCCGGCAATTATCTTGATGGCTTCGGAGGCTTGCAGGCAACCGATGAGGCCGGGAATGGACCCGACCACGCCGCCCGGTTGCGGCACAGGCATTACTGCCGGGCGCGGGTAGAGGTCGCTGTACCGGGGGCCT
>ERZ780067.673-NODE-673-length-11125-cov-2.20994_pt1 | contig 11125 bp, 10 predicted proteins | sample MGYA00511841_ERZ780067 | MGnify/ENA primary metagenome ERZ780067 (study PRJEB29588, sample SAMEA2143295) | human gut metagenome | biome: human gut; feature: human-associated habitat; material: faeces | place: Denmark | collected 2008/2010 ... | reverse complement strand
GTACGTATCGAAAACAAAACTTATGGTATTTGCCGTGAAACAGGTAAGTTGATTCCTGCCGAACGTTTACGTGCTGTGCCTCATGCTACACTGAGCATTGAGGCCAAAAATAACAGTAAGAAGTAAGGATGAACAAATACCTCACGAAAGGTCGCATTGCGCTGCTCGTTATTTTCTCGGTATTAATTGCTGACCAGATAATCAAGATCTATGTCAAGACTCACATGTATTGGCATCAGAGCGAAAACGCCATAAAATGGCTTTATGAGAAGCTGGGCATGGTAGATGCAGAACCGCCTACATGGTTTTATATTTACTTTACCGAGAATAACGGTATGGCGTTCGGTATGGAGATTTTCGGTAAGTTATTCCTTACCTTGTTCCGTATTGTTGCAGTAGGAGCGATAGGGTGGTATTTAACGAGAATAATCAAGCAGGGCTTGAAGACAGGTTATATCGTATGCGTATCTCTTATTCTTACAGGAGCGTTGGGTAACATCATCGATAGTGTGTTCTATGGTGTGTTGTTCAATGAGAGTACACATTCGCAGATAGCTTCATTCCTGCCGGAAGGCGGAGGATATGCTCCTTTGTTCTACGGAAAGGTGGTGGATATGTTCTATTTCCCTATCATTGATACGAACTGGCCTCAATGGATACCGTTTGTAGGTGGGGATCATTTCATATTCTTCAGCCCGATATTCAACCTTGCCGATGCCGCTATCAGTTGTGGTATCATTGCCCTGTTATTATTTTACAGCAAATATTTGAATGACTCTTATCATGCAATAAAGAAATCATGAAAGGTCTGCATCGAATTCAATGGTTTAGCATATTCCTGTTAGCATTTTGTTTGACAGCCGGTCAGGTGAAAAGACCGAAGGTGGTTATATCGGATGCTAAGATGGAAAATGTGCTTTATGACTACCATATAGCAAAGGCTATGGGGGAAGAAGTCCCTTATACCGATGGCTATAAAAGGGTGTTGTACATTGAATCGGTGTTTAAAAAACATGGTATTACGCAAGCCGAATTTGACTCTTCAATGGTTTGGTTCACGCGTAATCCGGAAGTACTCACCAAGATTTATGAGAAAGTAAAGGCAAGGCGGAAAGCGGAGCGGGATGTTGTCAATCATTTAATTGCCATACGTGACAATAAACCGAAGGAAAGTCTTCCGGGGGACAGCATTGATGTATGGGCATGGCAACGTATCTATCAGCTGACAGGTATGCCGATGGACAACAAGATTACTTTCGTATTACCCTCAGATACCAACTTTAAAGACCGCGATACTTTGCGGTGGAACGTTCGTTTTCGCTTCCACAACGGTGCGCCAGATTCCTTATATGCTCCCGTCATGGCTATGCAGATTGTTTATAAAGACAGCATAATCAGTGATATTCAGAAAGTATACAAATCGGGTATGGAAACGGTTTCCCTCTTTGCCGATACGTTGGGAGAAATCCGGGAAATACGTGGGTATATCTATTATCCTGCAGCACAGGCTACCCGTACATTGCTGACCGACCGCATTTCACTGATGCGTTATCATGCTACGGATACACTGTCGTTTGCTAAGAATGATTCTATTCAGAAAGATTCTGTTAAGACAGAGAAAATAGAACCTCAGGAACTCAAGAAAGAGGAACTGAAACCTGTGGAAGAGAAGATAAATGATAATCCGCGCAGACGTGATGCTGCCCGTCCTCGTCCATCTTCGGAACCTACACTGAAGAAGTTGGATAATCCAGAGCACGTTCAATTCCGTAAAGATAACCCCTGATGATCAAACGATTTGCTTCACACTTTATTTTTCTGCCCGGACATGGTTATCTCAAACAATATGTGGTAGGGGTGGAAGAAGGACAAGTTGTGTCCGCCTTTTCCTTGACAGAGGAGATTGAAGGAGTGGAATGGTTTCCCGGAGTCATTGCTTTATTGAATAATGAAGAAGATATTTCCGAAGGGTACTCCGGTATATTTCAGAAAGCAAATGAAGTATTACAGGAACTTCCGGAAATTTTCTGCCAAGAAACGTTTCCTTCCGGAATAAATGCTTATCTACTTTATCCTTTCGATTTTACAACGATGCGGCCTGTCGACGGAACTCGGCACAGACTACTGCGGTAGCAATTGCCACATTCAGTGACTCGGACGTTTCCCTCTCTGCGGGATAATTGGGAATATAAAGTTTGCGGTTAATGAGTTGCTCCACTTCTTTCCCGATTCCTTTGCCTTCATTACCCATCACAATCAATCCGTTGGATGATAATTTCTGTGTGTACATATTTTCTCCATCGAGGAAAGTGCCGTAAACTGGTATATCCTTCAGGCTTTGAATGAGGTCGGGCAGGGGAGTATAGTGCAGTTTCACACGGGCAATGCCTCCCATGGTGGCTTGAACCGTCTTTGGATTATATACATCTACGGTGTTCGGGGAACAGAAGATATGCTCTATTCCAAACCAGTCTGCCAGACGAATGATAGTACCCAGATTTCCCGGATCTTGCACATCGTCCAACGCCAAGCAAAGCGAGTGGCTGATGACGGAAGCATCCGTTTCATATTCCGGCTGCTCGAATATGGCAAGTACCTGTTGGGGAGTTTTCAATAAGCTGGCACGGGAAAGGTCTTCATCAGACACTTCCGAAACATCTTCTACCGGAAGCTTGGGATGTTGCGATAACCATTCGGGCGTCGCTGCCAGAAAGCGGCAGGGAAAATGTCCTAACAAATCTCCTACCAGTTTAGGACCCTCTGCCAGAAAGACTTTTTCTGTTTTACGATTCTTCTTCAGCTCCAACGAGTGGATATATTTGATGCGGTTTTTGCTCAGTGCCATAGCTTAAATGTTATCGTTTGGCAAAAGTACGTGATTATTTCTATATAATCAAAAAACGGAACACACTTCATCCGGTTTTTTATTTCGGAAAAGAAAAAATAGATTTATATTTGTAGTCAATTATGCGCAATTTATTAATTCTGGTATGAAGAAAGGCTTCCACTACGCACTACTTACTGCTGCCATACTTACATTAGCTTCCTGCTCGACCACCAAATATGTGCCGGATGGTTCATACTTGCTGGATGAAGTGCGCATACATACTGATAATAAAAATGTGAAGCCTTCTAATTTGTCCATATATGTGCGGCAAAATCCGAACTCCAAATGGTTTAGTCTGATTAAAACCCAGTTGTATGTCTACAACTGGTCGGGACGTGATTCTACCCGCTGGGTGAACAGGGCTTTACGCAGGCTGGGAGATGCCCCCGTTATCTATAGTAAGGAAGAAACCGAACGTTCACGGGAGGAAATGACGAAAGCCGTTCAGAATATGGGGTATATGGGTGCTACCGTAGAGTACGTTCCCAAAATCAAGAAGAAAAAGGTAAAACTGGCTTATAAAGTAAACACCGGAGAGCCGTATATTGTCCGTAACCTGAAATATGATGTTCAGGATGAAAAAATCTGGGAATATATGCAGAAAGATTCTGCATCGACCTATTTATCCGAAGGTATGTACTTCAATGCCAACATACTGGACAGTGAACGCCAACGGATCACGGGCAACCTGCTTCGCAATGGTTATTATAAATTCAACAAAGATTATATTTCTTATACGGCGGATACGGTACGTGGCACATATCAGGTGGATCTGACCTTGCATCTGGCACGATACAGACAGCATTCCGGTGCTGAATTGCAGGACCATCCACAGTATACGATTAATAAAGTGAATTTCATTGCGGACTATGACGTCCTGCAATCTTCAGCTCTCAGTAGTGTGGAAATCAATGATTCGATACACTATAAAGGGTTTCCCATATATTATAAGGATAAATTGTACCTGCGTCCTAAAGTATTGACTGATAATTTGCGGATAACTCCGGGAGATCTTTACAACGAACAGGATGTGCAGCGCACTTACTCTAACTTCGGACGTCTGCCGGTATTGAAATATACCAATGTACGTTTCTTCGAAACACAGGTAAGTGATAGCGCAAAGCTGAATGCCTATGTTATGCTGACGAAGAACAAACATCAGTCTGTATCTTTCGAACTGGAGGGAACGAACTCTGCGGGTGATTTGGGTGCCGCGGCATCTGTATCTTTTCAGAATCGCAATGTATTCAGAGGTTCCGAAACTTTCTTGGTTAAGCTTCGGGGAGCTTACGAAGCTGTTTCCGGTTTAGGGTATAAGAATGACAACTATACGGAACTTGGTGTGGAAACCAGTATAAACTTTCCCCGTTTCATGTTTCCGTTCATATCCAATGACTTCAAGCGGAGGATAAGGGCAACCACGGAATTCGGGCTGCAATATAATTATCAGATGCGTCCCGAGTTTACACGCATCGTTGCATCCGGTTCATGGAGTTATAAATGGGGCTTGCAGAGACAACGTTCGCAGCATCGTATAGACTTACTGGACATCAACTATTTGTATATGCCGTGGATAGAACCCGAGTTTAAAAACAATTTCCTAAACGATGAGAAGAACTATCTGCTGGAGTATAACTATAAAGACCGTTTGATTGTTCGTACCGGGTACAGCTATATCTATAACAGCGCAGGACAAGCATTGATGAACAATGCAGTGATTGGTAATTCTTATAGTATACGTTTTAACTTTGAGTCTGCGGGAAATCTCCTGTATGTGCTTTCTAAAATGAGTAATTTAAAGAAGAATGATCAGGACGAATATACCATCTTGAATATTCCGTATGCACAATATATAAAAGGTGACCTGGACTTTGCCAAAAACATCGTCATTGATAACCGTAACTCCATTGCATTTCATATTGGAGGAGGTATTGCCATTCCTTACGGAAACGCACGGATGATTCCTTTCGAGAAACGTTATTTCTCGGGTGGAGCAAACAGTGTACGCGGATGGTCGGTACGTAGTCTTGGTCCCGGTACTTTCTCCGATGAAAAAGGTAACTTCATGAACCAGTCGGGTGACATCAAGTTGGATGCCAGTATAGAATACCGCACACGTTTATTCTGGAAGTTCAGAGGTGCTTTGTTTGTAGATGCGGGAAATATCTGGACGATTCGCGAATATCAGGATCAGCCGGGGGGTAAATTCAAGTTCGACCAGTTTTATAAGCAAATAGCCGTAGCTTACGGTGTGGGATTACGTCTAGATCTGGATTTCTTTGTACTTCGCTTTGATGGTGGTATGAAGGCTATTAACCCTGAAAAGGGAAAGGATCGTTATCCCATTCTGCGTTCTGACTTCGGACGTGACTTTGCTTTCCACTTTGCAGTAGGTTATCCATTCTAAAAAAACGGAGGGTATAAAAAGCAACGGGCGAATGATTACTCATCCGCCCGCATATTCAAATTCTTTTCTTAATTAGCGTGCAGCGTAATAAGTGTTGATCATCGTTGCCTGACGCGCACCAGCTACGCCTTGTGCATCCAATGTCACATTCATTGCTTCACCATTCGGCAGATACATCTGTGCAGTACCGTCACCGTTCATTTGCAACAATTCAGTGCTAACACCTTCTGCAACAACATTCCAAGTGTTCAATTCTTTGTCGTAAACCAGCTCCATAGCAGTGGTCTCACCTTCTTTTGTGATAGAGTAACCGTTCTCCAATGTTTTTACGAGATAGTTTCCGTTTTCACCTTTCACTTTCTTCACATCACCCACGTTAGCCATCGGATTGGAACCGCTCCAGAATTCAATGGAGTTGATTACCAACGCATCTGCCAGATAGCAAACAGGATATACGGGGATAATGTTGCAAGCCAGATAAACAAGCTCATTAACAAACTTTGTACCGATACTTTGGTTCCAATTTACCAATTTACTGTGCAGGCCGAAAGAACCAATACAAGAACTGAAAAGAAATGCGCCACAAATCATTACGGTTGCAGCCAAATTCAAATTACTCTTTTTCATAATTACTTTCTTTTGTTTTACTGAGTTTATTGATTTAACTCTTTGCTCTTTTTTTCGGGCAAATATAAGTGCTTTTTGTGAAAAATACACTTAAATAAGAGACAAAAACAAATTTTCAGTTAAACAGCCTTGGTAAAATTAAGGCTTTTTGGGAGTCAAAGCCTTACCCAGCCAGTGGTCTACGGCAAACTTTCCGGGACCGATAATATACATCAGTACGTATACCACCAGATATATGAAAGCTAGTTCTTTGACCGCAAACGGATCGTTTCCGTGAATGACAAAGAATGCCATCCCCATTGTAAATATCATCGGCAGCATTGCCAGACGATAAAGGAAACCAATGATAAATGCCATAGAACAAGCCAATTCACCGAATATGGCTAATCCCAGTGAAAGAGGACTGCCCACACTCAGCGGGTCGGGAAATACAGCAGATAACTCCTGATAATTAGACCACTTTTCGATACCGTGATTCATTAATAACACACCAAATATAATTCTCACTATTAATAATATAGCAGACGTTGCTGCTCCATCCGGTTTAGACGGAAATAAAAATTTGTAAAGCATAGTCGTTCGTTTTAAACATTTATATTTAATATAACGAAAAATAAGGTATTATGGTTTATCTCTGCGCAAAGGTTTTATAATTACCCGCAAAGAAGGATCGTATGTAAAGTAACTCCACATCCAGTCTACAAAGATAAACAGACGGTTCTTTACACCGACAATACTCATTAAGTGGATGAATAGCCATACTGCCCACGCGGGGAAACCACCGAAACGAAGGTTTTTCAGTTCCACCACTGCGTGATTACGTCCTATGGTAGCCATGGAGCCTTTGTTGTGATAAACAAAAGGTTGCATTTCAAGTCCCCGTTCCTTTCTATCCAGATTCTGGATCAGATTACGGGCTTGCTGAATGGCTGGTTGAACTACTTGTGGATGTCCTTTCGGGTATTCCTTGGAAATCATAAGTGCAGTGTCACCGATGGCAAAAATATTGTTATAACCCTGAACACAGTTGTAAAGATCGACAAGGAGACGATTACCGGGACCATAGGCTTCCTCTGCAAGTCCCTCTATGCTGTTGGCGCGTACACCTGCAACCCAAAAGACGTTCATTGTTTCCAGAGTACTGTTATCACTCAGTGTCATCGTTCCATTCTCATAATTCGTAACTTGCACACTGGTTATGATCTCTACGTCACGTTTTAATAAGTAATTTGCCACTTCTTCCGAAGATTTTTCAGAGAAAGCGGAGAGCAGACGGGGAGCACCATCCACAAGAATAATGCGCATCAGGTTCATATCAAGATCGGGATAGTCTTGCGGAAGCACAAATTTTTTCATTTCTGCCAATGCACCGGAAAGTTCTATACCCGTAGCACCGCCACCTACGATGACAAATGTCATGAGCCGTTTCCTTGTCTCCAGATTGCTGGTATTCTGTGCTTTTTCAAAGCTTTCCAGAATCTGGTTGCGATTAAACAGAGCTTCTGCAGTGTTCTTCAGGGCCATCGTTCGTTGAGACAGCCCATCATTACCAAAATAGTTGGTACGGCATCCGGTAGAGACAACCAGATAATCGTATGAAAGAGCTCCGATGGAAGTCTCCAGAATATTATCTTCGGGAATTACCCGTTGCGCCTCACAAATACGTATATGGAAATGTTTTCTCTTTTTAAATATCTTGCGGTAAGGAAAAGAAATTGCACTCGGTTCAATACCGGCGGGGGGTGCGAGAGCTCGGAGGGTGGGGCTACCTGATAGAGTAGGGGTTGGAAAATATGATGATTATTCTTGTCCAATAACACTATCTGGAATTTATCACTTCTCAATTTTCGTGCCAACTTCAATCCACCGAAGCCACCACCCACAATTACAAGTCGTTTTCGTCCCTCTTTATCGGGAATATCCATTTTTGTTTTCATAATGAAGTTCGTTATTCGTTCTAAAAGGATAACGTTAAAACGGGAATAAAGTTCTGAAATTCTTATTTCTTCCCCCTTTTTTCTTAATGGAAGAAGTTTGAACAAAACACTTCACAAAATTGTTGTTATATGGTTAAAATAAAACTAAATTTGCCGACGTAGTTTTCTACAGGTATAATCATGAACGCTAAACTAATGAAATGGGTATTACCGATGCTGTTATTGATAATAGCCACCGATATATGGGCACAAGGTCCCACAGGAACAGATGTTTCAGTCGAATCTTCTGTGTCTGTAACTGACACTTTACCACAAAAGAAAAGTTTCTTCAAGAAATTCCTAGACTATTTTAATGATGCCAATAAAGAGAAAAAAAACAAGAAGTTTGACTTCAGCGTTATCGGAGGGCCTCATTATTCCAGTGACACCAAGCTCGGTATCGGCCTGGTAGCCGCCGGATTATATCGTACAGACCTGAATGACACCATCCTTCCGCCATCTAATGTATCTTTATACGGTGATGTATCTACGGTAGGTTTCTATTTGTTGGGTGTACGTGGAAATCATCTCTTTCCACAAGACAAATACCGTCTGAATTATAATCTTTATTTCTATTCGTTCCCCAGCTTGTATTGGGGAAAAGGATATGAAAACGGTTCTAATGACGATAATGAAAGTGATTACGACCGCTTCCAGGCACAAGTAAAGGTAGACTTCATGACTCGTGTAGCACGGAATTTCTATATCGGTCCGATGGCTGTCTTCGATTATGTCTACGGCCACGATTTTGAAAAGTCCGAACTGTGGGAAGGAATGAAAGCACGGACTACCAATATAAGCCTCGGATTCTCATTACTCTATGATTCACGGGATTTCCTTACAAATGCCTATAGTGGCTATTACCTGAGAATAGACCAACGATTCAGCCCCGCATTCCTCGGTAATAAATATGCTTTCAGCAGCACAGAACTGACTACCAGCTATTATCATCCTGTATGGAAAGGGGGAGTATTGGCTGGGCAATTCCATACGTTGCTGAATTACGGTAATCCGCCTTGGGGATTGATGGCAACATTGGGGAGTTCTTATTCTATGCGTGGCTATTACGAAGGGCGTTACCGTGATAAATGTGCCATGGATGCGCAGATAGAGCTTCGTCAGCACGTCTGGAGGCGAAATGGCATAGCTATATGGGCAGGAGTGGGAACCGTGTTTCCTAAATTCTCCGGCTTCGAAGTTAAACACATCCTCCCTAATTATGGTTTTGGTTATCGGTGGGAGTTCAAAAAGAGAGTAAACGTAAGGTTAGATTTAGGGTTTGGAAAAGGCCAGACCGGATTTATATTCAACATCAATGAAGCTTTTTAAAAACATAAAGAAATGGTTGGAAAATCAGGAGCATTTGTTCTATCTGTTCCTGCTGATCCTGATAGTACCCAATATCATCCTCTGTTTTACAGAGCCGATGCCTGTGGTGGCAAAAGTGTGCAATGTACTGTTGCCATTTGCTTTCTATTATCTATTAATGACTTTGTCGAGAAACTGTGGAAAGATGTTCTGGATACTTTTCTTATTCATCTTCTTCGGAGCTTTCCAGATAGTACTGCTTTATCTCTTCGGACAGTCCATTATTGCTGTGGATATGTTCCTGAACTTGGTAACCACTAATTCGAGTGAAGCTATGGAGTTGCTGGATAATCTTGTTCCGGCATTAGTGAGTGTGATTATCCTTTATATACCGGCATTGATTCTGGCTGCAATCTCCATTATAAAGAAGCGGAAATTATCTTCGGAATTTATCCGTCGGGAACGGAAAAAGGCATGGATTGCCTTGCTCATAGGTTTTATTTCACTGGGCGCCGCTTATGGACTGGATAAACGTTACGAGCTGAAATCGGATTTGTATCCTGCCAACGTGTGTTATAATGTAGCACTCGCATTCCAGCGTAATGTCCAAACAAGGACGTATCACCGCACATCAGAGAACTTTACTTTTAACGCCCAACCTTCCCATCCGGAAGACAGACGGGAAATTTATATTATGGTAGTGGGCGAGACATCCCGCGCCCTGAACTGGAGTCTTTACGACTATGATCGGGATACGAACCCTGAACTTTCTAAAATAGAAGGAGTAACTTCTTTCTGCCATGTTCTGACGGAATCGAATACTACGCACAAGAGTGTACCCATGCTGCTTTCTCCTGTTTCTGCACAGAATTTCGATTCCATTTATTATCGGAAAAGCATCATTACCGCTTTCAAAGAAGCCGGTTTCCAGACAGCCTTCTTCTCAAACCAGCGGTATAATCATTCTTTCATCGACTTCTTCGGAATGGAAGCGGATACTTATGATTTTATCAAAGAAGATTCGCAGGATTCCCAATACAATCCTTCGGATGACGAACTGTTAATGTTGGTAGAAAAAGAACTTGAGAAAGGAAATCGGAAACAGTTCATTGTATTGCATACTTATGGATCCCACTTCAATTACCGGGAACGTTATCCGGAAACTGCTGCTTTCTTCTTACCGGATTTCCCCGTAGATGCAGAAGTGAAATACAAAGATAACCTGATGAATGCCTACGACAATTCCATTCGGTATACGGATAATTTCCTGGCACGTATCATCCACCTATTGAAGCAGCAGCAAGTAGATGCCAGTATGCTTTACACGTCCGACCATGGGGAAGATATCTTCGACGATGGCCGACACCTGTTTCTTCATGCATCCCCCGTTCCGTCCTACTATCAGCTACACGTACCTCTCCTGCTGTGGACATCCGACAGTTATAGGGAAGAGTATCCCGGGATAGAGAAAGCTGCTTCGATGAACCGACAGAAAAATATATCTTCCAGCATTTCTTTCTTCCAGACCATGATGGAATTGGCCGGAATAGAAACTCCGTATCGCAATGACAGTCTATCTGTCACAAGACCTCTCTATACAGAGAAATCGAGGGTTTATCTGAACGATCATAATGAACCGCATTCACTGGATGATATAGGAATGAGAAAAGAAGACTTTGAGATGCTGAAAAAAAGAGGTATAGACGCACAATAATACTATTTACTTTTTCTTCCTGATCTCCTCTTTCTCCAGATTTCTAACAGAAGGAATACACATCATCAGAATTGCAGTCACCATAATGGCAAAACCACAGTAGATAAATATGTTGCCTATTCCCAAAGAGTCAGCTACAAAGCTTGTGACAAGCAGACCGATGATAGAAGGAAACAAACTTATACTGTCGAAAAGCGAGAATACGC
>ERZ780067.670-NODE-670-length-11181-cov-4.28528_pt1 | contig 11181 bp, 7 predicted proteins | sample MGYA00511841_ERZ780067 | MGnify/ENA primary metagenome ERZ780067 (study PRJEB29588, sample SAMEA2143295) | human gut metagenome | biome: human gut; feature: human-associated habitat; material: faeces | place: Denmark | collected 2008/2010 ... | reverse complement strand
GCCGTATGCGCTGTTCTTTTCAACATGTGCCTTTCGCTCTTCCGCGCTCATGTGGCGGAAACGCACGGGAGCGGGTCTGCCAGGGATGAAGTCCGCCTTCTTGCTGACTTCGCCCTTGTCCTGCAGAATCATGTCGCAGACGTAAAGGCCGATAGCGGGAGCGGAGGAGAGACCGGGCGACTCGATGCCGGCAACGTTTATGAACTTCGCGTCCTTCTCGCTGGGGGCGATGATGAAATCGTCGCCAGTGCTGTGGGCGCGGATGCCTGCAAACGAAGTGATGACGTCGCGGGTCGAGAGCGACGGGACTGATCTCAGAGCGGTCTTGAAAACGCCGTTTGTGCCGTCTGCGGTGGTCGAGCAGTCGTCCTTTTCGTCTATATCGACTGCGCTCGGACCGACGAGCAGGTTGCCGTCAACGGTCGGGGTGACAAGAACACCCTTGCCCATCTTTGAGGGACACTGGAATATCGTGTGCTTTACCTTGTCGCCGACTGCTCTGTCCATGAGCATATATTCGCCCTTACGGGGAATAATGGTTATTGAATCGTCGCCGATGAGAGAAGCTACCTTGTCGCAGAAAACGCCGGCGGCGTTGACGACATATTCGGCTTCGATCTCGCCTGCGTCGGACTTGAGGACGAAGTTGCCCTGCGCGTTCTTTTCAATAGCCGTAACATCAAAATTGCGGAAGAACTCGACGCCGTTCATGACTGCGTTCTCAACTGTCGCTATCGTCAGCTCGTAGGGGCAGACGATTCCGGCGGTCGGAGCGTAGAGCGCGGCGACTGCCTCGTCGCTGAGGTTCGGCTCTTCGCGGTGAATAGCCTCTTTGTCGAGAATCTCGAGTCCGGGAACTCCGTTCTCTTCGCCTCTTGCCTTGAGCTCTTCAAGAGTCTCAACTTCCTCGTTCGAGAAAGCGACGACATATGAGCCGATGGGCTTGAACGGGACATGGAGCGTCTCGCACAGACCGGGCATTGCGGCAGTGCCCTCAACGTTGAGTCTCGCTTTGAGGGTGCCGGGCATTGCGTCGAAGCCTGCGTGGACAATAGCGCTGTTGGCCTTTGTTGTGCCCATCGCCATGTCGCTGCATTTTTCAACCAATGCGACTTTGATGTTATATCGGCTCAGCTCTCTCGCGACCATTGCGCCGCTGACGCCTGCACCGATAATTGCTACATCGTATGACATATTTTTACCTCCAGACGGAAATAGTATGGCTGGTTTTACAGACATAATTATTATACCACTCTTTTTGCCGGCAGACAAGTATATAAAGCGCCATAATCTATATTTTTGTCGTTATATTTGCTCTCAATTTATGACAATTTAATTATTCTGAAAATTTTGCGCCCGCCTTAATAATTGCGCTCGCACAGGCAACAATAAACACCGACTTTACCTTATTTGCGGATTTCAAATCCGCACGGGAGGAAGAAAAATGGAAGAATATCTTGTGCAGATGAAGGGAATATCGAAGTTCTTTCCCGGAGTCGTTGCACTCGACAAAGTCGATTTCGAGCTTCGGGCGGGCGAGGTGCATGCGCTGCTCGGCGAAAACGGAGCGGGAAAATCCACGCTGATGAAAATAATCGGCGGAATATATCAAAAAGACGAGGGCGAAGTGAAGATACGCGGCAAAACGCAGGAGTATTCTACCGTCGCCCAGGCGTCTGAACTCGGCATCGCCGTTATCCATCAGGAGCTCAATATGTGCCGCCACCTGACCGTGGCGGAGAACATCTTTCTCGGCAGGGAGCTCAAAAAGGGCGGCATGGTCGATTTCAAAGAGCAGAACGCCCGCGCGTCAAAGCTTCTCAAAGAACTGAGCCTCAATATCGAGCCCGATACCGAAGTCGGCAAGCTCTCCGTGTCAAAACAGCAGATGGTCGAGATTGCAAAGGCTCTCTCGACAAATGCCGATATTATAATCATGGACGAGCCGAGCTCGGCACTGACCGAGCGCGAGACACAGGAGCTTTTCAGAATAATAAACGAGCTCAAAAATATGGGCAAGGGCATAATTTATATCTCTCACCGCCTTGAAGAGCTCGAAAATATCGTCGACAGAGTCACTGTCATGCGCGACGGAAAATATATAAAGACCGCTGATTTCAAAGATTTGTCTATAGGCGAGATAATCGCCCTCATGGTCGGGCGCGAGATAACCGAAAAATATCCGCACGAGCAGACCGAGCGCGGCAAAAAAATCATGGAGGTCAAGGGGATATCCACCTCCGAGGTTCAGAATATCTCGTTCGATCTCTATTCCGGCGAGATACTCGGCTTCGCGGGCCTTGTCGGCGCGGGGCGCACGGAACTCGTCAGGGCGCTGTTCGGCGCAGATAAAATAACAGCGGGCGAAGTTGTCGTCTACGACAAGAGCGTGAAGCTCAAAAGTCCGCGCGACGCCGTCAAAGCCGGTATAGTCTGCGCGCCGGAGGACAGAAAAAAAGACGGTCTTTTGGTCGAGCTCGATGTCAGCGAGAATATCGCTATAGCGAATCTCGATACGCTCTCGAACCCCGTCGGAGTGCTCAGCGCAAAGGGCGGGCGGGATATGGCTAATCGCGCCGTGAAAGAGCTGAAAATAAAAACGCCGTCAATAAAAAGCGAGGTAAAGAATCTTTCGGGCGGCAATCAGCAGAAGATAGTCGTCGGCAAATGGCTCATGCGCGACGCCAAAGTAATAATTTTCGATGAGCCGACGCGCGGCATCGATGTTGCCGCCAAGGTCGAGATATATAACCTGATGAACAAGCTCAAAAGGAGCGGTATCGGCGTTATGTTCGTCTCGTCTGAGCTGCCCGAGGTGCTCGGCATGAGCGATAGGATAATCGTCATGTGTTCCGGGCGCATCACGGGCGAACTCAGCCGCGATGAGGCCACGCAGGAAAAAATAATGGAGCTTGCAACAAAGTTCCGCACGGAGGTGAGCTGAATGTTCAAAAAAATACTTTCCGCAAGGGGAATGGGACAGGTGCTCTCGGTCTTTGCGGCGCTGATAGTCATGATAATCGTCTTTGCGCTGATAAATCCGCTGTTCTTCTCCGCAACCAATATAACGAACCTTCTGCGCCAGGTGGCGCCGATATTGATAATCGGCGTCGGTCAGTCGTTCGTCCTCATAACCGCCGGAATCGACCTCTCAATAGGCTCGGTCGCGGGAATGTCGTGCATGATAAGCGCGACACTGATGACAAAATTCAATATGAACCCGATTTTAACCGTGCTCATAACTATTATTTGTTGTCTTGCAATTGGTCTTGTAAACGGACTTCTTATCTCTGTTGCAAAGCTTCCGGCGTTCATAGCGACTCTCGGTACTATGATAATCGCCCGCGGTGTCGCGCAGATTGTCAACGGCAACATGAACACCAACGGCATATATTCCGACGCCTTCAAGAATTTCTTCTATTACGGCCGCTTCCTCGGGATATATACCCCGATCTGGATAGCGATAGTGCTCTTCGCTTTCTTCGCGTTCATTCTTTCAAAGACGGCACTCGGCAGGCATGTCTATGCCCTCGGCTCGAACTATGAGGCGGCGCGCCTGTCCGGAGTCAATGTCGCCGCGGCGCAGACGAAAGTTTATGTCATTTCTTCTTTCCTCGCCGGCGTTGTCGGCTTGATACTCACCGCGCAGAGCGGCATGGGCAGCATGGACGCGGGCTCTAACTATGAGCTCAACGCCGTCGCCGCGTCCGTTATCGGCGGAGTCAGCACCATGGGCGGACAGGGTATGCTCCTTGGTACCGTCATAGGTGCGTTTATCTGGGGCGTGCTCAATAACGGTCTCCAGTTCGCAGGCGCGCCTCTCGCGCTTAGAAATATAGTCATCGGCATAGTCGTCATAATCTCCGTGCTTATAGACAGAATCGTCCACGGAGGCAAGCGGCTCAACACAAATGCCGCCAAAGGACTCAAGCTCGGCGGCGGCAGAGAAAAAAGAGAATAAACGGAGGACAGTATGAAAAAGATACTCGCAGTTATTATGTCGGCGCTGCTGATTCTGACCGCCTTTGCGGCGTGCAGCAGAAGCGGCGAGGGTAACAACACGGCGCAGGGCATGACCGAGAGCGCCGCCAACGCCAAGTACAAAGTATATCTCATCACTATCGACAAGAGGGATCAGCACTGGGTTTCGGTCGACAAGGGCGCGTCGGATATGGCAAAGCAGCTCGGCATCACTTATAAGTGGGATGCCCCCGATGTCAAAGACAACGCCAAGCAGATCGAGGCGGTCAACAACGCCATAGCCGACGGCGCGAGCCTGATAATGCTCGCCGCAAACGACCCCTCGGCAATTTCGCAGACTGTCAAAAACGCAAAGGACAAGGGAGTCAAGATAATCTATGTCGATTCTCCCGCAAACGAGCCTGCGGTCACAACTCTCTCGACCGATAACTACAACGCAGGCATGATAGCGGGCGAGACCATGCTCGAAGAGCTCAAAAACGCGGGCATAACGAGCGGCAAGATAGGCATAATCGGCGTCAACACCGCCACAAATTCGAGCATGAACCGCGAAAAGGGCTTCCGCGAGGCGATAACCAAGGACGGCAAGTTCACTCTGCTCACTACCGAATATAAAGACGGCAACTTCGCATCCTCGCAGGAGGCGGCAACCGGCTTTATAACCGGCAACTCCGACCTCGTCGGACTTTACGGCACCAACGAGGGCTCGACCGTCGGCGTGGGCAACGCTATCAAAGATTCAGGCAAGAAGATAATCGGCATCGGCTTCGATACTTCAAACACTATCGAGTCGCTGATAAACGACGGAAGTCTTAAAGCAGTCATGGTGCAGAATCCCTATACCATGGGCTATCTCGGCATGGCGCAGGCGCTCGCGGCTCTCAAAGGCAATTCAACGGGTCCCGAATCTATAGATACCGGCGTGTCCGTTGTCAGGGCTTCAAAATAAAACAATAACAAATTCGGTCGCCCCCGCATAAACTGTTGCGGGGGTGTTTTTATGCGCCGGATGCGCCGATTCAATATTCGCACTCTGCCGCGCGGGGCGTTCAGGGCTCTGTGCGCTTTTACTCTTGCTGTCTGCCTTGTGCTCGTTGTCGATGCGCGGCTTCACCCGGCGGTTCGAAATATCGCCATGACCCGCGCAAAGAGCCTCGCCGTGCGCACGGTCGGCGAGAGCATAGAAAAATTTATACCCGAAAATCCGGAGGAGTGCTCCGCTCTTATCAGCGTCGGCTCGAACGACGGAAAAATAGGCTCAATGTCCCTCAACGCTGCCTCCGTCAATTTATTTAAGTCCCGCCTTGTCCGCGCCGTCGACGAAGCACTCGAAGAAAATGCAAAATTTGTTGTAAAAATACCGCTCGGTGCCGTAACGGGCTCTGAGGTTTTTGCGGGTATGGGACCCGAGATACCCGTAACCGTCCGCATGACGGGCGGCGCAGAGGCGCAGATAACTGACGAATTTACTTCTGCGGGCATAAACCAGACCCGCCACAGAGTTATGCTGAAAGTCGAGTGTTCCGTCTATGTCTTTCTTGGCGGGAACGAGGGCGCGGCGAATTTTTCGGATGAATATTGCATCGCCGAGAATATCGTCGTCGGCACTGTCCCGCAGACCGCCGTGACAATAGATATTCCGCAGCGGCAGTGAAATAAATTGTTGTTAGATGTATTCAAGTTGTGGTATAATAACCGCAGAGAAAAAGGAAGCTTAAAAGGAGGAATCCCTTTTGACCGACAAAGAGCAGAGCGCAAAACGCGCGCAGGAGCTCAGAGATAAGCTCAATTATTACAGCAGAAAATATTATGTCGATGACGACCCCGAGATAGAGGACTACGAATATGATATGCTCCAGCGTGAGCTCAAGGCGATAGAGGATAAATATCCGGATCTCGTGACCCCGGATTCCCCGACCGTGCGCGTCGGCGGCAGCGCGGAAAATCTGTTCTCAAAGGTCGAACACCGCGTGCGTATGGAGAGCCTGCAGGATGCGTTCAGCTTCGCGGAGATAGAGGAATTCGACCGCCGGGTCAGAGAGACCGAGCGGGATGTTCACTATGTCGTCGAGCCGAAGATCGACGGACTTTCCGTCTCGCTCGAATATACAAACGGCGTGCTGACCCGCGGCTCGACCCGCGGTGACGGCGATGTCGGCGAGGATGTTACCGCAAACCTGCGCACCGTGCGCTCGATTCCGCTGAAAATAAAAACTCCGCTGCCTTTCCTCGAAGTCAGAGGCGAGGTGTATATGCCCAAGTCGGTCTTTGCCTCTCTCGTCACAAGGCAGGAGCTCGACGGCGAAAAGCCCTTTAAAAACCCGCGCAACGCCGCCGCAGGCTCGCTCAGACAGAAAGATTCAAAAGTGACCGCAGGCAGGGGACTTGATATCTTCGTTTTCAATGTCCAGCAGATAGAGGGCACAGAACTCAGCTCGCATAAGCAGTCGCTCGATTTCCTGCGCGAACAGGGTTTTCATACCATTCCGTTCTATACTCGGTTCGATAATATAACCGATGTTATTTCCGAGCTCAAGCGCATTGGCGAGATACGCTCGGGACTCGAATATGATATCGACGGCGCGGTTATAAAAGTCGATGATTTTGCCCAGCGCGAACGCCTCGGCAGTACATCGAAATTCCCGAAGTGGGCGGTGGCTTTCAAATATCCGCCCGAAGAAAAGACAACGAAGCTCGTTGATATAGAGATCGGTGTCGGACGCACGGGCGTGCTCACTCCGACTGCCGTCTTTGAACCTGTTCTTCTCGCGGGTTCAACCGTCAGCCGCGCAACGCTTCATAATCAGGATTTCATAACAGAAAAGGATATCCGCATCGGCGATGAAGTCGCCGTAAGAAAAGCGGGCGATATAATCCCCGAGGTCGTGCGCGTAGTGTCGCACGCGGAAAATTCCGTGCCGTATATCCTGCCGTCAATCTGCCCGTCATGCTCCGCTCCCGTTATCCGCGAAGAGGGCGAGGCGGCTGTCCGCTGCGTCAATCCCGAGTGCCCTGCTCAGCTGCTGCGCAATGTTATCCACTTCTGCTCGCGCGATGCCATGGATATCGAAGGACTCGCGTATGCCGTCGTCGAAAAGTTTATCTCCGAAAATCTGATATCAAATGTCGCCGATATCTATGACATAACCGCAGGCGAGATAATGATGCTCGAAGGACATCAGGAAAGGTCGGCAAAAAATCTCGTCGAGGCTATCGAACGCTCGAAGCAAAATGACCTTTCACGCCTGCTGTTCGCTCTGGGCATACGCCATATCGGTCAGAAAGCGGCGAAGCTTCTTTCCGAGCATTTTGGCAATATTGATTCTATAATCGCCGCGTCCGAAGAGGAGATAGCCGAAATAGACGGCTTCGGCGGAATAATGGCAAAGAGCGCGGCGGAATTTTTCTCCATGACTCAGACGGCCGATTTAATAGAACGACTCAAAGCGGCGGGAGTCAATATGAAGTCGCTCAAAGAGAAGAGCGACGACCGGCGCTTCGCTGGTCTGACTTTCGTCCTTACGGGTACTCTGCCGACGCTTTCGAGAAAAGAAGCGACTGAGATAATCGAAAACCTTGGCGGCAAAGCGTCGTCGTCAGTCTCGAAAAAGACTTCGTATGTCGTCGCAGGCGAGGAAGCCGGAAGCAAACTGCAAAAAGCGACCGACCTCGGCATCCCGGTCATAACTCAGGATGATCTGCTGAAAATGGCAGGTCGGGAATAAATTTAAGCATCCGTACTTTTCGTGCGGATGCTTTATTTTTGATATTCGCGCCTGTATGCGGCTGGGGAGAAGCCGGAGTAGCTCTTGAAAACCCGATTGAAGTGGCTCAGGCTGTAGTAGCCGAGCTGCATGGATATTTCAAGTGTTGTCATCTTGGTTCCGCTTAGCAGCAGGCAGGCGTATTCGCATTTCGTGTCCCTGAGATATGCCGAAACCGTCTTGCCCGTGTATTTTCTGAACGCTTCGATAACAACGGGCGGCGAGAAGTTGCTCATTTCATATACGTCCGCCGCGCAGCATGTCATGTATTCCGGCGAGCGTATCTTTTCGAGCATGTTTTCAAACCACTCGGGGCAGTCGATTTTCTGCGTGAGCTTCGAGCTGTTTATTATCGAGATAAAATCCGATGCGGTCGAGCATATTACGCTCGCCGCTTTTTCGTATCCGTCGCCGATGAGCCTGTTTATGAGACTTGCACGCGAAGAAAAGTATGCCTGCTCCTCGGTCGAGAGCGCAGCCGTCAGCGGTTTCTGCGACTCGAACGCTTCGGGATCTATCCCGAGAGCCGAGCAGATTTCTTCAAACTTTTTCGGCGAGATGCAGATGTTCATGTGTATGCTCGAAAAATTCTCGATGCGGCGCAGCTGATGAATGTCGCCGGGGCATATCATGCATAAAGTGCCTTTGCTTATCTCGGAAATCTTGCCGTTTATCTCGTGGCAGACGCGCCCGTCCGTTACAAGAAAAATCTCATAGTAGTTGTGTCCGTGCTCCGTCGTGCCCTCCGAACCCCAAAGGTGAAATGACACGGAATATTTGCTTATAATCGGATTCGTCCTGTAGTCGATAATGTTCAGCCTGTCCGTATATTTTCACTCCTTTGATTGGTGCTTTCTTAAAAATAACACACTTTATCACCGATTTCAAGAACTTATATTGACTGTAAGGATATAAAATTTAAAAAAACGCTCATTAACATTAAAAAATAGCAAGAAAAACAATATATACTGTTTTATAATAAATACAACATAATTTTTATGGAGTTTGCACAAAATGCCTCGGCTTAAACATTTCGTTGAAAAGTCCCGCGAGGGAACCTATTATACAATACCGTTCACCGTGCCCGAAAACGTCTCGCGCGTCACGGTATCGTATTCCTATTGGCAGGGCACCAAAGGTCTGCTCAGAGAGATACACCCGCAGAATATAATCGACCTCGGTCTCATGGACGAAAAGAGGAGATTCCTCGGCTGGTCGGGCAGCGCGCATCCGAGCATATTTGTCGGCGAAGATAAGTCCACGAACGGCTATCTTGTGCAAAGACCCGAGTCGGGCGAGTGGTCTATAATCGTCGGCGCGTATCATGTCGTGCCCGCAGGTGTCGAGGTCACATATGATATTGAGTTTGAATATCATAAACCCGGCGATCCCGAACCGAAGCATTATAAACAGGATGCGCCCGAAAATATATCTTCTGATAGCGCGAACGCCGAACCCGAACTGCTCTTCGGCGACCTGCATATACATACCATAGCCTCCGACGGCGCGCTCGATTCCGAAGCCGTCGGAAAGCTCGCCCGCGATATCGGGCTCGATTTCGTCGGGCTTGCAAACCACAATAACTATGCCGATAATTTCTGCCTGCCGGATATCCCGGGGCTGACTTTTGTTTACGCAGTCGAATGGACGCACTACAAAGGGCATATGAATTTCTTCGGAGCCAAAGCGCCCTTTGAAAACAGTTTTATAGCGAACACGCCCGAGGAGATGGAAAAGATAATCAACGATGCCCGTTCGCTCGGCGCGGTCATATCGGTAAACCATCCGAAATGCCCGTTCTGCCCGTATAAATGGAACAGCATGAATTTTGATATGATCGAGGTCTGGAACGGACCAATGCGCGGGACGAATATCCGCGGCATAAAGTGGTGGACGCAGCTTCTGCGTGAGGGCAGGCGCATACCTGCCGTCGGCGGCAGCGATTTCCATCGCCCTAAGGATTTTGCGAAGCTCGGAAATCCGATAACGGCAGTCTATTCTCCGTCGCGCCGCCGCGAGGATATACTGAAAAATATCCGCGCAGGGCACTCCTTCGTTTCAAGCGGAGTTGACGGCGCGCGCCTGACTCTGACCTGCGGCGATGCAATGATGGGCGACGCTGTTCGTTATGACAAAAACAAAAAACTCCATCTTCACGCGGAACAGCTCCGCGGCGAAACGCTTGTTCTTGTCACCGGCAGCGGCGAGCGCGTGATAAAGCACTTCGCGCGAGGAAATTTTGATATCGATATAGAGCCGAAAAACGATAATTTTGCTTATGTCAAGGCAATCAGAGGGTGTGGAAAACTCGGCGCAGTCCGCGCGCTCACAAATCCGATATATTTTCAGAAGGAGGAAGAGGAGGATAACTGATGGAACCTTCAAACACTTTGAACCGAAAACGTACTTCCCCGTTCCGCTACGGCTTTGGCATGCTCGGCACATCGATTCCGATAAATATGCTGAAGTCTTATGCCGCCGCATATTATGTCTTGAAGCTCGGACTCATCACGACCGATCAGATGGCGAAGATACTGTTTATCTACACCTTTGTCGATGCCATCGATAACCCCGTCTACGGCTTCCTTTCGGACAGAACGCATACAAAATGGGGCAAGCGCAGACCGTGGCTCGTTATCGGCACTCCGCTGATGATTCTTTGCTTCGTGCTGTTTTATAATATGCCCGCGCGCGTGCAGTCGAACTCCGGTCAGGCTTATCTCTATATTCTGTTGATGTACATACTCACCGGCACGCTCGACTCGCTCATGAACGCAAACTACGGCGCGCTGTTCCCGACTCTTTTCAAGACCGACGAGCTCAGAGCGAAGACCAATGCTATAAGACAGGTCTGCCAGCTTGTCGCGATGGTTATTTCAATCGTGCTCACTCCCGTTGTCACTTCAAAGATAGGCTATAATCTCACCGCAATCATCTACGGCGTTATCGCCCTTGCGGTCATTATGTTCATGACCTTCGGCTGCCACGAGAATATCGAAGAAGAGGAAGCGGAGGCGGCAAACGGCGAGAAGCCCGATCTCTTCAAGGCGATATTCGCCCTCATCACCAACAGCAAATTCTGGATATTCGGCTTTGCAAACGCGCTCTATTCCGCCGCATTCTCGCTCATTTCTCAGGCGATCCCGTTCTATGTTCAGTATACTCTGAAACTTGAAAGCTCCATGACAACCGTCATGCTCGGCGTGGTGTTCGGCGTCGCGCTTGTCGGCATAGTAGTCTGGTCGAATGTCGTAAAACGCGCGGGTATCATGAATGTCTGGAGGCTCGGATTTGCCGTGCTGACAGTCGGATTCATCCCGCTGTTCTTTGCAAACACAATGCCCGTCGCGGTCGCCATAATGTGCGTTATGGGTATGGGTGTCGCCGGGTGCCTCGTCACTATCGACTGCATCGGCGCGAAGATAATCGACGATGA
>ERZ780067.663-NODE-663-length-11277-cov-3.13099_pt1 | contig 11277 bp, 10 predicted proteins | sample MGYA00511841_ERZ780067 | MGnify/ENA primary metagenome ERZ780067 (study PRJEB29588, sample SAMEA2143295) | human gut metagenome | biome: human gut; feature: human-associated habitat; material: faeces | place: Denmark | collected 2008/2010 ... | reverse complement strand
GGGGGGGGTCTCTGCCGCCTTTTTTGGCCATACGGGCAGAATATGCGGAATCGACGCAGCATTCTAACAGGTAATTGGATGATTTCATGAATTGCTTCTCCATTTTGCAGGATTTCCCGGGAAGGAAATGCTGTATTTCTTTGTGCGGTTGTTAATGTTTTTTCGATGACCCTGGGCAGGATGCCAGCAGGATTGTTCCGTGCTGTGCACTCTCACAATCCTGCCCGATAGTCGCATATCGTGGGATTAGCATCCCACTTTTATGCTCCTATCTTGGCGGGTCAAGAAGTCAAAACGCCTTCTGCAAGCAAGCTTGCGTCGGCTTTTTTGACTTTTTGACCCTGGCATCCTATATGATACAGGATTTTTTCGTATTTACAAATGCAAAATCGGCGTAAAAAGGAAGAAAAAATTGAAATATGTACGAAATGTGAACAAAACCTTATAAAATTCATAAAATGTTTTAAAATTAGAAAAAAACTATTTACAAACCAAAAAAAAGGTGGTATCCTCACTTTCGTATTAAGGAAACGGCATAGTTTTAAAATGCCTGGTTTTGATTTAGGAGGAGAAATTATTATGAAAAAGAATTTAGTAGCAGTTTTAGCAGCAGTAGTTATGACAGCATCCATGGTAGCTTGCGGCAGCGCAGCAGCTACAGAGACAACTGTTGAGACCACAACCGTTGCAGAAGAGAGCACAGTAGCAGTTGAGTCTACTGTAGAAGAGACCACTGTAGAAGCTACAACTGAAGAAGCTACCACAGTAGAAGCTACAACTGAAGCAGCTATCACAGAAGAAGCTACAACCGAAGCAGCTACCACAGAAGCTGCAACTGAGACAGCTACCGAGACTGTTGCTGAGTAATTATACCCAGACAGCTTTGGCTGGATGTGTTTTTTCAGGCATTTGATCAGTCCTCATGTGGAAGGCGCATCGGATAAAGAAAATGAAAAAGGCACCCTTTTGTATGGAAACATGCAGAAGGGTGTTTTTTTGTCTTTTCTTTTCAGGTATAATAAGAAAAAAACGTTTTCACACAGCTATTTGTGCCGCAGGCGTCACAAAGTAGCCAGGATCGCAGAGACGAACTGGATGTTCGCCTCGCGGGTCCCCTCGCAAAGCGCCTGCGGAATGGAGGATTTTATGAAGCTTTTGATTGTAGTAGACATGCAGAACGATTTTGTTACAGGGAGCCTTGGAACAAAGGAGGCTCAGGCGATTGTGGAAAACGTCGTCTGCAAAATCAAAGAAACCCCGGCAGAACAGATCTATGTGACGCAGGACACGCATCCGGAACAGTACCTGCAGACAAAAGAAGGACTGCATCTTCCGGTTGCACATTGCATCGAGGGAACGAATGGACATTGCCTGTGCCCGGCAGTAGAGCAGGCGCTGAAAGAAAAACAGGTGGATGCAGCGAGAAAAATTCAGAAGCCCACCTTTGGCTCCATGGAGTTGATTGAGAAACTGCGCTCGGATGAGAAAATCGTTGCGGATTCGAACCTGCAGATCGAGCTGGTCGGACTCTGCACCGGAATCTGTGTGCTCTCCAACGCGATTTTGTGTAAGGCTGCATTTCCTGAGGCAGATGTGATCGTTGATGCGGCAGCGTGTGCCTGCGTGACGCCTGCTTCTCATGATACTGCGCTGGCGGCAATGAAGCTGTGCCAGATCGAAGTAGAGAAGGAAGGGAAAGAACCCTGGAGAAATTAAACATAGGATCCTGACATTATAAAAAAGGAAAAACGGAAAAACTTATTTTTTCGTTGACAGAATCAAAAAGGGTGCTATAATGAAATCAAACATATGAATAATTGTTCATATGAAAGAAAAAGCAATGGGAAACAGAAGCACCCATAGATGCTGCAAGACAGGAAGAGAGAGGATTTTATCATGAAAAAAACCTACAAAATCGACGTTGACTGCGCAAACTGTGCAAACAAGATGGAAGACGCTGCAAAGAAGACGGCAGGCGTTAAGGACGCAACGGTAAACTTCATGACCCTGAAAATGTCCGTGGAATTTGAAGAGGGCGCAGATGTAAAGACCGTTATGCAGGAGGTATACAAGAACTGCAAAAAGGTAGAGGATGACTGCGAGATCTTCCTGTAAAAGAAGACAAATCTGCAGGCTGTACCCATCTTGGACAGTCTGCAGATTTGATGTTTTTACTGAAAGGGGTGAAGGCATGAATAAGAAACAGAAAAAAGTATTTACCAGAATTATCATTGCAGCAGTGCTGATGGTTGTACTGAGCCTGCTTCCGATAGATGGCTGGCTGAAATTTGTGCTGTTTATGATTCCGTATCTGGTGATCGGCCATGATATTTTGTTAAAGGCCTGGAAAGGTATTTTAAACAGACAGGTTTTTGATGAGAACTTTCTGATGGCGGTTGCGACCATCGGCGCGATCCTTCTGGGGGATTATAAAGAGGGCGTTGCGGTTATGCTCTTTTACCAGATCGGTGAGCTGTTCCAGAGCTATGCGGTGGGTAAGAGCCGCAGAAACATCAGTGAACTGATGGATATCCGCCCGGATTACGCGAATATCGAAAAAGAAGACAGAACACTGGAGCAGGTTGATCCGGATGAGGTTGAAATTGGCAGCGTGATCGTTGTACAGCCCGGAGAAAAGGTGCCGATTGACGGCGTGATCGAAGAGGGACGCACAAGCTTAAATACCAGCGCCCTGACTGGTGAGAGCCTTCCGAGGGAAGCCGGCGTTGGGGACGAAGTCATCAGCGGCTGTATCAACATGTCCGGCGTGCTGAAAATCCGGACGACAAAGGAGTTTGGCGAATCGACGGTATCGAAGATCCTGGATATGGTAGAAAATGCAAGCTCCAAAAAATCCAGATCCGAGAATTTTATTTCCAAATTTGCAAAATACTATACGCCTGCGGTCTGCTACGGAGCTCTGGCGTTGGCAATTTTACCTCCCCTTGTGCGGCTGCTGTTTCTTGGAATGACACCGGAATGGGGCGACTGGGTTATGAGGGCGCTGACCTTCCTGGTAATCAGCTGCCCGTGCGCGCTGGTCATCAGTATTCCTCTGAGCTTCTTTGCCGGAATCGGCGGTGCGAGCAACGCAGGTGTTCTGGTAAAAGGCTCCAACTATCTGGAAACACTTTCCCAAACCAAATATGTTGTATTTGATAAGACAGGAACCATGACGCAGGGCGTGTTCGAAGTAAGCGGTGTGCATCATTCTTCCATGGATACAGAGAAGCTGCTGGAATACGCAGCGCTGGCGGAATGCCATTCCTCCCATCCGATCAGCAAGAGCCTTAAGAAGGCATACGGCAAGCCCCTGGATCCGAGCCGTGTAACGGATGTCGAAGAGATCAGCGGCAACGGTGTGACTGCAAAGGTGGATGGCGTGAGAGTTGCTGCAGGCAACAGCAAGCTGATGGAAAAGCTCGGTGTGGATTGTATGGAATGTCACAGCGTCGGAACCGTTGTTCACATGGCGGTGAATGGCAAATATGCCGGACATATCCTGATTTCGGATCAGATCAAGCCTCATGCAAAGGAAGCCATCGCGGCATTGAAAAAATGCGGCGTGAAAAAGACGATCATGTTGACCGGAGCCCGCCGGGAGGCAGCACGTCAGGTTGCGGAGGAGCTCGGTATTGATGAGGTACACAGCGAGCTTCTGCCCGGCGACAAGGTAGCGCAGGTAGAAAAGCTTCTGGATGAAAAAGGGGAAAAGGAAAAGCTTGCCTTTGTGGGAGACGGCATCAACGATGCACCGGTGCTTTCCCGTGCGGATATCGGCATCGCAATGGGAGCACTGGGCTCGGATGCAGCGATCGAGGCGGCGGATATTGTTCTGATGGATGATGATCCGTTAAAGATTTCCAAGGCCATCAGAATTTCCAGAAAGTGCCTGAGAATCGTTTATGAAAATATTTATTTTGCAATCGGTGTCAAAGTGGTCTGCCTGATCCTCGGCGCACTCGGCATTGCGAATATGTGGGCGGCGATCTTTGCAGATGTGGGCGTTATGATTATCGCCGTGCTCAATGCGATCCGCGCCCTGAATGTGAAAAAGCTGTAAAGAAAATGGAGAGAACCATGCAGGAAAAAGAAGAACTGGAAATGGATCACTGTGAAGAAACGGAGGTTCATGAAGAACTGCTCAGGATCGTACAGGAAAAGCTTCCAAAAGAAGAAGAGCTTTATGATCTGGCGGAGCTTTATAAGGTATTTGGAGATTCTACCCGTATCCGGATTCTGTTTGTTTTGTTTGAAGCGGAGGTCTGTGTCTGCGACCTTGCAGCAGCCCTGCAGATGACGCAGTCGGCGATTTCCCATCAGTTGCGCATTTTAAAACAGAATAAACTGGTTAAAAGCAGAAGAGAAGGCAAATCCATCTTTTATTCCCTGGCGGACGGACATGTCCGCACGATCATCAATCAGGGACTGGAGCATATCGAGGAGGATTGAACCGATCCTGTTGTCAGAAAGAAAGCACCTCAACCGACCTAAGAAAGGTTGAGGTGCTTTTGCTTTTTTAGAGGAGGATCCCCCTTAAGTTCAAAGATTATTTTCTGTAAAAAACGCCACGGCGATGGCTCCGGGACCGACATGGGTTCCGATGGCGCCTCCAATGGTTCCGATGGGCAGATGATCGACATGCTCTTTCCAGATCTCTGCGCTGTCGGAAATGTATTTCTGCAGCAGCGCGTCGCTTAACCCGGTGTAGCCCAGGAAAAACGGCCGGGAAAAATCAATGCCGTCCTTCTGAATCTGCTGGATCAGGAAGTTGTTGCCCTGGCGGGAGCCCCGTGCCTTACCCAGCAGTGCAACCTCACCATCCACAACGGAGACCACCGGCTTGATGGAAAGCAGGCTTCCGGCGATGGCAACGGTTTTGGAAATTCTGCCGCCTTTTTGCAGATATTCCAGGGTATCCAAAAGAGCGATCACTCGCAGATTTTCTTTTTCATGGTTCAGGGTCTCTACGATAGTGTGGATATCTGTGCCGGCATCCTTCATGCGCAATGCATATTCCACGATGGCCTTTTCCCCGACGGCAACGTTTAAGCTGTCTACGATATAAACCTTTCCGCCGGTTTCGGCTGCGGCGATGTTGGCACTCTGCCAGGTTCCGGAGAGCTTGGAGGAGATCGTGATGATCAGTGCAATGTCGCCCTGTTCATGGATTTTTCTGATTGCAGCCTCGAAGGCATAGGGGGAAGGCTGGCTGGTGGTCGGCAGCACCTGTGTTTCGATCATCTTTTCATAAAACTGTCTGTGGGTTAAGTTGACGCCGTCCAAATATTCTTCATCGCCAAAACGGATGGTCATCGGAAGGACGGTCAGGTCTGTGCGGGAGCAATCGACGATATCCGATCCCGCGTCTGTAATAATCTGTATCTGATTCATGTGATTCGTTACCTCCATTCCGCAGGCCCATTGGGCTGCGTGGCCGATCGATTTCCCAAGTCGGCCTGGAAAGCATAACATATATTTGTTGATGTGTCAACAAAGGCGGAAAAGCTACAGCACAATCGCCCGTGTGGATTTGCGAACCTCCAGAAGAGGCGACATCACACGGTGTGTCACCTGCGGATCACGGGTTTCGATCTGATGTTTCAGAATCGTGCCGGCTTCTTTTCCCATCAGATATTCGGACTGACTGATGTGGGTAAAGAAATCGGGACGCTGGGATTCTACCAGCGGTTTATCAAAGGACATCAGGGAGATATCCTCAGGAACCCGGAGGTTCATTGTGGCAAACAGGCTGTAGAGATAGGCGCAGGTAGTGGATTCTGCTGCAATAAAGGCAGTGATGCGCTCCTCCCGGATCAGCTTCATCATTTGCTTCTGATAGTGAACGTAGGGCTGATGCTTGTTGAAGAAATCCCAGATCGTAATGGAGGATTCCGGAATATTGCGTGCCTCCGCTTCTTGCAAAATGCCGTCGATACGGGAGCGAACCGTGAAGGTATTCCGCCGGGCAGAAGAGACGAAGCAGAAGCGCTGATGTCCGGGGGTGGGGAGAGCCCGCAGACAGAGTGCACCGCCGGTTTTATTGTCCCCAATGACATAGCTGGTATCCAGACGCGGAAGATTTCGGTCGATGAGGACCAGGGGATATTTCTGCAGCAGCAGATAAAGCAGCTGCTCGCTGAAAAATGGCTGATCCTGAGGGAACAGAACGATTCCGCTGATGCCGGTGTCGATACATTTTTGCAGCAGCCGGTTTTCCAGAGAAGGATTGAAGCTCTGGAAAAGGTGACAGATATAGGAATCCATGGGAAATGCAGAAAGTATGCCATTTACCATGGATAACGAAAACTGATCGGAGATGGACGGCAGGATGCAGGCAATCTCGGTAAAAGCAGTATCAGAGGTACTGCCTTCCGGGACAGCAGGAAGCTGCGCGGAGGCAGAAGCCGGCAGCAGGACACTGGGAGCTTCCAGCGGGATCTGAGCCGCAGCAGCAAGGGGAGAAGCACTTCTGGCGACAAAAGAGCCTTTATTTGGAAAGCGGGTAATCAGACCCTCTGCCTTTAATTCGTTCAGGGCCTTGGAAACCGTAATCCGGCTGACATTGTATTTTTGCATGAATTCCCGCTCTGTCGGCAGCTTATCGCCCGGAAGCAGCAGGCTGTTTTCGATCTGGGAACGAACATCCTCCATGAGCTGCTGATAAAGGGGTTGATTTGTCTTTTCCATATAAAATCCTCATTTCCGAAGTAATCCTTCTATATAACTTCTATATAACTTCTATTTTACTTTGCTATGTATGCTATACTGCGGTATGCGAAAAAATCTGATAATAATAAAAAATATCCTGAAATATTTTCTTAATAGTCTGTAAAATACTATAGAAAAATGATAATTCTAACAAAAACAATACTCTTTTCCGCACTACCTATAAAAACTATACCATGATTTGATTAGAAAGTCAAATTATGTTTTGCTATATTTGCTATGTTGATATCGACATAATTCACGTAGCGAAGTTATTCATAATTCACAAAATGGACATAATTTATTAAAAAAGGCTTGCAAAGTGAACAAAAAGTGGTAACATAGTATTCACAAGGGGCAAGACAAAATAAGCAAGCCTGAGATACGGATGAGACGACTGAGTACCATTTGTCATGTTTGTATTGAATGGCTGGTCTTGCAAGGGAGCGCGCTCTGTGTGATGGGGAAAGGACAGAGCTGCGATCGGGGAGTGATCCACCTTACGCTATAAAAAGGAGAGGAAAACATGGCAAAAGCAATTGCAAAGCCTGCCATCAGCGCAGAGCAGAAACAGAAAAACAAGAAACAACTAAGGATACAAATAAAACGGCACTGGATGCTCTATTTGTTCCTCCTTCCCTGCATCGTCTGGCTGCTTGTATTCTGCTATGCGCCGATGGCAGGCATTGTCCTTGCTTTTAAGAACTATCGGTTTGACCTCGGAATCTTCGGAAGCGAATGGGCTGGACTCAAGCATTTCAGGAAGTTCGTTACATCACCGGAGTTCTGGATGACCATTAAGAACACTCTGGTAATCACCAGCCTGAAGCTGGTCGTCTGCTTCCCGGCACCGATCATCCTGGCGCTTCTGTTAAATGAAGTAAAAGCAGAACGATTCAAAAAAACCGTTCAGACCCTGAGTTACCTGCCCAACTTCGTATCCTGGGTCGTAGTAGTACAGCTGATGACGACGATCTTCACACCCTACGGCGGTATCTTCAATGACATCCGTCAGATGATGGGAAAAGAAGCGATCTTCGTAATGGGTGAGAAAAATGCATTCCTTCCGCTGGTTATTTTCTCAGACCTCTGGAAGAACGTAGGCTGGGGCTCCATTGTATATCTGGCAGCGATTACCGGTGTTGACCAGGGATTATACGAAGCGGCGGCAATCGATGGCGCGGGACGTTGGAAATGTACCTGGCACATCACAATCCCTGAAATTTCCGTTACGATTGGTATCATGTTCATCATGGCAGTCGGCGGTATGTTAAACGCAGGTTACGACCAGATTCTTCTGTTACAGCAGCCGGCTAACAACCAGATTTCTCAGGTACTTGATACATACATCATTCAAACCGGTATCCGATATGGTAAGTTTGAATATGCAACGGCGATAGGCTTGTTTAAATCCGTGTTCTCCCTGATTATGGTGGCAGGTACGAACTACCTGACCCAGAAATACGCTGAAGTAGGCTTGTGGTAAAAAGAGGAGGGGAAACACATGAAAATCAAAGAGTCAAGAAGCCGCAAAATATTTAAGGTTTTTAACTATACTTTCCTGACTTTGTTAGGACTTGCAACATTCTATCCGTTCTGGTACGTGTTGATTGCTTCCTTTAATACAGGACGTGACTTCATGCGAGGCGGTGTGTGGATCTGGCCGAGAGCCTTCACACTGGAGAACTACCAGATGGCATTTGAGGATCCGACCATCGGAACCTCCCTGCTGATCTCTGTTTCGGCAACCATCTTATCGATCGTTTTAGGATTGATCGTCACCGCACTTGCTGCCTATGCACTGAGCATCAAGACGCTGCCGGGAAGAAGCCTCATGAACTTCTTCTGGTACTTTACAACGATCTTTGGCGGCGGCATGGTTCCTTACTACATGGTGCTGCGTGACCTGAAACTGACCAGCAGCTTCTGGCTGTATGTCATTCCTGGATTATATAGCTTTTACAACTTTGTTTTGCTGAGAAGTAACTTTGCAACGATTCCGGGAGAATTAAGAGAATCCGCACAGTTGGACGGTGCAAATGACTGGACCATCCTGAGCAGGATTTATCTTCCTCTTTCCAAGCCGATCCTGGCAACTCTGACATTGTTCATCGGTGTCGGCAAGTGGAATGACTGGTTCACAGGTGCTTACTATCAGAGTAAAGCAGCTCTGTATCCGGCAGCTACCGTATTACAGAAGATTTTAAGCGAAGCAACTGCTTCCAGCCAGATCAAGGCAGGACAGGAAACACAGCTTGGTAATGTAACAAGCTTTACCTCCCAGTCTCTGCAGATGGCATTCGTAATGATCCTGACGATGCCCATCGTTGTGATCTATCCGTTCTTACAGAAATATTATGTAAAGGGCGTTATGGTAGGATCCGTCAAGGGCTGATGCCTGAGACAAAAACGGCGACAGCTGTTATTCATGACAATGGAATGCTTACAGAGCGTACATTCTATTGTTACAACTTGAAACATACGGCAATGCAGGACGGGGGTTCATGCAGCCGTTTGTCAATAAAAAAGGAGGACATAAGTATGAAGAGAAAGGCATTAGCACTGGTGCTGACCGCAGCAATGGCGGCTACAGCATTGGCAGGCTGCGGAAGCAGCGCAGACACTGGTTCTGCATCCACAACACCCGCTGCATCGGAGGATACAGCAAAGGATGACACAGCTGCGGCTGACACCGAAGAAGACGGTGACTATTACGTAGACGAGGACGGAAACAAGTATAAGAAGTTTGACGATGTTCAGCTGAAGATGCTGGTATGCTGGAACGGCGGCTTCAACACTGCTGACGATCAGTATAACAACGAGGTTGCAGCTGCAATTCGTGACAAGATCGGCGTTACCGTAGAATTTGAAGGAATCATGATGAGTGAAGATGAGAAGCTGAACATGATGTTCGCTTCCGGCGATATGCCCGATATGATCAATGCGCCTTACTGGGGGGGCAGCTCCGGTTCGACTGGGATCATCAAAAAGGCTGGCGCAGAAGGCCGTCTGATTGATATCAAAGACATGCTTCCCAACTATCCTAATATCTCTGATGCATGGGATGTAGGTGTTATCAGCCAGAAATATCTGGAAAATGATATCGACGATCCTTCCTTCAATGGTGCAAGATACGTTCTGCCTACCGAGGTTGCAGGTGATGTAGAAGATATCGCAATGTGGAACTACGGTGTATTCGTTCGTGGCGACGTTCCGGAAGCTCTGGGTATCGATCCTACTTCCATCAAGACCACGGAAGAGCTGTTGGACTTCATGCAGAAAGCAAAGGACTATGGCTTTAAGGATGTAAACGGCAACGATTGTATCGTTGCTACCACCTTCCATAACGGCTGGTCCTATGATAACTACTTACAGAGCTACAATGAGAAGAAGCTGACTGGCTACTCACTGGATGCTGACGGAAACGTAACTTATGATAAGTTAAGCGAAAACTATGTAAACAAGAATCTGGTTGTATGGAAGATGGTTCATGACGGACTGCTGGACAAAGAGTGCTTCACAACAACGGATGATGCTGCAAAAGAAAAAGTCGGCAACGGTACTGCACTGTTTACCTGCGCACAGTATGGTGTAACCATCGATGCAACCAAGCAGAGCGGTCTGTATGACAGCAATCCTGAAATGCGCTACACATGGGTTGGACCTCTGAACTACTCTGACGGTTCTGCACAGGTTCAGGTTGAATCCGAAGGTAGAAGCGGATCTCCTGCTATTATCTTCCCTACCACCTGCACCAACATCGATGCTGCTATGACATGGCTGGACTATGTAAACAGCAAAGAAGGCACAAAGCTGATCTGCTACGGCTTCGAAGGCGATACCTACGAGCTGAATGCAGATGGACAGCCTCGTATGACTGCTGAACTGGCCGAGCGTTATGCAACCGATTCTGATTCTGTTACCAAAGAACTGCGTCAGAGAGGTATCGGCTACATGGCAGGCAGAAGCTATGTTGCAAAGAAGAACGCCAAGTGGTTTGGCGAGTCCGCTCCTTTTGAAGCTGATGCTGAGAACGAGTACATCACCGCTTATAAGAAAGTTCATCCTGTAGAAATCCTTAAGGGTTATGCTATCGATGCTATGGCTCCTGGATATGAGAACTACTCCGACTTCTCCGAATGGGCATTCGATGATGTAAAAGAAAAAGAATACACTGAGCGTGCATTCTTCGCTGATACCGAAGAAGAAGCAAGACAGATCATTCTTGACTATCAGGAATACTTAAAGACAAACAATGGCGGTGAGATGGAGAAATTCCTGGACTACATGACCGAACAGTCTAAGACCAGAGATGACTTCGCTTACTAAGACAGAATTCAACTTATCAATGGAGACAGATTACAATATAAAATACAGAGTATAACAGGTAACGTTCTCTGAGGAATAAGGGATCAGGGCGGGAAACGGAACTTAATGCAAGGAAGGATTTCATTGGATTAAGGGAAGCTTCCCGCCCCTTTTTTTCATCGTATAGGAAACTTCGTTTCCATACGATAAAAACGCTCCGCGAGGATGCGCACTCGGCGCAAGGGTAGATGGTTGCCGAAG
>ERZ780067.657-NODE-657-length-11322-cov-5.96583_pt1 | contig 11322 bp, 7 predicted proteins | sample MGYA00511841_ERZ780067 | MGnify/ENA primary metagenome ERZ780067 (study PRJEB29588, sample SAMEA2143295) | human gut metagenome | biome: human gut; feature: human-associated habitat; material: faeces | place: Denmark | collected 2008/2010 ... | reverse complement strand
GTCCATTGCCCCGCGGACCGCGCCCCGTGTTGACGACGATAGCCGTCGGTTTCATGCGGGCAATGGCGTCGGCATTGACGAGGTTGCGGGTCGAGTCGGTGAGAGGGCAGTGCAGCGTGATGACGTCGCTCTCGGCCAACAGGGTTTCCCAGTCGACGGGGGTGACGTAGTCGGGCAGGGCTTCGCGGCTCTTGGAGGTCTTGGCCAGTACCTTCATGCCGAATGCGTGGGCGATGCGGGCCACGGCACTGCCAATGTGTCCGAACCCGACGATGCCGATGGTCTTGCCGGCCAGCTCGAATACCGGGCTCTTCAGATAGCAGAAGTCTTTGCAGCGTGCCCAGTCGCCGGCTTTCACGCTCTGCGAGTGGGTGGCCACGTCACTGGCTATGTTGAGGATGTGGGCAAATACCATTTGAGCCACCGAGTCGGTGCTGTACGACGGTATGTTGGTGACTACGATGCCGCGCTCTTTGGCGGCTTCGATGTCGACGATGTTGTATCCCGTAGCCAATACCCCGATGTAGCGCAGCCGGGGCAACTTGTCCAGCGTAGCGGCACTGAGCGGAGTCTTGTTGGTGAGTACGATGTCGGCTTCGGCGGCCCGTTCCACAATCTCGTCGACTGCGGTGCGGTCGTAGACGGTGAAGTCGCCCAGCGCTTCGATCTTCTCCCACGACAGGTCGCCGGGGTTCAGTCCGTAGCCGTCGAGCGCCACGATGCGGTGTGCCGGGCGACGCTCTTCGGCGGTTTTTTCGGTCGTACGTTTCAGTTCGTTCCAAGAGACTTCTCCCTCTTTTACTTTATATCCTTCGGTTATTTTCCACTCTTTCATAATGCACTATTCTTATTTAATCTCTATGGCATTTTTTACCTTTTCGTCGGTGAGGGCAATCTTCAACACCTCTTCGATATTCTTCACGTAGTGGAAGGTGAGCCCTTTCAGGTAGGTATCCTTGATTTCTTCGATGTCTTTGCGGTTCTCCTCCGAGAGGATAATGTCGCGTATGCCGGCTCGTTTGGCCGCCAGAATCTTCTCCTTGATACCGCCCACGGGCAGCACTTTGCCCCGCAGGGTAATCTCGCCCGTCATGGCCAAGTGGTCTTTCACCTTGCGTTGCGTGAAGGTCGAGGCCAGCGAGGTGACCATAGTGATACCGGCCGAGGGTCCGTCTTTGGGGATGGCGCCTTCGGGCACGTGGATGTGTACGGCCCACTTGTCGAACACATCTTCGTCGATACCCAGCAGCGAAGCGTGCGACTTGATGTATTGCAGGGCAATAACAGCCGACTCCTTCATCACGTCGCCCAGGTTGCCGGTGAGGGTGAGTTTCTCGCCCTTCGATTTGCTCAGGCTCGACTCTACGAAGAGTATTTCGCCGCCTACCGCTGTCCAGGCCAGCCCGGTTACGACACCGGCGTAGTCGTTGTTTTCGTATTTGTCGCGGTTGTACTCCTGAGCTCCCAGATACTCGTGCAGGTCGTCGAGCGAGAGGGTGTGGTTGTACTCCTTGCCCGAGGCCTTCATGCGGGCGATTTTCCGCATGATGCGGGCTATTTTCTTGTCGAGCTCGCGCACGCCCGACTCGCGGGTGTACTGGTCGACGATGGCAGCCATCACCTTTTTGGGTATGACTACGTCGCCCTCTTTCAACCCGTGGTTCTCGAGTTGCTTGGGTACCAGGTGCCGGCGGCCGATTTCGACCTTCTCCTCGAGTATGTATCCGCTGATGTCGATCAGCTCCATACGGTCGAGCAGGGGCTGCGATATGGTGTTGAGATTGTTGGCCGTAGCGATGAACAGAATCTTCGACAGGTCGTAGTCGATGTCGATGTAGTTGTCGTGGAAGGCGTTGTTCTGTTCGGGGTCGAGTACCTCGAGCAGAGCCGAAGCCGGGTCGCCCTTGAAGTCGTTGCCTATCTTGTCGATTTCGTCGAGCACGAATACCGGGTTGGAGCTCTTCGCCTTGATGAGTCCCTGGATAATACGGCCCGGCATGGCCCCGATGTAGGTGCGCCGGTGACCCCGTATCTCGGCCTCGTCGTGCAGACCGCCCAACGAGATGCGTATATACTTGCGGTTCAGTGCCTCGGCTATGGATTTACCCAGCGAGGTCTTGCCCACGCCCGGAGGTCCGTAGAGGCAGATGATGGGCGATTTCATGTCGCCCCGCAGCTTCAGCACGGCCAGATGTTCGATGATGCGCTCTTTCACCTTGTCGAGACCGTAGTGGTCCTTGTCGAGCTGTTTCTGCACGTGGTTCAGGTTGAAGTTGTCTTGCGTGTACTCGTTCCACGGCAACTCGAGCAGCGTGTCGAGGTAGGTATACTGCACCGAGAAGTCGGGCGATTGCGGGTGCAGCCGCTCGAGCTTGCGCATCTCTTTCTCGAAAATCTCGGCCGTCTTGGCATCCCATTTCTTCTTTTCGGCCCGTTCGCGCAACTCCTGTATGTCCTGGTCCTGCATGTTGCCGCCCAGCTCCTCCTGGATAGTACGTATCTGCTGTTGCAGGAAGTGTTCCCGTTGTTGCTGGTTCAGGTCCTCGCGGGTTTTGGACTGGATGTCGGCCTTGATTTGCAGCAGTTGCGCCTCTTGGGTGAGCATCTCGTAGAGCTTGAAGAGGCGGGCCTTCATGTTGTCGATACCCAGCAGTTCCTGTTTTTGAGCAGCTGTCAGCGGGATATTGGCTCCCAGGAAGTTGATGAGGTAGTGGGCATTGTCGATATTTCGAATGGCAAAAATCAACTCTTTGGCCTGCTCGCCGATGTTTTTCAGCAAGTCGAAGGTCAGGTCTTTCATGGCCGATACCAACGCTTCAAACTCCTTGTCGTCGGGTTCGGGCATGATTTCGTCGAGTAGCGACACATTGGCACGCATGTAGGGGAAGGTCTCGGTCACTTCGTCGATTTTGAAGCGCTTCATTTTTCCCTGCAGAATCACGGTCGTGCTGTCGTCGGGCATCTCCAGTATCTTGATGATTTCGCCGATTACACCCACCTCGTACAGGTCGTCGCGCCCCGGGTCTTCAACGGCTGCATTGCGCTGACATACCACGCCGATGGGGGTATGGTTGTTCTGAGCATCCTTGACCAGTTGCAGCGACTTGGGGCGGCCTACGTTCACCGGGATGGCTACTCCCGGGAACAATACCATGTTGCGCAAGGCGAGAATAGGCAATCCTTTGGTGTCTAACGTCTTGCATTCCGAATCGTTTTGTCCGGATATTTCGGTAAACAGTGGCATAATCGAAGGTGTATTTTCGTCGTTTTCGCAGATCATAAACTTGTTCTTATTCTTAGGTGTTTGGTTCCATATTGACATTTTGGCAGGTAGCCATACTTCTGTTGCAAGCATAGTCTTCCCCTGTCTCTTATTTTATGTTATCCTGCAACAGGCGTGCCAAAGTTACGCAAATAAGAGGGCATTGTCGAAATTATTATGTTTTTTTGTTTATTTTGCATGCCCAAAGCAAAGCAATATGGCAAATTCTTTTTTCAAATTCAAGCAGTTTACGATTTATCAGGAGCGTGCCGCCATGCGGGTAGGTACCGATGGGGTGTTGCTCGGGGCCTGGTGTCGCATCGGAGAGGCCAAGCGCATTCTCGACGTGGGGACCGGCACCGGGCTGATAGCTCTCATGGCGGCTCAACGCTCGGCGGCTTGTATCGACGCCGTCGAGCTGGATTTCGGGGCTGCCTGCGATGCGGCTCTGAATGCGGGACTGTCGCCCTGGAGCGACCGTGTCACAATCTATAAGGCCGATTTCGGTGATTGGTTCGGCCGATACACCCGGCCGCGGTACGACCATATTCTCTCCAATCCGCCCTATTTCGTGCAGTCGTTGTTGCCGCCCGACAGCCGTCGGGAGAGGGCCCGGCACACTGGTACGCTCGACTACGAGACTCTGTTCGAGGGGGCAGCTGCGCTGCTGTTGCCGGGCGGACGTGTGTCGCTTATCTCACCGGCCGATTTGGAGGAGCATCTCACCTTTGTGGCCCTGTTGCACGGCTTCTATCCGGCCCGGTTCACCTATGTGTCGGGTATCGCGGGGCGAGCACCCAAACGGTTGCTGTCGGAGTGGGGCAGGGCACGCCGGCCTTTGCAGACCCATGTCATGGCCATCGAACAGCGGGGTTCGGGCTACACAACAGACTATGTGTCGCTTACCCGTGATTTTTATCTGAAAATGTAAAACCCGGAACAAATGCGGTATCCCGACTGTTATAGTTGTAGTTTGTGTGAATCTATAATTTTAATTACAACTATTTGCTATGATGGATATTTCAACCATGTATTTCTGGGGCAAAACCAAGTATTGGTGGGCCCTGATTGTAGTTGGGTTATTGATGATACCTTGCGGCTTGTGGCTTTGGTCGCAGCCGACACTGGGCTATGAAGTGCTCTCCATGCTGTTGGGATGGATGCTGATTTTGTTTGGTGTTGTGCAGCTCATTGTATCGAACAATGTAAAGCGTAAGGTGCGCGGCTGGGGCTGGTGGTTGGCCGGGGGTGTCATCGACATACTCATCGGTTTCATTTTGGTGGGGAATCTTTCGTTCAGCGAAACGGTGTTACCTTTCTTCTTTGCATTCATATTCCTGTACAAGGGTATTTCCAATCTGGCTTCGGCATTTGCCATGACCTCTACGCACCGGTACTGGTGGGTCTATCTCATCAACGGTCTGTTGCTGCTCGTTCTTGGATTCCTGTTTTTGTCGATGCCTTTCATGGCCACCTTCTCGATTGTATTTTTATGTGCCGCAGCCTTCCTCTACTGGGGTATCACACTTATACTTTTCGGCTATTCGTTACGGCCTAAGGCTCAATGACGGTTCCCGACCGGCTGTTTTGCATCGAGCGCTCGTCTCTATCGGAGGTGAGCGCTTTTTGTTTAAGTGCGTTAAATCCTTTTGTGGGTGTTTCTTATAAGCAGGAAAAGAGTATATTTGTAGAAAATTAAGAGAACTGTATGCAGTATTTATCGGCTTTTTAGTTTCTTTTAGTAGAAAGGCCGTTAAACTATTTTTTGAAAGAAAAGTCTAATGGATAAATTATAGAATCAATCAATAGAGTAATTAAACTAAGGAGAAGTGGTTATGAAAACAAGAAGATTTGCCCTGTTGATTATATTGCCGATGCTTGGGGTGAGCTTTGCCAGGGCAAGCTCGTATGTAATCGAAGATGATATTTATTATAATCCGAATGATAAGAATCCGATTGTAGAGCAAAAGGCAAAGGAAAAAGCTGCGCAGGCTGCCGCCGTCAGGGCAGCTTCGGATACGGTTGTGAAGAAGACGTTGGTGATGACTGCCGACAAACAGTTCTTCGATGTCGACGAGTACAATCGTCGAGGCAGTTCGGCTCCGGAGGTGACCCTCGATCAGTTGGCAGCCAATCAACAGGAAAATTATGTCGAGTATAATATTGTCGACGAGAATGGCGATGACGGTTACTACCTGAATGGTTTCAACGGATCGGCTTCGGACTATGAGTATGCCCTGCGTATTCGTCGGTTCCACAACCCCAAGTTTGTGGTGTCGGTAAGCGATCCCTTCTATTCCGATATTTATTTCCTCGACAATAACGACTGGAATGTCTACATTTCGGACAACTATGCTTGGGTAACTCCCACCTGGACGAATCCCTGGTACTGGGATTACATGTGGACACCCTATTCCTATACCAGTTGGTCGTGGCGCTGGAGCGTGGGCCCGTGGCGGTTTGGTTGGGGATATGATCCCTACTACTACTACGGTTGGGGCGGCTACTGGGGTGGCTATTGGGGATGGAACTCGTGGTACAGTCCCTATTTCCATCACCATCACTACTATTCGCCCTACTACTACCATCGTCCCTACTACGGGTGGAATGTTCCGGCACGTCCGCAATATACTCCCAACGGGCGTCAGCCCAATCGCTATGGCGGTAATATCGTATCGTCGGGCAATGGGGTGACGACTACCGGACGTCGGGCAACGGTGGGTACCGCTTCGACTTCGGCGTCGACTACGACCAGTCGCCGAGCAACGACCAGTGTTTCTTCATCGTCGAATGGCAGCAGTTCTGTAAATGGTGTTCGCACCAACCGGGGAACGGTCATCAGCAATAGCTCCAGCTCCAATTCGAATCGTGGGTATAGTTTCGGCTCTGCCAATACTTCTCGCCGAGGCACCAGTTCGTCGTCGAGCTCGGTATCGGTTCCGTCGACGACTCAAAGTCGCAGACAGACGACAATCAATACCCGTCCGAGCTCCTCGAGCAACAGCTATAACAGGGGTTACAACAGTGGTACTGTCGGTACCAGTCGACGGGGCAGCAGCTCGAGCTCAAGCTCTTCGTTCAATCGCAACTCCTCGACTTCGGGGCGTTCCTCGAGCTTCTCGAGCGGATCGTCGAGCCGTCGCTCTTCGGGTAGCTATTCGGCGCCATCCTCTTCGTCGGGAAGAAGCAGCGGTACCTCTTCGCGGGGATCCAGTGGAGGAGGCCGTGGAGGTCGTAGATAAGCAAGACGTGAATCATCAAGTAAGAACAATATGAAAACGGTAAAATATGCTTTGGCTGGAGTTGCTCTTTGTAGCAGCTCCATGCTCTTTGGTCAAGGCGTGGTCGATGCCTTGAAATATTCACAACAAGATATACGAGGTACGGCCCGGTATATGGGCATGGCCGGAGCCTTCGGCGCATTAGGCGGCGATATAACGACCTTGGGCCAGAATCCGGCTGGTATAGGTGTCTATAGAAACTCCGACATTGCCGCCACCATCGACTTTTCGAATCAGGTGAGCACGGTGAATACTGCCGGTAATAACTACTCCGACAGTAAGTTCAAATTCTCGTGCAACAATTTCGGTTTTGTCTGGACCGTTCGTTTCAATCAGGAGGCCCTGAAGAATCTGAATTTCGGCTTTGCCTACAACAAGCAGAAGTCGTTCGACCGCTCATACAAAACCAGCTATGCCAATATCTCGGGTGCCAATTCGCTGTCGGGGTATATCGCCAAACTCTCCGATGGAATCTCGGTCGACAATCTGGCGTCGAGCAACAATTCCAGTTTCGACCCTTACGACAGCAGCCCCTGGCTCAATGTGCTGGGCTATCAGTCGTACCTGATTAACCCAAAGAGCTCAAATACCTGGAGCAGTGTCGTGGGTAGCGGGACTTCGGCTACCGGCGACCTGTATGTGCGGGAGAAAGGCTCGATTGACGAGTACAACTTCAACATCGGCGGTAATATCTACGATGTCTTCTACTGGGGTATCGGAGTTGCGGTTACCGACTTTTCGTATGACATACAGAGCGGATATGGCGAGAACTTTACCGGGGGCTATCTGCCCGACGATAACGGCTCGGTGAGCAGCGCCAATACCAATGGCTGGTATCTCATGCAGAATGCCTTGCACACCAACGGCTCGGGTATCAAGGCCAACTTGGGTGTGATTATGCGGGCAACCAATAACTTCCGGTTGGGTTTTGCTTTCCATACCCCCAACTATTACAAAATGACCGATACCTATTCGGCTGCCGTAAAATATAATTTCGACCGTAGCGGGACCTCGTATAACGATTTGGCCGAGACGCCTAACGGCAGTTACAGCTACGAGTTTGAGTCGCCTTGGCGCATGATTGCCAGTGCCGCCTACGTGTTTGGGCAGGGTGGTATTCTGAGTTTCGACTACGAGTATACGGCCAATAACAACATGTCGTTCGACGATCCCTATACAATCGACATGTTTTACAATACAAACAACGAAATTTCCGAGATGCTCTCTCCCGTGCATACTTTCAAGGTGGGTGGCGAATATCGCATTACTCCGCAGTTTAGTGCTCGGTTGGGCTATGCCTACCAAACGTCTCCTGTGAAATCGGAGTACAGGTCGGGACATGAGATTCCTACTGCCGGGACCCTGACCATGTTTACCCTCGACCGGGAGACCAACTACTTTACCGTAGGGCTTGGGTACCGTTTTGCCAATGTCTATGTCGATGTTGCCTATATGCACCGTTATCGTCGCAGCGAGCTTTTCCCCTTCTCTCCGCTGCCTTCGGGTTCCGACGACCTCTTCGATCCCGGTGTCATCAATCAGGCGTTGGCTATTTCGCCTCAAATATCGACGCTAACCGACCACAACAATTCGTTTGCCTTGACGATGGGAGTGAAGTTCTGACCGGCAGAAAAACAGTTTTTGAAAGGACGTTTCGTTTTGAAGCGTCCTTTCGTTTTTTTGAGGGTTAGCAATAAGTGTTTATACGAATCAATAGTCGAAAATCAACTAAAATTCAGGACCTGAAGAGGCTATATATCTATTTATTAACCATCAAAATATATCCCTTTTTCTTTAATGAGTAATAGAAATTCGTGTGGTTGTTATACGTTACATGAGACCAATTGCTATTAAACTTCGGAGGTAAAGAGAAAGATGTAGAATATGATGCGCCCGAGATTTCAATATGGATGAATATAGACTGTAAAGAATAGAAGAGCTGAAATATTCCCTCTAAATATTTCAAATTGATTAAAGGGAGAACCCTCCGGTCCGATACCGAAAGATTCTCCCTTTATTGTATTCTTAAACAGAAGTCTATATTCTTCAACGGCCCGTCCAGACGGGAACAATGCGTTGCATACGCTAAATGTCAGCACAAATAAGTTAAGTTCCAGAAACTTACTGACCAATTATCTCTCAAAGCCCACTATGATGGCACAAGCATCATTATAATCCAAAGAGTTTATGATTGAATCCTGTTCAACCTGTCCCAAGCGGTTGTAAAAAAGGGTGTCTATTTCCCAGCCTTTGTTTTTGAACAAAGCATCCAAAGAATCTTTCTTCTCTTTTAACAGACTTCTGTATAGTGACTTCATATCATAATTCTTATTTGTCGCTATTTGGAATGTTCCACTTTCCAATCTCATATTTATACGAGGCGCGGTAATTACGGAATCATTAAATACAAAACCCATTCGCTTGTCTACCAGCTGTTCTGTCGAATCGGACCACGCTTGCAATTTATGTTTACTTACATTTCCTATTATCACGCTTTTTCCAAAATAATCTTCGTCCAATCTCAAATCGGTAAATTCTTTTACCGTAATGATAGGAGTGGAAGCGATACTGTCTGTTTGTCCGTCTATAATGCGATACCAGCCGTTTTCACGATGATGGTCCGTGCCTTGATGACCATCTCCATGACAACTTGTGGCAAAGAAAGTGATCAGCAGAAGAAGTCCAAATGCGTGTGTATTCATGTTCATATTATGTTTTCTTTTGTTTATCGCAAATATACGGATTATGTCCTATTTAGTTATAAGCAAAGGAATATATAATTTATTCCGTTGAGCATTGCTTAAACCATCTGCAAATCTGTAATATCCAATTCTCAGCCTTGCTCTCTAACTACAACAATAAAAAAGAACAGAGAGAATATAAAAAGGAAAAATCTATCGACTCGATGCCGAAAGGTTCTCCCTTTTTCTTTTACTCTTCAATGAAGTAGCATATACTCCACTTTCCCTTTGTGTTTAAAGGTCTGTGCAGTTCTGATTTATCGGACGGCAATAATTTTTTTATATAAAAAGAAATCGCTACCTTTGGATAGAAGGTCGTAGTTGGCAGGGTATGGACGAATGAAAAACGGAAGTCTCCCTTTGTCTCTCTGTCATTTATTACTTTTGAAAAAGAGTCGAAAAACAGAAATGCCCTCATGGACAAGCAGCCCACCATAGATACAACGAATAAAGAGTTTCAAGATGCCTTGAGCCTTATTCGCTATACGCATCAGTCGGTATTCCTTACCGGAAAAGCCGGCACAGGCAAGTCTACCTTTTTGAAGTATGTGTGCGAGCATGTGAAGAAGAAGCATGTTGTGCTGGCTCCTACGGGAGTGGCCGCCATCAATGTGGGCGGCAGCACCATCCATTCGTTTTTCAAGATGCCGTTCCGGCCCATGCTGCCCGACGATCCCGACTTGAGTCTGACCGGCGGTCGCATCTACGACCTGCTCAAGTACAACAAAAAGCAACGCCAGCTCTTGCGTGAGGTCGAGCTGATTATCATCGATGAAATTTCGATGGTGCGGGCCGATATGATCGATTTCATCGACCGGGTATTGCGCGTCTATTCGGGCAACATGCGCCTGCCGTTCGGTGGCAAGCAGTGGCTGGTGGTGGGCGACGTCTATCAGTTGGAGCCGGTGGTGACGGCCGACATGCGCGATATTCTGGGCCGCTTCTATCCCAATGCCTATTTCTTTTCGGCCCGGGTGTTCCACGAGATGGCCCTGGTGCCCATCGAGTTGCAGACGGTCTACCGCCAGCAGGACAGCCGCTTTGTCGAGATTCTGGACAAGATACGCAACAACACGGCTACTCGCGAAGAGCTCACAACACTGAACAGCCGCTATATACCGCAATACGATGGCAATCAGGATGATTTCTCGATTACCCTGGCAACCCGTCGCGACCAGGTCGACTATATCAACGAAAACCGGCTGGCTCGTCTGCCGGGCGAGGAGCATACTTTTCACGGTGAAATCAAAGGCGATTTCCCGGAAGGAAGTTTGCCCACGCTGCTCGATTTGGTCCTCAAGAAGGGGGCTCAGGTCATGTTTATCAAAAACGACCCCGAACGCCGGTGGGTGAATGGCACGATAGGCATCGTGTCGGACATTACCCCCGACGAGAAAATCGAGGTCGTGCTCGAGTCGGGCGAACTGTATGAGTTGGAGCGTTGCGTGTGGGAGAATATCAAGTATACCTATAACGAGAAAGAGAAGAGCATCGAGGAGAATGTGTTGGGTACTTTCGTGCAGTTTCCCATCCGGCTGGCCTGGGCCATTACGGTGCACAAGAGCCAGGGGTTGACCTTCAACAAGGTGGTTGTCGACTTTACCGGCGGAGCCTTTGCCGGCGGGCAGACCTATGTGGCGTTGAGCCGCTGCAAGTCGTTGGAGGGGATTGTACTGAAGAAGCCTATCATGCACCGCGACATCTTTGTCAACTCCGATATTGTGCGGTTCAGCCGGGAGTTCAACAACCCGGCGCTCATCGAGCAGTCGCTCAAGCTGGCCCAGGCCGACCGCCTGTATGCCGATACGGTGAAAGCCTTCGACGAAGGCGATTTCGACCTCATGCTGCAATCGTTTTTCAAAGCCATTCACACCCGGTACGACATTGAGAAGCCGGTAATCCAGCGCTATATCCGCCGCAAGTTGGATGTGATAAACCGGTTGAAGGACCGGAACCGTGAATTGCAACAGGCTTTGGCCGATAAGGAGGCGGTGCTGCGTCAGTATGCCCGGGGGGATTATTTGCTTGGCAAAGGGGG
>ERZ780067.654-NODE-654-length-11379-cov-2.4426_pt1 | contig 11379 bp, 7 predicted proteins | sample MGYA00511841_ERZ780067 | MGnify/ENA primary metagenome ERZ780067 (study PRJEB29588, sample SAMEA2143295) | human gut metagenome | biome: human gut; feature: human-associated habitat; material: faeces | place: Denmark | collected 2008/2010 ... | reverse complement strand
GGACGCTTCACCATTCCGAAATGCCCGATAGCAATTCTCAGCCGGGGACATTCCTGAATGACCTCCTGCATCTCGGGAATTTGCGTTGCTCCGTCCGCCAAGTCAATAGAAAGCATCACATCCCGTTCTTCCATATAATGGAACATCTGCATCATTTCTTCACTATTCAGCATCACCCGCCCTTCTCTAAGCAACAGACGTTGAGCCGGGATCTTAATAGCTTTAAAACCTGTTGCTATCAGTTCTTTGGCCTGTGCCAGAAACCCGGGCTTACGGAACTCACACATTCCGCAAACAAAGAAACGACCGGGATAACGGGAAACAACCTCTGCCAGATATTCATTCTGAATACCGTCTATAAATTCTTGCGTAATGACGGCAGCAGATACTTGCGCATAGTCCATGTTCGACAGGAAAACTTCTGCACTGTTCACCCCGTCCACCATAAAGGGAGGAACCATCTGACGGATTTCTCCCATAAACAACGAACGTCCGTTATCCAGCGTACAAATGGGTAGGTCATCTACCACTGTATCTTGCCGTAACCATAAATGAGCATGCGCATCAATTATTGTATAGTCCATATAGACAGCTATTTTTTTTAAGAGTTAGCCCAACTTACACGTTGCTGTTCTCCAATAATCTCCCGTACTTCACGTACCAATTCCCAGTCAATCGGTTCTTCTATAAAGGATACGTTCTTCTTTACATTCAGCGGATTAGCCGTACTGAACAAAGTGGTCGCAATTCGTGGATTACTTACAGAAAATTGCATAGCCAGTTTTTCTATAGGATAGTTCTTTGCCTTACAGTGTTCCATTGCTTTACGACAAGCCTCCACCAGTGATTCAGGAGCCGGATGCCATTCAGGAACGCCACGCTCGCTCAATAATCCCATTGAAAGCGGAGAAGCATTGATCACTCCTATTCCTTTCGACTCAAAATAATCGAGAAAATCAATCAGTTTATCATCGCACAAACAATAATGGCAGAAATTAAGGATCGATTCTACCGTACCACTCGGCGAGTGGTCAATCACCCATTTCAGGTTTTCGAGTTGTAAGTCGGTGATCCCCACATGCCCAACAATACCCTTCTCGCGTAAGCCGACTAATGCCGGTAATGTTTCATTTACAATCTGATTCAGATCGGCAAACTCAATATCATGTACATTTATCAAATCGATAAAGTCGATGTTCAGACGCTCCATACTCTCATACACACTCTCTACTGCGCGTTTTGCAGAATAATCCCAGGTATTGACCCCATCTTTTCCATAACGTCCCACTTTAGTAGAGAGATAGTATCGGTCGCGCGGAACATCTTTCAAGGCTTTCCCTAAAACAGTTTCAGCTTTATAGTGCCCATAATAGGGAGAAACATCTATAAAATTCATACACAGACTCAATTCCTTCTTTCTCTTTAATATCATGGAAAACTCCTCCCAAAGAAGAAGCTCCAAAGCTGAGAGATGACACTTTCATCCCTGTCTTTCCGATTTCATGGTATTGCATATCAATTAAATTTAAAAGTTTTTAGATACGGCAAAAATAGGGCAAGAATAATTTCAAGACAGCATGTAAAGTACAAAAACAACACGTAATGGTTTACGTAAAAAAAACATCCTTTCATACCATCTTTTATCTGGGAATATGCTTTCTTTGTAAGTGAATCTAATAGCAGACTTTAAAATGGAATACCAGAAACATACTTCACTTAAAGATCTCGCCAAAGCATTAGGCGTATCCATTCCCACTGTATCCAGGGCACTAAAAGACAGTCCGGAAATCAGCAGTGAACTTCGTGCAAAAGTCAAAAAGCTGGCCAAAGAGATGAATTACCGTCCCAATCCTTTTGCCATGAGTCTGCGAAAAAACACTCCGCGTATCATCGGAGTCGTTGTGCCGGATATCGTTACCCATTTCTTCGCATCCATCCTGAACGGAATAGAAAACATGGCAGTAGCTAACGGATATTTCGTTATTATTACCACTTCACATGAAGCATACGAATACGAGAAAAGGAATATCGAAAATCTGGTAAATATGCGAGTAGAAGGCATTATCGCCTGCCTGTCTCAGGAAACAAGAGACTATTCACATCTTGCCGCCTTAAAGGACATTAATATGCCACTTATCTTGTTCGACCGTGTTTGCCTGACCGACCAGTTTTCGTCGGTAGTAGCAGATGGTGTACAATCCGCACAAATGGCTACCCAACATTTATTGGATACCGGCAGCAAGCGGGTAGCTTTTATCGGAGGAGCCAATCATTTGGATATCGTAACCAAACGAAAGCATGGCTATCTGGAAGCTCTGCGCGACAATCACATTCCTATCGAAAAAGAACTGGTAATCTGCCGGAAGATAGATTATGAGGAAGGCAAAATAGCTACGGAAACTTTATTATCTCTCCCGCAACCACCTGATGCCATCCTTGCCATGAATGATACATTAGCTTTTGCCGCCATAGAGGTTATTAAAGAACATAGACTTCGTATCCCCGAAGATATAGCCATCATCGGATATACAGATGAACAACATGCCAATTATGTAGAACCGAAATTATCAGCTGTATCACATCAGACTTATAAAATGGGAGAAACGGCTTGTCAATTACTTATAGATCAAATCAAAGGGGATAAAACAGTCAGACAAGTGATTATTCCGACAAATTTGCAAATCAGGGAAAGTAGTAGAAAGAAATGAGAAAATGGCTTCTCAACCTGCGGAGAGACGGGGATTCGAACCCCGGATACCCTTTAGGGGTATACACGCTTTCCAGGCGTGCCTCTTCAACCACTCGAGCACCTCTCCTTATTCGGAGCGCGAAGATAGAGGAAGTTTTCGGAATAACAAAATTCCAAACCAACTTTATTTCAAGATTACAGTTGTGTTACCTGATCATTTTAGTCGCACATCCCACGAGTTTTTCGCAATATCTATTTCAAAACTTTACATATCAGCCTTCCATTAAATACCGTTTCTTATAGTTATTTGTATAGACGGCTTACCATTAACAAAAATCTTCTCCTCCAAATAATTCTTTTTGTGAAAAATGAGTATATCATTACTTTGAACTTTTATTTCATATTTTCCATCTTTATCCGTAACAACAAGTATTTTCTTTTGTAGTGTTGAGAAAATATTTACTCCTTGTATCGGAGTTGCTTGTGTATCGCGAACAATGCCTTTAACAGTAATAACTGCTTCTCCGCAACTGTTCATTGTATCCAAAACCGTTTCTTTGACCTGGTAAGTTGTATCCTGAAATCCAATCTGAACTGTATCTCTCAAGAATATTTTATCCGAAGAATCTCCCACTTGTAATTCAAAATCTCCAGACTCTAGAACCATTTTTCCTTGATTATTAGTAAAAGCCAAATCTTGAATCGCAACATTCAAAGAAACCTCTATTGTTTCCTTAGGTTTTAGAAAAACCTTGGCAAAAGCTTTCAACTGTTTTACAGGAGTTACTACAGAACTATAAAGATCGCGTACATAAAGTTGCGGAACCACCTGTCCCGCTCTCTCGCCGATATTTCTTATACATACAGACAACATTATCGAATCTTCGCGTTGCTCAATCTTCATATCCTCATAATCAAAAGCCGTATAGCTCAATCCATGTCCAAAAGCCCATAATGGTTTTGGAGAAGAAAAAACGTAATCTCTTCCCGGCACTTCATAACTTCCCGGTTGACGGTAGTAACCATGATCAGTAGGAAGATAATTGTAATGAGCTGGAAGATGACCCGCACTTTGAGGAAAAGAAACGGGAAGACGACCTGATGGGACTGTTTTTCCAAAGAGAATATCTGCCACAGCATTTCCTCCTTGTTCTCCGGCATACCACTGGACAAGAATAGTTGGTACATGTTTCTTTTCCCAAGGAATGGAAAAAGGCTTACCGGTAACCATTACCAAGATCAAAGGCTTACCAGTAGCATGAACATCCCGAATCAATTTCTCCTGAGCTCCTGAAAGAGATAAATCGGTCAAGTCAAAACCTTCACCACAATTCACTTCCCTGTAGTTCCTAGCCAACGAGGCACTAGCACTGCCACAAAACAACCCTGCCACATCGCTAGCTCGTGCAGCAGCTACTGCAGCAGCAATATTAGTGGTATCTAATGACATAATGCTACACCCTTTGGCATAACGAACTTGTACACCAGTACCTGCAAGCAATGAACGTATCCCTGCAAGAGGGGTAACCCCGTCTTTATTGTCACGGCTCCATGTATAATCTCCAAACTGTACCTGGTCCGCATTAGGCCCTATAACTGCTATCGACTTCAACTTAGAAGGAACAAGTGGCAGTAAATCCCCGTCATTTTTCAACAGCACAACCGATTCATCTGCAATACGACGTGCCAATTGCCTGTTTTCAGAAACATGTAACTGGTCCGCCTGTACCACTTTTCCATAAGGATTCTCAAAAAGGCCAATCCGAAATTTTGCAAGTAATACTCTATATACAGCCGTATCGACTAATGCCTCATCTACTTTTCCTTGTTCTATCAAAGGAACCAGATAAGGATAGCATTCACTGGATGCCTCCACATCTAGTCCTGCAGTAAGTGCTTGCACGGCAGCTTCTGATAAAGTTGATGCAGTATGATGAAAAGTATGTAACATATCAATAGCTCCCCAATCGGAATATACATACCCCCCAAATCCCCAACGGCGACGCAAAACTTCCGTCAGCAAATAATAAGAAGCTGAATTAGGAATTCTATTCCAAGAATTATAAGTAGACATAACAGCTTGTATCGGTAAAGTCGTTATAACTCGCTTGAACGGATACAAATAAACATCATGTAACTCGCCTATACCACAATGAACAGAAGCCAAATTCAATCCTCCCGTCGGATTGCCATGCGGACCATAATGTTTCAACATGGGCGAAATTCCATTATCCAAATATCCCCTTACCTCTTCACAAGCTAAAATTGCATTCAAAAACGGGTCTTCTCCGTAACTCTCTTCCACTCTGCCCCAACGCATATCCCGAACCACATCAATGCAAGGCCCCAGTACTTGCCGTATGCCTTGATAATGTAACTCGGCAGATATTCCAGCTGACTTCTGATAAGCTAATGAAGGATTAAAGGTGGCTGCCAGAGCTATATTCTGAGGATAAATCACAGAACCCTCATGGACAGAGCCATGTAAAGACTCTCCTATCGTGAAAATCGGTATACCGAGCCGAGTATGCTTCAACATATATTCCTGAATCCGGTGTAAATGCTGATGGCAGCTTTCACCCGTAAGAGGAAAACCTTCAACAAATCCCCAACACTTGTCCTGAACAAAATCTTTCAACTTTTCTTCATTCAGCATTTGTCCGTCAAATATATGTCCAGAATGAATATGACGTATCTGAGCTACCTTTTCTTCCAAATTCATTCTTTGCAGTAAATCGACTGCCCTAAGTTCAGGAGAAAGTTTCGCATTTTTATAAGGTTGCGCCTGCAGAGGTACCAAACTTACTCTGCCAAGTAGGAAAACCATAACAATGATATTAAAAATCAATTGTTTTCTTTGCATATAAATATTCTTATTAAAGATAGATGTTTATTGTTTTTTTAACCATTTCTCCACTTTAGCCACCATCGGGATCTCATAATAATACATCCAGTCGCTATTGTTTGTTTTGGCTGCTAAATGATTATGTCCGTTCATATCTAAAACATATCCATCAGGATTCTGCATAAAACGTGTTTTGGAATACACTTCCTCCAAGCATTTGCGCATCACTCTAAAGTAAGTACACTCATCACAAACTCTTTGTAAGGCAGCTTTTCTGTCTGTTTCACTATCGGCGGTATCATATCTATGCAATGCTAGCAACAGACGTGTAGAATAATTCTGCAGATAATTGATTTGTTCATAGACATCCAGTGTATAACGACCACGCAAAGCATATATTTTTGCAGACTTCACCCCTCTATCTATCCTTATAAACCTTTTAGCCTCCTGAAATGCTTTATCAATCTTTTCCTTATACATACGACTCCACTCCCCAGGTTTACCACTGTCAGGAAGTTCAATTAGACTAATCAGTGTATGAGGAACACCCGATGCAGGGTTACGACATCCAGCCACGGCTAGTGCCCCATCATAAAAATAAAGAGCTTCTTCCAGTTCATCTAGAAACTGCATACGCCGATCGGTAGAGCGAAAACCAAATTCACGTTGTGCATGTGCCTTTTTAAACTCTTCTACTGTACGTCCTTCTGGATTCCAGCCAAACTCTCCTTGTGCAATATAACCACGCCATACAGTTTCCAAATGTGGAGAGCCATCATCCCAACTTGTAGCCAAAATTCCTTCTAATTGATTCTGTGCTACCAAACGACTAAATCCCTTAATATAGCCAGCTTTGGTATCTTCACGAGGCAATACAGGTGAGTTACCCGAAGAAGCAGCCGTTGCAGCCATCACACGAAGCCCCTTATCATGATACCACTTTAATATACGTTGATGTCCTGGCCTGGTAGCATCACGATAATTCCAACGCATATAAACGCAATCTTTAGGAAACAGGTCTATCACACTATCCAATTTCTGAGTATCCCAGTGGAGATCATCCGTATCATTATCCCCATGAGCCATATCCCACAGACCACCATATTTCAAAGGCATATCATCCCAAAAGATAGGAATACGCCCATTACTCTTAGCAAAATCACAGACCTTACGCAACCATCCCATTTGAAGTTCAAAAGCACTTTTATCAGTTGCTTTACAACGCTCATCAATTCCGATAGCCATTGTTTCGTCACCACCGACATGTAGAAAACGTCCATAAGGCATAGCCTCTAACGCATCACGATAAAGATCAAATTGGAATTCATAAGTTTTGGGATTAGTAGGACAAAACTCCCAATCACTGGACGGATTCTCACGTAATTCCCAATGATGTTTCAAGATGAAGCCTGCATGTCCTAATCCTTGTACCAAAGGGGATATTTCTACATTCCTTTCTTGAGCATAACGGCAGATAGCCTGCATTTCTTGTTTACTGATAGCATTCCCAGCAGCCACCTCAGGTCGACGAGTATACCTCAGTTTATCCTCAAGTTCCCAAATAACAGCATTTATTTTATATCGTGCCAAGCGATCAATGGCACGATAATAATATTCCGTTCGGTCTAAATGATGTTTGACATCAAAATGAACAGCACGATAGGATATAGCCGGATAATCCGTTATCGTCATCTCTGGAATAGGTATACGAAAATCCCTACTATCTTCCATTAGTTGTTCAAGTGTCTGGCAACCATAAAAAAGCCCTTTCATTGTTTTAGCAGATATAACAACCTTATTTGCAAAGACTTCCAACAAATATCCTTCCTCAGAATCTGGGACATTTTCTAGCGAAATCCTTAGGATAAGAGGAGTCCCCTCTTTAGCTGCATATGGCAAACCATTCAATAAAGTCCCCACAACCGGAACAGATGCTCCATTTTCAGTCTTTATATAAGTTAGTTCTCTATAATCCAACCCTTTCCCACCTTTCAATTTTACGTCTTGGGGTTTGGGAATAATCTGAAATGCTTCTTTCTGCTCTTTCTGAAATATCTCTATAGTATTCTTCGAAAACAAATGTTCAGCAAACAACAAAGTAAAAATAAAGAGGAATATTCTCATAAAATAACTATTTATTTGTCAATACAATACTAACTGGATAATGGTCGGAAATTCCTTCCAAACGTTCGACTACCCCCAATATACACCGATGCATCAATGAGGGAGAAACCAAAATATAGTCCAAACGCGAACGCAAATCTGGTAGTCGCTCATCTTCCACTTTCCAACGATAACGGAAAGCAGAAGGATGTGTCATCCGTTTTTCAGCCGGACGTACCAAACGTCCAATCGGATCATCCATTCCAGCAGCCAAAAATGATGAAATAACAGACAAGTCGAATTTTCCATCATTCAAATTATTATAAGCTGGTCGAGAAGCATCCCCCCGTTTAATATTTCTAATCCATGTTTTATGAGTTATTATCTCGTCAGCATCCAATGGAGATATTGCATTGAAATCTCCTGCCACAAAATAATCTTCCAGTTTCAAGCTATCCACATAGCTAATAATCATTTTAGCCTCCTTTTGACGAAATTTCCAGTCGAAAGGACTCAGATGAGTGGCTATCACATCAATCCCTGCTGTACGTACATGCAACATTCCATGCCAGAATCCTTCCATACGCCTGCATACTACTTCAATAGGTGTTTTAGACATAACCCCCAACGGATACCCATCCTCTTTCTGTAAAGCTGTATGCATATAACCACATAGATTTCCTAAAATCTCCAAATCATGAGCTTTAAATCCCACTAATTCTGTAAGCACCAAGATATCAGCCTCATTTTCCTTAGCCCACTCCACAAATCTTTCATATCGTAAGGAGTCTTTATCAAAACCGTCCCAAATATTATAAGACGTAATTTTGGTCTCTTGCCCACTTACCGAAAGGGAAATACCCCAAAATAAAAATAATAATAAAAACTTCGGTAATCTTATTTGTTTCATAATATATATTCTATTTTAAGTGTCCTTTTTTCACATCCAAAGTTCGAGGAATCCACACACGATACCTCACTTGCTTATCCCAAGTGTTGCCTGCTGATGCAAAATCGCAAAAAGAAATGTTGCGGTACATGCCAACTCCTTCCAAATCTGTACCGACGGTTACCGGCACCTTCAAACGCATCCATGCAAAGCCAGGAACCGAATCCACCTCCGCCTTCACAATGCCGTCTTCACTGTCAACAACTAAAGTCTCATCCACAAAACCGTCATTGAATCGACTGTCACGTGCCAACACAATCGGCCCCCTGACTATAGCTTGCATCTGATTTTGTTCCAATAACCTGGCAGGCATATCCAGAATAATTTGAATATGATCTCCTTTCTTCCATTTACGAGTAATAGCATGATAAGTTCCGGGACAAATATCTTTCAATTCTTCTCCGTTCAAAGTAATTACGGTCTGTGCACTCCAAACCGGTACACGCAAGTGTAAACCAAAAACATTCTCCTTTGTAACATCTATCGTAATATCTATCACATTTGACACAGGATATGTAGTATGTTGTTTGACAAGAACCTTATTATGTCCATTTTCCAAAGAAGCGGACATGTCGCCATAATAGTTTACATAAACTTCATTTCCCATTTTTTTTACTGCAAAATCGGGTATCAGTGCAAAAGCTCTCGGACCATTGGCATTACAACAATTAATATGCATACCACACTGTTCTTCTCCTTCGCAACGATGCCCTTCCATGGGACTGTACTTTGCAATTTGAGAAGCATCATCCTTCAGGGCAGCCATTAATGCATTATAAAGGCTTTTCTCAATCTGGTCCGCATAAAAAGGATTTCCGGTCAGCGCCAGCAATTTGTCACACAATTGCATCCAAGTAAACGTAACACAGGTTTCCATCGTATGATACGTAGGGGAAGTTTGATATTTTCGTCCGCTATACCAAGATTCAAAAGCACTCCCCGAACCGGCTACGTTAATTTCAGTATTTGCTATATCATTCACCGTTTTCTGCACAGCATCCAAATATGCGGCATTGTGCGTCACCTTGTAAAGTTCAAGCAAACCAATATAACAGGACATCATTTCATAAGCCTTTTGTCCATTTTCAGGCGAGAACCAGTCGAAAGGATGTGGAAAACGAGCTGCAACAGGTACTCCGTTAATTGCTTTCGTTATAAGCTGTGGTCCTTCAGGTGTTTCCCATTGAGCAACGATATATTTAGCAAACTGCAAATATTTATAGTCGCCGGTATACTTATATAAATACATTACCGGCTCGAGAATGGAACTGCTTGCCATTCCATAGTAATTGCCTGTGGTTACAATATTCGTTCCACCTTCTCCAACTTGGGTCATCAAATGGTCTATAACTCTGCATGCTGCATTCAGCGCTTGTTTTTCTCCTGAAATTTCATACCAAGAAAGCAATCCCAATGTAGTATATTTCCGTCCCCAAATGTCCCAACTTTTAAGTTGGGCATCCAGGCGATAATTTCCTATATATCCATCTGGTTGTTGAGTACTTATTATGTCATCCACACTCTTTTTAATCTTGGCATATAGCGCCACACTATGATTATAACGATAGGAAGCAATCGCTCCTTGCACCCACTTACCCCAAAATTCCGGCTGCCACGATGCCGTATCATTTTTCGTCCGAAAAGGAGCAGTCAAATGATCAACATCCTGCAACTGTACACGAGTCCTTATACAATCCTCTATGCGCCCCCCTACATATCCTCCAATCTGCACACTCTCCATCTTCAACTTTGTCTGAGCATAAAGTGACGAAGTGAATAAAAAAAACAATATTATCAGTTTCTTCATATAAAAAACATATCATTATTTAAAAATCATATTTCTCACTTCCATTTGCACATTGGCAACACTTCCGAAATCTAGTCTCAAATGATCTCCCGCATTGCCCCAACCGGCCTTTTTAATTATAGCCGAATAATCATAAGAAAATGTAGTCCATTCTTTAGCGGCAGGTACCGTTACTACTTGCTGATAAGGTCCGGGTGCTTGTCCACGGGGCATAAAGAAAATCTGAAAACTCATCTTCTTAGTAGATTTATAACGAAATACGAGCGTAGTACCTCTCGGTTGCTGTGCCAGTTTTATATAGACATAAGGATCATTGCCTGACGTCATTATTGTATACTCGTTCTTCATCGGAGTATTATAAGTCAATGTCATCATATTGAGAGTTCCATAATAAGAAGAAAGTATATATTCAGCACCCGGTATAACTTGATCTTCCTGCGTTAGTAATGGAGTAATTGTCACTGTTTGAGAAGCAGATTGGTTACCATCCTCCTTATTTACAGCATAAATCGTAATGTCAACGGGTTTCTCAATAGCCAAATTGGTAATGTTTTCCGATTTTGTTTCCGTTGCATCAAATCTGACTTCCTGTTCTTTATGAGTTTTATCAATATAATTCAACACCAATTCCACCCCTACATTCGTCTCATTAGTCCAACTAACAGTAGCACCTTCACTAATGGGCTCCACATTCACAGTACTAATTACATAATCCTTCGCTTCACTCTTATCTTTGGGTATTCCCTTCACAGTTATCGGTTCTGAAACAGTACCATCATACCCACAAGCAACCAGTGTAAACTCATATTCATCAATGTCAGTAAAACCTCCAACAATAGCTCTCACTCTCTTGGGGTCCTCAGGAGCAGTACTAAACTTACTTATTTTCTTTTTCAGCACCTTGCCTTCTTTGGTTTGGTAAGATACTAACGTATAGTAATAATTATCATTTTCCGGTTTGTCCCAACTAAAAATGACAGAAGCAA
>ERZ780067.653-NODE-653-length-11386-cov-5.58689_pt1 | contig 11386 bp, 6 predicted proteins | sample MGYA00511841_ERZ780067 | MGnify/ENA primary metagenome ERZ780067 (study PRJEB29588, sample SAMEA2143295) | human gut metagenome | biome: human gut; feature: human-associated habitat; material: faeces | place: Denmark | collected 2008/2010 ... | reverse complement strand
GATATATTATAGGCAGCCATCGAGGCGTCGAGTCCCCGGCCGTGCCATATCACCGCCAGCCACTGCGACAGAGGCTCGTCGCCGTAAAGATTCCAATGATACAGCATGAAGAGGGGCTTTTGCACGGCAAACATGATGAGAAACCAGCAATATATCCACACCAAAAAATAGAATCGTCGTTTCATATTCGGCACTGTTTATAAGCTGCAAAGCTAATATAAAAATGGCCTTCGGGGCGAAATTAAACCGGTGAAACGATTTGTTTAATATTTATTAAGGGTCGAAGACTAGTTAGAATGATTATAAATCGTGAACTTTGTTACAATTACCATTTGTATCACCTAACACAGTAGTAATGAAAAAAATTTTATTATTATCAGCCTTAACTGTTTTTGCAATCATGGCACAAGCTGCTAACCCCTTTTTCGGGCCCTACAAGACGCCCCATCAAACAGTTCCGTTCGACAAGATAAAACTGTCGCACTACGAACCGGCTTTCAAGAAAGCCATTGAAGAGAATCAAAAGGAGATCGACGCCATCGTGAACCAGCGCTCGACCCCCACATTCGAGAACACCATCGAGGCACTCGACCGCAGCGGCCGTATGCTCAACCGCGTGGCCAACGTCTTTTTTGCCGTATTGAGCGCCGAGGGCAACGACGAGATGATGGAAATCTCGCAACGCGTACAACCCATGCTGTCGGAGCACAGCAACAACATCAGCCTGAACGAGAAGCTCTTCGAGCGCATCAAGTTCGTGTATGACCGTCGCGACCAGCTCGACCTCACCCCCGAGCAACAGATGCTGCTCAAGGAGACCTACGAGTCGTTTGCCCTGAGCGGTGCCGAACTGCAAGGCGAAGACCGCGAGAAGTACCGCAAACTCTCGTCGGAACTGAGCCAACTCACCCTCGACTTCGGACAGAACGTATTGAAAGAGACCAACCTCTTCTCGATGATGCTCACCGAGGATGAGCTCGAAGGTCTGCCCCAAAGCGCCCGCGACGCTGCTGCCGCTCTGGCCAAGAGCAAAGGCAAAGAGGGTTACATGGTCAACCTCTCCTACCCCAGTTACAGCGCCTTTATGAAATATTCGTCGCGTCGCGACCTGCGCGAGAAACTCTATCGCGCCTACAACACGCGCAACCAATCGGGCGAATACAACAACATCCCCATACTGAAACGTATCGCCGAGGTACGCCTCGAGATTGCCAAGCTCTTCGGTAAACCCAACTTCGCCGAATACAACCTGCAAACCACCATGGCCGGCAACAGCGCCAACGTGTACAATCTGCTGAACCAACTGCTCGACGCCTACAAGCCGGCCGCCCTGCAAGAGGTGAAAGAGATCGAAGGCTTCGCCATTGGTAAAGAGGGCAAAGACATGACGCTCATGCCCTGGGACTTCAGCTACTACTCCGAGCAACTCAAGCACATCAAATACGACCTCAACGACGAGATGCTGCGCCCCTACTTCGAGGTGAACAACACCATCAAGGGAGTATTCGGTCTGGCTACCCGCCTCTACGGCCTGCACTTCACGAAAAATCCCAAAATCCCCGTATACCACCCCGAGGTCGAGGCTTTCGAGGTAACCGACAACGACGGTAACTATGTGGGTGTAATCTACACCGACTTCTTCCCCCGCGAGACCAAACGTGCCGGTGCCTGGATGACCGAATTCAAAGGGCAATGGAAAGAGGAAGACGGAACCGACAGCCGTCCGCAGGTAACGATCGTGATGAACTTCTCGCGCCCCACGGCCGATGCTCCCGCCCTGCTCACCTACGACGAGGTGGAGACCTTCCTGCACGAGTTTGGCCACGCCCTGCACGGCCTGCTCTCCGACGTTACCTACTCGACCCTCTCGGGTACCAACGTATACCGCGACTTCGTAGAGCTGCCCTCGCAGTTCAACGAGAACTTCCTCGCCGAGAAAGAGTTCCTCGACAGTTTTGCCGTTCACTACAAGACAGGCGAAAAGATGCCGGTCGAACTGGTTGAGAAAATCAAGAAGTCGCGCCAATACCTGGCCGCCTACCTGTGCGTACGTCAGCTCACCTTCGGCTTCCTCGACATGGCCTACCACACCATCGAAGCTCCTGTCGACGACGCTGTAGCCTTCGAGAAACAGGCCATCGCCAAAACCCTCGTGTTGCCCGACGTGGAGGGAACCCTCATCGCTCCTCAATTCGGTCACATCTTCTCGGGCGGTTATGCTGCCGGATACTACGGATACAAATGGGCCGAGGTGCTCGACGCCGATGCCTTTGCCGTGTTCAAGGCCCACGGTATCTTCGACCCGGCTACCGCAGCTTCGTTCCGCGACAACATCCTGAAACGCGGCGGTGCCGAGAACCCCATGACCCTCTACAAACGCTTCAAAGGCAGCGAGCCTACCATCGAGGCCCTCATGCGCCGCGACGGTATCATCAAATAATATCGCTCCTCACGCATCACATGACGGAGTCCGCCACACTGCGGGCTCCGTTATTTTTTTACCTGTATCAGACCCTTGTTCGGCCAAGGGATTGATGCCAACTGCCTCCCCCCCCCGCTGGACTACTCACACCGAATGCATAGGCGCCATAAAGTCGATTATCCCACGATACGACTCGGAATCCAGTCGACACAGAAGTAGTAAAAGGAGATACCAACAAGGGCCGCCTTGCTCACGGCAAAGCAGCCCTTTCGTATAGATTTGAGATAATCGAAATATCCTTCTGTACCCCCGGCGACTCCCGGTTTAGAACGAGAAGTGGAGCGAAATGCGCACGCCGCTCTTGCTCACGTTGGGGCTGTCGCGATAGGTCAACCGCCACACGTAATCGACCCGCAAGATGGTAAAGATGTTGTCGAGACCCACGCCGCACTCCATGTAGGGCATCTTGTCCATCTCGGTACTGCCCTTGGGGAATACGAAGAGGTCTTGATTGTAGAGCGGGTTGTTCTTCTTGCTGAGCGAACCGTAGAGACCTCGGAACGAGAAAACCTCGCGCAGCTTCATGTACTTGAGCAGCGGAATGCGGTTGAACAGAGCACCGTTGGCGTTGTAGGTGAAATCCCACGACACGTACTGGTCGTTGATAAATTCGAGAGCATTCATCAAGGCATACGACTCGGGTTGTATCGTGTACGAGAGGTTGGCGTTGGGGAGCAACAGCATGGGGAAAGGCACCTTGTCCCACACCTTGCCGGCCTTGACGATACCGTCGAAGTAGCCGAAGGCCGAGAACCAGAACCGTTTCTGGATACCGAACTCGGTGCGGTTGTAGGAGTAGCGGCTGCCCAGCACATCCTTGAAGGCAAAGCTGTGCGAGAGGGTGAGCACCGGGGCGTCGAGGTTGATGGGATAGCGGTTGCTGCGGGTCTGGTAGAACTTCTCGTTGGGGGCAAACCGCAACTTCACATCGAAATAGGTCTGCATGTAATCTTTTGTCTCGTTACCGAAACCGTCGATAAAGGCGATGCGGTCGGTTGCCATCTGCTGAATCTCGTTGCGGATACCCAACCCGAACGAAAAACCGCCCTTGCGCTCCTGCAGGTACGAGAGCTCGGTCTTGCGCAGATAGGTAGCCTTGTTGTCCGACTTGCGCTTGAGCGAGAGGAATACATTATCCTTGTTGGTATACATGTACTGCTGTCCCAACTGGTCGATGTCGTAGGTGTGGTTCAGCTTGATGGAGTGGATGGGGAACTCCCGCGAGTGGAACTTCTTCTTGTTGAACGAATATTCCACCTCGCCCGAATATTTCATCTTCTCGTCCTTCGTACCATAGGCCACGTATCCGCGGGCAAACCAGTGCGGATTGAGCTGTGCGGTAGTGACACCGCCTACTCTGAAACGGGCCCCTTCCACCTCGTTGGCACTGATGGTGGTATTCATGGGACCGAAGTCGAACTTGCTCTCCTCGCTGGTTTCGATATACCCGGCTATGAGTATACCCAACACCTTCTCGGTATAGTAAAAGGCAGGCACCTCGCGCAACCGGGCCAGGAGCTTGTCGACCGCCCCCTCCTTCTTCTTCACCGGCACATGGCGGTTATCGACCCAAAACTCCTCGGGCTTGGCCTGTGCATCGACCTCGACCCGCTCGCGCCCCTCGAAGTCGTAGACCGACAAGTCGTCGGGCGGCGTAAACGAAAACTTGTCGTATGTGGTCATACGCCGGGCATACAGACCCTGCGTGGCCGGCATCACCTTGAACTCGATGATGGCATCGTCCTTTGTCTTGATGCGGGTACCGTCGTCCAGCTGCTTGTAGTCCTGCTCGAGGTACATGTTCTCCACATAGTTGAGGTTGATGTCGCGGGGCACATTCAGTTTCACCTTCTTGATGAAATAGGTCGAGTCGCCCTCGGGCACATAGATGTGGCCCGTGAATCCGAACGACTCGGAGTTGAAGGGCACAAACCCTAGGTCGATGCAACGCACCCCGTCTACGGCAATCGTGTCGAGCAGATAGTATTTGTAAAACGAGGTACCGATGCTCGACAACGGGCTCACAAACCGGTTGTTCAGCAGCGTGATGTCGTTTCTGAAAATATCGATTTCGCGGAACAGGTCGTCGCACAGCATCTGCACGCTCTCCTCGTTGAATATCTCGTCGATACCGGCCCGCTTGATACCCGTCACAATCGACTTCTCGGTCTCGGGGCTACGGCGGTAGTAGTTCTCGGCAATCTTCTCCTTGATCGAAACCGTCAGGATGGGCTTTCCCGACACCTCCGACGTATCTACATAGTCGAATATAAACTGGAATTTCTTGAAAAGCCACTTCTTCTTTTGCTCCTCCGAAAAGTCGTTGAGGGCAAAAGTCATCTTCTCGTATTTCTCGTAATTGAAAAAGTCGTGACGCTTGGGGTCGCCCACGTCGCGCCGCTCAATCAGCTTCTTGACAAACTCTACCGCGGGGTTATTCTTCTTGCTGTACTTCTCCTTCTTGGGCTTTACCACCACCTCCTGCAGCGTATAGTCCGACGGCACCAAATCGACCTCCAGATTGTTCTCGGCACCCTTCTTGACGAAAACCGTCTTCTCACGGTAACCCAGCGTAGCAATACGCACATTCAGGAAGTTATCGCGCACGGCCACAGCAAATTTGCCATCATCATCGGTCATGACACCTTTGTCACTTCCCACAAAAAAAACCGAAGCATAGGATATGGGTTCATGGGTTATAGAGTCCCTTACGATTCCCTTCACCACCGTCGTCTGTTGTGCCTTAACCGAAACAGGAAGCCCTACACACAACAAGCAAAGGGCCAATACCACATATATCTTTTTTGCCATAAAAGTCTCAAATACTGTACAAAGTAACCGGTACCACCATTCGATTCACTCGAATATCCGGGTGACAAAAGTACAAAAAAACTGCCGCTCACCGGGCTTTTATCTCCAACAGTTCACGGGTTTAACAATGTTTAATAATGCCCGCATCTTTATTCCATCTCTTAAACCAAATAAATGTATTATATTCGGTTCACTATTTATTTTTGTTAATTCATGAATATAGAGATCGAACGCAAATATCGGGTGACCGATACCTCGTATCGCGCCCAAGCCACCCGCTGCACCTACTACAAACAGGGATACCTGTCGGCAGCCCCTGCGGCCACCGTGCGCATACGCATCGCCGGCGACCAGGCCTTCATCACCATCAAGGGTACCACCACCGGCTGCTCCCGGCAGGAGTACGAATACCCCATACCCGTAGCCGACGCTACCCGAATGCTCGACTCGTTGTGCCAGTCGGGCCTCATCGAAAAGAGGCGGTACCTCTACCCCTATGCCGGGCACACATGGGAGATTGACGAATTTATGGGCGACAACGAAGGGCTGATTGTGGCCGAAGTTGAATTGCAATCGGAGTCGGAAGCGGTACAGTTGCCCCCGTTCATCGGCCGCGAAGTGACCGGCGACCCGCGTTACTACAACTCTTGCCTGGCCCAAAATCCCTATAAAAACTGGGAGGAGAAAGAATAATTTCCGCATTTAGCTTTTTTTTACAATTAAAGCCATTGCATATCGAATCTTTTCCGTACCTTTGCCCCCGTCAAAAACGACAGACCATTGGAAAGATGCCGGAGTGGTCGATCGGGACGGTCTCGAAAACCGTTGTACCCTTACGGGTACCGAGGGTTCGAATCCCTCTCTTTCCGCAGAAAAAGAGCAAATCGCGCAGGTTGATTTGCTCTTTTTTATACCCCTTTTTCAGATGGATACCCCAAGAAGACAACGGTCCCCCCTCTCGAGAAATCCATAAATTCAGACATAAACTTCTTCACGAAACAAGACACAGGTCCACCACCCTACTTCGGCAGACTTACCCGCAGACGGAGGGTCGAAGAGAGCGCGCCGCACAAGGTGAGAATACCAGCCAGAAGCATGGCATCGTGCGGTGCGGTATCGCCATGGATATGGAAAAGCAGAGCGACCAGGGCAGCCCCGACGGTCTGCCCCGTGAGTCGGGCGGTAGCGAGCATGCCGCTGGCGCTGCCGGTACGTTGCGGAGGTGCCGAGGTGAGCAGCATGTGGTTGTTGGGCGACTGGAAAAAGCCGAAGCCCATACCGCAGAGCATCAACCGCCATACAATCCCGAAGTGATTGGCATCGGTAGGAATGAACGAGAGGCTGAAGCAGCCGATACTCATGATAATCAACCCCACTCCACCCAGGATTCCGGGGTGAATCTTACCAATGAGCACACCGGCCAGCGGTGCTACAAAGACAATGACCAGCGGCCACGAGGTCATCAACAACCCGGTGCCCACGGCATCGTAGTGGAAAGTATTGACCAGCAAGAAGGGCATAGCCACCAGACTCATCATCTGTGCCGTAAAGGAGAGAATACTCGTCATCACCGACATCGAGAAGATGGGTATTTTGAGCAGGTCGAAGGGAAGCATGGGATAGCGCTCACCCAACTGCATGCGCACATAGAAGGCAGCCACCACGGCCAATAACACGACACCGCACAACACCCAGCGCACCGGCACATCGTGCGAATAGGCCTCGATACACCCGATGAAGAGCCCGAAGGTGGCCGCATTGAGCAGAGCCTCCTTCCAGTTGAAGCGATGCCCCAGACGCCGCACGGCATTGTCGGGCAGATATTTGCGTCCCAGAATAAAGGTGGCTATACCCACCGGCACATTGATGGCAAAGAGCCACGGCCACGAAGCAAACGACAGGATGGCGGCCGCCAACGTAGGCCCGGTAACCGAAGCGATGGCCACCACCGTAGCGTTGAGCCCTACCCCTTCGCCCAACCGGTGTCTGGGATAGATGAGCTTGATGAGCGAGGTATTCACACTCATAATCATGGAGGCTCCGAAACCCTGGAACACCCGCGAGACCACCAGCAGCGGCAGGTTGTGCGACAGGGCACAGAGCAGCGACCCAATGGTGAAGACCACGACTCCACGCAGATAGACCTGCTTGTAGCCCCAACGCTCGCCCATCGACGAGAAGGGAAGCAGGGTCATCATAATGATCAGCTGGAAAGAGTTGACGATCCAGATGGAATCGGACGACGATACGTGCAGCTGCTGGGCTATGCTGGGCAACGCCACGTTGCAGATAGAACCGTCGAGCACCGACAGGAACAACCCGCAAAAGGTCGTCGCCATGGCGTAGTAAATACGCGGGCGGTGCAGACCGTCCCAATTCAAATCTCCTACAATCTTGTCTTCCTCTTCCTGTTTCATCTTTTTACCTTTCTTGAAAACCATGCTCACGCATATCGGCCGCAAAGGTAGTGAAAATGGACATAGAGGCAAACGAAAAACTCCGTTTTTCCCGTTTGCTCAATCTCTGCTCACCTCAAAGGTAAAAAACAAAAAAAGCAGGAAATACACACCCCGTCTGCAAGTATACCGGACTTTCCTCAAGACTTATTCTCGAGATGGCTTACGACTGTTGCACCACTTGGCATAGAGCCTTTTACACCCTTTCACCACCATAGGGGCAAAGATTCCGCCCAATAACCCGGGAATGAGGATACTGATCAAGACAAATTCCAGTGTAGTCATAGCTATAAGCGTTTAGATTCTGATTAAAGTCACCCGTGTAAAGAAACGAAAATAATTTTACCAAACCAAAGAAATCGACTATATTTGTCTACCTGTCAAAACAAGATGTGCCACATGAAAACACCCTACCTAACCCCCTCTAATTTCTGTCGCAAATACGTTGTCGGACTGTTGTTGCTTTGCCTGGTCGCCATCCCGGCACGGGCCCAATGGAGCGCAGGCGGTAAGGCGGGTATCAACTGGTCGACGGTGAGATACCCCAAAAACGTACTCAACGACAAGGCCAGCTATATCGTGGGCGGTCAAGCGGGAGTAGTAGCGACCTACACATGCAATACCTATTTCGACCTGCAACTCGAGCTGCTCTACGCCACACACGGCTACAAAGACAAGACTCTTATCTTCAACGACGAGCGAGGCGACACGATGTACAAGGGGTATTCGTACCGCATCCACTACATCGATATTCCGCTGCTGGTCAAGTTTTTCCCCATAGCCGGTTTCAACATTCAGGCCGGTCCGCAACTGAGTATCGGGTGTGCCGCTACCGATTCGTGGAAAGGGGTGGAGGCTTTTCAGCAACCGGCAGGAGCCGAACTGGGCGTGGTCGCCGGACTGGGATACGAATTTGATTCCGGTCTCTTTGTCGATGCCCGCTATACCTGGGGGCTCACCCACTCCATTCGCGACGCAGAGAGTGCCTTCGAGAGTCGCCACATAGGCATCTCGGTGGGGTATCGCTTCTTTTTGTAAACCCATCAAGGGGCTGACCTCAACCCTATAAAGAGAGATAAAAGCAGCCCCGCTCCACACCGGTTCAGTCGAGCATGAGACTCATATAGGGAGGCATGGCCGGGAAATCGACGAGCGAATCCTGACGGGAATCGCCAAATACCAGAAGTGCCAACTCGGCCACGTCGACATCGAAGTCGCACGTATCGGCCTCTACACGACCACACGCACCATCGGCAATTCGATAAACGCCGTTATTCGCAGGCAACAGCGGGTCGGACACCCGCACGACCACCTGCAGCGAAGGATGGTTCTGCGCTACAGTCGAGAACATGGCCGGCACATCCACGATGCGCATCATGCCCATGCGCTGCAACACCCCCTCCCCGCTATCGGGTGGCAGCGCCACCGTCACCATCAGGGCTGGTGCAGGTCCTCTTCGCGAGCCTGGTCGTCGACTGCCAAGAGTTCTTTTACCCGTGTGCCATCGTCGTATGGCACGGCAAAAGCCAGCGCCGAAAGCTCACCCGCCTCATCGGCCAAGGCAATCACCTCGCCCCCGTCGAGACGGTTGTCGCCGCAAATCACCTCAAAGTCGTTCCGCGCATGCAACATGCAGCAAGGCCGGCGGCGCATCTGGGCATCAAAAAAGGAGTAAAGCCGATCGAGCGACGGAGCCACCCGCCGATACCCGGCACCCTCGAAACGATGCACGGCCGTGAAGTGACTCTCGCGCCGAAAGAATACCGGGGCATACCCCTTGGTGGCATAATAGCCATACAACCCCGGCTCGGCCGGGATGAGCGCCGACAGCGGAATGGCACGCGACCGCATCGTCTCGAACGACTCCCGCAACAACCGGCCCATCAATCCCCGGTTGCGATACTCGGGACGAGTAGCCGCTCCCGAAATATAACTTACCTCCAACACCGACTCCCCATAAGTCATGCGGTAAGGGAGCATTTGCAAGGCCGACGTCAACACGCCCCGCTCCTCGAAACAAAGGGCATTTTCATCGCGATACAAGTGGCCGAACAAGAGGTCGACAAATTGCTCGTCGTCGTGAAAACAGAGTTGCCACAACTCCCGAATACGGGCTTTCTTCTCCGAAATCTCCATGATTACTTTATCTTTCATGTGCTAAACATACCCCACACGACAAAAGTTTTCCATTTGCAAGGTTTTATAGCTATATAGATTTTAATTATCTGGTTTATAGCACTATTACAGATTATATTTATACTTTTTCTTAAACAGTAATTTACACAGATTCATAACTAATTGATTAAAAGGAATTTATGAAACACATCTCTCTATCCGATAATCCTCCATGTAACGCGAATGGCGTTTGCTATAAAACAAACGCCATATATTCGCTACTTATATATCCAAATAAAAAAGTGTTTGATTTACAGACTATTTACAAATAAATCTAAAGTCATAGTCTACAAAATCACATTCGTTATGCCTCCTGGCTCGGTGAGTTGTTACCGCCATTGCCGTTATTACCCGAGCGAGGCTTGCGCCGGCGATGATTGCGACGACGCGACGACGAACCACCCTGATTCTGCGGAGCGGCATTTTCGCTCTTCTCCTTAACCGGTTTCTCCGAAGCCGGAGCCGACTTGTCTCCCTTCGGGGCGGTATTCTTGGCAGCATTGTCTTTGGGGGTACCCTTGTCGCCCCGACGGCGATTGCGCGAGCGGCCACGCCCCTCGCCTCCCCGGTTTCCACCCCGGCCATGACGGCCACCCTTCTCCTGCTTGGGTGCATATACCGGCCCGTCGCCCAGTCCTTCGGGCATCTCGCGCTTGGCAATTTCATAGCCCAGGAAGGTCTCGATACGGTTGAATTTGCCCTGCTCCTTCTCCGACACGAAGGTAATGGCGGTACCGTCGGCATTGGCACGCGCCGTACGACCGATACGGTGGATATAATCCTCGGGGTCGTGAGGCACGTCGTAGTTGATGACCAACCCGATCTGATCGATGTCGATGCCTCGCGAAATGACATCGGTAGCCACCAGAATATCTATCTTGTTGTTTTTGAAATCGAGCATCACTGCCTCACGCTCGGGCTGCTCCAGGTCGGAGTGCATGGCGGCCACTCTGTATTTTTTCCGTTTCAAGGCAAAAGCCAGCTCCTTGACCTTCTGCTTCGACGACGAGAAGATGATGGTCTTCGTTCCGGTCGGCTCTCTGAAGAGGTAATCTATAATCCCCATCTTCTGATTTTCGTAGCAGACATAGGCCGACTGGTCGATGGCTTCGTTGGGTTTCGAAATAGCCACGTTCACCTCCACAGGATTGTCCATGATATTCTTGGCCAGCTGGCGAATCTTGGGCGGCATGGTAGCCGAGAACATAATCGTCTGTCGCTTGGCCGGCAGGCTCTTGCCTATCTTCATAATATCGTCGTAGAATCCCATATCGAGCATGCGGTCGGCCTCGTCGAGGATAAAATACTCGACTCCCGAAAAGTCGATGTTCGAGATATTCAGATGCGAGATGAGCCGGCCCGGCGTGGCTATAATCACATCGGCACCCATGGTCAGGCCCCGCTTCTGCTGCTCCCACGACGAACCGTCGCCACCCCCCGAAACTACGGCCGGAGGGATGGG
>ERZ780067.652-NODE-652-length-11390-cov-6.97494_pt1 | contig 11390 bp, 10 predicted proteins | sample MGYA00511841_ERZ780067 | MGnify/ENA primary metagenome ERZ780067 (study PRJEB29588, sample SAMEA2143295) | human gut metagenome | biome: human gut; feature: human-associated habitat; material: faeces | place: Denmark | collected 2008/2010 ... | reverse complement strand
ACGGCGGCTGCCATTCCCATCATATTTATATAGTGTCTTGCTTTCATATTCGATTCCTCCACGGTTAAAAGATTTTCCAAACCAGCGTGACACCGGCGTTGATAGGTCCCCACCAATCTTTTGTCTCGTTGCCACGGCGCACGCGCACACCGTCGATGACTTCATATTTCTCATAGTCGGCATTCAGGTAGCCCAAGCCGAGGTTGAAATCAAGATCTAATGCCTTGTTCAGCCGCAGCTGGTAGCCGGCAGTGATGCCGCCACCCATCAGGTCGCCCTGCTTGCCTGTTTCGGAGAGCTTGTAGTTGAACTGTCCGGCCTTGAACATAGCACCCAGATACCAGGCTTTCTTCTCGCCCATATAGTAACGCACTTCCGGAGCCACTTCCCAGAGTGCATAGCGGCGGTCCTTGTCGCTCCACGTCCAAGAAGTCCATGAGCCGTTTACGGCAATGCCCCACGACGGGCAGATGCGCCATTCAAGTCCTAAATCGGGTGTCAGGGTAGCCCAGCGCAGCAGGTTGGTACGCAGGGAGAGATGACAATCATTTGTGATTTTGGTTTCCGACGGCGTGTCGGCAAATGTGTTTTGCTGAGCGGCTTTCTCTGCCTCTGCCTTTTCAGCGGCAAGTCGGGCTTCTTCCGCCTTGCGCTGCTCTTCGGCAAGTCGTTCCTGTTCGGCACGCTTCTCGGCTTCCAGTCGTTCGGCTTCCGTCTTGCGTCGTGCTTCCGCTTCCGCATCCGTTACGGCTGTTTCCTTGACCGGTATCGTTAGGCGCACAGTGACAAAGTCTCCCTTTGTCGCATGGTTGCGGGTGATAAAGTTTTCTTCCTTGATTTCCGCACGGATAATCAGTTCGGATTTCACACGGTTCGAGCGAATTTTGGCTATCGCGAGGTTTTCTTTTTCGCCATTCAAGGAATTGCAGTAGCCATCGACATAAAGCGGCAGCTTGCCGTCAAGAATGTCCGTCTTGTTGCTTTCAATGCACTCCAGCAGACGGGCAAGTTCCATGTCATTGCCGTTCCAGGGAACATAGAACATGTCCTTCTGCGGCACGAAGCGGAAGGTGTAGGTCGTGTCTGCTTTCTGCTGCGCAAAAACAGTCGTCAGAAAGACTGCAAACAGAAAAAATGTAAATAAAAATTTCTTCATAAACGATGTAATATCAGTTTTATTTCTTACTCATTTTAACAAAGTTATGAAAAAATAGGTTTTTCTTGTCTTCAATGATACAGTTTTTCTCAATTTTCTTTCATTGTCTTCCTTTTTTGTTGATAGAGCACTTTTTAAATTGTCAAATGAGCACATTTTGTTGATAGAGCACATTTGTTTTGTCAAATGAGCACAAATTTATTTTCCTTGCTTTAAGGCAAAATTGCCTTTTTCCACTTGGCAGGCGAGCATCCTTCCTTCTCAGTAAATGATTTGGTGAAATAGCTTCGTGACATGAAACCGGATAGCTCGGCGACTCTCTGTATGCTAATTTCAGGATGCTCCTTCAGTATTTCTTTTGCGTATTCCAATCTGATATCAGTTATCCAATCACAGAATGACAGATGGTATTTTTCCTTTATAAAAGCATTCAGATATGTTCTGTTGGTGTCAATCATTTTTGCCATATCCTGTATTGTCAATCCTGACTGTGTATAGCTTTTGCTTTCCAGCCAGGTTGCCAGACTGTTCTCTATACTTTCAAAATATTTGGGAGATTCATTTTTCGTTTCATCCTTTGCATCTTCTGTTCCCGTTTCATTCTCTATCTCCAGTGTCCGCTCTATCTGTTCATGATATATCATATAGTTCAGATATGAATAGAACAGGTAACCATAAAAAGGTATTGATGAGAGAATCCACCAGTTGATGTATTGATCAGGAAGGAATGTCAGCAGTCCGCACACGACACCGTAAAGGACAGCCCAGTAGGTGATGACATTCATCCATTTTATGTAGATTTCTATATTTTCTGAATGGATGTCCTTAAATCCTCTGGTGGCTTTTTTATATGTCCGTATCAGGCGTGTGGCAAGCCAAATGCCATAGCATATCAGACATGCTGCCATGATTACGGTGCCGATGTTTTGTGCACTTCCTTTGGATACCGCAAACAGCACATAACTTGATAATCCGGTATAGATAATCCAAAACAGCAGATGTATGGTAAAGCGTTTTACTGTAACGTATAGCTTGTTCAATAACGTCATCAGTGCCGAGCTGAAAAGCCAGTAACACAGAAAGTAGGTTGACAGGTTCATCAGTATGGCCGCATTATGATTGACAAAACGGATACCACAGAACAGATGAACTGCATAGTTTGCCGACAAAACCAGCAATGCCGTTCCCATAATCCGGCGTGAACGGAAATAATCTTTAAATATCGGCTTTTCCGGTGTCCTTGTCAGCAAGAAGTATAAACTGAAGAATGTCATTAGCGACAGGGCTGCGCATAATGAGTATTGATACACTGAATGATTCATAAGTTTTTATTTATGGTTCTGATTATTTTGATAAATGCTTGATTTACGGAGCAAAGATACTATATAATTTTGCGTTTATCATTTTTGTGTATCCTTTATTTGTAGCAATATTATTTTTCAGCCTTTATTGTATGTTGATGATAATTAGCCTGATATGATATTTCTTATCACTATTCCTTGTTTCTTACTCCTAAGAATACAAAACGGCTTAGTACTTTTTTCCGGTATTCTTTGCCGATCTTTAAATATGTACCATTCACTACTACACAGTTACCGCTTATATATTTGATTTGGTTGATATTAACCAGAAAAGAACGGTGGATACGCATGAAAATCTTTTCAGGCAGACTTTTCTGAACATGACCAAGCGGGAATGAAACCATATATTTATTGTTCTTGGTATGTATTTTACAATAACTGCCAGTCGCTTCTATCCACAATATATCTTTCATTATTATGTGGTCATAGTGCTCATGATTATAAATGGCTACGTGAAGTTGCTTGTCTTCTCTTTCTTCATCAGATGTTTGACGGATAAACTTAATCACAAGCTCTTCTTCTTGTGCGTTACGGATAATTCTAACCGGTATATTCTCCATATTTTCAGGTAGAATGATAACCAACTCTTGATTCTCTTTTTCCATAATTATATATTATTAAAATGCAAATCAATAGCTGGCTTTTTAAATTGATCATTTCTGTTTTCTGAACGGCCAATATTTCTTCTGAATGTAATTCACATCCTTCAAAAGTAATGGATATATCTTTTTCGCTTTATGTCGTCTGATTGTAAAATTTGCATTAACAATATAAAAGAGCGGAAACGGATTATACCGTTCCCACTCAATAAATGTTGGTCTGTTTTATGAAATATCTGATTGATTAATTCAAATAGTCTTTCTTATCCTTAAAATCTTTCAAGGCCTGGTTCAACGATTCTTTCAGACGCATACCAACTTCACCATTTTGGTCTCCTAAGTGCTTATTCAATATATCGGATATATTTTCAGCATATCTGTTATTTACTTCATCAGCACTCAGGTCGTTAATAGATCCTGTGAAACGGTTTGTCGTGTAATGCTGTTCTACCCTTTTTTCAAGACGTTCATATAAAGTAGGTCGAGCCTTTAATTTGATATCGTTATTTTTATTCTCTTTATTCAATTCTTTTACAATATCCAGCAGGATATCCATCTCTTGCAATGACATGTCTGAATATTCCCCGTTGTTAGCTGAAGCCTCTGACTTTATCTTGTTCGTAACCATAGTCAACGAATTTACGAACTCATCATCAAATGATTCATTGTGTTGTTGCCTGAAGATTTCTTCTTCCCATCTGTTTTGTTCCAAAATACAACTCGACTCTCTCGCGTTTGGTTCTTCGTTTTCATAGAGATCCATATACGCATCGTTGACATCCAGAAACAGATTTTCCATACGATCACGCAAAACATCCATTTCATTGTATGTTTCCCTACATTTCCTTATATCTCTGCATTCTTCCAGTAGTAGATTGTCTATCTCAGATATCAGAATGCCCTTTACAATATGGCCATCCTCTATTTGCTGTTTCACACCTTCTGCTTGTTCCTGGGTTGAACTGGTAACGAAACTTTTGACATCTTCTACAAGTTTTCCTATATTTATTTCTTTAGAGAACTCATGATCCTGGCCTAGAATGGTAAGAACAAGCTTGCCGCTTATCTTCTGTTCTTTGGTATTTGCTATGACGGAAAGCTCCAGGCTCTTTATCCATAACAGCTGGACGGCTGTATTGATGATATAGTTAACAGAATTGAAGACTTCTTCCACAGCTTTTCCTCCCAAATCCAAGGCTTTTTTGGCTATTTCCAATGCTTCGTATGCTACACCTATGGCTACTTTTACGGCTGCTGCCGCAATTTCATAAGCAAGAATCTCGGCGTCTTTCGCAATTTTTTTTGCGATTTGATACCATTTGCATCTGTTCCTTTCATCTTTACATCTATTGATTTTACCATTGAAATCATTGATTTTCGATTGTAGCTTGCAGACTTCTTTTTGTGCTTCGTCAATCTTTTCTTTTGCGTTTTCTAGTTTGTTCTTGACACTCTTCGCTACATCCTTAAGTTGGTTTTGCAGTTTCTTCAGATCATCGAGGAATGGTTGAGTATCAAATGAAATGTACGCCTTATAACCGGACGTGGTAAAACTGGAAAGTGAACCTTCCAGTTTAATGGCTAACTGAAATCCTGCATAATTGGTCATAATGTCTATATACACATTACGTTCTTTAATATAGACCAGTGATTCGAAAGTGAATACCCCTAATAATGAGATGTAAGCATTCAGATAAAAGATTAACTCTCCTTTTTCTTTTTGTATGCATAAATAGAAGTCTATCCCATCGTTGTTTTTGTCCAATAATTGACCTGCTATTCCACCGTCAATGGGGGTGAATGGCATAATTTTCTTCGATTTGCTAAGCGTCATTATGTTTCCTATGACAACCTTTTGCATTTGGAAAAGGGCAACAAGTGACAGCCCCTTTTCCACGGAAAAAAGGAACCGTGCTCTTATGCCGAATATTTCCAATGTACCGCATATAAACATGCCGACTGGCATGTTGTAACCGCCCAGTTGCATCGGTACGTAACATAGATAAATCTGACAGTTTAATGAAATGGTACCCGTATTGTCAATCCGGAAATGACGCATTGTGTTTTTATCAGTGAGGATGTATTGTCCAGTGATATTCCCTAATGGTTCCAGATTGTAGTCAGCTGTTATCTTCAGCAACTCATTCATATTGCCATTGAATCCATCTATCACTTTTTTTTCAAAGGACAATTTTCTTTTTTCATACTCTGATAGCACTTCATCGGCTTTCATTTGAGGATATATTAATTCATCTTCTTTTAATCCTATATTGGCACTTTTCAAATCAAAGTCTCCTAGTGCAATAACATCAAGACAGTCCGCAGCATCCCACTGGATGTCAGCTATCTCATATATGAGATCCTTCAGTGTGATACGGCCGGTTGTTGATGTCATGGCTGCTGATAATAGGGTAATTTTAGGCGGAGGTGGTGCAGGATTGATGATGAATGCCCCGAACAAGCTAAGCTTGTTGGTATTCAGTCTTCCCATCATTCCGAATGATAGACCTGAACCGGCTATACCGATGGTCATCCCTAAATCAGAAAACGAAAGACGTGAATTTAATGGTATGCGTGAATCTGAAGAGGCGGAAAGTGTAAAAGACGTGTTTGATACAGCACCGTTAAAGGTAAAATCCAATAACATGTTTTCCAGTTTGAATTGGAATTTGCTTTGTGCATAGAAAAGAAATTCTGCCCCGGATATTTTGATGCCGAATTCAATGCCATCCATGATGAAATTATCAGTTTCAATTTTTTCACTTTTGAGTAATGCAATAAATTCCCTGTCTGTGAAACTTCCTCCTATACCCAGATATAATTTATTTAATCCGGTCAGTTTGTTTACATTTTTCCCGAAATCATTATTGTTCAAATCAAAGATACCAGTTGCAAGAAGCTGGGCGTTACTGAATTTATCTAATATCTTGATATTCTCAAAATCTTTGCTGATACTTTTTAATAAGGATAAGCTTTTGACGTTACCTCCGTTGTTTCGGACTATTAGAGCGAGGTCACTGATGAATAGATGCTCGACAATCTTGCCTACAATCTGTTCAAAACTGTTCCCATTCTTTAGCCCCTCCGTATTGGCGGCAACCAGAAGTTGCTTTGTGTCCTTTGATAAAGTTATTCCGCATGTTATTCCTGATGTTTTAAGGATAAAAGCACTGTTATCGCCTCCAGATATAAAACAGACTGAAAAATCAGTGGCATTTTTAGGAAGGATTGAAAGTTTGTCTGCAAGTTCATTCAATCCTGTTTCTTCATTACTGATGAATTCATTGATACTCTTTTCCTGCGTATTTAATGAACCGACAAGCATTGTTTCTTCTTTAATACGTGTTATGCCAAATATGGCTGGAAAACTCATCACCTTGCCGTTTGCGATGATGCACGCATTCATTTTTTCGCTCATAATATCCGTATATTAAAAGTAATAAAATATCAGGTTGGCTGAATTTTAGGTTTGTTCCTGTTTGTTTAAGTTCAGCCAACCTGAAACGAATAGTATCTTATGCTTCCAGCAATTTCAGCATTTCAGTGATCTCACCGGCACCGATATTCTTCAATACAGCTTTTCTTTCGGTATTCCATACGGCAATGAAAACATTGTTTATCTTAAAGAAACCGAAATCAGGTAGTGCATCTTTAAGATCTACATTTATAGCTAATGCATATTCGGTTTTTGTCTTGCTCTCTTCATTTTGTGGTGTATCCTTTTTTTCCTCTTTTGGTTTTTCTATGTATAGGAAAGCTGCGGAAAGCTGGAACTTGATTTCATTCATATCAATAGGCTTGTCTTCCTTCTTGACTGCGTTGACCTTATCTGTAATGGCCTTGTCAGCTCCTTCGATTCCAAGGTTGGTTTTGAATTCGTTTACTATATCACCCAATGATACGCTAGGTGGGGTTTCTGTCTTGGTGGGAAGGAGTAGTAACTTTGTACCATTCTCAGATTTCTCCATCATCGCTTGGAAATTTACTTTCAGTAAATCAAAATTTACGCCAGTTGCAAAATTTGTCTTATCAGTCATAATACTTAATTTTAACTGTTAATACTTTGTCTTCTAAGAAAGTTATCCGGATATACTTCCTGCTTTAAAGCTAAAAAATGATTCCTTGTTGTAGGTTTCCCGTTTTTTGAACTGCATTTATTTTTTCCGAACGTATCTATTGTTGATTTCCTCCCGTTATTCTAATTATATGCATTATCATCCGAAATTTCTGTTCAGAAGAAATTTTCGCCTTTCACAAAACAATTACTTTTTGATTCGGGCGGTTTTTCCATCTTTACGGCAAACGATAGGCTGAATCAGAAAAGCCTAAGGAAGAGTAGGTATAATAATTTAAACAAATATTGTTATGAGCATAATAAAATTGTTTAGGGGGTGCAGGTCTAAGGCTGAGCGTGAAAATATCTTTAAAAATCGTACGGCTCGTGGTTATACGCCAGCTAATCCTGACACCACCCCTCCAACAGAAAAAGAGGTATCAGACTATATAGCTTATGGTGAAGGTGTACCTAATCCTAATATGCCTGAACCAAATGATAGAATACCGACTTTGGTAGAATACACAACAAATTTTGCGAAAGCAATTGGTTTTGGTGAGCGTAGAGGTGGTGTTATACAGATTGAAATAAAAGATTGTTATTGTGCTCCTGGTTCGGTAATAGAGGATGGGGTTATGATTAGAAGAGATGCTCCCGTTGAAAATGTTGTTAAACTTTGAAATTTAATGGTATTATGATTATTTTGAAAGAGAGTCATACTGGTGTGATTGGGGAAATGCAATGTGTAAAGGGCAATGAACGTGTAGTGTCTACAACAATCACAAGTTGTATAGTTATTATTGGACTTAACGCTGAGCGGAAAATTAATGCAGCTCATTTACTTATTGATAAAACTTATGAAAATATTCAAGTTGTTTTAGATGATTTGAAAGAGTTATTTTCTGGCTGTTCAAATATAGTTGTTATAGGGCAATTGGATTTTTGGAGAGAGAATATATTAAATCAAATTTTTAGTAGTATTGGTGTTACTGGGGTATTTAACAGATCCGAAGGTCAATATATAGTGTCTGCCAATGTCTCATCTGATTCTTTAGAAGTTTTTGTTGATGATGAAACGGTTACATTTGTGGAGTGGGGTCGAGTGTGTTAACATCATTTTATATAGGCGATCCTAACTGTTTCTATAATGTGATAATGTGATGACATCCAATAGATAATTTAAATTATTGGATGTCATTATCATAGAGGGTGTATGAAATTAAGTGTTTCTAAACTTTTCTTGGAGTGTTTTCATCATATCAATAAGTTCGTCAAATGTCGGCTTATCTCCGAATATCATATCATCCTTCATGTCAGTATAGTCCTTTTCCCACGAGGATATTATATCTTCTCGTGGTATGAGGACTATTCTTTTTCTTATATCCGGTGTGTAGTCCATACCACTTACAGAAGTGTATATTTCCCTGTGTCGCCTGATTGACTCCCATAAATCGTCATTTTTTATAGCTTTGTCATCTATACCATGCTTCATCATTTCTGACAAATCATACAGATGTCTTGATTTTCTGTCTGCTTTCCTTCCATGTCCTTCCACAGAGAACATTTCATGTATTAGAAAAGCTTTCTCCAAAAAAGTCTTTTCGGCATTGGCAGTGGTAATATCAGAATCTACCAGTGTCGTTTGAATATTCGGGTAGTTGTTTTCTACCATACTCTTTACTTTGGTAACAGTGCATGGTTCCATTAGTGAACGGGCACTGATTTCAAGCATGACAACCGGTTTAAGGTAATCTAATTCTGAAGGATAAACACTGTCATATTTAATCCATACTTTTCTTGGCTCAGGATAAGTACCGTCACCCTCTCCATCAGGTTCAACTTCCACAGAACATAACTCAGCCAGACCATGATTCTCTATTGCTTGCTGTAGCTCAGGATAGAACGTATCTCTTACATAAACAGATGACGCTTTTCTGAGCTTCTTTATTTTCTTCTTTGTTATATCTCCGGTTATTTCAAAGACAACAGGATCAATGGCAAGGTCAATGTCTTCTGAAAACCGTTTTATCAGATTCCAAACTTTTGATATTGAGGTTCCTCCCTTGAATATTAAATGTTCAGCACAAGACATGGTGAAAACTATTTGCAATATCGTTGTTACCCATATATCTTTCTCTATGGCCTGTCCAGGCAATCCTATCTTGTTTTCTGCTGCCTGTAATACCTTTTGCTGCTGTTCTTTTGTTAGACTAAAATAATTATTCATAAGCTTCCGTTACTATATTCCTTATCCATTCCGGCATTAAACTTAAGTCTTTCATAACTTCACTCTTTGGCTCATTTTTCAGTAATTCCCGGATTCTTTTTATGACGGTCTGTTCTATATTCATTTTGCCAAGAGATTTAAGGGCGAATGTTATCAGCATGGCTAATTTACTGGTGAAAGAAAGATTCTTAGGTGTCGTTCTTTTGAAAGTTATCTTTCTTCCATTGTATAACTCCAAATGTCTTGCTGAACCATCAGTCATATATACACAGTTCAATGGTATTTGTGTAGATAAACCAAGAACATGCTGTGCGTATGAACCTGTCGGAACAATCCTTGCGTGGTCTCTTTTTGCCAGACTTCTGGCTATTTCATCTGTGGTAGGCATAATAATACCAAGACCAAGTTCTTCATCAATTTGAGGATAGCAATAGATTCCTTGGGCTACCCTGACAATCTTTTCGTCTTTGCATAATCTTGTCAACGACTGCCTGATTGCTTCAGATGTACCCAAATCCAAAAAGTCATCAGGGTAAAAAATACTTCCCCTTCCAAATGAATTGATCCTGTTCTCTATTTGTGTTATAATACTCATACATTTAATTTGTCACAAATTTATGATTTATTTGTGACAAAACAAAATTTTGGCGGATATTGTCACAAATTTGTGATTTATTTGTGACAAACATATTCATCAACTCTTACTAAATTATCTTTTGAAGGACTAAAATAAACTATAGTTTAACATGGACTATAAAAGTTTGCCCTATACATTATATATATAGGGCTTTTTTCTTGCTTTTTAAGTCTAAATACAATAACTTTGAAAAATCAAGTATAATTTAGACTTATGGGAGAAAAAATAGGATATGCTAGAGTAAGTACAAGGGAGCAAAACCTTTCTTCTCAGGAAGATGCACTGAACAATGCTGGGTGCATCCGTATCTTCACAGATAAAATCTCCGGAAAGGAGTTCAAGCGTGAAGGTCTGACTGCTTGCTTGGATTACCTTCGTACCGATGACACACTTGTCATTTACCGACTTGACCGATTAGGCAGATCCGTAAAGGAAATGCTCGACCTTTGTGCCAAGCTGGAGCAACGGCGAATCAAACTTGTTTCCCTTCAGGACAATCTTGATACTTCTACCGCTGTCGGCAGGTTCACCATGCAGATACTCGCATCACTGGCCGAGTATAACCGCAATCTTATTCTTGAAGGGTGTAAAGCCGGAATCGATGCAGCCAAGAAGAGAGGTGTAAAGTTCGGAAGACAGGAAGGGACTAAGATGAAAAAACCGAAGAAGGAAGCTGTCATCCAACTCTACAAGGCTGGTACAGCCGTACAGCAGATAATGGAGATAACCGGCATCAAGGCAAAACAGACAATTTATAACTATCTGTCCGAAGAGGATATTCAACCAAACAGAAAGTAATTTGATTATGTAACGTAATCAAATATTATTAAAACAATAAATTCAAATATATTAGCATTACCAATATGACAAAGCAAGATTTTATAAAGAAATTCCCCCTTGAATTCAAATCACAGAGAAGTGAATAGACAGTATTACCCGACAGAGCAACTACGACAAAGCAATGCCATCAAAAAAAATGACAGCACACACAAAGCATAGACTGATTGTCTTGCCCTAAAAGATTGATTGGAATTTATTCAGGACTGCCTATCACTTAGATAGAAGTCCAAGGTCTGCTGAAATACATAATTCAAAAATTGAAATTGCTTGACTGCAAATTTAGTAACTTTGCTTGACAAATTAACGAGAAAGAAGAGAAAATGAAAGCCGACCGCATAACATCACCTATACGCAAGCAGGGGGTTCGTGCTTCGTAAGACAGGAAAGTGGTAAATTTAAAGTTCAGTTCATCGTAGGTAGCTTAGTGGTAAAAATCCCTGCCTGCGTATAGCTGCAAACCGTTGTTAGCAATCCGCTGCGCTCCTTGCTAACAATGGCTCCGCGACCTACGTCGCC
>ERZ780067.648-NODE-648-length-11420-cov-2.44355_pt1 | contig 11420 bp, 8 predicted proteins | sample MGYA00511841_ERZ780067 | MGnify/ENA primary metagenome ERZ780067 (study PRJEB29588, sample SAMEA2143295) | human gut metagenome | biome: human gut; feature: human-associated habitat; material: faeces | place: Denmark | collected 2008/2010 ... | reverse complement strand
CAGCAACCTCCGGTCACCTGCCTTGGAGGGAAGTATTCACCGACACTCAGTTGCAAGCGCTCATCGAACAAGCACTTGCTAATAACCCCGATTTGCGTAGCGCCGCTTTGAATGTGAAGAAAGCAGAAGCTGCCCTTATGTCTGCGCGTCTGGCTTATGCTCCCACGCTGGCATTGTCTCCGCAGGGAACCGTTAGCAGTTGGGATAAGGGAAAAGCTACGCAGACCTATTCACTTCCTGTTACAGCAAGCTGGCAGATTGACCTGTTCGGTCAGATACTGAACCCGAAACGTGGTGCACAGGTATCTCTGAAACAGACACAGTTCTATGAACAAGCTGTTCAAACTCAAGTCATCGCCAATGTAGCCAATATGTACTACACATTGTTGATGCTCGACCGCCATTTGCAGATTACAGAATCCACAGCCGACATCCTGAAAAAGAATGTGGAAACCGTAGAAGCAATGAAGGACGCAGGCATATACAATACGACTTCTGCCGGAGTAGAACAAACCCGTGCAGCTTACGCACAGGTATTGGCATCTCTGCCCAGCATGCGTCAAAGCATTCGCGAAACAGAAAACGCCCTTTGCCTGATGCTGAATCAGCCAGCACAAGAAATAGAACGTGGTGTACTGGAAGATCAACAATTACCGACAGAATTCTCAGCCGGTATTCCTTTGCAACTGTTGTCTAACCGTCCCGATGTAAAAGCTGCCGAGATGTCTCTTGCTGCAAGTTATTATGATACTAACAGCTCACGTGCAGCTTTCTATCCGCATATTACTTTGAGTGGTTCGGCAGGCTGGACTAACAGTGCAGGTTCTGCAATTGTAAATCCGGGCAAGTTACTGGCTTCCGCCATAGGATCGTTGACTCAACCGTTGTTCTATCGCGGTGCTAATATCGCCCGTCTGAAACAGGCCAAAGCACAGGAAGAGCAATCCAAAATCCAGTTCCAGACCACTCTGCTGAAAGCTGGAAATGAAGTGAGCAATGCCTTGTATCAATACCAAATGACCTCCGAAAAAGCCATTTCTCGCGAGATTCAGGTAAATTCTGCCCGTAAAGCTGCGGAAGATACAAAAGAATTGTTTAACTTAGGCACGTCAACGTATCTGGAAGTTCTCTCTGCTGAGCAATCTTACCTCAGTGCACAAACTTCCGAGGTATCCGACACTTTCGACCGTATGCAAGCTGTTATCAGCCTGTACCAGGCGCTCGGAGGAGGAAGGAAGAATTAATTAATTATAAATGATGAATTATGAATTATGAATTGGCTGCGCTATGATACTGCATAGCTAATTCATCATTCATAATTCATAATTCAAGATTGAAAAACATGATAAGTCCATTAGCATTTGTAGATCCTGCCGCAAAGCTCGGCAAGAATGTAACAGTCCAGCCTTTTGCATATATCGAAGGCGATGTAGAGATTGGAGATGACTGTATTATCATGTCCGGTGCGCGTATCCTCGACGGTACACGTCTGGGGCAAAAGAACAAAGTGCATCATGGCGCCGTACTCGGTACCACCCCGCAGGATTTCCATTATACGGGTGAGAAAAGTCTGCTGATCATCGGTGACCAGAACGACATTCGCGAAAATGTAGTTGTGAGCCGCGCTACACATGAAGGAGATGCTACACGTATCGGGAACGAGAACTTTTTGATGGATGGTGTACACCTTTGTCACGACGTGCAGGTAGGTAACCACTGCGTATTAGGACTTAAGACTATTGTAGCCGGTGATTGTCGTATCAATGACTTTACCATTCTGAGTAGTAACGTCATTTTACAACAACAATGCCACATCCAGTCAGGATGCCGCATTGCGAAAGACGTTCCTCCTTATGTGATCATGAATGGTAATCCGGCCGGTTATCATGGCATTAATGCTGTTGTGCTACAGCACAAGCATCAGGTAACAGACCGTATTCTACGTCATATCGTAAATGCTTACCGTCTGATTTACCAAGGTAACTTCAGCATACAGGATGCTTTGCAAAAGATTGAAGACCAAGTGCCGATGAGTGACGAAATACACAATATCCTTAACTTCGTACGCGAGTCTAAAGGCATTGTAAAATAAAAGAATACTCCTTATTCGGAAGGCGGTCGGGTTTACTCGTCCGCCTTTTTTGTTATCTTTGCACCACCTTACCCGTTCAATTATGAGAAAAAAGAAGAAGAAACAAACGAATAGCAAGAAACAACTGGTGTTCCTGATTGTCCTGATCATATGCGGCATCGTTACCGCTTATCAGACAACGAACTCTAAAGAAAAGACTGCCGGCCCTGAGCAGACAGAAATCATCGTTCAGAGTACTCCCCAAAATTCCGATATATACATCAAGCAAACAACTGCCCCAAGTACTCCCGAAATACTTCTGCAGCGCACCGGATACCTCGTATCCTATAACTCCAACACGCGTATAGCAAACTGGGTAGCTTGGAAACTGACTCCCGAACGTTTAAAAGAAAATACCGAGCGAATCAATAACTTCCGTCCCGACCCTGATCTGCCCAAGAGCAAAGCAGTCACCACACAAGACTATAAAGGTAGTGGCTGGGATCGTGGGCATCTTTGTCCGGCAGGTGATAACAAATGGGACCGTGAAGCCATGATAGAGAGCTTCTACATGACTAACATCTGCCCCCAACACCACAATCTAAACCGGGGCGACTGGAACGAGCTGGAACAGAAATGCCGCAAGTGGGTGAAAAAAGACAGTTGCCTTTACATTGTAGCCGGTCCTATCTTCTATGACCGGAAGCCACAGACCATAGGCGAGCATAAAGTTGCCGTACCGGATGCTTTCTTTAAGGTGATACTTGCTCTACACAAGAAACCGAAAGCTATCGGCTTTATTTATAAAAATAATGAAGGGAACAATCCGCTGGACTCTTATGTAAACACTGTGGACGAAGTGGAGCGGATCACAGGGATAGACTTCTTCCCCGCCCTTCCCGATGATATAGAAAGGACGGTAGAAGCAAGTTATAATTTGAAAGACTGGAAATAATTACTCAAAGTTCAATGTGCCGAAGAATTCGGGACAGTGAAAATTAGGCTTTTCCAGAGCAATAGGATTCCAAGAAAGGAAGTGAGGCGTTTGTAGTTTATCACCGCATTTGTAGAAATTGGCACGAACCGTCTTTCCGTCAAGACTGGTGATCTGATGCTTGAAAAAAGCAGAATATGGAATAACCAATGCCAGTTCCCAGTTACACTCTCCCACACGTTCCTCAAAAGACTGGCGTCCCAAAGAAGACCAGCGTTGCACTTTGTCCATCACTTCTTGCGGGGCATGTTCACGGTTTTCGCGTCCGGCACCGGCACCAATCAGGAGAATTCCGGCACAGTTACATTCTACGTTATAATAAATTCCATCTCCTGCAGGGATAGAAAAGAACTCTACACAAGCATCTTCCCATACTGCACCGTTATCTCCGGCAGCTACAGCACGCACACTGGCTTCTTTTACTTTATAATGAACCAAAATCGCATCATCCGTATGAGCTATACGGAACTGCACCTCCGGCTGATAAGGGAATGTTTTCCAATTCACCGTATTGATCGACTGAAAAGCCACCTTTTCTTTATCCAACAAAGCAGGAATATTCTCTACTGCTACATTAGCCAGACTTACTTTTTTTACATTCAACTCTTTCATTTCTTTCTTTTGGGGGTTAGTTGCAAACAAGGGGAAAACACAAAGCAGAGTTACTAGCAAGACTGCAGATTTCAACACCAAGCATACAGGGGTTCTTTTGTTCATATTTTAATAAAGTTACGAACTACAAGCTACAGGCTACAAGTGGCTACGCTATGCCACGAAAGGCACTCGTAGCCTGTAGCTTGTAGCTTATAACTATTATACCAATGACGACTTTATAAACTCCTGCATTTCCGGTGTATGTTCTTCCACACTCTGCAACAGTTTGAACTGCGCTTTTGTACGTACAAGATTATGCTCAGGATATTTAGTCTTATAATAAGTGTCACCATTAATATAATCCGCCAGGAAACGAACGCATTGCATATAGGGGAATAATGCAGCTGCATACGGTAGGTTCTCAACCTCTATCGGAAGCAGGAAGACTTTCGCAGATTCCAGGTAACCTTTTGCAAACGCCTTGAATATCTCCATATTGAAATTCACATTATCCAGATTCTCATCATCCTCGGCACCTGTATTGGCTGCAGAACGAAGGAAATCGCCGAAATCAGAAAAGATAAAGTTAGGCATCACCGTATCAAGATCAATGACGCAGAGCACCTTACCCTCTTCATCAAACATCATATTATTCACCTTTGTATCGCAATGACATACACGTTTTGGCAATTTGCCTTCGTGATGCAAGCGTTCACCTTTGCACATCTCCTCTGCACGTTTTTCTATCTCATCCAGATAGTACTGCACTTCTTTCACCCGGCCAACCGCATCCGCAGCCACCGCATCACGAAGTTGTTTCAGACGGAACTCCATATTGTGAAAATCAGGAATAGTCTCTCCCAGTTCATCAGGAATATCTGCAAGCATTGCCTGGAAATTACCAAAAGCTACACCGGCATAATAAGAATATTCTGCATCCACCGTCTCATAAGTCTTTGCATTAGGAATGAATGTCATGATACGCCAATAGTTTTCACCATCGTACCAATACGTTTTTCCGGTATCGGCAGGAATAAAAGAGAGCACTTTACGATCTATATCATCCGCACCTTGTTCCACAAGTTTTTTGCGGATATGCCGGGTTACAGCTTCAATGTTCGCCTGCAACATCTCCACATTCTGGAAAATAGCATGGTTCACACGTTGCAATACATAGTCGGGGGCATCTGCTTCAAGAGTAGTCACTTTATACGTGTCGTTAATCAGCCCGCTGCCTAAAGGCTGGATTTCATTAACTGTACCCTTCGTATTAAAATGGGATACAATGGATTGAAGGTTGTTCATGATATTCTATATATAGATTTAAAATTAGTATGCAAATATACGTCTTCCTCATCAATGAAAAAGTCCAAATTCGTCCGACAAACGCCCAAAATTATACATTTAGACAGACATAACCATAGAAATCAGGCAATAAACTTCTTTCTTTTAAGCAAAACGCCTTATATTTGTGTTTGAAACCTTAAAAATACCGGAGGAGAAGTGCAAAAGTTTATCAGAACGCTGTTTCTTGTCTTAGTAAGCATAGCTACAGCAAACCTACACAGCCAGAATATTACTTTCAATCATCTGACAACCGATGACGGTTTATCTCAGTTTAGCGTCAACAGCCTGTACATTGACGAGAACGGTATCTTGTGGATTGGTACGCGTGAAGGTTTGAACCGCTACAACGGTAATGATATACAAACCTATAAACTGAGCAAAAACGACCCTTACAGCCTTTTCTGCAATACCGTGTTGCGCATGGCAGGCGATCAAAACGGTAAAATCTATCTGCTCTGTACCGAAGGCGTTGCCCAGTTCGATCTGACAACACAACGCTTTACGACTCTCCTTCAAGGTAACATTAACAGCATCTATTATAAAAACGGCCTGTTCATCGGAAAAAAGAATGAGATCTACCGCTACAATGAACAGACCGACAACTTCGACCTCTACTACCAGATGGCGGGAGAAAACATCGAGATCTCCTGCATGTTCGAGGATAAAGGACACATGTGGATAGGAACCACCAGCGAAGGAGTCTTCAACCTGAAAATAGACGGACATCAAGTCACCCATCCCATTGAAAAAGGAAACATTACCAGCATCTACCAGGACAATTCAGGCGAATTATGGATAGGCAGTTGGGAAAAAGGACTCTTCCGGATAAAAACAGACGGAACTATTGAGAATTTGCGAAACGACCCGAAGAATCCGCACAGTATATCTTCTGATTTCGTAAGAGCTTGTTGCGAAGATAATCTTGGCAATATCTGGATAGGAACCTTCAACGGCCTGAACCGCTAGACAACAGGACTTTTCCAGAACCACACTTCCAACGATATGCAGAATGAAGGTCTTACCCACTCCTCTATCTGGTGCATCGTAAAGGATAATCAGGGGACACTGTGGCTGGGCACTTACTTTGGTGGTGTCAATTACTTCAATCCTGAATATGAAATCTACACCCGGTATAAAGCCTCCAGAAACGAGAAAGAAGGTCTGAGTAGTCCTGTAGTAGGGCGTACCATTGAAGATAAGAACGGCAACCTATGGATCGGTACAGAAGGTGGCGGACTCAATTTCTATAACCGCCGCACACGCGAGTTCAAATGGTATCTTGCCTGAAAGGGATATAATAGTATCTCCCACAGCAATGTAAAAGCCCTCTATTATGATCCTACCAAAGAAATCATCTGGATAGGTACTCATCTCGGTGGACTGAACAAGCTCGATATCCGTACAGGAGCATTCACCCACTATCTCATGGAAGAAGGCAATCCGGAAACGCTTCCATCAAACATTGTTCGTGACATAGCACCTTATCATGACCAGTTAATTGTCGCCACCCAGAATGGCGTATGTTTGTTTGATCCCCAAAGCGGAAAATGCCGGCAACTCTTCAAAGACACCAAAGAAGGGCGCAAAATAACAATGGTGGCCGATGTAGAAGTAGATAACAATGGCACACTCTGGATTGCCGCCACGGGCGAAGGTATCTTCTCCTACCGTTTCGATACCAACAAGCTGACCAATTACCGGCACGACGTGGCACAACCGCACAGCCTCAGCAACAACAATGTGAACAACATCATGCAAGATAATAAGGGTAATCTCTGGTTTTCCACTTCAGGAAGCGGACTCGACCTGTATCGCCCTACCAGCAATGACTTCGAGAACTTTGACAAAGATAAGAACGGACTCGTCAGCGATTGTATCTACGATACGCAGGAATCCCCGGTCAGCGGCAAACTGATACTTATCACTAATCAGGGGTTCTCCATTTTCGACCAGAAAACAGAGAAGTTCCAGAACTATAGTGCAGAAAACGGCTTCCCGTTGACAGCAGTCAATGAGAATGCACTATGTGTAACGCGAGATGGCGAAGTATTCCTCGGCGGCACACAAGGTATGCTTTCGTTCAATGAGCTGGAACTTAACTTTACTCCGAAGCCCTACAAAATCATCCTTTCCCGCCTCATCGTAAACGGTTCCGAAGTAAAAGTCAGCGATGAAACAGGCATTTTGACGCAATCTTTATGCCATACCCAAGAGATCACCCTGGACGCAAACCAGACCATGTTCAGCATTGAATTTGCCACTTCCAACTACGTGGCAGCCAATAAAGATGAAATTATTTACAAACTGGAAGGCTTCTCCGACGACTGGAACAGTACGCGTGGCCAGCCCATCATCACTTATACGAACCTGAATGCCGGAACGTACAACCTGCTGATTAAGCCCAAAGGGAAAGAAGAATCCCTTTGCCCGCAGGTGCATCTGACTATTCACGTATTGCCTCCTTACTACAAAACCCCACTTGCCTATCTTATTTATCTGATAGTGACTGCTATCCTTTTATGGTATCTTGTAAGAACGTACAAATCGAGAATCAAACTACGTGAATCGTTGAAATATGAGCAAAAGCACATACAAGATGTAGAAGCCTTGAACCAGTCCAAGTTACGCTTCTTCACCAACATCTCACACGAATTCCGCACCCCGCTTACCCTTATCGTGTCGCAGGTGGAAACCCTGATGCAACTGCAGAACTTCACACCCACTATCTATAATAAGATATTGAGTATCTACCAGAATAGTATCCAGTTGCGCGAACTGATCACCGAACTTCTTGACTTCCGCAAGCAGGAACAAGGACATATGAAAGTAAAAGTCAGTCCGCACAACATCGTACATTTCCTCTATGAGAACTACCTTATTTTTATGGAATATGCCAGCAGTAAGCAGATCAATTTCAAATTCGAGAAAGATAGCGAAAGCCTTGAAGTATGGTACGACCAGAAACAGATGCAGAAAGTTATAAACAACCTCCTGTCCAATGCCATCAAGCACACCCAGGCAGAAGATACCATAACCCTTAGCATCACCACCGAAGGTAACGAAGCCGTCATCCGTGTGACTGATACCGGTAGCGGCATCGACGCCAAAGAGATAGATAAGATATTCGACCGCTTCTATCAGACGGAACAAATGAATAGCCTTACCACCGGCGTTGGCACCGGCATCGGATTGGCTCTGACCAAAGGAATTGTCGAACTGCACCACGGCACTATCAAGGTAGAAAGCGAACTCGGCAAAGGTAGCAGCTTCATCATTCGTCTCCATCTTGGAAATGCCCATTTCAGCCAGGAAGAAATCAGTAAGAAAACTGAAGCCGTGCAACAAATAGAGCAGACACAAATTTCTGAAATCGATGCTTCACTCAAAGCAGAGTTGGAAGAGAATGCTCCGATAAAACGCATGTCCGACGTTAAAATGGTTATCGTAGAAGACAACGCCCCCATCCGTGAAATGCTGGAGAATATCTTCCGCCCATTCTATCAGGTACTGACTGCCGCAGACGGAGAAGAAGGTCTGGAGCTGGTACAGAAGGAAATGCCAAACATCGTAGTAAGCGACGTGGTTATGCCTAAGATGTCCGGTACCGAGCTATGTAAACAGATCAAGAACGACTTCAACACCTGCCACATTCCGGTAGTGCTGCTTACAGCCCGGACTGCCGTAGAACAAAATATCGAGGGTCTACGCATTGGCGCAGATGATTACATCACCAAACCTTTCAACACGAACTTGCTGATTTCCCGTTGCAACAACCTGGTAAACTCACGCATCCTTCTACAAGAGAAGTTCAGCAAGCAACCGCAAGCCTATGCCCAGATGCTGGCAACGAACCCGATAGATAAGGAAATTCTGGATCGTGCCATCAGTATCATCGAGAAGAATCTGGATAATACGGAATTCAATGTCAATATCTTCGCCCGTGAAATGGCAATGGCTCGTACCAACCTGTTCACCAAGCTGAAGGCCATCACCGGACAAACACCGAATGATTTCATCCTGACCATTCGCCTGAAGAAAGGTGCTTTGATGTTGCGGAACAATCCGGAACTGAATATTACCGAAATCTCAGACAAGATCGGATTCAGCTCTTCCCGCTACTTCTCAAAGTGTTTCAAGGATGTATACCATGTAAGTCCGCTGGCTTATCGCAAAGGAGAGGATGCGGATACAGGAAGCAAGGATGAAGAAGACGAAGAAGGTTAATAAGCCGTATGAGTCTTCTCATCTTTCTCGCTATGGTGAGAATCTTTTCTCATCAAACAGAGAATCTATTTTCATCGCATTGAGAAGAAACTCTCACCATATTGAGAAAAGATTCTCTATAAAGGGAGAATACTTTCTTTATAAAGCTTCTATTTGCTTCTTATCTGTTATCCGAGGATACTAATAAATACTTCAATTCGGCCAATTGATAAACGCTTGGCATATAGTGTCCGTTGACAATAACCGCTGGTGTATGACTGATATTATTTCGCTCACAATATTCTTGTTGCTGTCTCCAAAGTAGCTGTGCAACGTCATTGATGTAGTATTTCTCTACACCCGGTATTTCCTGAATCTCGAACCATTCCTCCAGTAAATAAGTAGCCTTTTCCCAACCTTCGGAGAGATAGGCGGAGAGAATTGTCTGTGCAATATGTGCTCCCAGACGATCATTGGTGTATATGACTAATGAGATGGATATATCCGCTGAGATCTCCCGAATGTGGTGGTGAACTTTGGCGCATGCCTTGCAGTTGGGATTCACAACTACCATCAGTCTGTCTTTTGTATGATCGGCAGAATTGTGTAAAGCTATATCAGGATGGATCATCGTTCTGACTTTAGGCTTTAACGCCAGTAGCTTCTGGAAAGTGATTGGATTGAGTAGACCGGATAATTTGACCTTCATGAAACGCTTCTCCTTGTCTGAAGAAACAAGTGCTTTTGCCTGTATCCAGAATATCAGGCAGATAACGCTGACTGCAATCATAGAAAAGAGAATCCGGATGGAAAATCTCCATTCAAAGTTATTCCGTATGATATAAAGCGATGCTGCTGTCAGCCAGACCGAGAAGGTGGTGAGCATACAAAATAGACAGGCTTTATGAATAAAGAATATCTGATATATAATAGAGTATAGCGTAAATGCAATTGCTATGAAAACAGACAGGGCAGCCAAAAAATGAAACTCTTCGGGACAGACGGCTGTGAAGAAGAACATAGTGGTGAAATACATCCACGATAGCTCTCCAATTCCTATTCCTGCAATACTTGCACCCTTGGATTTGAGTACTTCATTGCAATCTATAACTTTACCTATATGGCAGAAACGGTGTAGAAAATGATGGTCTACCATTTCTTTGTATAGGATTATAGTAGAAATGAGAATACCGCAAGTTAATGCAGAGAGATAGAGTGGTAATCCGGGGGGATAATTTCTGCTCCAGATTGAAGAGAAAACTAAGAGGACAGATATGATCCCGGCAATTAGTATTCTGTGTTGCCGACACATATAATTAATATTTTTGATCAGGCAATGAGATTCACAGATGGTTTCCCGAGTGGTTTCACCCAACAGGACAACTCCTGTCCATTGGTGAATAAATTTCTACTTATGGGCATGTGGCTGACTTCGGAAGTAGTGATAATGAGCCGATCCTGTTCTATCTTTTCAACAAGACAGAATGTAGAATGGCTTGTTTCCAATTGGGTAATGAACGGGCCGTGCAGCTTCTCCAGATATTGGGGTTGAAGTTGGTAAACTACGTTCTTTACATGAAGTGCATCTAAAGCGTCACTAATACCTTGCATGGTGTTGCCCAACGGATTGTCGAGCAGACGGCATATAGTAGTCCTGCTCACTTTTACGGTCAATGACCGTAAAAAGTGATGGACTACTTCACTGGTGGCATAATCATCTCCCAGCATAGTCTGAATTTATAGTTAAAGTTTAGGTTAGGTTCTTTGTTAAAGAGTAAAGTATCCGCTTAAGCGAATTTCATCTGATACAATCTCTATCTGATATTCTCCGGAATTTTCTGCACTTACATTGATTGTGATAAGTGTAGGCATGGAATAAATCTCAGAATAAACGACTGCTCCTGTAGAAACATTTGTAATGGTAATACTTGCAGAAGGCAAATCCTTGTTGAAAACTACAGTGACTATATCACTATTAACATAGGCACTGGCGGGTTGGATGATGATGCTCCGAGCTATAGGACCACCTTCTTTAGATCCTACCGGGTCTAAGGGAATCTCCCTTTCATCATCATCGGCAAATGAAAAACGATCCTGGGCTTGCAATGAAATACTGCCCAATACTACAGTTAATACAAAAAATGCAAATAATAACTTTTTCATAAGATATACTTTTAATTTGTTACGACGGCATCAAATTTAGAGAGAAAT